>JAESFO010000208.1_pt1 | contig 122643 bp, 106 predicted proteins | sample 9269421 | NCBI WGS metagenome assembly JAESFO01 (sample SAMN14502839, study PRJNA617101) | algae metagenome | isolation source: Nostoc desertorum CM1-VF14 and co-occurring heterotrophs from rocky... | place: USA: Clark Mountains, San Bernardino, California | collected 2000-06-05 | reverse complement strand
GCGGGCGTGGATTTCCTTCACGCGCGAGATCGACAGGATGTCGCCGGTGGGCTTGCGGGTGAACTTGTAGGCGCCGTGGCTGGTGCCGATGGCGATGGCCAGCGCGTCGAGCTGCGTGGCCTTCACGAACTGGGCGGCTTCCTCGGGGTCGGTCAGAAGGGCCGAGTGGTCGAGCACGCCCTCGGCGCCGATGCCGTCTTCCTCGCCGGCCATGCCGGTCTCGAGCGAGCCCAGGCAGCCCAGTTCGCCCTCGACGGTGACGCCGACCTTGTGGGCCAGCTGCACCACCTTGCGGGTCACGTCGACGTTGTAGTCGAACGAAGCCGGCGTCTTGCCGTCTTCCTTGAGCGAGCCGTCCATCATCACGGACGAGAAGCCGAGGTCGATGGCGCCCTGGCAGATGGCCGGGCTCTGGCCGTGGTCCTGGTGCATCACCAGCGGGATCTGCGGATAGGCCTCGATGGCGGCCTGGATCAGGTGCTTGATGAAGGCTTCGCCGGCGTACTTGCGGGCGCCCGCGCTGGCCTGGAGGATCACGGGCGCGCCGACTTCCTTGGCCGCTTCCATGACGGCTTGCACCTGTTCGAGGTTGTTGACGTTGAAGGCCGGAATGCCGTAGCCGTTGGCGGCTGCATGGTCCAGCAGTTCGCGCATCGAGACGAGTGCCATGGGGAAATACCTCGCGGGAAATAGGGTGAGAAGACGGGGAAAAGACGAGAGAAAACTGCCGCGATTCTACCGAGCGCCCTTGTGGGACGGGACTGACGGCAACCCGAGGAACTCGACGACCGGCGGCAGCACCGGCCCGCCGAGCCACTGGATGGGCTTGCCGAAGGCGCCCATCAGCGTGACGTGGCTCAGGTTGTCGAACACCCGCACCTCGACCGGCACGCCCGCGGCGCGCAGCGCGGCGGCCAGCGGCAGGGTGTTGCGCTCGGGGTAGACCAGGTTGTCCTTGGCCGCGGCCATCAGCAGCGTGCGCGGCGCGCCCGGCGTGACGTGCGCGAGCGGCTGCGAGTCGGCCGGCGTGCGGGGCCAGTCGAAGGCGACGCGGGTCTGCGGATCGCCGATGGGCAGGAAGTCGTAGGGCCCGGCCAGCCCGATCCAGCCCGCGAGCTGGCGCGGACTGGCGCCGAGCTCGCCGAGCCAGCGGCCGTCGAGCGCGACCATGGCCGCGTTGTAGCCGCCCGAGCTGTGGCCCATCACGTAGACCTGCTTCGGGTCGGCGCCGAGCTGGGCCGCGTTGTCGAGCGCCCATTTCACCGCCAGCGCGCTGTCGCGCACGAACACCGGGTAGGTGTGGCGCGGCGACAGGCCGTAGTCGGGCACCACCACCACGGCGCCGCGCGCGGCCAGCGCCTCGCCGAGGAAGCGGTAGCTCTCGCGGTCGCCGGTGGTCCAGGTGCCACCGAAGAAGAACACCACCAGCGGCCGCCGGCCGCGCGCGGGCACGGTGTCGGGCAATGGCTGGTAGACGTCGAGCTGCTGGCGCGGCGCGGGCCCGTAGGCGATGTCGCCCTGGAACTGGTAGGTGTCGGTGGGCACCAGGCCGTTGAGCAGCTTGATCGGCGAGCAGGCCGCCAGCGCGGTGGCCGCGGCGACGCCCAGGGCGGTGGTCAGGGCACGACGGCGCCGGCGGATCGACGCAAGGACGGGAAAGGTCATCGAAGGGGTACGCGCGGGATGGGGCGCCGGTTTCGCGGCGCGACGAAGCGCCGATTGCAGCGCATGGCGCGCGCGCCGCGTGTCAGAGAGGCAGCTGTGTGGTCGACAGCACCTGCTTGAGCACGACGAAGGTCCGGATCTGGCGCACGCCCGGCAGGTAGAGCAGCTGCTCGGCATGCAGCCGGTTGAAGCTGTCGTTGTCGCGCGTGCGCACCAGCATGAAGTAGTCGAACTCGCCCGTGACCACGTGGCACTCGAGGCAGCCCGAGACCTTCTGCGCGGCCTTCTCGAAGTCGGCGAAGGAGTCGGGCGTGGAGCGGTCGAGCACCACGCCGATCATCACCAGCATGCCCATGTCGAGCGCCTGCGCGTCGAGCAGCGCGACCACGCCCCTGATCAGGCCCGAGGCCTTGAGCCGCTCGACGCGGCGCAGGCAGGCCGGCGCGCTGAGGCTGACCTTGGCGGCCAGCGCGACGTTGGACATCGAGGCGTCGCGCTGCAGCGCACGCAGGATCGCGCGGTCGGTGCGGTCGAGCGCGGCGGCGGCCGAAACGGCGGGCGTGGGGGCCTGTTGCGGCTTGGCGGAACGCGCAGGCGAGGAACGCAATTTCGTTGTGCTCATGGAGACTTTGGCGCATCAAATGGCTTCGATCCCCGCATCTTGATTTCTTTTGGTTCGCGAGGCCATCGAATTTTGCAACCCTGTTGCTCCACCTTCTTCCTACCATCGGCTCCATCGCCCTTCCCCCTGTGCTTCACCCTGGAGTCTTGCCGATGAACCTGAAGAAATTTCCCCGCCACGTGCTGACCTTCGGTCCGACGCCGATCCATCCGCTCCGGCGCCTGAGCGCCCACCTCGGCGGCAAGGTCGAGCTCTATGCGAAGCGCGAGGACTGCAACAGCGGCCTCGCCTTCGGCGGCAACAAGACGCGCAAGCTCGAGTACCTGATCCCCGAGGCGCTCGAGGGCGGCTACGACACGCTGGTGTCGATCGGCGGCATCCAGTCGAACCAGACCCGGCAGGTGGCCGCGGTGGCCGCGCACCTGGGCCTGAAGTGCGTGCTGGTGCAGGAGAACTGGGTCAACTACTCCGACGCGGTGTACGACCGCGTGGGCAACATCGAGATGTCGCGCATCCTCGGCGCCGATGTGCGGCTCGACGCGGCCGGCTTCGACATCGGCATCCGCAAGAGCTGGGAGGACGCGATGGACAGCGTGCGCCAGGCCGGCGGCAAGCCGTTCCCGATTCCCGCGGGCTGCTCCGAGCATCCGCTGGGCGGGCTGGGCTTCGTGGGCTTCGCCGAGGAAGTGCGCCAGCAGGAGGCCGAGCTCGGCTTCAAGTTCGACTACATCGTGGTCTGCTCGGTCACGGGCAGCACGCAGGCCGGCATGGTGGCGGGCTTCGCGGCCGACGGTCGAGCCGACCGCGTGATCGGCATCGACGCCTCGGCCAAGCCGCAGCAGACCTTCGAGCAGATCCTGCGCATCGCGCGCAACACGGCCGAGCTGATCGAGCTGGGCCGCGAGATCACCGAGCGCGACGTGGTGCTCGACCGCCGCTTCGGCGGCCCCGAGTACGGCCTGCCGAACGAAGGCACGCTGGAGGCGATCCGCCTGAGCGCGCGCTTCGAGGGCATGCTGACCGACCCCGTGTACGAGGGCAAGTCGATGCACGGGATGATCGAGAAGGTGCGCCTGGGCGAATTCCCGGCCGGCTCACGCGTGCTCTATGCGCACCTGGGCGGCGTGCCCGCCCTCAATGCCTACAGCTTCCTGTTCCGCAACGGCTGATCAGCTCGCGCGGCAGATCTTCAGCATGTTGGTGCCGCCCGGCGCGCCCATCGGCTCGCCGCAGGTGATCGCGTAGACGTCGCCGCTCTGCACGATGCCGCGCTTCTTCAGATGCGCCTCGGCCTGCTCGAGCGCGGTGTCGCGGTCGCTCTCCGAATCCATCAGCAGCGGGCGCACGTTGCGGTAGAGCGCCATCTTGCGCTGCGTGGCCAGGCGCGAGGTCAGCGCGTACATCGGGATGTGGGCGCGGTGGCGGCTCATCCACAGCGGGGTCGAGCCCGACTCGGTCAGCGCGACGATGGCCTTGGCGCCCAGGTGATGCGCGGTGAACAGCGCGCCCATGGCGATCGACTGGTCGATGCGCGCATAGGACTGGCCGCTGAAGTCGGCGTCGAGCTGCTTGTCCTCGGCGGCCTCGGCGGCTTCGCAGATGCGGCTCATCTCCTGCACGGTCTCGAGCGGGTAGCGGCCCGAGGCGGTCTCGGCCGAGAGCATCACGGCGTCGGTGCCGTCGAGCACCGCGTTCGCCACGTCGCTGACCTCGGCGCGCGTGGGCACGGGGTTGGTGATCATCGACTCCATCATCTGGGTCGCGGTGATCGCCACCTTGTCCATGTCGCGCGCCATGCGGATCATCTTCTTCTGCAGTGCCGGCACCGCGGCATTGCCGACCTCGACCGCGAGGTCGCCGCGCGCGACCATGATGCCGTCGCTGGCGCGCAGGATCTCCTCGAGCCGGGGGATCGCCTCGGCGCGCTCGATCTTCGCGATCAGCCCGGGCTTGTGGCCGTACTCGGCCGCGGCCACGTTGCACAGCTGGCGCGCCATTTCCATGTCGGTCGCGTTCTTCGGGAAGCTCACGGCCACGTAGTCGGCCTGGAAGCTCATCGCGGTCTTGATGTCCTCCATGTCCTTGGCCGTGAGCGCCGGCGCCGTGAGGCCGCCGCCCTGCTTGTTGATGCCCTTGTTGTTCGAGAGCTCGCCGCCGAGCTTGACGGTGGTGTGCACCGCCTCGCCGCGCACGGCGTCGACCACCAGCACGATCAGGCCATCGTTGAGCAGCAGCCGGTCGCCGGCGCGCACGTCGCGCGGCAGGTCCTTGTAGTCGAGGCCCACTGCATCGATGTCGCCGGGCTCGGTGCGCGAGGCGTCGAGCACGAACTTCGCGCCCGGCTCGAGCCAGATCTTGCCCTGCGCGAACTTGCCCACGCGGATCTTCGGGCCCTGCAGGTCGGCCATGATCGCGACCTCGCGGCCGGCCTTGCGCGCCGCCTCGCGGACCATGGTGGCGCGGTCGATGTGGTCCTGCGCCGTCCCGTGGCTGAAGTTGAGCCGCACCACGCTGACCTTGTGGATGATCATCTGCTCGAGCAGCTCGGGCGTGCTCGACGCGGGGCCGAGCGTGGCGACGATCTTGGTGGCGTGGCGGGGAAGGCGGTCGGTGCTCATGGATCTATCTCCGTTTTTGTATCCGCTACTGTATACACTTTATGTGTCGCGTGGAAGACACCGCGCGAATCGATGGCATCCGCGCGAGCCTTCCGCGCTCTCAGCCCGCGGCGCGCCTGGCCAGGATCTCGAAGGCCGGCAGGGTCTTGCCCTCCAGCACCTCGAGGAAGGCGCCGCCGCCGGTCGAGATGTAGCCCACGTCCTTCTCGATGCCGTACTTGGCGATCGCCGCGAGGGTGTCGCCGCCGCCGGCGATCGAGAACGCGCTGCTCTCGGCGATCGCCTGGGCGATGGCCTTGGTGCCGCCCGCGAAGGCGTCGAACTCGAACACGCCCACCGGGCCGTTCCAGACGATGGTGCCGGCCTCGCGCAGTTGCGCGGCCAGTTGCGCGGCCGTCTTCGGGCCGATGTCGAGGATCAGGTCGTCGTCGGCCACCTCGCCGGCCGCCTTGACGGTGGCGGGCGCGTCGGCCGCGAAGGTCTTGGCCGTGACCACGTCGACCGGGATCGGCACGTCGGCGCCGCGCGCGCGCATCGATTCGATCACCGACTTCGCCTGGTCGACCAGGTCGGGCTCGGCCAGCGACTTGCCGATCTTCAGGCCGGCCGCGAGCAGGAAGGTGTTGGCGATGCCGCCGCCGACGATCAGCTGGTCGACGTTGGCCGACAGGCTCTGCAGGATGGTGAGCTTGGTGCTGACCTTGGAGCCCGCGACGATCGCCACCAGCGGGCGCTTGGGCTGGGCCAGCGCCTTGGTGATGGCGTCGATCTCGGCCGCCAGCAGCGGGCCGGCGCTCGCCACCTTGGCGAACTGCGCGATGCCGTAGGTGGTGGCCTCGGCGCGGTGCGCGGTGCCGAAGGCGTCGTTGACGTAGATGTCGGTCAGCGCGGCGAGCTTGCGCGCGAGCGCCTCGTCGTTCTTCTTCTCGCCCTTGTTGAGGCGGCAGTTCTCGAGCAGCACGACCTGGCCGGGCTTCACGTCGACGCCGTCGACCCAGTTCGCGACCAGCGGCACCTCGCGGCCCAGCAGCTCGCCCAGGCGCTTCGCGACCGGCGCCAGCGAATCCTCGGGCTTGAACTCGCCCTCGGTCGGGCGGCCCAGGTGCGAGGTGACCATCACCGCGGCGCCGGCGTCGAGCGCCAGCTGGATGCAGGGCACCGAGGCGCGGATGCGGGTGTCCTCGGTGATGTTGCCGGCATCGTCCTGCGGCACGTTGAGGTCGGCACGGATGAAGACGCGCTGGCCGGCGGCTTTGCCCTGGGCGCAGAGGTCGGTGAATCGAAGAACGTTCATGGTCTGGATGGGATGGATACGGGTCGCCCCGCATTGTAGGTAGGGCCTCACTGCGCGACTGCGCGTCTCGTGACGCCGGCCGATGCTTTTCAGCCCTCGCCCCGCTCGCTGGCGAAGCGCTCCAGAATCTGCACGAAGCTGGCCGCCGCGGGCGACAGCGAACGCCGCGCCGCGCCGTAGACGCAGACCTCGCGGTGGAAGTCGGGCGCCTCCAGCCGCACCATGCGCAGCCCGTGCGCCTGCACCAGCGGCGCCGAGTAGGTCGGGCACACGGTCAGCCCGAGCCCCGAGGCCACCATGCCGAGCGCGGTCGTCATGTACGACACCTCCTGGGTGCCGGGGCGCTGCATCCAGGCGCGCTCGGCGCTCGCGAGCTCGGGCAGCACGCGCTGGCGGAAGTCGCGCGTGGGCGCGATGAAGGTGTAGGGCGCGAGCTCGGCCCAGCGCACCTTGCGCCGCCCCTCGAAGGCATGGCCGGGCGGACAGATCAGCCAGTGGCGGTCGCGCAGCAGCGTGCGGCGCTCGATCAGCGCCGGGTCGACCTCGAGGTCCTGCCCCACGGCCAGCTCGACCTCGCCCGCGAGGATGCCGTCGAGCAGGTGCTCGGGCAGGGTGTCGGCCAGTCGCACCTCCACGTCGGGGTATTGCGCGCGATACACGGCGATCACGCGCGGCATCAGCGTGCAGGCCATGAGCTGCGGCGCGGCCAGCCGCAACAGGCCCTTCTTCTTGTCGCGCAGCTCGGTCACGCCGGCCACCGCGCCCGCGAGGTCGCCGAGCAGCCGGTGCACCGAGGGCAGGAACTCGCGCCCGGCCTCGGACAGCAGCACGCGCCGCGTGTGGCGGTCGAGCAGCTGCACGCCCATCTCGCGCTCGAGTTCGCGCACCAGCACGCTGAGCGCCGACTGCGTCAGGTGCAGCTGCTGGGCCGCGGCGGTGAAGCTGCCGGTCTCGGCGACGGCGGCGAAGGCGCGCAACTGGCGCAAGGTCAGATTCATATGGCTATTTCATCAATCGATGAATTAATTTCGATTGCATCATAGGTTCGGCCATCGCCCAATACCGGCTCGGACGGCCCCGATGGCCGTCCCCGGAGACAAGCCCGATGCCGACCCCATCCGCCGCGCCCCCGATCCGGGGCCTGCACCATTTCGCCTGGCGCTGCCGCGACAGCGAGGAAACCCGCCGCTTCTACGAGGACCTGCTCGGCCTGCCGCTGGTGCACGTGATCAAGAGCGACCACGTGCCGAGCACCGGCGAGTACTGCCCCTACGTCCACATCTTCTTCCGGATGCGCGACGGCTCCTTCATCGCCTTCTTCGACCTCGGCGACGACATCGCCGCGCTGCCCTCGCCCAACACGCCCTCGTGGGTCAACCACATCGCGCTGCGCGTGGACGGCGTGCCCGACCTGCTGGCCGCCAAGGCCCGGCTCGAGGCCGCGGGCGTCGAGGTGCTGGGCATCACCGACCACCACATCATCGAGTCGATCTACTTCTTCGACCCCAACGGCATCCGCGTGGAACTGACCACGCCCACCGTGCCGCAGGCCGAGATGGACGCGCACGCGCTGCGCGCCCATGCCGACCTCGACGCCTGGACCGCGCGCAAGGCGCAGCTGCTGGCCGCGAAAGGCACGGCCGATGCCTGAACTGCAACTCGCCGTCATCGACGTCAAGCCGGGCGCGGCGCTCGAGAGCCAGTCGGGCCTGCAGATGCTGCGCCCGCGCATCTACGGCGCGTACCGCGCGCCCGCGGGTCCGAAGCGCATCGCGGCGATCGTGATGCATCCCACCAGCAACTTCATGGGCCACTACCTGATCGCGCCGCTGGCCGAGCGCGGCATCTGCTGCATGGGGCTCAACTCGCGCTACGCCGGCAACGACACGGTGCTGCTGATGGAGCGCGCGATCCAGGACCTGGGCGCCGGCGTGCAGTACCTGCGCGCGGCCGGCTACGAGAAGGTGTTCCTGGTCGGCAACTCGGGCGGCGCCGCGCTCGCGGCCTTCTACCAGGCGCAGGCCGAGCGGCTCACGGCCACGCACTTCCCCGACGGCGACCCCACCCACCTGCACCCCGGCGACCTGCCGCCGGTCGACGGCATCGCGCTGTGCGCCGCGCACCTGGGCCGCACGCGGCTGATGCGCGACTGGATCGATCCCTCGGTCACCGACGAGCACGACCCGCTGTCGGTGGACCCCGAACTCGACATGTACGACGCGCGCCACCGCGTGCCCTACGACGCCGACTTCCTCGCGCGCTTCTCCGCCGCGCAGCAGGCGCGGCTCGCGCGCATCGAGCAGTGGTGCCTCGACCGGCTCGCGCTGCTGCGCGGCACCGTGGGCGCGCCGCGCGACCAGACCTTCATCGTCTACCGAACCCATGCCGATCCGCGCTGCGTCGACCTCTCGCTCGATCCCAACGACCGCCTGCCCGGCAGCGTCTGGGGCGATGCGCGCCAGGTCAACTACTCGGCCAACGCGATGGGCCGCACCACCTCGCTCACGGCCTTCCTGTCGCAGTGGTCCTCGCGCTCGCAGGCCGACGGGCCCACCAACCTCGCGCGCACCACGGTGCCCAAGCTGCTGCTGACCTACACCGGCGACCAGTCGACCTTCCCGAGCACGCGCGATGCCTGGCTGGCCGCGGGCGGCGCGCGCATCCGCAACGTCGACATCGTCGGCGGCAACCACTACCTCGCGGGCCAGCCGGAACTGGTGCCGAAGGCCGCCGACGCGATCGCCGAGTTCGCGCATTCGCTCTAGTCACGCAGGCAAGCCATGGAAGAAAACTTCGCTTTCGCGCCAGCCTACGAACTGCCGAGCTGGCCCTTCGTGCCGCCGCCCGAGCTGGCCAGCGGCCAGGTGGTGCGCCACCCGCTCGTGATCGTCGGCGCCGGCCCCTCGGGCCTCACGCTGGCCTGCGACCTCGCCCAGCGCGGCGTGCGCGCCGTGCTGCTCGACGAGGACGACACCGTCGGCGTGCGCGGCGCCTCCTCGCGCGGCATCTGCTATGCGCAGAAGAGCCTGGAGATCTTCGAGCGCCTGGGCATCTTCGAGCGCATCGCGGCCAAGGGCATCACCTGGTCCTTCGGGCGCACCTTCTCGGGCGAGCAGGAGGTCTACAACTTCAACCTGCAGACGGCCAGCGTCTCGCGGCAGCCGCCCTTCATCAACCTGCAGCAGTTCTACATCGAGTGGTTCCTGGTCGAGCGCATCCTCGAGCTCGGCCTCACCGACCTGCGCTGGAAGAGCCGCGTGACGCGCGTCGAACCGATCGCCGACGGCGTGCGCCTCGAGGTCGAAACGCCCGCGGGCCGCTACACGATCGAGGCCGACCGGCTGATCGACGCCACCGGCGCCAACAGCGCGATCCGCACCGGGCTCGGCATCGAGGCCCATGCCTCGCGCAGCACCGACCGCTGGTGCATCAGCGACGTGCGCTTTCGCAAGCCGCTGCCGACCGAGCGCTGGACCTGGGTCGACGCACCCTTCAACGAGGGGCGCGGCGTCTGGCAGCACCTGATGGCCGACGGCGTCTGGCGCATCGACTACCAGATGCCCGAGGACTGCGACACCGCCTACATCAGCCGGCCCGAGGTGGCCGGCGCGCGGCTGCGCGAGCAGTTGGGGCCGGGCGTGGAGTTCGAATTCGTCTGGATCGGCCCCTACGGCTACCGCGACCACCTGCTCGAGCACTTCCGCCATGGCCGCGTGTTCTTCATCGGCGATGCCGCGCACGTGGTGAGCCCCTTCGGCGCGCGCGGCGGCAACAGCGGCATCCAGGACGCGGCCAACCTCGGCTGGAAGCTCGCGCTGGTGGCGCAGGGCCAGGCCGGCGACGCGCTGCTCGACAGCTACGACGCCGAGCGCCAGCCGGCCGCGCGCGAGAACCTGCAGGTCACGAGCCGCTCGGCGCGCTTCCTCGCGCCGCGCTCGCCGGCCGAGCACACGCTGCGCCGCGCGGTCGTCGCGCTGGCCGCGCGCTTTCCGTTCGCGCGCGCCCTGGTGAACACCGGGCGCATGTCGGTCGCCAACGACTACCCGGCCGCGCCGCAACTGCCCGCGGGCGGCCGCACGGTGCAGAACCTGCCGCTGCGCCGGGCCGACGGCCGCGACACCACGCTGATGCAGTTGCTGGCCGAGGACACGCGCTGCATCGGCCTGTGGTTCGCGCCCACGGCGGATGCGGCACGGGCCGCGCTCGATGCGACGGCGACGCTGCCGCTGCGCCTGCTCGCGGTCGGCGGCACCGGCCACGGCCTGCCCGCGCTGCAGCCCGACGAGCGGCTCGCGGCCCACGTCGGCGCGGGCGAGCCCGGCAGCTTCGTGCTGGTGCGCCCCGATGCCTACCGCGCGCGCGTGCTCGCGCAGGCCACGCCGGAGGCCATCGCCGAAGCCGTCCGCACCGCCCTCGCCCTCGATCCCGCGCCATGAACACCGAACTCCGCATCCCCGATCCCGACGGCTTCTATGCCGCGCTGCTGGCAGCGCACGAAGGTCTCGGCGAGGCGCAGAGCGCCGATCTCAACGCCCGCCTCGTGCTGCTGCTGGCCAACCAGTGCGCCGACCAGGCGGTGCTGCTGGCCTGCATCCGCGCGGCCGCCGAAGAAGAACATTCCACGAGCCCCCACCCCGCATGACCGCCACCGTTTCCTTCGCCTCCGCCTCCGACACCCGCGAGCAGAAGCCGCAGCTGCGCGAGCTCGCGCCCGGCGCCTTCGGCTACATCAGCGACTTCGATCCCAACTGCGGCTTCGTGGTCGGCGAGGAGCAGGTGGTGCTGATCGACACCCGCCCCACGCCGCGCATGGCGCGCGACTTCCTCGCGGCCATCCGCACGGTGACCGACAAGCCGATCCGGACCATCGTGCTGACCCACTACCACGCGGTGCGCGTGATGGGCGCGAGCGCCTTCGACGAGGTCGAGCAGATCGTCGCGAGCGCGGGCACGCTCGACTGGATCCGCACGCGCGGCCAGGCCGACTTCGATTCGGAAGTGGGCCGCTTCCCGCGCCTGTTCGCGGGCCTCGAGGAGATCCCGGGCCTGACCTGGCCCACCCTGAGCTTCCAGAACGAGATGAGCCTGTGGCTGGGCCCGCGCCCGGGCACCGGCCGCGAGCTGCGGCTGATGGCGCTGGGCCGCGGCCATTCGAGCGGCGACACCGTCGCCTGGCTGCCCGATTGCGGCCTGCTGTTCTCGGGCGACGTGGTCGAGAACCACTGCGGCGTGTACGCGGGCGATGCCTACATCGGCGACTGGGCCGGCACGCTCGACGCGGTGCGCGCGCTGCGCCCGCGCGTGCTGGTGCCGGGCCGCGGCGCGGTGCTGCAGGACGAGGCCGCCTGCGCCGAGGCGATCGACCTGACCAAGGCCTTCCTCTCGACCCTGCTCGACAGCGTGCGCGCCGGCATCGCCGCGGGCGAGGCGCTCAAGGGCTGCTTCGCGCGCGCCGAGGCCGCGATGAAGCCTCGCTTCGGCCAGTGGCCGGTGTTCCAGCACGTGCTGCCCTTCGACGTCTCGCGCGCCTACGACGAGTTGCGCGGCATCGAGCATCCGGTGGTGTGGACCGCCGAGCGCGACCGCGAACTCTGGCAGACGCTGCACGCGTAGGCCGCCACGATTTCCCCTGAAGAAAAAACCACCCCGGAGACAAACCGATGAAGCGCTTCCTGCCCCTGATCGCCCCCGTGCTCGCCGCCTTCGCGCTGGCCGGCGCCAGCCTCGCGTCGGCCCAGAGCGGCCCCTATCCGAACCAGCCGATCAAGTGGCTGGTGCCCTATGCCGCGGGCGGCGGCACCGACAACATCGCGCGCCAGCTCGCCGACGCGATGCAGCCCTCGCTGGGCCAGCCGGTGGTGATCGACAACCGCCCCGGCGCCTCGACCAACATCGCGGTCGGCCTGCTGATGCAGTCGAAGCCCGACGGCTACACGATCATGCAGGCCGAGAACGCGGCGCTGCTGTTCAACGAGCACATGTTCGCCAAGCTGCCCTACAAGCCCGCGAGCGACTTCACCTACATCGGCGCCATCGGCCGCATTCCGCTGGCGCTGGTGGTGCGGCCCGACTTCCAGGCCAGGACCCTCAAGGACTTCGTCGCCTACGTGAAGGCCAACGGCGACAAGACCAACTACGCCTCGCCGGGCATCGGCACGCCGCACCACATGGCGATGGAGCTGTTCAAGCAGAAGGCCGGCCTGTCGATCACGCACGTGGCCTACAAGGGCGGCGCGCCGGCGCTGCAGGACATCATGGGCGGCCAGGTGCCGATGATGATGCTCGACCTCACGGCCGCGCTGCCCTATCTCAAGACCGGCAAGCTGCGCGCGCTGGCGATCGCGCTGCCGCAGCGCGCCAAGGGCCTGCCCGAGGTGCCGACCTTCGCCGAGCTCGGCTATCCGGAAGTCAACGCCTTCGCCTTCCACGGTCTGATCGGCCCGGCCGGCATGCCGCCCGAGGTGGTGAACCGGCTCAACGCCGAGCTGCACAAGGCACTGCAGACGCCGCGCATCCAGCAGGTGTTCAGCGAGTTCGGCTTCGAGGCGCTGCCCGGCACGCCGAAGGAGTTCCAGGAGATGGCGCGTTCGCAGAGCGCGTACTGGGGCCAAGTCATCAAGACTTCGGGCGTGCAGCTCGACTGAACACGCTCTTCATCCGACTGCTTTTTTCTCTCATTCATGTCCAACGAACCATCCCCAGCTTCGACCGTGCGCGAGCGCGTCGGCTTCATCGGCCTCGGCGTCATGGGCGCGCCCATGGCCGGCCACCTGGCGCGCGCCGGCCACGCGGTCTCGGTCTACGACCTCGCGCCCGGCGCGGCGCAGCGGCTCGCCGAGTCGCAGCCCGGCATCACGGCACGCGCCAGCCTGCGCGAGGTGGCGGCGCACAGCGACGTCATCGTGACCATGCTGCCCAACGGCCGCGTGGTGCGCGAGGTGGTGTTCGCCGACGACGGCCTGCTCGCGGGCTGGGCGCGCGGCGGCCTGCTGCTCGACACCTCCTCGGCCGAACCGTGGATCACGCGCGAGACCGCCGCGCGGCTGGCCGAGCACGGCATCGCGATGGTCGACGCACCGGTCTCGGGCGCGGCCTGGGGCGCGCAGGCGGCCGAGCTGGTGTTCATGGTCGGCGGCGCACAAGCCGACGTGGCGCGCGCGCGCCCGCTGCTCGACGCGATGGGCCGCGCGGTGTTCCACCTGGGCGCGCTCGGCGCCGGCCACACCATGAAGTGCCTCAACAACCTGATCACCGCCGTGACGCTCACGGCCACGGCCGAAGGGCTGGCGATCGGCACCCGCGCCGGGCTCGATCCGGCCGTGATGACCGACGTGCTCAACGAGGCCACCGGCGGCTCGTGGATCACGCGCACGCACATCCACCAGCGCGTGATCAGCCGCAGCTTCGACGATCCGTTCAAGCTCGAGCTGATGCTCAAGGACATGGGCATCGCGGTCGACCTGGCGCGCGAACTCGGCATGCCGGCGCCGATCAGCGAGGAGGGCCGCCGGCTGTGGCAGCAGGCCGACGCCGCGCGCGGGCCCGGCGTGAGCGTGAGCGAGCTGGTGCGCTGGGTCGAGACCGAGGCCGGCACCGAGATACGCTCGGCTACCAGCCCCAGATGAGGTGCAGCGGCAGGTACACCGCCATGCCGGCCAGCATGGTGCCGAGCACGCCGCGGCGCCAGTAGTAATAGGCCGCGCCGACCACGGTGGCGTAGATGCGCGCGTCGTGCAGCGAGGTGATCAGGTGGCCCTGCGTCATCACGATCTCGGGCGCGATCACGCCGGCCAGCGCAGCGGCCGGCGCATAGTGCAGCGCGCGGTGCGCCCACTCGGGCAGGCCCCAGGGCCGGTCGAGGATGAAGAAGAAGCAGCGCGTGAGCACGGTGACGCCGGCCAGGCCGACGATCACGGCGAGCGTCCAGAGGTCGGTCTCGCCCTTCACTTGTCGTCCTCCGCGGCGGGGTCGAGGCCGAACTGCTTCTCGAGCCAGAAGCACAGCAGCACTGCCACGCCGATGGCGGCCACGATGTTGAGCTTGAGCGGCAGCGCATAGGCCGCCACCGCCGTGGCGCCCGCGATCAGCGCCGCGAGGATGCGCAGCCGCGTCGTGGCCATCGAGCAGACGATCGCCACCAGGCTCAGCACGCCCGCGAAGCCCAGGCCCCAGCTCTGCGGGATCAGGTTGGCCAGCGCGATGCCCAGCAGGCTCATGCCCATCCAGGCGCACCAGGTCACGGCGTAGTTGCCCGTGAGGTAGGCCTCCTGCGCGAGCCGTTCCTCGTCGGTGACCGGCGGCGCCGGGTACTGCTTCGTGAACAGCGCATAGCTCATGTCGGCCGTGAGGTAGCCGTGCAGCATGCGGCGCCAGCGCGGCATGTGCATCAGGTAGGGCCGCAGGTGCAGGCTGAAGACCACGAAGCGCAGGTTGACGCAGAAGCCGGTCGCCAGGATCACCCAGGCCGGCGCGCCCGCGAACAGCAGCGGAATGGCCGCGAGCTGCGAGCTGCCCGCGTAGACCAGCAGGGTCATCGCCACGGCCTCGAGCACGCTCATGTTCGACTTGACCATGGCCACGCCGGTCATCAGGCCCCAGGCGCCGATGCCCAGCGCCACGGGTGTCATGTCGCGCACGCCCACGCGGAACTGCGGGCGGCGCCGGATGGCGGCCGACAGGAACATCAGGCGCTCACCCGAACACCTGGCCGGTCTTCAGGTCGAAGCCACGCAGGAAGTCGGCGACGCCCAGGCGCTTGCCGCCCGGTCGCTGGAGCTCGGTGACGGTCACGACCGCATCGGCGGCCGCCACCGCGATGCCGTCGCCGGTCACCGCGAGGATGGTGCCGGGCGCGTCCGAGACCGTGCCGGCCACGGCATGCGCGGCCCAGAGCTTGATGGTCTCGTTCTCGAGCGGGCTGTTGGCGCCCGGGAAGGGATCGAAGGCGCGGATGCGGCGCACGATCTCGGCGGCGGGCCGCCGCCAGTCGATCAGCGCTTCCTGCTTCTCGACCTTGTTGGCGTAGGTCACACCCTCGGCCGGCTGCGGCGTGCGCACGAGGCGGCCCTCGGCGGCACCGGCCAGCGCCTCGACGATCATGCGGCCGCCGATCGCGGCCAGCCGGTCGTGCAGGCGGGCGGTGTTGTCCTCGCCGATCTCGAGCGCCTCGACCGACAGCATGTCGCCGGTGTCGAGGCCGGCATCCATCTGCATGATCGTGATGCCGGTGCGCGCGTCGCCGGCCTCGATGGCGCGGTGGATCGGCGCGGCGCCGCGCCAGCGCGGCAGCAGGCTGGCGTGGATGTTGAGGCAGCCCAGGCGCGGCAGGTCGAGCACCCACTGCGGCAGGATCAGGCCGTAGGCCGCGACCACCATCACGTCGGCGCGCGCCGCCAGCAGGGCCTCGCGCGCGGCGGCGGCCTCGTCGGGGTACTTGCCGTCCAGCCGCAGGCTGCGCGGCTGCGCCACGGGCCAGCCCCTGGCCAGCGCGCATTGCTTGACCGGCGAGGCCTGCAGCTTCATGCCGCGGCCGGCCGGGCGGTCGGGCTGGGTCAGCACCAGCGCCACGTCATGGCCGGCGGCCGCGATGGCCTCCAGCGCGACGCGCGCGAACTCGGGCGTGCCCGCGAAAACGACGCGCAGCGGGCTCACCAGCGCAGCCGATCGAAGTCGAGGTCGTCGCCCGTGTGATAGCGCCGCACCACGCCGGCGGGGTCGATGTAGATATGGAGCAGGCGGCGCTCGTTCACCGCCTTGTAGCGCCAGGTCCAGACATTGCCGTCGAAGGAGGTCACGCGGCGGATCTCGTAGGGGCGGCCGTAGAAGGCCATGACGTCGTTCTGGCGCCACTTGTCGACCTGGATGTCATGGTCAAAGCGGCGCTCGTCGAGCACCTGGGTCACCGAGACCACCTTGCCGCTGGCGTCGACGTCGATGTCGGTGACCTCGAAGCCGGCCGGCGTGCGCGAGTATTGCAGCCGCTCGCCGCCGCCGTTCAGCGGATAGCGGCCCGTGGGCTCGCCCAGGCGCTGCAGGGTTTCGGCGGCCGAGGTGCCGGGGACGATGCGGGTGGGTTCGCTGGCGCAGCCGGCGAGCGCCAGCAGGACGGCGGCGCAGAGGAGGGGCAGGCGGCTCGAGGCACCGAAGCGCATCGCTCAGGCCCTGCCTTCGCGCAGGTCCTCGCGCTGTTGCTTGAGCAGCTTGCTCTTGATGCGGTTGCGCTTGAGCGGCGACAGGTATTCGACGAAGACCTTGCCCAGCAGGTGGTCGAGCTCGTGCTGGATGCACACGGCCAGCAGGCCCTCGGCCTCGAGGCTGCGCAGCTCGCCGTCGAGGTCGAGCGCCTGCACCTTGACCGAGGTCGAGCGCTCGACGCCGTCGTAGATGCCGGGCACCGAGAGGCAGCCTTCCTCGTTGACGACCTTCTCGTCGCTGGCCCAGGTGATCTCGGGATTGATCAGCACCAGCGGCTGGTCGCGCTCTTCCGACACGTCGATGACCACGACCCGCTCATGCACGTTGACCTGGGTCGCGGCCAGTCCGATGCCGTTGGCGTCGTACATGGTCTCGAGCATGTCGGCCACCAGGGCCTTGATGCGCGCGTCCACGCCCTGCACGGGCTTGGCGACCGTGTGCAGGCGCTTGTCCGGGTAACTCAGAATGATTCGTTTGGCCATGAAATCGGGGGGAAGTTGTGGCTATTTTCGCCAATTCGGCGGCCCCAGGCCGCGCGTTTGCCGGATAAACGTTGCCCTTCCGGGGGCTTGGCGCCAGAATTCGTAGCAAATTGTGAGATTCGTATGCGCCGCGATACGTCGCGCGCTCACCCATCCAGACATGAAAAAGCTCCCAATCCCGGCTCGCCGCCCGAACCTCTCCGCCTCCCTGGCAGCCCTCGCGGTCGTTGCGGCGGGTGGCGTCGGCACCACGGCCTGGGCGCAGAATTATCCGATCACCGCGCAGCAGCGCGCCACGGCCCAGCAGACCGCGCAGGCCGGCGTGCCGCTCAGCGAGCTGGCGCCCAACGCGCCCGACGAATACACGGTCAAGCCTGGCGACACGCTCTGGGCCATCTCGCGCCTGTACCTGCTGCGCCCCTGGCGCTGGCCCGAGCTCTGGGGCATGAATCTCAACGAGATCGCGAACCCGCACCGCATCTACCCGGGCCAGGTGCTCTACCTCGACAAGAGCGGCGGCCGCGCCCGCCTCACCACCCGCCGCGGCGTCGGCGGCGAGGGCGGCACCATCAAGCTCACGCCGCGCACGCGCTTCGACTCGCTGGCCGGCATGGCGCTGCCCACGCTCAACCCGAGCCTGATCGAGCCCTTCCTCAGCGAGCCGATCGTGGTCGACGAGAACACGCTGCAGGCCGCGCCGCGCATCGTGGCCGGCAACGACAGCCGCGTGCTGCTGTCGCGCGGCGACCGCGCCTATGCGCGCGGCGAGAAGGATTCGCCGCTGCTCGAGGTGCCGGGCCCGATCCAGCATTTCCGCGTGTTCCGCAGCGCCACGCCGCTCAAGGACCCCGGCACCGGCGAGATCCTCGGCTACGAGGCCCAGTACCTGGGCAAGGTCCAGCTGCAGCGCGGCGAGTCGACCACGGTCGAGACCAAGGACGACAAGGACTACATCACGGTCGTGCCTGCCACCGTCGACGTGATCGCGGCGCGCGAGGAGATCCGCGCCGGCGACCGCCTGCTGCCCGAGCCGCCGCGCCAGCTGCTGAGCTACGCGCCGCGCGCGCCGTCCACGCAGGTCGAGGGCCGCATCGTCTCGGTCTACGGCAACGCGGTGCAGTTCGCGGCGCAGAACCAGGTGGTGGCCATCAACAAGGGCACGCGCGACGGCATCGACAGCGGCCATGTGCTGGCGATCCTCAAGAACGGCGAGACCATCCTCGACCGCACGGGCGACAGGAAGGAAACCATCAAGCTGCCGAACGAACGCATCGGCCTGCTGATGGTGTTCCGTCCCTTCGAGAAGGTCTCGTACGCGCTGGTGCTCGAAATCAACGACACCCCGCGCGCCGGCGACTTCATCGTCAACCCCTGACCCACCCGGTTCCCGCGTGGACCGCGCAGAACTCGCGGGCTGGCTGCGGCTGTCGCTGACGCCGGGCATCGGCGACGGCGCCGCGCGCCGCCTGCTGGCCGCCTTCGGCCTGCCGGCCGATGTCTTCGCCCAGAGCGAGACCGCGCTGCGGCAGGTCGTGAGCGAGGCCCAGGCCGCGGCGCTGCGACAGATGCCGCCCAACCTGCAGGCGCTGATCGACCAGACCCAGCTATGGCTGCGCCAGCGAGAGGACGGCGAGGACGCGGTGGTGCGCCGCATCGTCACGCTCGGCGACCCCGGCTATCCGCGCTCGCTGCTCGAGACCGCCGACCCGCCGCTGATGCTGCACGTTCTGGGCGCCGAAGCCTTCGACCTGACCCAGCTCGGCCACAGCCTCGCCGTGGTCGGCAGCCGCAACCCGACGCCGCAGGGCGCCTCGAACGCGCGCGCCTTCGGCCGCGCGCTCGGCGAAGCCGGCCTGCCCGTGATCTCGGGCCTGGCGCTCGGCGTGGACGGCGCCGCGCACCAGGGCGCGCTCGACGCGGCCGATGCCGCGGGCACCGGGCCGCGGCTCGCCACGGTGGCGGTCGTCGGCACCGGGCTCGACCGCGTCTATCCGGCACGGCACCGCGAGCTCGCGCAGCGCATCACGCAGCAGGGCCTGATCGTGAGCGAGTTCCTGCTCGGCACGCCGCCGCTCACGCAGAACTTTCCGAAGCGCAACCGGCTGATCGCGGGACTCGCGCGCGGCACGCTGGTGGTCGAGGCGGCACTGGCCTCGGGCTCGCTGATCACGGCGCGGCTCACCTCCGAGCAGGGCAAGGAGGTGTTCGCGATCCCCGGCTCGATCCACTCGCCGCAGTCGCGCGGCTGCCACGCGCTGATCCGCCAGGGCGCGAAGCTGGTCGAGTCGGTGGCCGACATCCTCGAGGAATTGCAGCCGCTCGCGCAGCAGCCATCGCCGGACGCCTTCAGGCCGTGGAGCGGCGGCACGGACCACGGGGATCCGTTGCTCGAGGCCCTGGGCTTCGATCCGGTGAGCCTCGATGCACTGAGCGCGCGCACCGGCTGGAGTGCCGCGGCGCTGCAGGCCCGCATGCTCGAGCTCGAACTCGAGGGCCAGGTCGCGCGCCTGCCGGGTGGATTGTTCCAGCGCATGGGCGCGGCCTGAGCGCACGAACGCGCACCACCCGCCACCGTCGCGCACGGCCTCGCGGGCGGCCATCGGTATTTACGCCGATCCTTGCATTTGCACCACGCGTCGCGTCGTGTCCATGATCGTGGGCTATATTGGGCCCATGTTCGAAGTGCTCGTGTTCGTCTACGAAAACTACTGGCGCAGCGATGCCTGCCCTGAACCCGAACAATTGAGCCGCAAGCTCAGCGCCCACGGCTTCGAGGCCGAGGAGATACGCGATGCCTTGCAATGGCTCGATGGCCTGAGCCTCGCCACGCAAGGCGTGCAGCTCAAGCGCAACGACGAGGAGGGCCGCAGCGTCACGGTCGCGTTGCGCAGCAGCGCCGAGGCCACGCGGCCGCAGTCGCCCGATTCGATGCGCGTGTATTCGCAGGCCGAGCAGGACCACCTGGGCGCCGAGTGCCTGGGCTTCATCCAGTTCCTCGAAGGCTCGAACGTGCTGCCCTGCGACATGCGCGAGATCGTGGTCGAGCGAGCGATGGCCGCGCCGGGCGCGCCGGTGGCGCTCGACGAGCTCAAGATCATCGTGCTGATGGTGCACTGGAGCACCGGCATCGAGCCCGATGCGCTGGTGCTCGACGAGCTCTGCGAGAGCCACGAAGGCCGGCTCGCGCACTGAGCCCTGCGGCGCCTCAGTTCAACAGGCGCTCGGGATTCGCGTCGAGCTTCGCGAGCGCCTCGCGCGTGGCGCGCACCGTCAGCGTTTCTTCCTCGGCCGGCGTCAGCAACCCAGCCTGCAGGTAGGACGCGAGCCGCCCGGCCTGGATCAGGAAGCTGCGCCCGTCGGCCGAGGCGAACAGGTGCAACTGCTTGCGGTCGCTGCGCCAGACGAACTGGACCTGGCTCACGCGGTCGTTGTGGTCGAGCATGAACCAGGTGCCCACCTGCAGCTCGTTGGCCCAGGCCAGCATGTCCTCGCTCGCCCGCGCGCCCGCCGTGTCGGCCACGACCTCGATCGCGCTCGCGTCCACGCCGAGCAGCAGCTCGATGTTGGTGGCGTCGAGCGGCAGGTCGGCATCGCCGCCGCTGTCGCTCACGAAGTCCTCGAGGTGCGCGAGCCGCTCGGCCATGGCCTCGATCTTGGCCTGCGGGATGGCCTCGGTCTTGAGCATGAAGGCATCGGACAGCGTGGCGCCGATGGTCTTGATATAGGCCTCCTGCGGCTCGTCGACGATGCCCAGCAGCGCCATGCCCTGGCGCAGCCGCTGCAGCAGCTGCGGCAGGTCCTGGATCACGCGCGCGCGGTCGGTACGGCTGGGCTTGGCGCTCGCGGCCCACACCAGTTCGGAGGCGGCGCGCTTGAGCGTCACGGTCTGCTCGTCCTGGCCGCCGTAGCGCAACGCGGCGATCGCCAGCACCTCGGCCCAGACCTTGAACAGGAACTCGCGGATCTCGTCGCGCACCGGCATGTCGTTGAGCATCTTGCGCAACTCGATGGTGTACTGGATCGCCATCGTCTCCTTCTGCTCGACCTGCTGCGCCACGCTCATCACGCGCTGCGCGGTGTCGCTCTGCGTGAGGTAGCGGTTGAGGAAGGCGACGAATTCGTCGAACACCAGCTTGAAGACGCGCTGCCCGGTCTCGGGGTACTGCTCGATCACCTGCACCACGCGCTTGATCTCGTTCTCGAGCGCGCTGCCCGAGATCGCGGCCGCGTCGAAGCCCATCACGCACGAGCCCATGCGGTCGATCAGCATGCGCGCGGGATGCTGCAGCGTGCCGAAGAACTCGGGCTCGGCGATGGCCACGCGGAGCACCGGCATCTGCAGCCGCGCGAACCACACGCGCGCCGAGAACGGAATGCGCTCCTCGGCCAGGATGGCCTGGAACATCAGCGCGACGATCTCGACCGTGGCCTTGTCGGCGGTGGTCGGCGCGCGCTTCTTGAGCTCGGTGCTGCGACGGCGCAGGTCGACCGCGCTCTGCTGGATCAGCGTGGCCTGCTCGCCCGGGGCATCCAGGTACTGGGTGGCGGCGGCGCGGTAGGCGGCCTCGGCGTCGGCGATGGCGCCCGCGAAGGTGCGCGAGAAGGGCCGCGGCGCGCCGAAGTCGGCGCCGCCGGCAGTGCCTCGGCCGTCGATACCGATCGACGAGGCCGGCTGCGTGCTGTTGCCGGTGTCGCCGCCGATGCGGCCGGTGACGAAGCGCTTGAGGTTCAGCAGCGCGGTCTGGGCGCGCTGGCGAGCCGTGGCGAGCGGCGAGCCGCCGGAGGGCACGCCGCCGCCGCGCTGGAACGTGCCGGGCACGGAGGCCGTCGACGACATCGCGCCGCCCGGCGCCACGGGGCCGCCGGCTTGCCAAACGCCCGCTGCGCCCGGAGCACCCGGGCCGGTCGCACCACCCGTGCGCCGCACGAAGCTCTTGAGGTCGATCTCGGGCATCACGCCGTTGGCGACCAGGTGGGCGTTGGCGTCTTCATAAGCCTTGGCGACCACATCGACCAGCTGCGCCTGTACCGTCTCCTGCACGCGGGCCCAGAGCTGGCGGCTCAGGCCGGCGGCCAGCCATTGCTCGACCAGCAGCTTGGCCAGGGTCTCGGGCTTGAGCACGTCCTTGCCGTCGAGCTCGCTCGTGCCCTCGAGGTGCTGGATGCGCAGCCGCAGGTCGCTGAGCTCGAAGCTCGCGCGGTCGTGGATCACCTGCGCGAGGCGCGAGGAGAGGATGTTGCTTTCCACCACCTCGTCGCCGATCAGCTCGAGCCGCAGCATCTGCGTGTGCGAGGTCGAGCTGTGGAAGCCGCTGGGGCCGCTCTCGCCGAGCGCCTTGCGCCAGCCGGTCTGCGCGAGCGACACCCATTGCGAGGCATTGCCCTGGAACGCCACGAAGTCGTCGCGGTGCTCCTGCATGGCGCGCGCGCTGCCGACTTCGGAAGCCAGCTGGGTCAGGCGGTCGCGGACGGCGCGGGCCAGCGGAACGATGGCGCCTTCCGTCGCCAGCACGAAACGCTCACGCGTCTCGCGAGCGAGCTGCAGGGACGAGGCTGATCGCGCAATGCTCATTGAGGAAGATCAGGGGGCAGGTACCGGTTTCACCCGACAGACGCGAGCTTGCATCGGGAAGCGCATCCGCACAAGGGTGCGCGCCCGGTCGCGTTGCATGGGCGCCTCGCGGCGAAGGACGGGCCCGACTTTACCTTGCCCAGCGCACGCCGCAGGGGCGCCGCTTCAGACCACCGCGCCGGCGTTCGGATCGTCCGGATCGCCTTCGCGCTTGATCGGGCCCTTGATCAGGTCCTCGCGCTTGATGCCGAGCCACATCGCAATGGCGGCCGCCACGAAGCACGACGAATAGATGCCGAAGCAGATGCCGATGGTGAGCGCCAGCGCGAAGTAGTGCAGCGTCGGGCCGCCGAAGAAGAACATCGACAGCACCACGAGCTGCGTGGAGCCGTGGGTGATGATGGTCCGGCTGATGGTCGAGGTGATCGCGTTGTCGATGATCTCGGTGGTCGTCATCTTCCGGTAGCGCCGGAAGTTCTCGCGGATCCGGTCGAAGATCACGACCGATTCGTTCACCGAGTAGCCCAGCACCGCCAGCACCGCCGCCAGCACGGCGAGCGAGAACTCCCACTGGAAGAAGGCGAAGAAGCCCAGGATGATCACCACGTCGTGCAGGTTGGCCAGCACGGTGGCGAGCGCGAACTTCCATTCGAAGCGGAACGCCAGGTAGATCATGATCCCGACCACCACCATGCCCAGCGCCTTCAGGCCGTTGGTGGTGAGCTCCTCGCCCACCTGCGGGCCGACGAACTCGATGCCGCGCTGCGTGGCGGAAGGGTCGATCGCCTTGAGCGCGGCCATCACCGGCACGCTCTGCTGCTCGGCGCTCATGCCCTGGCGCGCCGGCAGGCGGATCTGCACGTCGCGCGAGCTGCCGTAGTTCTGCACCAGCACTTCCTGGTAGCCGAGCTTGCTCACGGCGTCGCGGATCTTGCCGACGTCGGCGGGCTGCGAATAGGCCACCTCCATCACGGTGCCGCCGGTGAACTCGACCGACAGGTGCAGGCCGCGGTGCATCAGGAAGAACACCGCCAGCGCGAAGGTCGCGAAGGAGATGATGTTCAGCACCAGGGCATGGCGCATGAACGGAATGGTGCGGTGGATGCGGAAGAACTCCATGGCCTTCTTTCCTTACTTGGCTTGGGCCACGGACGTGCCGTCGGCGGTATCGGTCTTGGGGCGCCAGACGGTGCCGATCGACACGCTCTTGAGCTTCTTCTTGCCGCCGTACCAGAAGTTCACGATGCCGCGCGAGAAGAACACGGCCGAGAACATCGAGGTCACGATGCCCAGGCAGTGCACCACCGCGAAGCCGCGCACCGGGCCGGAACCGAAGGCCAGCAGCGCGATACCCGCGATCAGCGTGGTCACGTTGGAGTCGAGGATGGTGCCCCAGGCGCGGTCGTAGCCGGCGTGGATGGCCGCCTGCGGCGAGGCGCCGTTGCGCAGCTCCTCGCGCACGCGTTCGTTGATCAGCACGTTGGAGTCGATCGCCACGCCGATCGCGAGCGCCATGGCCGCGATGCCGGGCAGCGTGAGCGTGGCCTGGATCATCGACAGCAGCGCGACCAGCAGCAGCAGGTTGACCGCCAGCGCGATCGACGAGAACAGGCCGAACAGCGCGTAGTACACGCACATGAAGACCATGATCGCCAGGAAGCCGTACATCACGGACTTGATGCCCTTGTCGATGTTGTCGGCGCCCAGCGTCGGGCCGATGGTGCGTTCCTGGATGATCTCCATCGGCGCGGCCAGCGAGCCGGCGCGCAGCAGCAGCGCGAGGTCGTTGGCCTCGCTCACGCTCATCGAGCCCGAGACCTGGAAGCGGTTGCCCAGCTCGCCGTTGATCGAGGGAGCCGTGAGCACTTCGCCCTTGCCCTTCTCGAAGATCATCATCGCCATGCGCTTCTTGTAGTTCTCGCGGCTGACGTCGCGCATGATGTTGCCGCCCTTGGCATCCATCGTCAGGTCGACCTTGGGCTGGTTGCTCTGCTGGTCGAAGCCGGGCTGCGCGTCGGTGAGGTTCTCGCCGGTCACCAGCACCTGCTTCTTGACGATCACCGGGCGGCCCGCGCGGTCGAAGAACTTCTCGGAACCGAAGGGCACCGGCCCGCCGCTGAGCTCGGCCGCGCGGCCTTCGGACGATTCGTCGACCAGGCGCATCTCGAGGGTGGCGGTGCGGCCGAGGATTTCCTTGGCCTTGGCCGTGTCCTGCACGCCCGGCAGCTGCACCACGATGCGGTCGATGCCCTGCTGCTGGATCACGGGTTCGGCCACGCCGAGTTCGTTGATCCGGTTGTGCAGCGTGGTGATGTTCTGCTTGAGCGCGGCGTCCTGCAGACGGCGCGCGGCCTCGGGCTTGATGGTGGCGACGAGGCGCCAGTTGCTGCCGTCCGGACCGTCGGTGGTCGTGAGGTCGGGGAACTGGTCCTGGATCAGCTGCTTGGCCTTTTCCAGCGCCGCGGCGTCGCGGAAGGTCACCTCGACGGCCTGGCCGTTGCGGCTCACCTGGGTGCCGCGGATGTCCTTCGAGCGGAAGTTGGTGCGCAGGTCGCTCGCGAAGGACTCGGCCTTCTTGTCGATGGCGCCCTTCATGTCGACCTGCAGCAGGAAGTCGACGCCGCCGCGCAGGTCGAGCCCCAGGTACATCGGGAAGGCATGCAGCGCGGTGAGCCACTTGGGCGAGCGCGACACCAGGTTCAGCGCCACCGTGTAGGGCGGGTCGGCGGCATCGGGCACCAGCGCGTGCTGGATCAGGTCGCGCGCCTTGAGCTGCTCGTCGGGGCTGGCGAAGCGCGCGCGCAGCGAACCGCCGTCGAGCGTGATCAGATCGGGCACGAGGTTGCCCGCCTTCAGGGCCTCCTCGACGCGGGTCTGGGTGGCGGCGTCGACCTTGACGGTCGACTTGGCCGACGAGACCTGCACCGCAGGCGCCTCGCCGAAGAAATTGGGCAGGGCATAGATCAGCCCCACGAGCAGCACGATCACGATGATCGCGTACTTCCAGACCGGGTAACGGTTCATGAGATCGCGCTTTTCAGAGACGGCAGGAACGGGACACGGCGTGACTTGAGGTCCGGGGCAACGAAGCGCAAGACCGGGCCACGCTTTTCTTTCTTATTTGACGGCGCCCTTGGGCAGCACCTGCACCACCGAGCTGCGCTGCACCTTGATCTCGACGCCGTTGGCGATCTCGAGGCCCAGGTACTGGTCGCCGACCGAGGTGATCTTGCCGAGCACGCCGCCGGCGGTGGCGACTTCGTCGCCCTTGACCAGCGCCTCGATCATGGCGCGGGCTTCCTTCTGGCGCTTCATCTGCGGGCGGATCATGACGAAATACAGCACCACGAACATGAGCACCAGGGGGAGCATGCTGCCCAGCGAGGACATCATGTCGCCGCCTCCGGCAGCGGGAGCGGCGGTCTGGGCGAAAGCAGTAGAAATGAACAAGGAAGTCTCCAACAGAGGGAAGAGGTAAGGGCGCCGGCGCGAGCCGCGCTCGGGGTCTGGCGACACCAGGGCCTTCAACGGGCCAGGGGTCCACGGGCACGGGCCGCAAATCGAAGCTCGGCGGACGGGGGCCGCGCACAGCACCGGGCATTGTATTCGTGGCGAAGCGCCGCCCCGCGCGCTTATCCGGCGCGAGGCGGTGGGCATTCGAAGTGGGGGAGGCGCTCCTGGATCGCTATGTTTTGGATAGCAACGATCCTAAGCGGAGCCTGTGACAGCACCGTTTCGGCGCCGGACCCGCTGGCGCGGGCCCGCGCCGGCGGGCGCGCGCTCAGGCCGCGGCGCGCTCGGCCCGGGGCTGGCGCCACCTGGCCAGCAGCTCGTTCCAGCGGATGCGCGCGGCCTCGAGGTTGCGCTCCTTCACATGGCCGTAGCCGCGGATCTGCTCGGGCAGCGTGGCGATCTCGAGCGCCAGCGCATGGTTGTCGGCGCGCAGCGCGCCGATCACCTCGTCGATGCTCGCGCGGTACTCGCCGATCAGCGCACGCTCGGTCTTGCGCTCCTCGGTGCGGCCGAACACGTCGAAGGCGGTGCCGCGCAGGCCCTTGAGCCTGGCCAGCAGCCTGAAGCCCGTCAGCATCGAGGGGCCGAACTTCTGCTTCACGAGCTGGCCCTTGGCGTTCTTCTTCGCGATCAGCGGCGGCGCGAGGTGGTAGTTGAGCTTGAAGTCGCCCTCGAACATGCCCTCGATGCGCTCGAGGAAGGCGCGGTCGGTGTGCAGCCGCGCGACCTCGTACTCGTCCTTGTAGGCCATGAGCTTGAACAGGTAGCGCGCGACCGCCTCGGTCAGCGAGCTCTTGCCGGTCAGGCTGGTCTCGGCCTGCTGCACCTTGGCGACGAAGCGGCGGTACTCGTCGGCATAGGCCGCGTTCTGGTAGCCGGTCAGGAACTCGACGCGGCGCGCCACCAGGCTGTCGACGCTCTCGCGCTTCTTGAACTCGATCACCTGGCCGGGACGCACGCGCTTTTGCAGCTCGTCGGGCCGCACGGCGGCCTGGCGGCCCCATTCGAAGGCGGCCTTGTTGTTGTCGATCGCCACGGCGTTGAGCTCGATCGCGCGCATCAGCGACTCGTGCGCCAGCGGGATCCAGCCCTTCTGCCAGGCGTAGCCCAGGATCATCGGGTTGACGTAGATGGTGTCGCCCATCAGCGCGGTCGCGGCCGCGTCGGCATCGAAGGCGCCCACGCCCTCGGCACCCACGGCGCGCGCAATCTCGGCGGCACAGGCGTCCTCGGGGTTCTGCCAGTTGGCATTGCGCACGAAGGCCGCGGTGGGCGTGCTGTGCGTGTTGAGCGCCACGTGGGTGCGGCCCTCGCGCATGCGCGCCATGGTTTCGCCGTTCACCGACACCAGCGGGTCGCAGGCCAGGATCAGGTCGGCCGCCGCGGTGCCCACGCGGGTGGTGCGGATGTCGCCCTGGGTGTCGCCGATCAGCACGTGGCTCCAGGTGGCGCCGCCCTTCTGCGCCAGGCCGGCCGCGTCCTGCGTGACGATGCCCTTGGCCTCGATGTGCGCGGCCATGCCCAGCAACTGGCCGATGGTGATCACGCCGGTGCCGCCGACACCGGCCACCACCACGCCCCAGACCTTGCCGCCGTCCAGCGACGGGATCGCGGGCTCGGGCAGCAGACCGAACTCGGCCGGCGTAGCCGCCTTGTTCTTCGCCTTCTTCTTGAGCTGGCCGCCCTCGACGCTGACGAAGCTCGGGCAGAAGCCCTTCAGGCAGCTCATGTCCTTGTTGCAGGTGCTCTGGTTGATCGCGCGCTTGCGGCCGAACTCGGTCTCCAGCGGCTCCACGCTCAGGCAGTTGCTCTGCACGCCGCAGTCGCCGCAGCCTTCGCAGACCAGTTCGTTGATGACCACGCGCTTGGCCGGGTCGACGGCCGTGCCCCGCTTGCGGCGGCGGCGCTTCTCGGTGGCGCAGGTCTGGTCGTAGATGATGGCCGTGGTGCCGGGCATCGCGCGGAACTCGCGCTGGATCTCGTCGAGCAGGTCGCGGTGCTTGACCTGCACGTGGTCGCCCGGGATGCTGACGCCCTCGTACTTCTCGGGCTCGTCGGTCACGATCACGACCTTCTTCGCGCCCTCGGCGTGCAGGCTCTCGGCGATCTGCAGCACCGAGTGGCCCTCGGGGCGCTCGCCCACGGTCTGGCCGCCGGTCATCGCGACGGCGTCGTTGTAGAGGATCTTGTAGGTGATGTTCACGCCGGCCGCGATGCTCTGGCGGATCGCCAGCAGGCCGCTGTGGAAGTAGGTGCCGTCGCCGAGGTTGGCGAAGATGTGCTGGTCGGTCGTGAACGGCTGCTGGCCCACCCACGGCACGCCCTCGCCGCCCATCTGCGTGAAGCCGATGGTGGAGCGGTCCATCCAGGTCGCCATGAAGTGGCAGCCGATGCCGCCCATGGCGCGCGAGCCCTCGGGCACCACGGTGCTGGTGTTGTGCGGGCAGCCCGAGCAGAACCAGGGCTGGCGCGCGTCCTTCACGCCCTCGGCCTGGATCACCTGCATCGAGCGTTCCTTGGCCTCGAGGATCGCGAGCTGCGCGTCGATGCGCGCCGCCATGTCGGAGCCGGCGGGCAGCAGGCCCGTCTTCTTGAGGCGCCCGGCGATGGCCTTGGCGATCAGCGCCGGGTTCAGGTCGGCGTTGGCGCGCAGCAGCGTGTGGGCGGTCGGGTTGGGCATCGACCATTCGCCGCCCGAGTAGCCCTCGGCCGCGTGCACCTCGCCCTCGTCGAACTTGCCGACCACGTTGGGCCGCACGTCGGAGCGCCAGTTGTAGAGCTCTTCCTTGAGCTGGTATTCGATGACCTGGCGCTTCTCCTCGACCACCAGGATCTCCTGCAGGCCGGTGGCGAACTCGCGCGTGAGCTGCGCCTCGAGCGGCCACACCACGCCCACCTTGTGCAGCCGGATGCCGAGCTGGCGGCAGGCCGCGTCGTCCAGGCCCAGGTCGATCAGGGCCTGGCGGGTGTCGTTGTAGGCCTTGCCGCTGGCCATGATGCCGAAGCGGTCGTTCGGACCCTCGATCACGTTGTGGTTGAGGCGGTTGGCGCGGATGTAGGCCAGCGCGGCATACCACTTGTAGTGCATGAGCCGGGCTTCCTGCTCCAGCGCATGGTCGGGCCAGCGGATGTGCAGGCCGCCGGGCGGCATCTCGAAGTCGGTCGGGATCACGATGTCGACGCGCTCGGGGTCGATCATGGCCGTGGCGCTCGACTCGACGATCTCCTGGATCGTCTTCATGCCCGACCACACGCCCGAGAAGCGGCTCAGCGCGAAGGCGTGGATGCCGAGGTCGAGGATTTCCTGCACGTTGGCCGGGAAGAACACCGGCGTGCCGCAGGCCTTGAAGATGTGGTCGCTCTGGTGCGCTGCCGTGCTGCTCTTGGAGATGTGGTCATCGCCGGCCACCGCGATCACGCCGCCCCAGGCGGTGGTGCCCGCCATGTTGGCGTGCTTGAAGACGTCGGAGCAGCGGTCCACGCCCGGGCCCTTGCCGTACCAGATGCCGAAGACGCCATCGAACTTGTTGGTGCCCTGCGGCGAGAAGCCCAGCTGCTGGGTGCCCCACAGCGCGGTGGCCGCGAGTTCCTCGTTCACGCCGGGCTGGAAGACGATGTTCTGTTCCTTGAGGAACTTGCTGGCCTTCCACAGTGCCTGGTCGTAGCCGCCGAGCGGCGAGCCGCGGTAGCCGCTGATGAAGCCGGCCGTGTTCTTGCCGACCTGCTTGTCGCGCAGGCGCTGCAGCATCGGCAGCTTGACCAGGGCCTGGACCCCGCTCATGAATGCGCGCCCGTAGTCGAGGCTGTATTTGTCGTCGAGCGTGACGGTTTCTAGCGCGCGGCGGATGTGCTCGGGCAGCGGGGCATTCATGTCTGTCGTCTCCGTGGTGGCAGGGCCTTGTGGGCCTGGCTGATAGGTGCGGGTCTGTGCCCGGTCGGGCGCGAGCCCATGATCACGCAAAGTGTATGCCGGGGTCCGCGACAGGTGTTTGCTTTCCATGCCCCCAAAAAGCCACTTCCAGAAAGAAGATTGCTTAATATCGAGGCTTATGGAAAGCATTGACAAGTTCGACCTTGCCATCCTGCAAGAACTGCAGACCGACGGCCGCCTCACCAACGCCGAGCTTGCGCAGCGCGTGGGACTCTCGGCCGCGCCCTGCTGGCGCCGCGTGCGCGCGCTGGAAGAGGCCGGCTTCATCAAGGGCTACCGCGCCGAGATCGACCGGCACAAGATCGGGCTGGGCGTGCTCGCTTTCGTGCGCGTCGACACCGAGCGCGTCACCAACGAAGCGACCCGCAAGCTCGAGGACGCCATCCGCAAGATGCCCGAGGTCGTGGCCTGCCACTACATCAGCGGCACGGGCACCTTCGAGCTGCAGGTGGTGGCGCGCGACCTCGACGGTTTCTCCGCCTTCGCGCGGCAGCACCTGATGAACCTGCCGAACGTGAAGGACCTGCACACCAGCTTCTCGCTCGGAGAGGTGAAGGCGAGCAGCGCGCTGCCGCTGGGGCACCTGGCGAAGTAGCGGCGGCCATGACTTTTCTCCGCCCCGCGGCGCTTTTGTGAGCGCTCGCTTGCGGGGATGACCATTGTTTGCAGTGCCAACGCGTTGGCGCTTGCACACTGCGCGACCTCGTTCCCTGGGAGGTCACGCCGATGTCGAACTTGCCGCGCACCTTGTCGGTCTCCGGACCGGCGCTTCCCCTTGTCGATGGCCAGCCCGCGCTGCGGGCCGTGCGGCTGTCGGGCCGCGAGGGCTTGAATTCGCTGTTCTGCTACGAACTGCTGCTCGAGTCGCCCGATGACGCCGACCTCGACCTCGATGCCTTCGTCGGCCGCGAGATCCACTGCCGCATCGCGCTCGACGATGGTGCGGACGGCGCGCGCGAGATCAACGCGCTCGTCACCGAGGCGGCCTTTCTCGGCGAGGCGGGCCGCCACGCCCAGTACCTGCTGACACTGCGGCCCTGGCTGCACCTGGCCGAACTGCGCACCGACTGCAGGATCTTCCAGGACCTGACGGTCGTGCAGATCCTCGAGGCCCTGCTCGCGCGCTATCCCTTTCCCGTGCGCTGGCGCCTGGCCGAGCACTACCCGCCGCGCGACTACCAGACCCAGTTCAACGAGAGCGACTTCGCCTTCTTCGAGCGCCTGTGCCAGGAATGGGGCATCGGCTATCACTTCGAGCATGCGGGCGGGGCGCACCGGCTGGTGCTCGGCGATGGGACCGGGGCTTTCCACCCCGCCGCCGGGCGCTACCGCGACCTGGACTTCCACCCGCCGGGCTGGAAGCTCGATGCGGAGTACGTCCACGGCTTCGTGCCCATGCACCGGATCGCCAGCGGGCGGTATGCGAGCCGGGAGTACGACTACATGCGGCCGCGGGCCGACCTTTCCGTCGGCCAGGGCGATTCACGGGCCGAGGTCTACAGCTGGCACGACCCGGTCGGCGGCAGCCACTGGGCGCAGCCTCGGGCCGGGCGCGGGGGCTTCGAGGAAGCCGCGAACGATCCTTTCGCCGAGGGCCGCCAACTGGCGCTGCTTCGCCTGCAGGCCCTGCGCGCCGAGGCAGTCCGCGCGCGGGGCTGCGGACCTCTGCGGGGCCTGGCCCCTGGACACACCTTCCGCCTGCACGGCCATCCGCGCCAGGAGGTCGAGGCCACCGAGTACCTCGCGCTCGACACCCGCTTGCTGATCGAGGAGGTCGGCGCCGACAGCAACCGCCGCGCGCACTGGCGCGTGAATCTCGACTTCACCGCCCACCCGCTGGCCGAACCGCTGCGCCCCGCGCTCGTGCGGCCCAAGCCCGTGGCCGTCGGCCCGCAGGTCGCAAGGGTGGTCGGCCCCGCGGGCCGGAACCTCTGGACCGATGCCCTGGGCCGCATCAAGGTGCAGTTCCCCTGGGACCGCGAGGGCACCCACGACGCCCACGGCAGCTGCTGGCTGCGCGTGAGCGCGCCCTGGGCGGGCAACCAGCTCGGCGGCGCCTGGCTGCCGCGCATCGGCCAGGAAGTGATCGTGAGCTTCATCGGCGGCGATGCCGACCTGCCGATCTGCACGGGGCGGGTGCATGACCGGGACAACCTGCCGCCGTGGGCCTTGCCGCAACAGGCCGCGCTCAGCGGGTTCAGGAGCCGGGAGCTGACCGAGGGCGGCGGCAATGCGGCGGCGGGGCGCAGCAACCACCTGGTGCTCGACGACACGCCCGATCGCATCCAGGCGCAGCTCAGGAGCGACCACCAGTGCAGCGTGCTGAGCCTGGGGCGCTACGCGCGCATCGAGGACCATGCGGGACGCAAGGAGGAGCGCGGCGAGGGCTTCGAGCTGCGCACCGACGGGCACGGGGTGCTGAGGGCGGCACAGGGGATGCTGATCACCACCGAGGCCCGGCCGAACGCGGCGAACCATGCGCTCGACATGGGCGAGACCACCGCGCGGCTGGCCCGTGCGCAGGACCAGCACGACATGCTCGCGGAAGCCGCCAGGCTGCACCGCGCGCAGGAGGCCGGCACCGACCAGGACGAAGTGCAGCAGGCGCTCGCAAGGCAGAACACGGCCATCGCCGGCACGGGCGATCGTTTCCCCGAACTGGAAGCGCCGCACCTGGTGCTCGCGAGCCCCGCCGGCATCGCGGCCTCCACGACCGGTCCGCTGCACCTGCACGCCAAGACCCACGCGGCCTTCACGAGCAGCGGCCATCTCGGCTTCAGCAGCGCCAGACGCTGGCTCGCCAGCGCCGCCGAGGGCATCCGCGCCTTCACGCAGCGGCACGGCATCCGCTTCATCGCCGCTAAAGGACCGATCGACATCGAAGCCCATGCGGACGAGCTGGTGCTGCTCGCGCACAAGGACGTGCGAATCCGGAGCATCGACGGCGAGCTCCACATCAGCGCCCGCAAGAAGGTCGTGATCATCGGCGGCGGCAGCTACACCGAATGGAGCGCGCAGGGGATCGTGCATGGCACCGCCGGCACCTGGCAGGAGCATGCGGCGCTGCATGCGCAGGTGGGGCCGATGCAGAGGCCGCTCGAACGCCAGACCTTTCCCCGGGCGACATGGCGACGGTCGCCCGACCGGGATGCGGCCTATCCGGTGTCGCTCTGAAAGCGAAGCGTCGAGCGCACCATGATCATCAGCCCGCCCTTCCTCCCCGAGCGTGCCGCAGGCCAGTCCGAGAGCGCCTGGCTCGACATCGCGATGGCGCCGCCAGCTTCGCGCCTGCCCGGCACCCAGGCGCCCGAAGGTTCCTTTCCGCTGAGCCTGCAGTTGGCCTGGCACAACGGCCTGCACATCCAGGCCCCGCAAGCCGCCGGCGCCTACCTGCCGGTGCGCGCCGTCGCCGACGGCAGGATCGTCTTCGTCCATGCGCCAACCGCGCCGAACAGCGACCCCGACCATCCGCTCAACTACAACCCCTTCGGCGCCAGCCCGCCCACCGCGGCCTGGACCAGCGACGGGTTCATGGCCATCGAGCATCGGACCGAGATCGGGGCGGTGCAGGCGGTGGCGACGGAGGTCGTCTATTACAGCGTCTACATGCACCTGGAGGGCCTGTCTCGCAGTCCTCGAACGAACGCACCATGGGCACCTGGCGACGCCATCTACCGCAAGGAGGTCATCGGCATGCCGGGCCAGATCTACGGCCATGCAGGGCAGCTTCATTTCGAGATCTGCTGCGACCAAGCCAATCTTCGCCACCTCACTGGACGCGCACCTCGCTGGGTCGACCCGGACATCGCGTTCGTACCTGCAACCGGTGGGCGTACAGATAGCGTCTTCGGCAACGCCTACATCTACCTTCCAGCCGGCACGCCAACTTCCACACACCGGCCGTCGACGCATGTTCGTTCGGCCCTGTCTGCCGGCGGTGGCGCCAGCGCGGCCACCGACCACTTCCCACCCGATACCTTGCGCGTTCCGCTGTGGGTGTGCATCGCCCATGAAGAAGGGAATGTCATGTTGGCCACGTTCGACCGGCATGGCCAGCCGATCGGCGCACCGCGTATCGACAGCCGGCATGACTACATCCGGCAGATGGCCACCCCCACGCCTCGCGGACGTTTCGAATATGACCTCTGTGCCGCGGCGAAGGACCGCCATGACGCCCTGCCGTCCGCGGACCAGGCCCGCAGCAGCGCCAGCGGTTGGTATGAACTGCTGCGCTTCGGCCGCAATCTCGGCTCCGATCCACTACCGGCCGATGCCGTGCATTGGCGCAAGATCGTCACGAGCGAGGGCGAGCTGTGGGCGGATCTCAACGCCACCGGAACCCTGAAATTCAGCGATGCCGACTTTCCGACCATCTCCGGCTGGAACTTCTTCGACGACGACGGCACGCCATCCGATCTGCGTTGCGATTCCCTCAACCTCAAAGCCTCGATACGCGATCCGGATCCGAACAACAAACGCCGGATGGAGCGGGAGGAACTCATCAAACGCCTCGGAGATACACGAGTCCGCGCCCGGCTGCGCCGCGCGATCTGTCGTTTCCCTACCGAGTGGGACCAAGCGGAAATAGAAGCCAGCTATGGCTGGCTGGAAACCGCGGATCTGAAGCCCACCGACGACGACGCCACGAGTACCCGGAAGTGGGAGCGCTTCGTGAAACACGCCAAGGCCGTGAGCTTCCTCGGCCTGCCCCAGGAACTCAAGCGTGCCGACTGGCGCTTTCATCCCAGGGAGTTCATCGCGCACATGAGAGCCTGCGGATGGCTCAGCGCCGCGGAGTTCGCGCAGTGCTTTCCCCGGACGCTGCTGCACCTCCATGGAACCACTTTCAGATCAGCAACCACGCCGTGGCAGACGGCGATCGCGCGGGCGACCAACTGGATCCTGCCATTCAACAAGGCGGCGAGAAAGTATGGAATCAGCGCAGCCAAGCAAAGGCTTCTTCACTTCTTCTCCCACGTCATTCCCGAAACCGGAAATCTCGCGCTCGTGAAAGAAATCGCTGGCGAACGTGCCAGCTATGCCCCCTACTTCGGGCGAGGCTTGATCCAGCTGACTCATCTGAGCAACTACACGTCCTATGGAGAGTTTCGAGGCTTTCCGAGAACCTTTCCTTCGGCCGCGTTCCCCGCGCTCGGATGGAACCCGGACACACTGATCGCGGCGGACAATCGCGGCGCTCATCATGCGGACAACTGCGTGGACAGCGCCTGTTTCTATGTGGTCAGACGAGAGAACATGCTGAGTCACATGGATGTCGGGATTTCGCAGTCGGACGTGATCAGGGTGAGCAACGATGTCAACGGCTATGTCGCGATCCAGAATCTGAACGGCCTCGATGCACGGCTTCAGAGCGCCATTCATCTCAAGTATTTTTTCCTGGAAGACATCTCGGGCGCCAGCAATGAAAGCATCGGTTTTTCCTGGCGGCGAAGCAGTCAAAAGGAGCCCGTCCTGGATGCGCAGGGACGTCCGGTGGTGAGCGGCAACCCGCCTAGGCCCCGGACCCACTTCGTTCTTGCACAGCACACGATCAACGTCCCGCTCATCAGACAGCTTCCCTAGCCCATGCGATCCCTTTTCACGCTGCTTTCCGGGCTGGCCTTGGCCCTCGTTGCGAATGCCGGAACGTCGAGCGAGACATCCTGCTTCACGTCCGGATCCAAACACCCGGTACGGCTGGAACTGCGCCTCTATCACGACAGCATGAGGAACTGGAGTACGGGCTTCGTGAAGTACGAAGCATCGAACAAGAAGATCCCCCTTGTCCTATCCGCCCCCGGTAAGGCTGCCGGTCCGGAAAGTGCCACCACCTGGATCGAAATCACGAACAACGCGCCCTCCGGGGAATACATCCTTTCGAGAGAAGGCGCAGGCCTGGGCATTTCCAGCTATGTGCTGCGCTACAGGAACTTCGCGAAAAACAAGGTGTGGTTGTTCGAGCTGGATGCCGCAGCGGGCTTCGCGGACGCCGGCTGCCAATGGGGCAAGCGCGAGTAGGGAATCGCGAAACACCAGGGCAAGGCCTGCCACCAGCCTAAAATCCTCGCCCACCCCAACCCGCCCCCCCGCGCCCCCAAGGACCCCGCATGACCCCCACCCGCCGCGCCCTGGCGCTTGGCTTTGCCGCCGCCGTGATGGCTTTCGGCGCCCTGGCGCCCGTCCAGGCGCAGAACCGCGAACTGACCGTGGCGTCCAGCGCCACCTATGCGCCGTTCGCGTTCGAGAACAAGGACAAGCAGATCGTCGGTTTCGACATCGACATCATCAACGCGATCGCCAAGCAGCAGGGCCTGAAGATCAAGATCGTGAACACGCCGTTCACGGGCATCTTCGGCGCGCTCAACAACGGCGACGTGGACCTCGTGATCTCGGGCGTGACGATCAACGAGAAGCGCAAGCAGAGCTACGACTTCACGCCGCCCTACTTCGCGGCGCGCCAGTTGATCGCGCTGCCGAAGAACAGCACGGTCGCCTCGCTCAAGGACCTCACGGGCAAGAAGATCGCGGTGGTGAGCGCCTCGACGGCCGACGACATCGCGTCGCGCGAGTTCGGCAAGACCAGCCCGAACATCCGCCGCTTCGAGAGCACGCCGCTGATCATCTCCGAGCTTGCCGGCGGTGGCGTCGACGCGGCGATGGGCGACAACGGCGTGATCGCCTACCGCGTGTCGCAGAACCCCGATCTGAAGACCGTCGACGACAAGTCCTTCCCCGAGGAAGGCTTCGGCATCGTGGTGAAGAAGGGCGACAAGGCGCTGCTCGACAAGCTCTCCGCCGGCCTGGCGGCGATCCGCGCCGACGGCAGCTACGTGACGATCTACAAGAAGTGGTTCAACAAGGACCCGAACGTGCGCTGAGCCGCACGGCCCTCGTTCTGCTCCCACGGCCGCGCTTCGCGGCCGTTTCGTTTTTCTTTTCGTTCGTTTCTCTGCATTGAAGGAAGCCGCCATGGAACAACCGGTGTTGCTGTTCGGATGGTTCCGCTGGGACATCCTGGTCGAATACAAGGACCTGTTCTGGCAGGGCGCCTGGATGACCTTGCGCATGACGGTGGTCTGCGTGCTGCTGGGCGCGAGCTGGGGCCTGTGCCTGGCGCTGGCGCGGCTGGCGCAGCCGCGGCATGCGCCCTGGACCTGGGTGGCGCGCTTCTTCCTGCGCTGGCCGGCCACGGTGTACGTGAGCTTCTTCCGCGGCACGCCGCTGTTCGTGCAGATCCTCTTGATCCACTTCGCGGTGATGCCGGTGTTCATCCACCCCACGTCCGGCCTGCTGATCGACGGCGAGCTCGCGCGCACGCTCAAGCAGGAGCACGGCGCGCTGATCTCGGGCGTGGTGGCGCTCACGCTCAATTCGGCGGCCTACATCTCCGAGGTGTTCCGCGCGGGCATCCAGTCGATCTCGCGCGGCCAGTTCGACGCCGGCCGCTCGCTGGGCTTCAACCCGGCGCAGGTGATGCGCTACGTGGTGCTGCCGCAGGCCTTCCGCCGCATGCTGCCGCCGCTGGGCAACAACGCGATCGCGCTGCTGAAGGACACCTCCCTGGTCTCCGCCATCGGCCTGGCCGAGCTGGCCTACGCGGCGCGCACGGTGGCCGGCGCCTATGCGCGCTACTGGGAGCCCTACCTCGCGATCTCGGTGATCTACTGGGTAATGACGCTGGTGCTGACCACGCTGCTGCGCCGGCTCGAGCACCGGCTCGCGCGCAGCGACCGCGGCTGACCGCGAACTGACCAGCTCGGGGCCTCGCGGCGACAATAGCCCCACATGCCCCCGATATCGCCCGAAGAGACGCCCATCCCGCCCGCGCGGCCGAAGCCGCCCAAGCTCGCCGCGCTCGAGCCGCTGAAGCTGCCGGTGTTCCGCATGCTGTGGAGCACCTGGCTGATCGCCAACATCTGCATGTGGATGAACGACGTGGCGGCGGCGTGGATGATGACCTCGCTGACCACCTCGCCGATCTGGGTCGCGCTGGTGCAGTCGGCCTCCACGCTGCCGGTGTTCCTGCTCGGCCTGCCCAGCGGCGCGCTGGCCGACATCCTCGACCGCCGGCGCTGGCTGATGGCCACGCAGTTCTGGCTCGCGGGCACGGCGATCGTGCTGTGCGCCGCGATCGCGCTCGACATGATGACCGCGCCGCTGCTCTTGGCGCTGACCTTCGCCAACGGCATCGGGCTGGCGCTGCGCTGGCCGGTGTTCTCGGCCATCGTGCCCGAGCTGGTGCCGCGCCCGCAATTGCCGGCCGCGCTCGGGCTCAACGGCATCGCGATGAATGCCTCGCGCATCATCGGCCCGCTCACGGCCGGCATGCTGATCGCGAGCGCGGGCAGCGTCTGGGTGTTCGCGCTCAACGCGGTGCTGTCGGTGGCCTCGGGCTTCGTGGTGCTGCGCTGGCGCCGCGAGCACACGCCCAATCCGCTGGGCCGCGAGCGGCTGATCAGCGCGATGCGCGTGGGCGTGCAGTTCGTCTGGCAGTCGCAGCGCATGCGCGCGGTGCTCAGCCGCATCACGATCTTCTTCTTCCATTCGACGGCGCTGCTGGCGCTGCTGCCGCTGCTGGCACGCAACCTCCAGGGCGGCGGCGCCGGCACCTTCACCCTGCTGCTGGCGGCCATGGGCTCGGGCGCGATCGTGGCGGTGCTGTTCCTGCCGCGTCTGCGCCAGGCGCTGGGGCGCGACCAGCTGGTGCTGCGCGGCACCGCGCTGCAGTCGGCCGCCACGGCGGTGATGGCCTTCGCGCCCAGCGCCTGGGTCGCGGTGCCGGCGATGTTCTTCGGCGGCATGGCCTGGATCACGGTGGCCAATTCGCTGTCGGTGTCGGCCCAGCTCGCGCTGCCCGACTGGGTGCGCGCGCGCGGCATGTCGACCTACCAGATGGCGATCATGGGCGCGAGCGCGATCGGTGCCGCGCTGTGGGGCCAGGTCGCCACGGTCACCGACCTGCAGGTCAGCCTGGTGGTGGCCTCGGTCACCGGCACGCTGCTGATGCTGGCCGCGCTGCGCTGGGTCACCGACGTCTCGGGCGAGGACGACACCACGCCCGCCAAGGCCGGCTGGGCCTCGGGGCCGCCGTCCGAGGCGCCGCAGGAGAACGGCCGCGTGGTGATCCACGTCGAGTTCATCATCGACCCGGCGCGCGCCGCGGCCTTCCACCTGGTGATGCAGCAGACGCGCCGCGCGCGGCTGAGCCAGGGCGCGATCGGCTGGGAGCTGCTGCACGACATCGGCGAGCCGGGCCGCTACGTCGAGCAGATCGTCGACGAGAGCTGGACCGAGCACCTGCGCCGCTTCAACCGCGCGACCGCCGCCGACATGGCGCTGCGCGAGCGCCGGCTGGCCTTCCACCTGGGCGAATCGCCGCCGGTGGTCACGCGCTACGTCGTGCGCCGCTGATCCACACAAGCCCCCTGACCCCATGAAGACGACCCAGGTCGCCACGCTGTTCTGCTGCCTGTTCCTCATCGGCTCGGCCGAGGTGGTGGCGGGTCCGATGATGGGCGCGATGAGCGCCGACCTCGGCGTGCGCTCGAGCGCCATCGCCTACCTGCCGGCCGCCTACGGGCTCGCCTACGGCGCCTTCGCGCTGATCGCCGGGCCGCTGTCGGACCGCTGGGGCCGCCGGCGGCCGCTGCAGGCCGGGCTGCTGGGCTTCGCGCTGCTGAGCGCCGCGCTGCCGAGCGCGCCGAGCCTGGCGGTGGCGATCGTGCTGTCGGCGCTGGCGGGGCTGTGCGCGGGTCTGATCCAGCCCAATGCGCTGTCGCTGGTGGCCGACGAATCGCCGCCCGAGCAGATCGGCCGCCGGCTCAGCCACGTGTTCGTCGGCCTGATGCTGGCCTTCGTGCTCACGCCGGTGGTGGCCGGCTGGCTGAGCGACACCGCGGGCTGGCGCTCGGCCTACTACACGCTCGCGGCGATGGCCACGCTGGCCTTTCTCGCGGTGACGCGCACCTTCGTGCAGCGCGTGCCGTCCGCCACATCGCACGCGGGCTTCCTCGCCACCCACGCGCGGGCGCTGCGCACGCCCGGCGTGCGGCGGCGGCTCGCGGTCAGCTACCTCTGGCTCGGCTGGGTGGCGGGCTTCGGCGCGGTGGTGGCCGAGGTGGCGGCGCGCAAGCTGGTGCTGTCGTCGACCGACACCGGCCTGATCGCCGGCCTGTTCGGCCTGGCCGTGATCGCCGGCAACCTCGCCAGCGGCCGGCTGCAGCGCGCGCTCGGCGAAGCCGCGCTGCCGCTGGCGGCGCTGGCCGCGGCGGCGGGCCTGCTGGGCCTGGCGCTGCCGGTGGGCTCGACCACGCAGCTGGTGCTGCTCGGCCTGCCCTGGGCCTTCGGCTACGGCTGCGCTGGGCCGCTGCACCATGCACGACTCAGCGCGCTGTCGGAGCGCTACCGCGGCACCATCAACTCGTACCACGCGAGCCTGCTCAACCTCGGCATCTTCTCGGTCTCGTTCCTGCTCGGCAGCGTGGTGCCGCGCTTCCCCGTGGAAGTGTTCTGCGCGCTGGCCGGCGGCGTGACGCTGGTCGGCGCCTGCCTGCTGCTGCCGTGGCCATGGCGCAAGGCCGGGGTCGCGACGACCTGAGCGCGACGACCCGAGCGCGGGGCGGCAGCCCGAGGAAAACCCTGACGCGACTTTTTTTGACCATTCGGATAATTTAGGTCATCATCCGCGCCGTCGCCACGAACGAGGACCACCCCGATGAACCCGGTCACCCCGCGCAGCCGCTTCTGGTCGGACCTGACCAGCGAAGAGTTCTCCCGCCTCGACCGCGAACGGCTGATCGCCGTGCTGCCGGTGGGCGCCACCGAGCAGCACGGTCCGCACCTGCCGATGTCGACCGACACCGCCACCATCGACGGCATGGTGCGCGCCACGCTCCCCCACCTGCCCGACGACCTGCCCGTGCTGTTCCTGCCCACGGTGCCCTACGGCAAGAGCAACGAGCACTCGCGCTACCCGGGCACGCTCACGGTCTCGGCCAGCACGCTGATCGCGATGTGGACCGACATCGGCGCCTGCGTGGCGCGTGCCGGCGTGCGCAAGCTGGTGCTCTACAACAGCCACGGCGGCCAGATGAGCGTGATGGACATCGTGGCGCGCGACCTGCGCGAAGCGCACGGGATGATGGTGGTGGCCGCCAACTGGTACACGCTGGGCCTGCCCGAGGGCCTGTTCACCGCGCACGAGGGCAGGCACGGCATCCACGCCGGCGACCTCGAGAGCTCGGTGATGCTGCACCTCACGCCCGACTACGTGCGCGCCGACCAGTTCCGCAACTTCCACTCGATGACCGAGGACCTCGCGGCCGAGAACAAGTACCTCTCGATCACGCCCAGCGGCAAGCTCGGCTGGCAGATGCACGACATCAACCCGATGGGCGCGGCCGGCGACGCCACCCGCGCCACCGCCGAGAAGGGCGCCGCGGTGCTCGACCACGTGGGCCGGCGCTTCGTCGACCTGCTGCACGAGATCGACCGCTTCCCGCTGTCGCGCCTGGCCAACGAGCCCGCCTGGCGCTAGGCTCGCGCCCCTCTCCGCCACGCCCTTCGGAACACCCCATGGAAAGCACCACGCCATCCACCCCCGATGCCGAAGCGCCGCTGGTCCGGCTGCGCAACGTCGGCAAGCGCTTCGCCAACGGCACGCTCGCGCTGCAGGGCATGTCGCTCGACATCGGCGCGCACGACTTCATCAGCTTCCTCGGCCCCTCGGGCTGCGGCAAGAGCACGGCGCTGCGGCTGATCGCGGGCCTCACGCGCGCCAGCAGCGGCGAGATGGCCTGGACCGGCGGCGCCGCCGCGCGCACCGACCGCGACCTGGGCTTCGTGTTCCAGGAGCCCACGCTGATGCCCTGGGCCAAGGTGTTCGACAACGTCTGGTTGCCGCTCAAGCTCGCGGGCATGAAGCGCGACGCCGCGGCGCCCGTGGTGCAGCAGGTGCTCGAGATGGTCGGGCTCTCGCGCTTCGCCGACGTCTATCCGCGCGAGCTCTCGGGCGGCATGAAGATGCGGGTGTCGATCGCGCGCGCGCTGGTCACGCACCCGCGCCTCTTGCTGATGGACGAGCCCTTCGCCGCGCTCGACGAGATGACGCGCATCAAGCTCAACAACGACCTGCTGGCGATCTGGCGCGAGCACCGCTTCTCGGTGGTGTTCGTCACGCACAGCGTCTACGAGTCGGTCTACCTCTCGAACCGCATCGTGGTGATGGCCGCGCGCCCGGGCCGCGTGATCGACGAGATCCGTATCGACGAGCCCTACCCGCGCGGCGAGTCCTTCCGCACCTCGAGCCGCTACAACGCGCACTGCACCGCGGTGTCCCAATCCCTGCATGGAGCCCTGCATGGCGTCGACATCGATCACTGAGCCCGCGGTCACCGCCGTGCACGACGACGACCTCGCCACGCCCTCGGCCGATGCCCAGCGCGCCCACGAGGACCGGCAGCGCCGGCGCGAATCGCTGCTGCGCATCGTGGTGCCCGCGGTGGTGGTCGGCGCGCTGCTGCTGCTGTGGGAATGGACCGTGCGCGCCAACAACATCCCGCACTACATCCTGCCCGCGCCCTCGCTGATCCTGAAGACGCTGTTCGACAACTGGGACACGCTGTCGAGCGCGCTGTGGTTCACCGTGCGGCTCACGCTGCTCGCGCTGGCCGCGGCCATCGTCGGGGGCGTGCTGCTGGCGATCGCCTTCGCGCTGTTCAAGTGGGTGGAGATCGGGCTGTTTCCGATCGCCGTGATCCTGCAGGTCACACCGATCATCGCGATCGCGCCGCTGATCCTGATCTACGTCTCGAGCACCACCGCGGCACTGCTGCTGTGCGCCTGGATCGTGGCCTTCTTCCCGATCCTGTCGAACACGGTGGTGGGCCTCAAGAGCGCCGACAGCAACCTGCGCGACCTGTTCCAGCTCTACAAGGCCTCGCCCTGGCAGACCTTCCGCTACCTGCTCGCGCCCAGCGCGCTGCCCTACTTCATGGCGGGCCTGAAGATCGCGGGCGGCCTGAGCCTGATCGGCGCGGTGGTGGCCGAGTTCACCGCGGGCACGGCCGGCAAGGAAACCGGGCTGGCCTCGCGCATCCTCGAGTCGAGCTTCCGCACCGAGATTCCGATGATGTTCGCGGCGCTGCTGCTGGTGTCGCTGCTCGGGATCGTGATCTTCATCGTCTTCGCCGCGCTCTCGCGCCTGGTGCTGGGCCACTGGCATGAAAGCGAAATGCGCCGTGAACGCTAGGACCTCGCTCGCCCCGGCCGTCGACTGGGAGGCGGTGCGCCGCGACCTCGCGGGCCTGAACCTGGTCACCGCGCCGGGCCAGCGCAAGCAGCTGTCGAAGGACTTCTTCTGGTACAGCCCGATCCTCACGGCGCAGCTCTCGGGCTGCGTGGCCGAGCTGGTCGTGAAGGTCGGCACCGAGGACGACGTGCGCCAGGTCTGCGCCACCGCCGCGAAGTGGAAGCTGCCGCTCACGGTGCGCGCGGGCGGCACCGGCAACTACGGCCAGTGCGTGCCGCTCGAGGGCGGGCTGGTGATGGACGTGACGCAGCTGTGCCGCGTGCTCGACATCGGCGACGGCCGCATGCGGGTGGAAGCCGGCGCGCGCATGCACGACATCGACCTGGCCGCGCGCGAGACCGGCCAGGCGCTGCGCATGTGGCCCTCGACCTGGCACGTGGCCAGCATCGGCGGCTTCATCGCGGGCGGCTTCGGCGGCATCGGCTCGTTCCGCCACGGCATCCTGCGCGACCCCGGCAACCTGCTGCGCGCGCGCGTGATGACGGTGGAGCGCGAGCCGCGCGTGATCGAGCTCGCGGGCGACGAGATCCAGCAGGTGCACCATGCCTACGGCACCAACGGCGTGATCCTCGACGTGGAGGTGGCGCTGAGCCCGGCCGTCGACTGGGTGCACTGCACGGTGCTGTTCGAGCGCTACCGCGCGGCGCTGGACTTCGGCATCGCGGCCAGCACGCCCGATCTCGACCTGTTCCTGCTGTCGACCGTGGAAGCGCGCTTCTCGCCCTACTACACGGCGATGGGCGAGCACTTTCCCGCCGACCGGCATGCGGTCTTCACGATGGTCGCGCCCGCGTCGATGGAAGACTTCCGCGCGCTCGCCGCCGCGCACGGCGGCCACGTCGCGCTGGCCGGCACCGAGGCCGAGCTGCTCGCGGCCGGCCTGCCGCCGGCCTACGAATGCGCGTTCAACCACACGACGCTGCAGGCGCTCAAGATGGACCGCGGCTGGACCTACCTGCAGGTGGCCTATGCGCAGCCCTTCGATCCCGCGGTGGTCGAGCGCCACCTCGAGATCTTCGGCGACGAGGTGCTGCAGCACCAGGACTTCGCGCGCGCGGGCGGCGAGGCCGGCACCTTCGGCATCCTGCTGGTGCGCTGGACCGGCGAGGCGCGCCAGTACGAACTGATCCGCGAGATCGAGTCGCAGGGCGGCTGCAAGATCTTCAACCCGCACGTGGTGACCATCGAGGACGGCGGCATGAAGACCATCGACACGCAGCAGATCGAGTTCAAGAAGCGCAGCGACCCGATGGGGCTGATGAACCCCGGCAAGACGCGCGGCTGGACGCCCGACATGGCCACCGAGGGCTGAAAAGATTTAGGCTTCGCGTCCCGTCCCTTTTCCAAGAAACCTCCACAGGAGCACGTCCTCATGCGCATCCCCGCTTTCCGCATCCGCCCGCTCGGCAGCCTGGCCCTCGGCCTGGCGCTGACCGCCGCCGCCTTCGCCGCGCAGGCGCAGGAGAAGGTGGTGTTCGCCACCAACTGGAAGGCGCAGGCCGGCCATGGCGGCTTCTACCAGGCGCTGGTGGACGGCACCTACAAGAAGTACGGCCTCGACGTCGAGATCCAGCAGGGCGGCCCGATGGTCAACAACCGGCCGATGCTGCCGGCCGGCAAGATCGACTTCCTGATGACCGGCAACCTGCTGCAGTCCTTCGACAACGTGAAGAACGGCGTGCCCACGGTGGTGGTCGCGGCCTTCTTCCAGAAGGACCCGCAGGCCATGTTCGCGCACCCGGGCCAGGGCTTCGACACCTTCAAGGACATGACCAAGGCGCCCGTGGCCTTCATCGGCAAGGACGGCCAGTTCAGCTTCTGGCAGTGGATGAAGTCGGAGCACGGCTTCAAGGACTCGCAGCTCAAGCCCTACACCTTCAACGTGGGTCCGTTCCTGGCCGACAAGAAGTCGATCCAGCAGGGCTACGCGATCTCCGAGCCGCTGTCGATCAAGGCCCAGGCCGGCTTCGACCCGGTGGTGCAGCTGCTGGCCGACAACGGCTTCTCGACCTACTCGACCACCATCGAGACGCGCGCCGACCTCGTGAAGACCAAGCCCGAGACGGTGCGCAAGTTCGTCGAGGCCTCGATCATCGGCTGGAACAACTACCTCTACGGCGACAACAAGGCCGCCAACGAGCTGATCGCCAAGACCAACCCCGACTCGCCCGTGGCCGCGCTGCAGGGCTCGATCGAGCTGATGAAGAAGATGGGCATCGTCGACAGCGGCGAGTCGCTGACCAAGGGCATCGGCGCGATGGACGAGGCGCGCGTGAAGGACTTCTACGACAAGATGGTCAAGGCCGGCCTCTACAAGCCCGGCGAGGTCGACCTGTCGAAGGTGGTCACGACCCAGTTCGTCAACAAGGGCGTGGGCCTGGACGTGCGCAAGAAGCTCACGGGCAAGTAAGCCGCGACCAGGGATCCGATCCACGACCACACCGATTTCTCCGCGGGCCGCGCGGTGCTTGCGCCGGGGTCAGATGCCGGCGCCTGGGATGCCATAAGGCACCGTGCGGCTCTTCATTCCTGGGCTCTGACCCCGTATTGCCGCCTAGGACCTGTTAACGCTATGCAAGGGGTCGCGTTGCCCCGCAAAGGGGCTGGATGCAAGGCGCCCGCGCGCAGCAAGGCTGATGCCTTGCAAGCGCGGGCAACGCCGCAGACGGCCCCTTTGCGGGGCAACCCGGAGGGAAGCTCGCCAGAGCCCGCCCCTCGGCGTTGCGCTCCTAGCGTGTGCGGACGCACACGCGTCGTCGCGCGCCTTGATGGGCGGGCTCTGGCGAGCTTCGCGACCCCTTGCATAGCGTTAACAGGTCCTATCGGCGAACCGGCCCTCTCATGAAAACGCTCGTCGTTCATTGCCATCCGAACCCTGACAGCTTCAACCACGCGCTCTACCGCACGGCGCTCGCCGCCCTCGAACCCCGCCACCAGGTCCGGGCCATCGACCTGTACGCCGAGGGCTTCGACCCGACGCTGACCCGCGAGGAACGCATCGCGTACCTCGACAACACCCAATTGATCCGCGAACGCGTGCAACCCCACGTCGAAGCGCTGCTGTGGGCCGAGCACCTGGTGTTCGTCTATCCCACCTGGTTCCACGGACCGCCCTCGATGCTCAAGGGCTGGCTGGAGCGGGTGTGGCTGCCCGGCGTGGCCTTCCTGCCGGCCGAGCGCAAGGGCCAGGCCGCGCGCTCGGGCATGCGCCACATCCAGCGCCTCACGGTGGTCACCACGGGCGGCTCGCCGCGCTGGTTCGTGATGGCCATCGGCGACCCCGGGCGGCGGCTGTTCACGCGCGCGCTGCGCGCCCTGTTCGCCTGGCGCTGCAAGGTGACCTGGCTGCAGCTGCACGACATGAACGCCGTGACCGCGCTCGACCGCACGCGCTTCATCGAGCGCGTGGCGCGCAAGCTGCAAACGCTGTGACCACGACCCCAACGATCCGGGAGAAAACACCATGAGCCTCGAACGCACGCTCACCGTCCGCGTGACGCGCATCGCGCGCCAGACGCCCGAAATCCTGGCCTTCGAACTGGCCCATCCCTGGGGCCGCGCGCTGCCCGGCTACGAGGCCGGCGCGCACATCGACGTGCACATGCCCGGCGGCTTCTCGCGCCAGTACTCGCTGGCGCGCGCGCCCTCGGCGGGCGCCGTCTCGTCCTACCTGATCGGCGTCAAGCGCGAGGCCGCGAGCCGCGGCGGCTCGGCCTCGATGCACGAGCGCGTGCGCGAGGGCGACCTGCTGCCGATCAGCACGCCGCGCAACACCTTCCCGCTGCAGGCGCGGGCGCGCCATCACCTGCTGCTGGCCGGCGGCATCGGCATGACGCCGCTGCTGGCGATGGCGCAGGCACTGGCCGCGCGCGGCGAGGGCTTCACGCTGTGCGTGTTCGCGCGCGCCGAGGAACACCTGGCCTTCGCCGAGGCGCTGCGCGATCCGGCGCTGGCACCGCACGTGCGGCTGCACCTCGACCAGGGCGATGCCTCGCAGCGCATCGACCTGCGCGCGCTGCTGGCCGCGCATGCCGGTGCCGCCCATCTCTATGTCTGCGGCCCCGGCGGCTTCATGCAGGCGGTGCGCGACGCGGCGGCCGCCGCGCGGTGGCCCGAGGACGCGATCCACGCCGAGTACTTCGCCGCGCCCACCGATGCCGCCGCCACCGCGGGCCAGCCCTTCGTGCTGCGGCTCGCGCAGCGCGGCTGCGTGGTGCCGGTGGCGGCCGACCAGACCGCGGTCGATGCGCTGCACGAGGTCGGCATCGACATTCCGGTGTCCTGCGAGCAGGGCCTGTGCGGCACCTGCGTGGTCGGCGCCGAAGGCGAGGGCGCCGAGCACCGCGACTTCTGCCTCACGGGCAGCGAGCGGCGCCACAAGGTGGCACTGTGCTGCTCGCGCGCCAAGGGAGCCGAGCTGGTGGTGCAGCTCTGAGACCGCGCATGGCCAGGACCACCGCCGTCGACACCGCCGAGGACGCCGAGGGCCCCGCCACGCGCGGGCGCTCGCGCAAGTACGCGCAGGTGCTCGGGGTGATCAACCAGGCCGCGATCGAGGTGTTCGCGAGCGAGGGCCTGGCCGGCGCCTCGACGCAGGCGATCGCCGACAAGGCCGGGCTCTCGAAGGCGCAGCTGCACTACTACATCGACAGCAAGGAGGCGCTGTACCGGCAGATCCTGCAGGACATCCTCACCGACTGGATCGTGGTGTTCGGCTTCGACGACGAGGCCCTGGGCCCGCGCAAGGTGCTCGGCGACCTGATCCGCCGCAAGATGGCGTTCTCGTTCGAGCACCCGCTGCGCTCGCGCATCTTCACGGCCGAGATGCTGCGCGGCGCGCCGGTGCTCAACCCCCTGATGGACACGAGCAAGCAGCGCACCGACCAGGCCGCCGCCGTGATCCGCAACTGGATGGACCAGGGCCTGATGGACGAGGCCGACCCGATGCTGGTGCTGTTCCACATCTGGGCCGTGACGCAGTTCTACGCCGACCACGCGACCCAGGCCGCGTACTTCCGCAACACCGCGCAGCACGGCGACGAACAGGACCGCGGCTACCTGGTCGAGCAGGTGACGGCGTTCCTGTTCAAGGGCGCGGGCGTCAGGTAGCGCGAACCGGCAGGTACATGGTGGCCTCGACCTCCACCAGCACCTCGTCGCCCGGCAGGAAGCGCGACACCTCCACCACCGTGCTGACCGGCGGCTCGCCTGGGTAGAACAAACCGCGCACGCGGTTGTAGAAGGCGTAGTGCGGCAGGTGGCGGAAGTACTGCACCAACTTCACCACGTCCTCCATGGTGCCGCCGTGCTCGGCCGCGATCTGGCGGATGCGCTCCAGCACGAACCAGCTCTGCGCCACGATCGGCGCCTCGAACACGTCGACCGACATCTGGCCGGTGGCGTAGCCCAGGCCCTGCAGCGCGCTGCGCCCGGCCTCGGGAATGGCGTCGTAGCCGGCGACCGCGCGGCGCGTGGCCGGGTCGACGGCGACCACGCCGCTCATGTAGACGAAATCGCCGACGCGCTTGGCGGCGGCATAGTTGGCCATCGGCTTGCCCATGCTCATGCGGTGTGCTCCAGGATCCGGCCCGCGCGGATGACGCTGCGGCGGCGGCCGCGCGGGTCGATGAGTTCGTGTTCGTCGGTGGCGGCCAGCACCACCAGGTCGGCCGGACAACCCGCGGCGATGCGACCGTCCCAGGCCAGCCCGAGCGCCTGCGCCGGCGCGAGCGTGATGCTGTCGATCCAGTCGAGCGCCGGCGCGAGGTGCGCCACCTGCACGCCGAGGCCGAAGGTCTCGACGAGGTCGTAGCTGCCGTAGGGATAGAAGGCGTCCTGCACGTTGTCCGTTGCCAGGCTCGCACGCAAGCCGCGTGCCGCGGCCTCGCGGATGCGCGTGATGCCGCGCGGCACCGGCGTGCGGTCCCAGGCGCCCTGCAGGTAGAGGTTGGTGGTGGGCAGCGCGACCAGGTGCAGGCCCGCGCCCGCGCACAGCGCCAGGGTTTCGTGCGCCACGGCATCGTCCTGCACCGAGAGCGAGCAGGCATGGCCGCAGACCACGCGGCCCGCGAAGCCGCGCGCGCGCACCAGCTGCGCGATGGCGCGCAGGCCGCTGGCGTCGGCATCGAGGCCCTCGTCGACATGGAAGTCGAGCGACAGTCCGTGCTTGTGCGCGAGCTCGAACACGCGGTCGAGCTTGGGCAGCAGGGCCTCGTTGCGGTAGACGAAGGCGCCGAGCGCGCCGCCCGCGCGCGCCACCTCGCGCGCGATGCGCTCGCCGGCCTCGGCATCGGCGAACAGGTCGAGCGGGGTGAGCGAGACGAACTGCAGCTCGACGCGGCCGCGCCAGGCCTCGCGCAGCGATTCGAACACCGCGAGCGAGACCGGCGCCTCGGGCTGCACCCAGTCGAGGTGGGTGCGCAGCGCGCGCGTGCCGCTGCGCCAGGCGTCCTCGAGCGCGCGTTCCATGCGCGGGCGCAGCGAGTCGGCGGTCCAGCCGGCCCGGTGGCCGTTCATGCGCTCGATGGCCGCGAACAGGTTGCCCTGTGCCGCGCCCACTTCCTGCACGGTGTAGTTCTTGTCGATGTGCGCATGCGCGTCGACGCAGGCGCTCAGCAGGATGCCGCGCGCCGAATCCTGCGGCGCGCTCGGCGCGACCGAGGCCACGCGGTCGCCGTCCAGCACCAGGTCGAACAGCTCGGCCTCCGACGCGAAGCCACGCAGCGGCTTCGGGATGCGCAGCGCCTCGAGCTTCACTGCGCCTCGCGCCACGCGCGCAGCCAGCCCAGCCCGGCCGAGGTGCCGCCGGGTTCGCTGCCGCGCCGCGGCCGGTATTCGCAGCCGACCCAGCCCTGCCAGCCGGATTGCGCCGACACCTCGTCGATCACCTGGAACAGGTAGGGATAGTTCTGCTCGCCGATGTCGGGCTCGTGGCGCTCGGGCACGCCGGCGATCTGGATGTGGCCGACGCGGCCGGTGGGCAGGTACTGGCGGATCTTCATCGCGACGTCGCCTTCGACGATCTGGCAGTGGTAGAGGTCCATCTGCACCTTGAGGTTGGGCGCGCCGATGCTCTCGACGATGGCATGCGCATGGTCCTGGCGGTTGAGGAAGAAGCGCGGGATGTCGCGCGTGTTGATCGGCTCGATCAGCACGTCGCGCCCGGCCTTGGCGGTCTCCTCGGCGGCCCAGCGCAGGTTGTCGACGTACACCTGCTGCACGGCATCGGCCGTGAGGCCCTCGGGCACCAGCCCGGCCATGACGTGGATGCGCGGGCAGTCGAGCGCGACCGCGTAGTCGATGGCTTTTGCAATGCCTTCGCGGAACTCGGCATCGCGCCCCGGCAGGCAGGCCAGGCCGCGTTCGCCGCCCTCCCAGTTGCCGGGCGGGCCGTTGAAGAGCACCTGTTGCAGGCCGTTGTGCCGGAGGCGCGCGACGATATCGTCCTTGGAAAAGGCATAGGGGAACAGGTACTCAACGGCCTCGAAGCCGTCCTTCGCGGCGGCATCGAAGCGGTCGAGGAAGTCCAGCTCGGGATAGAGCATCGAGAGGTTGGCGGCGAAGCGTGGCATGGCGTTGTCTCTTTGAAGTTCTGGCGATTGTGGTCTCGAACGAACTTACCAGCGCGCGCCGAAAGTCGCGCGCAGTTCGGCGATCTGTTCGGGCGACAGCGGTGCGGGTGGCGTGGCATGGTCGCGCGTCATGAGATGGAGCCTGGCGGTCTCCTCGAGTTCCTCGAGCACGGCCATCGCGGCGGCGGGGGTGTCGTGCCATACGTTGGGGCCGAGGCGGTCGAGCATCACGGCGCGGATCGGCACGCCGGCCGCGCCACGCTGCGCGATGGCCTGCGCGACCTCGGCCGCTGCTTCGGGCGCACCCGGGCGGTGGTAGTGGATGCGCGGCACGTGGCCGACCTTCATCACGAAGTAGGGCGTGAGGGCGGGCAGCAGTTCGTCGCTGGTTCCGCTCAAGGTGAGCGCGACGCAGTGGGAGCTGTGGGTGTGGATCACGCAGGCGGTGTCGGCATCGAATGCTCGCGCTGCTTGGTAGATGCGCATGTGCAGCGCGATGGTCTTGCTGGCACGGTCACCGCTGGTCTGTTGCCCCTGCGCATCGAGCCTCGCGAGCCGCGCGGGGTCGAGGAAACCCAGGCAGGCATCGGTGGGGGTGATGAGGAAGCCACCGTCTTCCAGGCGCACGCTGATGTTGCCGGCCGTGGCGTGGACGTAGCCTCGGTCGAACAGGCTTTTTGCCGTGCGGCAGATCTCTTCTCTTGCTTCTGTTTCGGTCATGGTTTTTTTGGCTTGTTCGGGGCGCGTGCACAGGAAGCGCTGCAGTGATGCCGGCCGATCAGGCGCTGCGCATCTGGCGTGTGTCGATGGGGTACTCCCCGCAGCGAAATAAAGGAGGAGCCGAAGGCGGGGGACATTCGCGGAGGGGAGTACCCCATCGGCGCACGCCCGCCCCGACCTGTCAACACCCCAAGGCATCACCCCAACACCGCAAACGCCTTGGTAAAGAAATCATCCCCCCCAAAGTTCCCCGACTTCAACGCGATATGCACCCCAGTGTCAGGCGCCAACGAGGAACGCGCATGACACCACGGCACCCCCGGATCGATCTGCGGCCCGATCTGCATCTGCGCGATGCCGAGCGCCTGCACGCAGGCACCGGAGGTTTCGCCGCCCGCCACCACGAGCTGGCGCACACCGTGCTCGACCAGCCCGCGCGCGATCGCGGCGATGGTGCGCTCGACCATCGCGCCGGCCTCTTCCACGCCCAGTTGGCCTTGCACCGACTTCACGGCACCGGCTTCGGCCGTGGAGTAGACGAGCACCGGCCCCCTGTCGATCAGCGGCGCGGCCCAAGCCAACGCCTCCGCCGCGACATCGACACCGGCCGCGATGCGCAGAGGATCGATGGCCAATGCCGCGCCGCCACGGCCGATGAAGTCGAGCACCTGCCGGTTGGTGGCCAGCGAGCAGCTGCCCGACACCACCGCCGTGCGGCCGCCGGCCTTCGGCAGCGCGCTGGCCTGCGAGGAGGGTGCGAGCCCGAAATTGGCCGGCAGGCCGATGGCCACGCCCGAGCCCGCGGTGACCAGCGGCAGCTTCGCGAGTGCCGGGCCCATGCGCAGCAGGTCGTCGTTCGACACCGCGTCGACGATCGCGATCGACACGCCCTCGGCCTTCAACTGCGCGATGCGCGCTTCGATGGCTTCCGCGCCGCGCGCCACCACCGCGTGATCGATCAGCCCCACCTTGCGCCCGCACTGCGCCTGCAGCACCCGCACCAGGTTCGGGTCGGTCATCGGCGTCAGCGGATGGTTCTGCATGCCGCTCTCGTTGAGCAGCACCTCGCCCGCGAACAGGTAGCCCTTGAACACCGTGCGCTTGTTGTCGGGGAAGGCCGGCGTGGCGATGGTGAAGTCGCAGCCCAGCGCCTCCATCAGCGCCTCGGTCACCGGGCCGATGTTGCCCTGCGGCGTGCTGTCGAAGGTCGAGCAGTACTTGAAGTAGATCTGTTGCGCGCCCTGTGCCTGCAGCCAGCGCAGCGCCTCGAGCGACTGCGCGATGGCTTCGGCCGGTGCGATGGTGCGCGACTTGAGCGCGACCACCACCGCATCCACCTCGGCCGCGAGCGGGCCCTCGGGCACGCCGATCGTCTGCACCACGCGCATGCCCGCGCGCACCAGGTTGTTGGCGAGGTCGGTGGCGCCGGTGAAATCGTCGGCGATGCAGCCGAGCAGCAGCTTCGCCATGGCTCAGCCCTTCACCGCGAGCTTCACGGCCTGCGGGTTCTCGCGCACGTAGTCGCGCAGGATCGCGTCGAAGCTGGCATCGGCCTTTAGGCCCAGCGCCTCGGCGCGCGCCGCATGCACGCGGCTGGGCCAGCTCGTGACGATCTTCGCGATCGCCGCGTCGGGTTCCCAGTCGATCAGGCTCGTTGCCTCGGTGCCGGCGATGCGTTCGAGCGCCTGCGCCATCTCGCGCACGGTGGTGGTCAGCGCGGGCAGGTTGATGGCGGTGCGCGCGCCCCACTCGGCGCCGCTGGCCGTGGCCGCGCGCACGATGCCCGCGATGGTGTTGCCGGGCGAGGCCAGCGCCACCGGCGTGTCGGGCGCGACCGGGCAGCGCGCGCGTTCGCCCGCCAGCGGTTCGCGCAGCATGCCGCTGAGGAAGCTCGAGGCCGCGCCGTTGGGCCGGCCCGGGCGCACCGACACCGTCATCAGCCGCACGTTGCGGCCCTGCACGAAGCCCTTGCGCGTGAAGTCGGCCACCAGCTGCTCGCCGACGAACTTCTGGATGCCGTAGCTGTTCTGCGGCGTGGGCAGCGTCGTGTCCTCGATCAGGGCCGGCAGCCGCTGCTCGGGCGAATCGCCGAACACCGCGACCGAGCTCGAGAACACGAACACCGGCGCATGGCCGGCGCGGCGCGCGGCTTCGAGCAGCGCGCGCGTGGTGTCGAGGTTGCTGCGCATGCCGAGGTCGAAGTCGGCCTCGCATTCGCCGCTGACGGCGGCCGCCAAGTGGAACACGAGCTGGCTGCTGGCGATCGGCAGCGCGCCGCTTTGCGCCTGCTCGAGCAGGTCGCCCTGCAGGAACTGCACGCGCGCGTCGGCCGCGAGGTCGGCCGGCGGCGCCACGCGGTCGGCCAGCACGATGCGTTCGATGGGCTGCGGCGCGGCGCCGGCCAGCGCCAGCGGTCCCCGGGCGAGCAGCGTGCGCGCGAGGCGCGCGCCGAGGAAGCCGCAGCCGCCGGTGATGAGGATGTTCATGGTCGTCATTCTGGAGTGGATGTCGAGGAAGGCAGCGTGATGCCCGGGAAGATCTTGATCACCGCGCTGTCGTCCTCGCGCGCATGGCCCGCGGTCGAGGCCTGCATGAACATCTGGTGCGCGGTCGACGACAGCGGCAGCGGAAACTTGCTCGCGCGCGCCACGTCGAGCACCAGGCCCAGGTCCTTCACGAAGATGTCGACCGCCGACAGCGGCGTGTAGTCGCCGGCAAGCACGTGCGCCATGCGGTTCTCGAACATCCAGCTGTTGCCCGCGCTGTGGGTGATGACCTCGTAGAGCGCGGCCGGGTCCACGCCCTCGCGCAGGCCCAGCGCCATGGCCTCGGCCGCGGCCGCGATGTGCACGCCGGCCAGCAGCTGGTTGATGACCTTCACCTTGCTGCCCGCGCCCGCGCTGTCGCCGAGCCGGTAGACCTTGGCGGCCATCGCGTCGAGCACGCCCGCGGCCTTGTCGTAGGCCGCGGGCGTGCCGGCGGTCATCATCGTCATCTGGCCGTTCGCGGCCTTGGCGGCACCGCCCGAGATCGGCGCGTCGAGGTAGAGCAGGCCGAGCTTCGCGAGCCGCGCCTCGAGCGCCACCGACCAGTTCGGGTCGACGGTCGAGCACATCACGAACAGGCTGCCGGGCTTCATCGAGGCCGCGCAGCCCGGCGTGTCGCCGTCGCCGAACAGCACCGTCTCGGTCTGCTGCGCGTTCACGACGACCGAGATCACGATGTCGCTGGCGGCGCCGAGCGCGGCCAGCGTGTCGCAGGCGGTGCCGCCGTCGCGCGCGAAGGCCTGCGCGGCCTCGCGGCGCAGGTCGAACACGTGCGGCGCATGGCCCGCGCGGCGCAGCGACTGCGCCATGCCGGCGCCCATGGCGCCGAGGCCCACGAGGCCGACGACGGGAGGGGAGGAAGTGGTCATGGAGGAAGGGGCAGGATGATTTGTCAGGTCATCATACAAATTTGAAGCGACTTTGTCTTGCCCGGAATTCCCCCGACCGCCCCCCCGACCGACTCTCAGGAAGCCTTCTTGCGCCGCCCCTTGCCGGCCACTGCGCTCTCCTGCAGCCCCTCGACCAGCGGCCGCGCGAGCTGCGCGCCCTCCTGCTGCCAGAAGGCCGGGTCGGCCTGCTCGATGCGGCGGATCGCGTTGTCCATGTGAGTCTTGGCGGCCTCGCGCGCGCGCAGCGGATCGCCGGCCTCGATCGCCTCGACGATGCGCGCGTGTTCCTGCGCCACCTCGCGCGCGAAGTCGGCGCGGCGCGCCTCGTTGGCACGCGTGACGCGGGTGGCGCCATGCAGGAACTGCCGCAGGTACTGCAGGGTGCCGATCAGGAACGGGTTGCGCGCGGCCTCGGCGATGGCGCGATGGAAGCGCACGTCCTCCTCGGCGCCGTTGCCGCCCACGGCCACGGCCGCATGCAGCGCCGCGATCGCGTCGCGGATGCGGCGCACGTCCTCGGCCGTGCGGCGCTCGGCCGCCAGCGCCGCCACCTCGGCCTCGAGCGCACGGCGCAGCTCGACCATCTGGATCACCGCCTCGCGCGAGGCCACGTGCGGCAGTTCGAAGCGCAGCGGCTCGACCCCGGCCGCGCGCACATACACACCGCTGCCCTGGCGCGAATCGACCAGCCCGAGCGACTTGAGCCGCGACACCGCTTCGCGCACCACCGTGCGGCTGACGCCGAACTGCTCGGCCAGCGCGGACTCGGTCGGCAGCCGGTCGCCTTCGGACAAGCGCCCGCTGCGCACCTCGGCCGCCAGCGCATCGGCCACCTGGTCGGCCAGGCGGACGGCGGGGGCGAGCGATTGGAAGCGGGCGGTCATGAATGGGCTGCGACTCTAACGCAGGCCCTTGCAACGCCTCCTAGGCCCGTCCGACCGCCGGCCGCGCGTTGAACCACAGCAGCGTCAGCGCGAACGCCAGCAGCGGCAGCATCGCGAGGTTGATCGCAGTCCAGCCCACGCCCGCGAGCAGCGCGCCCGAGCCGAAGGACATCAGCACGGCCGTGGTGCCGTTGCTGAGTTCCATCAGCGCCTGCGCGGGCCCGCGCTCGTGCTCGGCATGCGCCTCGGCCAGCAGCGTGGTGCCGGCGATCAGCATCAGGTTCCAGCCCAGGCCCAGCAGCAGCGAGCTCGCGAGGAAGTGCGCGAAGTCCTGGCCCGAGAGCGCGACCGCGGCGCTGGTCGCGAGGATCGCCGAGCCCAGCATCGCGACGCGGCGGCTGCCCCAGCGGTCGACCAGCGCGCCGGCGAAGAAGGCCGGCGCGAACATGCCGAGCACATGCCACTGGATCACCTGCGCGGCCGCGGCGGCGGAGAAGCCGCAGAAGTCCATCGCGAGCGGGGTCGCGTTCATCGCCAGCACCATGAGGCCGTGGCCGATGGCGGTCATGAGGATGGCGGCGCGCAGCATCGGCCGCGCGAGCAGCACGCGCATCTGGGCCCAGCCGCGCGCCACGGCCGGCGGCGCCGCGCCCTCGCGCAAGCGCGACATGGCGGCCACGCCGCACAGCGCGAGCACCGCGATCGCGAGGTAGGCGCCCGCGAAGGGCACGGGCAGCGCATTGCGAGTCCAGACCGCGATGGCGGGCGCGAACACCGCTGCGCAGACACCGCCGCCGACCACCAGCGCGGCGGCGCGGCCCTTGTGGCGCGGCTCGACGGCCTCGAGCGCGGCATAGCGGTAGAAGCCGGCCGAGGCCTGGTAGCCGCCGATGCAGGCGGCGCCGAGGCAGAACACGGCAAAGCTGCCGAGCCCCAGGCCCGTGGCGCAGACCAGCCCGCCCACCACGCCGAGCAGCGCGCCGCCCATCAGGCCGTGGCGGCGGCCGCGCCGCTGCATGAACATCGACAGCGGCGACACGGCCGCGAGGTTGCCGAGCACCAGCAGCGCGAGCGGCAGGGTGGCCAGCGCGGGCCAGGGCGCGAGCCGCAGGCCCGCGACCGAGGTCAGCGTGATGCCGATGATCGAGCACGACCAGTAGAGCGCCTGGCCAAGGAACAGCAGCCGGATCGCGGGATTGCGCAGCAGCTGCATCGCTCAGCCCCCGGCGCCGAAGCGCTGCACGAAGGCCTGCGGGCTCACGGCGAGGTGCTTGTGGAAGCTGCGCCGCAGCGTCTCGGGATGGCCGAAGCCGCACAGCCGCGCCACGGTCGACACCGAGGTCTGCGCATGGGCCAGCAAGGCCGAGGCGGCCTCGACGCGCACCCGCTCGACGTAGTGGCCGGGCGTCATGCCGAGCTCGCGCCGGAACACGCGGCTCAGGGTGCGCGGCGGCATGCAGGCGCGCTCGGCCAGCGCCTCGAGCGAGAGGTCGCCCGCGAGCTGGCCCGGGATCCATTCGAGCAGCGACGACAGCCGCGGCGCATGCGTGGCCTCGGGCGCGAGGAAGCGGCTGAACTGCGCCTGCCCGCCGGGCCGGCGCAGGAACATCACGAGCCGGCGCGCCACCGCCAGTGCGATCGCGCGGCCGAGGTCGTGCTCGACCAGCGCCAGCGCGAGGTCGATGCCGGTGGTGACGCCGGCCGAGGTGAAGACATGGCCATCGCCCTCGCGCCCGCTCGGGTCGTAGGTATGGAGCCGGTCGGCCGCCACCTCGACCGCGGGATGGCGCGTGCGCAGCGCCTCGACGCTGTCCCAGTGGGTGGTGGCGAGGCGGCCGTCGAGCAGGCCGGCCTGCGCGAGGATCAGCGCGCCCGAGCAGACCGAGCCGAGCCGGCGCACGCGCGGCTCGGCGCGCTGGAGCCAAGCCAGCAGGGCCTCGTTGTTCAGTTGGTCCTCGGCGCCCCAGCCGCCGGGCACGAGCACGGTGTCGAAGCGCGCCGGGTCCTCATCCTCGCGCGCGGCCTCGGCCAGCAGCGAGAACCCGGCCGAGCAGGCCACCGGTCCCACCGCGTCGGCCAGCAGGTGCAGTGAATAGCCGGCCGGTCGGCCCTGGCGCTGCAACTCGACATTGGCCGAGGCGAACACCTGCAGCGGACCGGTGACGTCCAGCACCTGGACATCGGGATAGATCGTGCAGGCGATGGCGCGCGGCGTTTGCATGCCGGCAGTGTCGTGCGCCCCGCAATTGGCCGCAACGACAACGACCCCACGGATCCGGCCACTTTCGGCGTGGCCGGCCCGTGTGGCGGGTCAGCCCAGCGCGTGCCGCGCGGCCTTCGCGATGCTCTGCGCGTCGACGCCGAAGAAGCCGCGCAGGGCGGCGCGCGTGTCGCTGCGCCCGAAACCGTCGGTGCCCAGCGTGAGGTAGCGGCGGCCCGCGGGCAGGAAGGCGCGGATGCTCTCGGGCACGGCGCGCACGTAGTCGGTGGCGGCGACGATCGGTGCCTTGCCCTGGCCGAGCTGGCGCGCGACGAAGGCCTCACCCGCCTCCTCGCCCGCGATGGCGCGCTGCTCGCAGGCCAGGCCGTCGCGCGCGAGCTCGCTCCAGCTCGTGACGCTGAACACCTCGGCCTCGATGCCCTCGTCGGCCAGCAGCTGCGCGGCCTTCACGACCTCGGTGAGGATCGCGCCCGAGCCCATCAGCGTGACCTTCTTCTTCGCCTTGCCCGAGGCCGGCGCGTAGGTGCCGAAGCGGTAGCAGCCGCGCAGGATGTCGGCCTCGGCGCCCGCGGGCACGTCGGGCTGCGCGTAGTTCTCGTTCATCAGCGTGACGTAATAGAACACGTCCTGCTGCTCGACCATCATCTCGCGGATGCCCGCGTCGACGATCACCGCCATCTCGCCCGCATAGGCCGGGTCGTAGGCCTTGCAGTTGGGAATGGTGGCGGCCACGAGGTGGCTGCTGCCGTCCTGGTGCTGCAGTCCCTCGCCGCCGAGCGTGGTGCGGCCCGAGGTGGCGCCGAGCAGGAAGCCGCGCGCGCGCTGGTCGGCCGCGGCCCAGATCGCGTCGCCCACGCGCTGGAAGCCGAACATCGAGTAGTAGATGTAGAACGGCAGCATCGCCAGGCCGTGCACGCTGTAGCTGGTGGCCGCGGCGGTCCAGCTCGCGATGGCGCCGGCCTCGCTGATGCCTTCCTCGAGGATCTGGCCGTCGGTGGCCTCGCGGTAGCTGAGCACCGAGCCGATGTCCTCGGGCGCGTAGCGCTGGCCCACGCTCGAATAGATGCCGACCTGCTTGAACAGGTTCGCCATGCCGAAGGTGCGCGCCTCGTCGGCCACGATCGGCACGATGCGCGGGCCCAGCGCCTTGTCCTTGAGCAGGTTGCCCAAGAGGCGCACGAAGGCCATGGTGGTGCTCATCTCCTTGCCGGCGGCCGCGACCGCGAACTGCGCGTAGTTCGCGAGGTCGGGCTTGGCCACGGGTTCGCAGGCGGTTTCGCGGCGCGGCATGGCGCCGCCGAGCGCCTCGCGGTGCTGGCGCAGGTAGCGCATCTCGGCGCTGTCCTCGGCCGGGCGGTAGAAGTCCATCGCGGCGGCCTGCGCGTCGCTCAGCGGCAGGTCGAAGCGGTCGCGGAACTCGATCAGGTCGACCTCGCCCATCTTCTTGTGCGAGTGCGTGGTCATCTTGCCCTGGGCCGCGCTGCCCATGCCGTAGCCCTTCTTGGTGTGGGCCAGGATCACGGTGGGCCGGCCCTTGTGGGCGGCCGCCGCGGCATAGGCGGCATGGATCTTCACGAGGTCGTGGCCGCCGCGCTTGAGGCGGTCGATCTGCTCGTCGGTCATGCCCTCGGCCAGGCGCGCGAGCTCGGGGTTCTGGCCGAAGAAGTTGTCGCGGTTGAAGCGGCCGTCCTTGGCCGCGAAGGTCTGCATCTGGCCGTCGACGGTGGCGGCGAAGGCGCGCGCCAGCGCACCGCTGGTGTCGCGCGCGAACAGGCCGTCCCAGTCGCTGCCCCAGACCAGCTTGATCACGTTCCAGCCGGCGCCCGCGAACAGCTTCTCGAGCTCGTCGATGATGCGGCCGTTGCCGCGCACCGGGCCGTCGAGCCGCTGCAGGTTACAGTTGACCACCCACACGAGGTTGTCGAGCTTCTCGCGCGCGGCCAGGGTCAGCGCGCTCATCGATTCGGGCTCGTCCATCTCGCCGTCGCCGAACACGCCCCAGACCTTGCGGCCCTCGCAGTTCAGCAGGTTGCGGTGCGAGAGGTAGCGCATGAAGCGCGCGTGGTAGATCGAGCTGATCGGGCCGATCCCCATCGAGCCGGTGGGGAACTGCCAGAAGTCCGGCATCAGGTAGGGATGCGGATAGCTGCACAGGCCGCGCGCGCCGCTGCCGTCGACGAAGGCGGGCGCGGTGAGTTCCTGGCGGTAGTGCGCGAGGTCGCCTTCGCTCAGGCGCCCTTCGAGGTAGGCGCGCGCATAGACGCCGGGCGCGCTGTGCGGCTGGAAGAACACGAGGTCGCCACCATGGGCGGCGCTGCGCGCATGGAAGAAATGGTTGAAGCCGGTCTCGAACAGGTCGGCCGCGCTCGCATAGCTCGCGATGTGCCCGCCGAGCTCGCCATAGGCCTGGTTGGCCTTGGCCACCATCGCGAGCGCGTTCCAGCGCATCAGCGAGGCCAGCTTCTCCTCGACCGCGAGGTCGCCCGGGAACGGCGGCTGGTCCTCGGCCGCGATGGTGTTGACGTACGGCGTCGACAGCTCCGGCTGCCAGCCGATGCGCTGCTGGCGCGCGAGCCGTGCGAGTTCGTCGAGCATCTGACGCGCGCGCTGCGGCCCGTGGACCTGCGCCAGCGCGAGGAAGGACTCGCGCCATTCGGCGGTCTCGGCGGGATCGGGGTCGTGCGACAGCGCTGCCTCGTCGAGCAGCAGGGCACGGATCTGGTCGGCGGAAATCGGGGCGTTCATGTCGGCACTTTAAGCCGCCACGAAAAGAATTGGCTACTGCTGCAGCCCGCAGCTTGACAGCTCGTCAGCATAAAATTCCGCAAATCCTTCAGATCACGGCATTTCATGCAACTCGACGCGATCGACCTGCGCATCCTCGACGAACTGCAGCGCGACGGCGCGCTGTCGAACGTGGAGCTCGCGCGCCGCGTGCACCTGTCGCCCTCGCCCTGCCTCGCGCGCGTGAAACTGCTCGAGACCGAGGGCGTGATCGACCGCTACGTGGCGCTCGCGAGCGCCAAGGCGCTGGGCCTCGGCCTCAACGTGTTCATCTCGATCAGCCTCACGACGCAGAGCAAGCAGTCGCTGGCCGACTTCGAGCAGCGCATCGCCGAGCACGACGAGGTGATGGAGTGCTACCTGATGACCGGCGACAGCGACTACCTGATCCGCATCGCGGTGGCGGACATGGCGGCGCTCGAGAAATTCATCCTCGAGCAGCTCACGCCGATCCCGGGGATCGAGAAGATCCGCTCGAGCTTTGCGCTCAAGCAGGTGCGATACAAAACGGCGCTGCCGTTGCCGACAGCGCCGTCCTGATCTCTTCGGCGGGGCCGATTACTTCGAGAGCTTCGGCTGGATCGGGTCGGCCGTGAGGTAGCCGACGGCCGCAGCGTAGCGTTCCTTGTAGTTCGCGCGCACGTACGGATCGAGCGTGGCCTGGACCTTCGAGTGGATGCCGCCCCAGTCGCCCGGGTGCTGGAAGTTGCTCATGATGTAGGTCCAGCCGTTGATCTCGTCCACGGCATGCAGGCCGGTCGACTCGCCGCCCGCGGGGATCGACATGATGCGCGACAGCTTCTTGGTGTCGACGTTGTACGCCCACAGGAAGTTGTTGACGTGGCTGCTGCTGTCCTCGCCGATGAAGAGGGTGCGCATCTTCTCGGAGAACTTCAGGTTGTCGGGGTTGCCGATGATGTCCGGGTTCGAGGTATTGCCCAGCGCGTCGGCCGAGATGTCCTCGCCCACGATCAGCGCGCGGGTCTGGGTCGGCACCCATTCGCTGGCGATCGCGGCGCCGTCGCCGTCCTTCTGGCCGCCCGCGAGGTTGTGGGCCATCACGCCACCCGCGCTGAGCTTCTTCGGCAGCGCGATGTTGGTGGCGGCGGTCCAGCCCTTGCCGCCGCTGACCATCGAGTCCTGGATGTTCTGCAGCGCCGAGTAGGCGACCTTGTCCTTGATGTTGACGGTCGTGCCTTCCATCTTGGTGAAGGCCATGCTCGCGCCCTTGAGATTGGCGTAGCGGTGGGTCTCGAGGAAGGCGGCGGCCTTCTCCATGCCCGGCTTCAGGCGGACCCAGTTGGCGGCGCCGTCGCAGAACATCTTGGTGTAGCTCGCGTCCGACGGGTCGGTGTAGACCACGTCCATGATGTCGCTGGCCTTGAGCGTATTGGCCAGGGCCTCGATCTCGGCGCTGGTGGCGTGGCCGAGCTTGATCCACGACATCTTCGTGGCGGCGGCGGCCGGGTCGATCGAGTAGCCCGCGTCGTACTTGGCGACGTAGAGCGTGCCGGCCGACAGGTCCTTCTCCTTGTCGGCGACGAACATGAAGAAGCCGCCGTTGGTGTAGTCGTCGCCCATGATGGCGGTGCGCATGTCGGGCATGACCTGGATCAGCTCGTGCGAGATGCGGCCCATGCAGTAGTGCTTCTTCACGCTGCCGGTGCCGTCGGCATTGACGGTGATCTCGGGCAGGTGGCCATAGTGGTAGGGGTTGGCCGTGGTCTCGTCGCCGAACACGTTCTTGCTGTAGGCCTTGAACATCGTGTTGGTGGAGATGCTGGCCGCGTCGGGCTCGTACTCCTCGCTCGACAGGTGGGTGCCCCAGGGCGACAGGCTCGCGCCGCAGGTGATCCACAGGCCGTGCGCGCTCGACATGTCGACGTTGTGGTACTTCACCAGGCTGAGCTTGCCGGTGGCCTGGTCCTGGTCGAGCGTGAGCACGGCGATGGGCGAGGGCAGCGTGCCGTAGGTGCTGTTGCCGGCGAGGTCGCGCGTGGTGTATTCGAACTGGACCACGGCGAACACCGGCTTGCCCTTGACGCCGTCGACCTTGGCATTCGGCACGGTCAGCAGCGAGGTGCCATCGGGGCTGTCGGAGTAGAACTGGCGCGTGTTGGCCGGCACCGACTTGTCGAGGATGGGCTGGTTCTTGATGTCGTAGTAGCCGCCGGCCAGGACCTTGCCGCCCTTGCCGTCCGACACCAGGTCTCCGGTCAGGAAGAAGGGCTGGTAGGCAAGGCGGTACTCGGTCGAGCTGCCGTTGTCGAACGAGATCTTCAGCGTGGAACCGACCGTGGTGGTGGCCATGGCCGCGGGGTCGGCCAGCGTGGGGGCGGCCATGCCGGTGAATTCGGCCGACTTGAACTGCGCGGCGGGCGCCGGTGCGGGTGCGGGCGCGGGTGCCGGAGGAATGACGGGCAGGAAGCCGCCGCCGCCTCCGCCACCGCCGCAGGCGGTCAGGAAGGCAACGCCGCCGAGCGGCAGCATCGGTGCGGCACCGAGCAGTTTGAGGGCGTGGCGGCGCGAGGCGCCGGACTGCGCCTTGGTGGAATCGGACATGGATTTCTCCCGAGTTGTCGTGGGGTGTCGAGGACGACCGTGCAGCCTCTGTTTCTCTCCGCTGCCGGTCAGCCGCGAACCTTAGTTAACTACTGTGACGACGGCATGCATCGCACATGACAAGGCCGTGACACCACGCACGCGGCCGTGACGACGGCCGCGTGTCGTCCACGCTCGGGAATCGTGCCGCGAACCGGCGAGGCCGGTCCGCGGCACGGTCGCTCAGAGGCCGATGAGACCGCCGTCGTCCTTCGTGATCACGAGCGTGGCCGAGAGCGGGCGGGCATTGCCGCCCTGCGGCCAGTGGCTGCCGAACTTGGCCGGATCGCCGATGTCGCCGGTGGGCGTGGTCTCGCCGGGATGCTGGATGTTCACGAACAGCGCGCGGCCATCGCCCGACTCGGCGATGCCGGTCAGTTCGCAGTCCTTCGGTCCCACCAGGAAACGGCGCAGGCCGTCGGTGCCCGGGGCCTTGCCCACGAAGGTGTTCTGCGTGCGCGTGGTCGTGCCGTCGGTGTTGGTGATCACCTTCGCGCCGCCGTCGCCGAGCTTGCCCGGCAGGGCCGCCAGCAGCATGCAGTTGGTGACGTCGGTGTAGGCACCGTCGTCGGTCTGCAGCCACAGCAGGCCCGGCGCGGCGTGGCTGAACCACATGCCGTCGGGGCTCGAGAAGTCGTTGTCGGCCGAGAGCTGCGACACGTTGACGTCGGCCGCGGCGGTGGAGCGCGCGCCGAACAGGTAGACGTCCCACTTGAAGCTCAGCGCCGCCGGGTCGGCGTTGTCGTCGGCGAAACGCACGATGTGGCCGTTCGGGTTGCCGATCTGGTTCGTCGTCTCGTTGTTCTTCTTGTCGTTGTAGAAGCGCGGGTTGGCACCATCGGTCGAGGCGATCGGACGCGAGCTCGCGTTGGTGTTGGTCAGCGTCACGTAGACGTCGCCGTTCTTCGGGTTCACGGCGGTCCACTCGGGACGGTCCATCTTGGTCGCGCCGGCGGAATCGGCGGCCAGGCGCGCGTTGATCAGCACGTCGGCCGCGTCGGCGAAGGCGTAGACGGTGTTGCTCGAGGTGATGCCGTTGACGCCGAGCTTGAGCTCGAGCCACTTGCCGGTGCCGTCGGCATCGAAGCGCGCCACGTAGAGGCGGCCGTCGTCCATGTACTTGTCGCCCGCGGCCATGCCGCCGCCGATGTCGGCCGCATCCCAGTTCTTCGTCGAGACGAACTTGTAGATGTACTCGTTGCGCGAGTCGTCGCCCATGTACCAGACCAGCGGCTTGCCGACCACGACCGGGCCAAGGCAGGCACCTTCGTGGCCGAAGCGGCCGAGCGCGGTGCGCTTCTTCGGCGTGCTCGAGGGGTTGAAGGGATCGATCTCGACCACCCAGCCGTAGGTGTTGTGGCCGTTGCGGTAGTCGGCGGTGGCGCTGGCGCCGAGCAGCTCGGTGTTCCAGCGGCCGTACTGGTTGTCGGCGGTGTCGGGCGTGACGGTGGCCCAGAGTTCGCGGCCGGTGCCGGAGACGCCGTAACGCGCAAAGGACGCTTTTTCCTTGTCGCTGCGCTTGGGGTTGTCGGTGGCGGCGACGCGGCGGAAGTAGCCGGCCCAGTTCTCCTCGCAGGTCAGGTAGGTGCCCCAGGGCGTGGTGCCGTTGGCGCAGTTGTTGACCGTGCCGCGGGTCTTGCTGCCGTCGGCCGAGAACTTGGTCTTCAGGTAGTCGGTCCTGGCGGCCGGGCCCGAGAAAGCCATCTCGGTCAGCGTGTGGACGCGGCGGTTGAAGCTCGAGTCCTGCTTGTAACTCCAGGCGTTGCCGTTCTTGACGACCTCGATCACGCTGACGCCGTGCAGGTAGAACTCGCGCTTGACCTCGTCGGCCACGGTGCGCACGCCGCCGGCCACGGTCTGGCCGGTGGGATGCAGGAACAGCGGCGTGATGGCCTCGTGGTTCATCACCAGCAGGCCGCGCGTCGCGTTGACGGCATCCCACTTGTTCGAGCCGTTCATGCCGAAGAAGGTCATGCCGTCGTGGTGGTCGCCAGCGCGGCGGTCGTAGGTGGCCGGATCGTCGGTGCCGTCGTTCTTGTACGCGGCCACGCCGGCGGCCATCGGGTCGCCCAGGCGGAAGAGCACGCTGGCGGTGTAGCCGGCGGGCACGGTGACCACGTCGGCGAGGCTCTTGGCCACGGGATTGAAGTTGAGCTTCAGCGGTGCCGGGGGCGCGGGCGGCGGGGGTGCCGGCGCGGGCGGGGGCGGGACGATGGGCAGGAACCCGCCACCGCCGCCACCACCGCCGCAGGCCTGCAGCAGCGCGGTGCCGGCGGTGCCGACGCCCAGGCCGAACAGATGGCGGCGGCTCAGGCGCGAAGCGATCAGGTCGTTGAACGACGGGTTCTTGCTGGGATTGGTGCCGACGTCGTCGAGATCGTACGAAGGGTCGTCGCGGGTAGGTGCGGTCATGCGCGCTGTCTTTCTCGTGGGTTGGAAAAGAAACCAGCCCGCGAAGTTAGGTAGAACGAATGACAGTTCCGTGAATTGGTCAGCTTCTGTTCAGGTTCATTCGACCCGCGTTTTTGTGGTTGTCACGATGCCGCCATGCGACGGCTCCCGGCATCCAGATGCGGACGAAAAAAAGGGGGCTTCGAGCCCCCGATGAATGGACGAGGCATCGAGCCCCGCGCGGAGTCAAGGCGGCGGCAGCTGCTTCGGCCACAGCGCCCACAGGCGCAGCGACTGGTTCATGCTGGCCGCGAAGCGCCCGGCATCGGCGCCGGTGCCCGCGAAGTAGTCGGCGCGCACCGCGCCGACGATGGCGCTGCCGGTGTCCTGCGCCACCACCAGCTTCTGCAGCTGCGCGGACGGGCCCGCGGAGGCCAGCCATACCGGGGTGCCGTAGGGGATGCTCTCGCGGTCGACCGCGATCGAGCGGCCCGCGGTCAGCGGCACGCCCTGGGCGCCGCGCGGGCCGAAGGCGGCATCGACCTCGTTCAGGTCCTCCTCGCGGAAGAACACGTAGCGCGGATTGCTCCACAGGAGCTGCGACACGCGCTGCGGGTTCTGCGCCACCCAGGCCTTGGTGTCGTCGGGCCAGCGGCCGACCTTGGTCACGCCCTGCGACATCAGCCACTGCTGCACGCTGCGGTAGGGCTGCTCGTTGGTGCCGGCGAAGGCCATGCGCACCGTGCGCTGCGAGCCGTCGGCCTCGGTCAGGCGCAGCCGGCCCGAGCCCTGGATGTGCAGCATCAGCGCGTCGATGGGGTCGGCCATCCACGCGATCTCGCGGCCGCGCAGCGCGGCCTGGGCCTCGGGCAGGGTCTCGATCTCCTGGCGCGTGTACCAGGGACGCCGCGGCACGAAGCCCGCGGGCACCTGGTAGAGCGGGATGTTGAACTGCGCGGTCGGCACGCGCGAGGCCTCGTACACCGGCTCGTAGTAGCTGGTGAGCTTGCCCTCGCTCGAGCCGGCGAGCGACTCGACGCGGTAGGGCTGCAGCCGCTGGGTCATCCACTGGCGCTGCTCGTCCAGGCTCGCGATCGCGAGCTGGCGCACCTCGCGGCACAGCGGCGCGAAGGCGGCGTTGGGCCGCGAGCAGTTCGCCACCAGCGCGATCCAGGCCTCGTGCAACGGGTCCTCGCCGAAGCCCGGCAGCTCGGCCCAGCCGACAGGCACCCAGCGGCTCTTGGGATGCGCCATCGATCCGGTGAGGGGGCCGAGGTCGCGCGGCGGCTGCACGACGGGGGGGCGGGTGGGGGTGTCGGGCACGCGCGGCCCGACGGAGCAGCCGGCCAGCGTTGCTACGATCGCGAGCCCAACCAGCCACTGGAGTCCATTTCTCATGGGTTTGATTTTGCTTGAAGCCCTCGCGGCCGGACTCCTGTTCATCGGCATCGTCTGGTGGACCATGTTCTCGGGCCGCAAGAAGGGCGAGCTGCACGAGGAGGACGAGCCCAAGGCGGGGGACGCGAAGGACCAACAAGACCCGCCGCCGCATCCGTGAATTCCTCCTGCAGTCCCGGGTCGACGCGCGCTGTCGGAGAACGGCCCATTGGCTATTACTTTGGTAGCAATCCAGCGAGCAATCACGGGCCCTGTCACGGCTTCCGGTGTTTCGGGACGGCCCCGGAAGCCGTACCATCCCAGCCGCCGCAAGGCTAAGCTGTGCCCGCTTGAACCAACCTCGAAAGGGATCGCCATGAAGAAACTCGTACTCGCCACCACCTCGCTCGCCATCGTTCTCGCGGGCTGCGCGGGCGGCGGCATGTCCGACACGCAGCGCAACACCGCCATCGGCGCGGGCGCTGGCGCCCTGGGCGGCGCCGTCATCGGCTCGGCCACCGGCGGCAACCGCGGGGCGATCGGCACCGGTGCCGTGGTCGGCGCGGCGGCCGGCGCGCTCGGCGGCTACCTGTGGTCGCAGCGCATGGAAGCGCAGAAGCGCCAGATGGAAGCCGCCACCCAAGGCACCGGCGTGGCCGTGACGCAAACCCCCAACAACGAGCTCAAGCTCGCGATCCCGAGCGACGTCTCCTTCGACGTGGGCCGCTCGAACATCAAGCCCAACTTCGCGCCGGTGCTCGACCAGTTCGCCAGCGGCCTGCGCAACAACCCGGCCGCCGAGGTGCGCATCATCGGCCACACCGACAGCACCGGCTCCGACGCCATCAACAACCCGCTGTCGGTCGACCGCGCCGCGAGCACGCGCGACTACCTGGTGGCGCGCGGCGTGAACGCGGCCATCTTCCGCATCGAGGGCCGCGGCTCGCACGAGCCGATCGCCGACAACAACAGCGACGCGGGCCGGGCGCAGAACCGCCGCGTCGAGATCTACGTCGGCGAGCGCGGACCGCGCGGCTGACGACCGGACGGCCGCCGAGGCGGCCGTCCCCCTGCAGGGAAGGCAGGCGCGCCGGACCACCGGCGCCCACATCCACGTCTTGTCCAATGGTTCATCAGAGGGAAATTTCATGAGGAAGCTCGCTGTTTCGAGCGCGGCCGCCGCCGTGCTCCTGTTCATCGCCGGTTGCGCCTCGCAATCGTCCGCGCCACCGGCCGACGCCGCCGCGCCCGCCGCCAAGACCGAAGCCCCGGCCGCCAACAGCTGGACCGCGCGGCTGGCCACGCTGAAGACCGACCTGGAGACCGCCACCAAGGGCACGGGCGTGGTGATCGAGCAGACGGCCGACAACCAGCTGCACCTCGTGATCCCGAACGAGCTGTCGTTCGACACCGGCCGCGCCAACGTGAAGCGCAACCTCGCGCAGGTGCTCGACAAGGTCGCCGACGGCCTGAAGAGCGCCACCGCCGCCAGCGTGCGCGTGATCGGCCACACCGACAACACCGGCAGCGAGGAAGGCAACGAGCGCCTCTCGGTGAGCCGCGCCGACAGCGTGCGCAACCACCTGGTGGGCCGCGGCGTGTCGACCACCGCCATCACCACCGACGGCCGCGGCTCGCGCGAGCCGGTGGCCGACAACGGCACGGTGGCCGGCCGCGCGCAGAACCGCCGCGTCGAATTGTTCGTGGCCGAGAAGGCCTGAGCGCCGGCCCGCCGGACGCATCGCCAGCCCTCCCTTCGCGGAGGGCTTTTTTTCGCGCGGCTCAGAGCCCGCGCAGCTTGTTCGCGAGCTCCACCGCCGACTTCACTTCCATCTTGTCGAACACGCGCGCGCGGTGGACCTCCACCGTGCGCACGCTGATCGCGAGCTGGTCGGCGATCAGCTTGTTGGGCAGCCCCTCGATCACCAGCCGCATCACGTCGCGCTCGCGCTCGGTCAGCTCCGCGATGCGGTCGGACAGCCCGCGGCGCGCGCGCCGCGCCTCGAGCGCGTCCTGCGACAGCAGCAGCGCCTGCTCGATGCGGTCGACCAGCGCGTTGTCCGAGAAGGGCTTCTCGCAGAAGTCGAAGGCGCCGCGCTTGACCGCGTCGACCGCGGTCGGCACGTCGGCATGGCCGGTCAGGAAGATCACGGGCAGGGCCGCCAGCAGGCCGCGCTCGACCAGCCGGTCGAACAGCACCAGCCCGCTGGTGCCGGGCATGCGCACGTCGAGCAGCAGGCACAGCGGCTGCTCGGGCAGCGGGCCCTCGGCCAGGCGCTGCTCGAAGGCCTCGGCGCTGCCGTAGTGCTCGCTGGCCAGGCGGCGCGAGCGCAGCAGCCAGGCCAGCGCCTCGCGCACGCTGGCGTCGTCGTCGACGATGAAGATCAGGCCATCGATCAGCGGTTGCATATCGGTCGGGAAGGAAATCGAAGAGAAGTCGGGGGGCGGCGGCCTCAGGCCGCGGCCGGGAGGGTAAACCGGAACACGGTGCCGCGCGGCCGGTTGGGCTCGAACATCAGCGCGCCGCCGTGCTGCTCGACCACGGTGCGGCACAGGCTCAGGCCCAGCCCCATGCCGTCGGCGCGGGTGGTGAAGAAGGGCGTGAACAGGCGCGCGGCGACCTCCTCGCCGATGCCGCTGCCGAGGTCGGCCACCGAGAACTCGAGCCAGCGCCGTGCATCCTCCGTGCCGCTGCCGCCGACCGCCACCGCGCGCGCCACGCGCAGCCGCAGCACGCGGTTGCCGATGTTGTCGGCCGTGTCCATGGCCTGCATCGCGTTGCGCGCGAGGTTCAGCAGCACCTGCTCGACCAGCGTGCGGTCGCACATCGCGGCCGGCAGCCGGTCCTCGAGCACCACCTCGATGATCACGCCGAGCTTGCGCGCCTGCAGCCGCACCAGCGGCAGCACGGCATCGATCAGCGCCTGCGGCGCCACCGCCTCGCGCGTGCGGTCGCGCCGGCGCACGAAGTCGTGCACGCTGCGGATCACCTGGCCCGCGCGGTCGGCCTGCTCGGCGATGCGGCGCACCGCCATCGCCACCTCGCCCTGTTCGCCGCGCGCGTCGGGACCGAGCATGTTGAGCGAACCGGTGGCGTAGCTGGCGATCGCGGCCAGCGGCTGGGTGAGCTCGTGGCTCAGCAGCGAGGCCATCTCGCCCACGGTGGCCAATCGCGCGCTGGCCTGCAGCCGCTCCTGGCTGGCGCGCGACAGCTCCTCGATGCGGCGCTGCTCGCTGACGTCGATGAAGGCGCTCATCCAGCCGGTCTGCACGCGCTGCGCGTTGAGCAGCGGCGCCTCGAAGATCAGCACCGGGAAGCGGGTGCCGTCCTTGCGCATGAAGACCGACTCGAAGCCCTCGCGCGGCGGCATGCCGCCGGCCAGCCGGCGCGCCTGGCGCTGCTGGTACTCGTGCGCGAGCTCGGTCGGCCAGTAGGGCGCGTCGTTGGCCTCGCGCGCCATCAGTTCCTCGGCGCTGAAGCCCACCATCTCGCAGAAGGCCGGGTTGACGTAGGTGATGCGGCCCTGCAGGTCACGCGCGCGCAGGCCGGTGATCACCGAGTCCTCCATCGCCTTGCGGAAGGCCAGCGAGTCGGCGAGGTCGCGCTCGGCGCGCAGGCGCCGCCGTGTGTCGCGCGCCAGCAGCACCAGCACCGACACCAGCGCGATCGAGATCGCCGTGACCAGCGCGGTCAGCACGTTCGGGAACAGGTCGGGCGCGGAGCGCCAGCCGTCCACGCGCAGCATCAGCGCGGCGCCCGGCAGGTCGATCAGCTGCTGCGAGGTGAACACGCGCGTGCCGACGCGGCGCGCGGTGCCGATGGCCACGAGACGCGTGCCGTCGGTCTCGGTGAAGGCCACCTCCTGGCCGCGCGTGAGCGTGGGGCCGACCAGCTCGGCCAGCGTGTCGCGCAGCGAGTAGCTGGCCACCAGGAAGCCGCCGCCGGCGTCCATCGGCACGCACAGCTCCATCACCTCCATGCCGCCACCGCCACCCAGCGGCACGTAGTGGCTCGGCGAGTAGGCCGGCGTGCCGAGCTTGCGCGCGGCGGCGCAGGCCAGCGAGACGTCGGACTGCTCGGCGGTGCGGGTCGCGGGATCGAGCACATGCAGCCGGTAGGGCGTGTCGACCGCGTCGAGCGTGCGCAGCCGCGCGTCGCGCCATTCGAGCCGCAGCCATTCGCGGTGCTCGCGCAGCAGCGCGGCCGCGGCCTCGGGCCAGTGCGAGCGGTCGGGGCCGGGCGCCTGCGTGGCGCGCAGGCTCTGGGCATTGCGCTGCATGCCGCTGCGCAGGTCGGTCACGGCGTCGGCGGTGTCGCGGTCGAGCGCGGCCTGCACCTGCTCGACCTCGTGCTTGCCCGCGAGCCAGACCACGGTGACCAGCAGCGCCAGCACCAGGATCGCGAGCAGCAGCCAGAGGAACCAGCGCTGCCACAGCGAGCGCAGCCGCGCGAGGCCGGTCACGACGCGGCGATAGGGCGGCACCGGCATCGGCGGTGGCGCGAAGCCGGGCTCCGGCGCGCCGGGCACCGCGAGATCGGCCGCATCCACCGCCATCGCGCCCGGCCCTACAGGATGCGGTGCGACAGCGCGGGCAGCTGCGTGCGCGCGCGCTCGACCTGCGCGGTGTCGATGTCGAACAGCACCACGCCCTCCTCGCTCGCCTGCTGCGCGACCACCGTGCCCCAGGGATCGACGATCAGCGACTGGCCCCAGGTGCGGCGGCCGTTCTCGTGCGTGCCGCCCTGCGCGGGCGCGACCACCCAGGCCAGGTTCTCGATGGCGCGCGCGCGCAGCAGCACCTCCCAGTGCGCGGCGCCCGTGGTGTGGGTGAAGGCGCTGGGCACCAGCAGCAGGTCGGCGCCCTGGCGCGAGAGCGCGCGGTAGAGCTCGGGAAAGCGCAGGTCGTAGCACACGCTCAGGCCGATGCGCCAGGCATGGCCGTCGCGCGAGGGCAGCTCGAACAGCACCGGCTCGGCACCCGGCGCGATCACGCGGCGCTCGTCGAAGCGCTCGCGGCCGTTGTCGAAGAAGAACAGGTGGATCTTGTCGTAGCGCGCCACGCACTTGCCCTCGGGCGAGAAGGCCAGCGAGCTGTTGAAGACGTGGTCGGCATCGGTGCTCTCGATCGGCAGCGTGCCGCCGACGATCCACAGGCCGAACTCGCGCGCCGCGTCGGCCAGGAAGCCCTGCACCGTGCCCGCGCCGGCGGTCTCGCGCAAGGCCAGCTTGTCGGTGTCGCGCGCGCCCATCATGCAGAAGTACTCGGGCAGCACCGCGAGCTCGGCGCCCTCGGCGGCGGCGCGCGCGAGCAGGTCGTGCGCGCGCGCGAGGTTGGCTTCGCGGGCGATGGCCGACACCATCTGGATCGCTGCGACTCTCATTGCGTGGTCTCCGGTCTCTTGCTCTCGCCCGCGGCCGGCAGCCCCGGGATGCCCGGCAGGCTGGGGATGGCCGGCAGGTGCGGCAGATTGTTGGAAATATTGGGCAGCAGCGGGCGCGCCACCTTCGCTATTTTGGGGTCGGCCCAGGTGCCCTCGATCTGGAACTCCTGGGTGGCCGCGCTCGACAGCGGCTTGCTCAGCACCCACTGCGCGAGGAAGGTGCCGAGGCCGATGGCCGGATTGATCGCGGTCGCCACCAGCGCGGCGGTGCCGGCATTGATCTCGGGCACCACCACCACGCGCAGGTTCTGCGTCTCGTGGACGATGTCGGCCGAGCCGTCCATCAGCGCGGCGGCGTTCACGCCCTTCATCTGCAGGTTGTTGGTGCTCGCGGTGCCGTTCGCGATCTTGGCGTCGCCGCGGATGAAGTCGAAGGCGAAGCCCTGGCTGAACACGTCGCGGAAGTCGAGCGTGAGCCGGCGCGGCAGCGCCTGCAGGCTCAGCACGCCGAGCAGCTTGGCCAGGCCCGGGTCGGCCTTGAGGAACTGGCCCGACTCGACGTTCACGCCGAGCTGGCCGCCCAGGCTCGGGTAGTCGATGGAGAACGGCGAGCCGCGCCAGTCGACGTTGCCCTCGAGCCGGCCGCTGCCGCGGCGCAGCACGCCGGGCATGCCGAAGCGCCCGAGCAGGATGCCGGCATCGTTGATGTCGAGGCGGAAGGTCATGGCGGTGCGGCGCTGCTCGGCGCGGCCGCCGCCGCCCGAGCCCGGGATCGCGGCCCAAGTGCCCTTGGCCACGAAGCTGGCCTCGGGCATGGTGAAGCTCAGCCGGTTGAGCAGCCATTCGCGGCCCACGCCGCCGCGGTTGACCGCGTCGATCTCGGCGCGGCCCAGGCGCTTGCCGAGCAGCTCGAAGTCGTCGACCACGATGTCGAGCGCGGGCAGGGTGCCGGGCTGCTCGTCGAGCAGGGCCTCGACCTGGGGCGCCTCGCTCGGCGCGATCTTCAGCCGCGCCAGCCGCGCATAGAGCCGGCCGGCCTGGGTGTGGCGGTACTCGGCATAGCCGCTGAGCTCGGTGGCGTCGATGTTGGCGCGCCACAGCGCGCCGTCGCGCGTGCCGCCGAGCACCACCTCGTGCAGGGTGCGGCCCGCCACGCTGAGCTGCTGCGCGCGCACCGCGATGCGCGTGGGCAGGTAGGGCGAGGCCTCGTCGCCGGCCGCGGCCTGCACCTCGGCATTGCTCGCGCCGGTGGCCTCACCGAAGGCCGCCTGCCAGGCCGCCATGTCGAGCCGCGCGAGATTGATGTTGGCGAGCACGCCGCGCTCGGGCACGCTCGCGGTCTCGCCGGCCGCGAGGCCGACCGCGATGGCGCCGCGCAGCACGCGCGGCTCGCTGCCCGAGATGTCGCGCACGTACTGCACCGAGCCGACGCGGCCGATCTCCAGGCCGATCTGGTCCTGCGTGGCGACGCTGGCCGCGGCCGCGCTGCCCGCCGTGCCGGCGCGCGCCTCGCGCTGCACGATCTTCTTCTCGATGCGCAGCGGCATCTGCTCCTCGGCGCTCTTGGCGAGCGGTGCCGGCAGCTGCAGCGCCAGGCCCTGCAGGCTGCTGGCCACCGAGAACTCGGAGACACCCTCGCGCATCGAGAAGCTCGCGCTGTAGGGCGCGCCGCCGGTGGCCTTCTTCGCCAGCCGCGCGAGCCAGTCGACCTCGCGCGCGGCGCGCATGCCCTCGGCGCTGACGCTGCCCTGCGCGCGGATGGCGAGCTCGTGGCTCGCGGCCGGGCCGGTGTAGCGGCCGCGGCCGTCGATGCGCACGTCGCCCCCGAGCAGCCGGGCCTGCACGCCGGCCAGCGCGAAGCCGGTCTCGGTGAAGTTCAGCGTGCCCTTGGCCTGGGTCAGCAGCGGCGCCTCGGGCACCGGCTGCACCTCGTTGTTGTCGCCGAAGGCCACGCTGGCCTGCACCTTCGCCTTGTCCATGGCCTCGAGCGGCAACTCGAGGTGCAGCTTGTAGTCGGCCACGCCGTTGGCGCGCACGCCGCGCAGGAACTCGCCGGCATCGCCGGCCAGCGGCGCGCCCACGCGCAGCAGCTCGCCCAGCGGCCCGCGCGCCTGCGCGTCGACCTTGAGCAGCGCGGCGTGGTGCGACATGTCGGGGATCTGCGCCTCGGCCTTCGACACCTCGATGGCGGTGGCGCCCGCGAGCCGGCCGCGCGCGTTGCGCACCTGCATGCCGGCGCGCTCGAAGATCAGCTCGCCCGACAGGCCGGTGATCGCGGGCCACTGGGCCACGCCGGGCGCGGCGGGCGAGGCGACGGTCGGCGGATTGGGCGCGGCGGCGACGCGAGAGGCCGCGGTGCCGCGTGCGGGCGCCGGCGCGGCGGGAACGGGCGTGGCCGCGGGCACGTGCGGCGGCGCGTAGGCGTAGTGCACGTCCTGCACCTTGGCCGCGATGCGGAACTCGCCGAGCCGCGGGTCCATGAAGGGCATGTCGTGCAGGTCGCCGCGCACGCGGAAGTCGACGCTGCTCGCGACGCCCTTGGTGACCGCGTCGCGCACGTAGTCGCGCGTGTGCTGCGGGATGTCGAGCGGCAGGTAGCGAAAGACCCGCGTGCCGTCGGCCCGGGTCAGCTTGCCGCGCAGGTCGAGCACGCCGGGAAAGCGCGCCTTGCTGCTCGATGTGGCCGGGTCGCTGGTGCGCCAGCTGGCCTCGGCATCGCCCTCGGCATCGACGTTGGCGAAGCGCAGCTTCGATACCTGCAGCTGCGTGTTGCCGTTGTCGATCTTCCACTGCAGCTGGGCCGAGAGCCGGTCGACCGGGATCGCGGGCTCCTCGAACACGCCGGGGAATTCGAGCCCGCCCTGCGCGATCGCGAGCGTGGCGCTGCCGCCCGTATGGCTGGCGTCGAAGTCGAGCGTGGCACCGCTGAGGCCCGGGGTGCCGGGGTGCACGCGCGGCGGGGCCGCCGCGGTCGCGCTGCTCGCCGAGGATGCCGGAGCGGGCGGCTTGGCCGCGGGCGTGGCGGGCGCGGCAGCGGGGGTCTCGGCCGGCGCCGCACCTGGCTGCGAGGCGATGCGCAGCCCGCTGATGCGGCCCTTGGCCTGGTAGCGGTCGGGCGCGCCCAGCGAGCCCTGCCAGTTCAGGTCGATGCGCTCGACCAGCCCGCGCGGGCCGTAGGCATCGAGCACGCGGTGGGTGGCGTCTCCGAGCGGCAGCCGGTCGGCGATGAGCGCCAGCGCCGCAAGGTCGAGGCGGTCGGCGCGCAAGGCGCCGTGCTCGGGCGTGCGGCCCTTGGCGGGCGTGTGCTGCAGCCAGAGGTTGCCGCCGGGCCAGCGCAGGCCGTCGGCCGTGTCGAACTGCAGCGCGGTGGTCGAGAACTCCATCGTGTCGACCGTGAGCCGGCCCGCGAGCCGGCCCGTGACCGCGCGCAGCACCAGCGGCTGCAGCCCCTGGCCGAGCGAGGCATCGACGCGGTCGAGCCCGAGGTCGGCGGCCGCGCCCACGATCTGGCCGTCGTCCACGTCGGCCCACAGCCGCAGCGCGCCGTTGCCCTCGCGGATGCGCGCGTCGATCGACACATAGCGCCCGAGCCGGGTCACGTCGATGTAGGGCAGGTCGGCGTAGATCTGGCCGTCCCAGGTCTGCCAGCGGCCGGTGCGCACCGACAGCAGCGGCTGGCGGAACTCGCCGCGCAGCGTGAACCGATCGCCCCAGCCGGCCGGCGGCGTGGCATCGAGCCGCAGGCCATGGCGGCGGCCGCCGTTGCGCGCCACGAAGCGCACGTCGGTCAGCATCAGCGGCTCGGCCTGGCGCTGCTCGTCGGTCCAGCGCACCGTGCCGCCTTCGATCACCAGTTCGCGCTGCGCGAAAAACCAGTCGGCGGCGCGGGTTTCTCCGGTCGTATCGGTCGACATGTGCAAGCCCGCGACATGGAGTTTTCCCTGAGTGTCGCGGCGCACGTCGAGCGCCGGGCCCTCGATGTAGAGCTGCTCGAAATTGAAGCGCCACAGCGAGCGCGGCGACACGCTGGCCACCACGCGCACGAGGCGCAGCGCCTCGCGCTGCTGCGCGTCCTGCAGCACCACGTCGCGCAGCTCGAAGGCGGGGAACAGGCTGCCCGAGCGGGCCGTGATCGAACCGATGCGCACCGGCACCCCGATCGCCTTGCTGGCCTGCGCCTCCAGCGCACCACGGTAATCGCCGATTCGCGGCACAATCCACGCGTGCAGGACCACGACTGCCAGGGCCAGGAGAAGCCACGCAGCCACGAGAAGACCCAGGAGCCAGCGCGCCGTCACAGCGGTGATCTTGAGCAGACGTGAAGGGGAAGACACCGTGTCGTTCATTGAGGATCGCGCTGTGCCGGGAATTATGACCGCCACCATCGGGACGGGTTCCGCCGCAACCAGCACCAGTTTGAATCAGTTGTCAGCTACAGCATCGACGAACCCCGACGCGGACAAGCCCGCCTTGTCCTCCTATTCGCGCTTCGTGCAGCGCCTGCGCCGCCGCTATGCGGGCGAACTCGCGCTGCTGCCCGAGGGCGAACCGCGCCGCGCATCGATGACGCAGGCCTACGAGGCACTGCGCGCGCGCGGCGACGGCGTGGGCGACGCCCTGCGCATCGTGCGGCAGCTGGTGATGGAACGCCTTGTCACACTCGACTGCGACCGCCAGGCGCCGCTGGCCGTGGTGACCACCGCGGTCACCGAGCTCGCCGAGTTCGCGCTCGACACCGCCTGCCGCGAGGCCTGCGCCGAGCTCGACGCCGCGCATGGCGCGCCGCAGGGCGCCGACGGCCAGCGCTCGCAGCTGTGGATCGTGGGCATGGGCAAACTCGGCGCGCGCGAGCTCAACGTGTCGAGCGACATCGACCTCATCTACCTCTACGACCAGGACGGCGACACCGCCGGCGACCCCCAGGGCCGCGGCAAGCTCGCGAACCAGGAGTACTTCGCGCGCGCCGTGAAGCGCATCTACGCGCTGGTGGGCGACACCACCGAGCACGGCTTCGTGTTCCGCGTCGACCTGGCGCTGCGGCCCAACGGCAACTCGGGGCCGCCCGTGGTCTCGCTCGATGCGCTGGAGGAGTATTTCCAGGTGCAGGGCCGCGAATGGGAGCGCTTCGCCTGGATGAAGAGCCGCGTGGTCGCGCCCACCGAGGTGGTCGCGCAAGGCCAGGCCCAGGGCCTGCGCGGCGCGGTGCTGCCCTTCGTGTTCCGCCGCTACCTCGACTACAGCGTGTTCGATTCGCTGCGCGTGCTGCACCGCCAGATCCGCGAGCAGTCGGCGCGCCGCAGCGCGGGCCGGCCCGAGCGCGCGAACGACGTCAAGCTGTCGCGCGGCGGCATCCGCGAGATCGAGTTCACCGTGCAGTTGCTGCAGGTGGTGCGCGGCGGCCAGTTCCCCGAGCTGCGCACCCGGCCCACGCTCGATGCGCTGCAGCGGCTCGCGCGCGCCGGCCTGATGCCGCAGGAAACCGCCGACACGCTGGCCGCGGCCTACGAGTTCCTGCGCCGGGTCGAGCACCGCATCCAGTACCTCGACGACCAGCAGACCCATGCGCTGCCCGTGGCCGACGAGGACCTGCGCTGGATCGCGCAGACCCTCGGCTATGCCGACTGCTGCCCGTTCCTGGCCCAGCTCGACACCCACCGCGAGTTCGTCGCGCAGGAGTTCGACAAGCTGCTGGGCGGCGACAAGCCCTGCAACGGCAAGTGCAACGGCGCGCGCAAGGCGGCCGCGCCGGCCGAGCTCTCGGACCTGCTCGACGAGCTGCCGCCGGCCTTCGCCGAACGCATCAAGGACTGGTGCGAGACGCCGCGCATGATGGCGCTGCGCGATGAAACGCGCGCGCGGCTGCGCCAGCTGGTGCAGCGCACCGGCCAGTGGCTGCGCGAACCCGACGGCGACGGCCAGGGCCAGACCGCGCACCACGTCGATGCCGCGCTGCGCTGGGCCGACTGGATCGAGCCGCTGCTGCGCCGCGAGAGCTACCTCGCGCTGCTGGTCGAGCGGCCCGCGGTGCAGGAACGCCTGCTGCGGCTGCTGGGCTCGGCGCGCTGGCCGGCGCGCTACCTGATGCAGCACCCGGGCGTGATCGACGAGCTGGCCAGCGACGAGATGCTGTCGGGCCGCTTCGTGGCCGCCGAATTCGAGCGCGAGCTCGAGGCGCGCCATGCCTCGCTGAGCCGCACCGGCGAGGCCGACGAGGAGCGCCTCTTGAACCTGCTGCGCCACGCGCACCATGCCGAGGTGTTCCGCACCCTGGCGCGCGACGTGGACGGCCGCATCAGCGTCGAGCAGGTGGCCGACGACCTGAGTGCGCTGGCCGACACCACCTTGCGCGTGACCGCCCGCTGGTGCTGGCCGCATGTGCGCAACCGGCACCGCGAGGTGGCGCAGTTCGCGATCATCGGCTACGGCAAGCTGGGCGGCAAAGAGCTCGGCTACGGCAGCGACCTCGACATCGTGTTCGTCTACGACGACGACGACGAGCGCGCCGGCGAGGTCTACGCGGCCTACGTGCGCAAGCTCATCAACTGGCTCACGGTGAAGACGCGCGAGGGCGACCTGTTCGAGATCGACACCGCGCTGCGGCCCAACGGCAACTCGGGCCTCTTGACCACCAGCTTCGAGGCCTACGAGAAGTACCAGCTCGGCCGCGGCAGCAACACCGCCTGGACCTGGGAACACCAGGCCATGACGCGCGCGCGCTTCGTGCTCGGCAGCGAGGACCACGGCGCCGAACTGGGCGCGCGCTTCGACCAGGTGCGCGAGGCCGTGCTGGTGGCGCCGCGCGACCGCGAGGCGCTGAAGGCCGAGATCATCGCGATGCGCGACAAGCTGCGCGGCGCGCGGCCCGTGAAGGCCGACCGCTTCGACGTCAAGCACAGCCCTGGCGGCATGGTCGATGCCGAGTTCGCGGTGCAGTTCCTGGTGCTGTCGGCCTCGGGCGAGCATCCCGAACTGATCCCCAACCTCGGCAACATCGCGCTGCTGATCCGCGCCGAAGACGCCGGCCTGCTGCCTCCGGGCGTGGGCCGCAACGCGGCCGCGGCCTACCGCGAGCTGCGGCGCGTGCAGCACCGCGCACGCCTCAACGAAGAACCCACGCAGGTGACGCCGCCCGCGCTGGCCACGCAGCGCGAGGCGATGCTGGCGCTGTGGAGGGCCGTGTTTGGTTGAGGCGCGCGGCGCCCGCCGACCCAGCGCGGCCTGCGCCGCCTGTGCGGTGGCTGTCGCCGTCGTGCTCGCGGGATGCGCGAGCGGGCCGCGCGGTGGCCGCGACGGTCCGGGCACCAGCCCGCCGTCCAACCTCGAGCGCGTGCCCGACGCCGAGCCCCGCATCGAGCCGATCCGTGGCAGCGGCGGCACCAGCAAGCCCTACACCGTGCTCGGCCGCGGCTACACGCCGATCACCGACGACCGGCCGTTCCGCGAGTCGGGCCTGGCCTCCTGGTACGGGCGCAAGTTCCACGCGGGCTCGACGGCCAGCGGCGAGCCCTACGACATGTACGCGATGACGGCGGCCCACAAGACGCTGCCGCTGCCGAGCTACGTGCGCGTGCGCAACCCGGCCAACGGCCGCGAGGCGATCGTGCGCGTGAACGACCGCGGGCCCTTCGTCGACGGCCGCGTCATCGACCTGAGCTACACGGCCGCGCTCAAGCTCGACCTGCTGCGCGGCGTGGCGCCGGTGGAGATCGAGCGCATCACGAACGAGGACATCCGCACCGGCGCGTGGCGGCGCGGGTCGGACACGATGCTGGCGGCGGCCCCCGTGCCCCCACCCGTGCCCGCGGCGCCGGTCTACGTGCCGCCACCGCCGATGCCCGCGCGCGCGGCCGCCGCGCCGGTGGCCGTGCCCTCGGCCTGGGTCTCGACGGTGGGCACCAGCGCGCCCGAAGCCTCGCCGATGCCGGTGGCGCCGCCCGCCACGGCCGCGCCCGCCCCCGGCGTCGACGACGAGGTCGAGCCGCCGGGGCCGCGCCCGCCGATGGTGGTGAACACCTTGCCGCCGCTGGCACCGGCCGCGTCCGCGCCGCCGCCGAGCGGGCCGACGCCCGCGGCGGTGGCTGCCGCCGCCGCGGCTTCGCTGGCCGGGCCCGACACGCCCTCGGCCGGCTTCTGGGTCCAGCTCGGTGCCTTCCGCGAACGCGGCGGCGCCGAGACCCTGCGCGCCCAGGCCGCGCGCGGCCTGCCCTCGCTCGCGCCGCAGCTGCGCGTGTTCAGCGAAGCCGGCACGCACCGGCTGCAGGCCGGCCCCTTCGCCTCGCGCGGCGAAGCGGGCGAGGCCGTGTCGCAGGTGCGCGAGAGCCTGCGCATCTCGCCGATGGTGGTCGAGCGGCGCTAAGGAGCGCCCGGCCGCTGCACTTATTCGAGCGGCTTGACCGGCACGGGCACGTGCATCGCGACGTTCATGCGGTTCCATGAATTGATCTGCGCCACCGCAACCGTGAGCTCGGCGATCTCGAGGTCGCTGAAGGCCGCCTTCAGCGCCTCGTACTCGGCATCGCGCGCATCGTGGCGGTCGGCCATGCGCGTGAGCGATTCGGCCCAGGCCAGCGCGGCGCGCTCGCGCGCGTCGTAGAGGCTCATCTCGCGCCAGGTCGGGAGGCTGTTGATGCGCTGCCAGCCTTCGCCCTCCTTGCGCAGGTCGCGCACGTGCATGTCGAGGCAGTAGGCGCAGCCGTTGATCTGCGAGACGCGGGCGAACACGAGGTCGACCAGCTTCTTCTCGAGCGTGGTGTTGGCGATGGCGGTGTTGACCGACAGCAGGGCCTCGAAGGCCTTGGGCACGGTCTTGAACCAGTTGAGGCGGGGGGTGGTGTTCATGGCGATGTTCTCCAGTGGTTGACGATGAAATCGGGCTACACACTGAAGACGCGCCGGCCTGCCGGCCTGTGACACGAAGTCCGAAAAAAATCAGCGCGCGAAGGCCGCGGCGATGCGCGCGAGCTTGTCCGGATTGCGCTGCGCGCGCACGCGGGAGATGCGGTCGCCGTCGAACTCGAAGGTCTGGGCCGACTCGAGCACGCCGCCGATGAAGCGCAGCAGGCCCGGCTCGCCGTTGAGGTCGACCAGCTCGGTGCGCACGCTGCGTTCCGGCTCGCCGCCCGCGTGGCGCCGCTGCACCGCGAAGTAGAGCTGCGCGATGCGGCGCGCGCCGACCAGCCCGTGCGTGAAGGTCTGGACCTTGCCGCCGCCGTCGCCGACCAGCTCGGCCTCCTCGGTGAAGAAGGCCTCGAGCTCGCGCACGCTGCCCTTGGCCGAGGCCTCGGCGAAGCTGCGCAGCAGCCGCATCTGGGTCTCGCGCGAGACGCGGTAGCGCGGCCGCCCCTCCTGCACCTGGGTCTTGGCGCGGTGCACGAGCTGGCGGCAGGCGGCCTCGCTCTTGCCGAGCATGCGCGCGATCTCGTCGTAGTCGGTGTCGAACACCTCGCGCAGCAGGAAGGCCGCGCGCGCCTCGGGCGCCAGCCGCTCGAGCACGGCCAGGAAGGCCACCGAGACGTCGTCGGCGCGCTCGAGCATCTGCTCGGGCGTGGCCGGCGACTCGGTGAGCATGGGCTCGGGCATCCAGTGGCCGCTGTAGTGCTCGCGCTGCATCTTGGCCGCGCGCAGCCGGTCGATCGACAGCCGGGTCACGACCGTGACCAGCCAGGCCTCGGTGCTGTCGAGCGCCTCGGTGGCGGTTTCGTGCCAGCGCAGCCAGGCGTCCTGCACGACCTCCTCGGCCTCGGCCACGGAGCCGAGCATGCGGTAGGCGATGCCCTGCAGGCGCGGGCGGTGGCGATCGAAGGCGAGGGTGGCGGCGTCCATGAGGCCAAGACGGCTGGCGTTCCCGGTTTGTGACAGGGGCGCCCCAAAAAAACGCCCCGGCGTGCGGGGCGATTTTCTGCGGTCCTGGCTTTACGCGCCCTGGTATTCGGGCTTGGGGCCGAGGCTGGCCGCCAGTTCCTTGCGGTAGCGGTTCAGTTCCTGGACCGTCTTGAAGCTGCGGTTCATCAGCAGGCTCAGGTTGTGCAGGATGCGCTCGCCGACCTTGGTTTCCCAGACGGCGTCGAACTTGATCTGCTTGTCGAGCCAGTGCTCGAGCCAGTCCGGATCGGGCATGCGGCTCTGGATGGTGTCGTTCGGGAACAGCGCCTTGTTCACGTGCAGGTTGGTCGGGTGCAGCGCCTGGGCGGTGCGCCGGGCGCTCGCCATCAGCACGCCGACCTTGGTGAAGGCCGAGCGGGCCTCGTCGCCGAACTTCTCGAGCGCGCGCTTCATGTAGCGCAGGTAGGCGCCGCCATGGCGGGCCTCGTCCTGGCTCAGCGTGGTGTAGATGTGCTTGATGACCGGCTCGGTGTGCCACTGGGCGGCACGGCGGTACCAGTGGTTGAGGCGGATCTCGCCGCAGAAGTGCAGCATCAGGGTTTCGAGCGGGGGCGCCGGGTCGAAGTCGAAGCGCACCTCGTGCAGCTCGGCCTCGGTGGGCGCATGCTGGGGGCTGAAGCGCTTCAGGTACTCCATGAGCACCAGCGAGTGCTTCTGCTCCTCGAAGAACCAGATCGACATGAAAGCGGAAAAATCGCTATCGTGGCGGTTGTCGCGCAGGAACATCTCGGTGGCCGGCAGCGCCGCCCACTCCGTGATGGCGTTCATCTTGATGGTTTGCGCCTGCTCTTCGGACAGCAGCGAAGCGTCGAACGACTGCCACGGGATGTCCTTGTCCATGTCCCAGCGGACGGATTCGAGTTGTCTGAAGAGTTCCGGATAGAGCATCTATATCTTTCTAAGGCCGCCGATTTTAAACGGCACGTTTGGCGCGTCCATGACAAGCGCGCGATGATGCGGATACGTGCGCCGTCGCGGCACGGATGCGCCCCCCCTTTGTGAACCAGGAGCCCGCCATGCGAACCCCCACCCCATTGTCGGTCCCGATGCTCCGTACGTCGGCAATGGCCCTGATGGCCGGCCTGTTGACCGCGGCAACGGCCCTCGCCCAGCAACCCGCGGCACCGGCGCCGGCCGCCGCGCCCCAGGCGGCGGCGGGCTGTCCCGCCATACTGCAACACACCTTCCCGCGGCTGCAGGACGAAAAACCACAGTCGCTGTGCCAGTACTCGGGCAAGGTGGTGCTGGTGGTCAACACGGCCAGCTTCTGCGGCTTCACCCCGCAGTACAAGGGACTGGAGGCACTCGACTCCAAGTACCGCGCGCGCGGGCTGGTGGTGCTGGGCTTCCCGTCGAACGATTTCGCCCAGGAATCGGCCTCGAACAAGGAGATCGCCGACTTCTGCGAAAGCACTTTCGGCGTGAAATTCCCGATGTTCGGCAAGTCCTCGGTGCGCGGCTCGGACGCCAATCCGCTGTTCAAGCAACTGGCCCAGGCCTCAGGCACCACGCCCAAATGGAACTTCTACAAGTACCTGATCGGCCGAGACGGCAAGGTCGTGCAGGCCTGGTCGAGCATGACGGCGCCCGACGAGAACGCCTTCATCGCGATCATCGAGAAGCAGTTGGCGGCCAATCCGGGCTGATGCCGGCGAGTTCGCACCAGCGATGTAAATAGAAACTGATCAGTTCACACCGAGACGTATCGGTAATATTATTTACCGATGCGTCAATCAGATTGTGAACCGATCGTCACAAACGCTTACCACTGCGGTGGGAACCGTGCGGCGAGGTCCTCGCTCATAACTCGCGTGGGCAGTGAATGCCCCACGGTTTTCATGTTGCGAGGTCTTCCGGGCGCCTGCCGTCCGGTCGAAATCCCGAGGCGATTCTTCTCCTCCTCCCTCCCTCCCTCCTTCGCGTCGGGGCGCCTCGCAGCATTTTTGTCTTCCAGCCAACCCGGGGCGGTGCCATGAGGCCGCCGGCCCGGGTCGCCATCGTCGGCGCCGGCATCTCGGGACTGGCCGCGGCCCACGCGCTGCGCGACTCGGCCCGCATCACCCTCTTCGAAGCCAGTGACTACTTCGGTGGCCACGCCCACACGGCCACGATCTCGCTGCCGGTTTCGCCCGGTTCGGGCGAACGCGTCGCGCACGGCGTCGACACCGGCTTCCTGGTCTACAACGACCGCACCTACCCCGAGCTGATCCGCCTGTTCGCCGACCTGGGCGTGGCGACCGCCGACTCGGACATGTCGTTCTCGGTCCAGGCCACGCGGCCCGGCGGCGGCCGGCTCGAATGGAGCGGCAGCAGCCTCGCGACCGTGTTCGCGCAGCGCCGCAACCTCGTCGACCCGCGCTTCCTGGGCATGCTGGCCGACCTGATGCGCTTCAACCGGCTGACGACGCGCATCGCGCTCGCCGGCACCGAAGGCGAACTGGCCCAGCCGCTGGGCGACTTCCTCGACGCCCACCGCTTCGGCCCGGCCTTTCGCGACTGGTACTTCCTGCCGATGATGGCCTGCATCTGGAGCTGCCCGACCGCGCAGATGCTGGCCTTCCCGGTCGCGACCATGATCCGCTTCTGCCACAACCACGGCCTGATCCAGATCGCCAACCGGCCGCAGTGGCGCACCGTGCGCGGCGGCTCGCGCCAGTACGTCGAGAAGATCGTCGCGGGCCTGTCCGATGCGCGGCTGAACACCCCGGTGCGGCGCATCGAGCGCGATGTCGACGGCGTGCGCATCGCCACCGATGCCGGCACCGAGGCCTTCGACCATCTGGTGCTCGCCACCCATTCCGACCAGGCCCTGGCTCTCTTGGCCGAGCCCAGCGCCGCCGAGGCCGCGGCGCTCGGCGCCATCCGCTACCAGCCGAACCACGCGGTGCTGCACACCGACGCCTCGGTGCTGCCCGAGCGGCCCTCCGCCTGGGCGGCCTGGAACTACCAGCGCGCGGACGGCGCGCGGGAATCGGGCGGGGTCTGCCTGCACTACCTGCTCAACAAGCTGCAGCCGCTGCCCTGGTCGCAACCGGTGATCGTTTCGCTGAATCCGGTTCGCGAGATCGCGCGTAGTGAGGTCATGGCCGAATACGACTACGCCCACCCGGTGCTCGATCTCGAAGCGATCGACGCCCAGTCGCGGGTGCCCGCGCTGCAGGGACAGCGCCGCACCTGGTTCGCGGGTGCCTGGATGGGCTACGGCTTCCACGAGGACGGCCTGAAGGCCGGCCTGGCCGCGGCCCGCGGCCTGCAGGCGCAGCTGGCGACCGGGAAAGACGCCCCATGACCACGGCCGGGCCGTTGCCGCTGATCGGCTTCGGCGAGGTCCGGCATGCGCGGCTGCGCCCGGCCCGCAACGCCTTCGCCTATCCCACCTTCTTCCTCATGCTGCCGATGCGCGCCCTGCGCCGCGACGGCAGCCCGGCGCTCGCGTTCAACCGCCGCGGCGCGCTGTCCTTCCACGACGTCGACCATGGCGACGGCCGCGCGCCCGGTGCCGGCGGCGCGCTGGCCTGGCTCGACGAACTGCTGGCGTCGCACGGCATCGACGATGCCGACGGCGAGGCCTGGCTGCACTGCTATCCGCGGGTGTTCGGCTACACCTTCAAGCCGGTCAGCTTCTGGTACTGCCACGACCGCGCGGGCGCGCTGCGCGCGATCGTGGTCGAGGTCAACAACACCTTCGGCGAGCGCCACTGCTACCTGCTCGACCGGCCGGCCTTCGGCCCCGAGCTGCGCGCGACCAAGGCCTTCCACGTCTCGCCGTTCTGCCGCATCGACGGCAGCTACCGCTTCCGCTTCTTCACCGACGCCGAACGCACGCGCACGCTGGTGCGCATCGACCACGACGACGCCGACGGCCCGCTGCTGCAGACCAGCGTCGGCGGCGAACTCCAGGCGCTCGACGCCGCCAGCCTGCGGCGCGCGCTCTGGCGCTACCCCGCCATGACGCTGGGCCTGATCGCGCGCATCCACTGGCAGGCCGCGCGGCTGTGGCTCAAGCGCGTGCCCTTCGTCCACAAGCCGGCCCCGCCGCTTCATTCCGTGTCGCGCGGCGAGCCGCGCCAGCCGCAGGCGAATCCATGACCCCGACGACGACCACCGCCGACTCGCCCGCCTCGGGCTTCCACCTGCCGCAGGACGCGCCGCGCGCGGCCCGCAGCGTGCTGCGCCTCTTGCAGCGCCTGGCGCACGGCTCGCTGACCGTGCGGCTGCCCGACGATTCGGTGCGCCACTTCGGCGCCGCGCCGGGCGAGGGCCCGACCGCCTCGCTCACGCTGCGCAACTGGACGGTGTGCAGCGCCGCGCTGAAATCGGGCGACATCGGTTTCGCCGAGAGCTACATCGCGGGCGACTGGACCACGCCGAACCTGGTCGAGCTGCTGCGCGTGTTCGTGGCGAACCGGCGCGCGATCGAGAACGTGTTCTACGGCAGCTGGACCGGCCGCCTGCTCTACCGCCTGCGTCACCTGCTGCTGAACCGCAACAGCAGGACCGGCAGCGCGCGCAACATCCAGGCGCACTACGACCTGGGCAATGCCTTCTACGAACTCTGGCTCGACGAGACGATGAACTACTCGTCGGCCTGGTTCGAGGGCGACCTGACGCGGCCGATGCCCGAGGCGCAGCACGCCAAGGTGCGGCGCGCGCTCGCCATGGCGGGCGTGCGGCCCGGCGACCGGGTGCTCGAGATCGGCTGCGGCTGGGGCGCGCTGGCCGAGAAGGCCGCGACCGAATTCGGCGCCGCCGTCACCGGCGTGACGCTCTCGCACGAACAGCTCGCCCACGCGCGCCGGCGCACCGAAGGCCTGCCGGTCGACCTGCGGCTGCAGGACTACCGCGACATCGGCCGGACCACCGGCGACGCGCCCTTCGACGCGATCTGCTCGATCGAGATGGTCGAGGCCGTGGGCCGCGAATACTGGCCCACCTACTTCGCGAGCGTGAGCCGGCTGCTCAAGCCGGGCGGGCGCGCCTGCATCCAGAGCATCGTGATCGACGACGGTCTGTTCGAGCGCTACGTGGACGCCACCGACTTCATCCAGCAGTACATCTTCCCGGGCGGCTGCCTGCCCTGCCCGCGCGAGTTCCGGCGCGCCGCCGAGGCCGCGGGGCTCGAAGTGGTCGACGAATTCGCCTTCGGCGCCGACTACGCCGAGACCCTGCGGCGCTGGCGCGAGCGCTTCCTGGCGCAGCGCGCCCAGGTGCTGCAGCTCGGTTTCGACGAGCGCTTCATGCGGATCTGGGAGTTCTACTTGGCCTACTGCGAGGCGGCCTTCGCCGAGCGCAGCATCGACGTGGTGCAGTACACGCTGCGCAAGCCCTGAGCCGGGGCAAACGACAAAAAAGCGCCGGAAGGCGCTTTTTTCATGGGCGAAAACGGTTCAGCCGCTCAGGGCTGGGTGTCGATGAAGCTCGGCCGCTGCATCAGCTTGTCGTAGAGCTTCGCGAGGTTCGCATAGTCGGCACGCCACTCGATCTCGGGGAAGCGCAGGTTCAGCCAGCCCAGGGTGCAGCCCACCGCGATGTCCGACAGGCTCAGGTGGATGCCGCTGCAGAAGGGCTTGTCGCCCAGGCCCTTGGCCATGGCCGCCACGCCGGCCTCGACCTTGGCGCGCTGGCGGTCGATCCAGGCCTCGCTGCGCTCGCCGTCGGCGCGGCCGGACCAGGTGCGCTCCAGGCGCCAGAGCACGCCGGCGTCCATCACGCCGTCAGCCAGCGCTTCCCAGGTCTTGACCTCGGCGCGCTCGCGGCTTTGCTGCGGAATCAGCTTGCCGACCGGCGACAGGGTGTCGATGTATTCGACGATCACGCGCGAGTCGAACATCGCCTCGCCGCCTTCCATGATCAGGCACGGCACCTTGCCCAGGGGGTTGGAATGGGCGATGGTCGTGTCGGGCGACCAGACGTCCTCGATCACGAACTGGTAGTCGAGCCGCTTCTCGGCCAGCACCACGCGCACCTTGCGCACATAGGGGCTGGCGGCGGATCCGATCAGTTTCATGAAGGCGCTCTCCCTCGATTTTGATAACGTTTGTTCATAATCATTTTAGGGGAACGCCAAAGCCCGGCTTTCGGTGTACCGGGTTCGTCCCCGGGCGGCCCGCCTAAAATTCGGGCATGAGCTTCTCCACCGTCTCCGCCCTTTCCCCCCTGGACGGCCGCTACGCGGCCAAACTCGCGGCCCTGCGCCCCCTGATGAGCGAGCAGGGCTACATGCACCGGCGCGTGCAGGTCGAAGTGGCGTGGTTCATCGCGCTGTCGGACTGCGGCTTCGCCGAATTCAAGCCCCTGACCGGCGGCGCCCGCAAGTACCTGATGGGCCTGGTCTCGCACTTCTCCGAGGCCGACGCACTGGCCATCAAGGAGATCGAGAAGACCACCAACCACGACGTGAAGGCGGTCGAATACTGGATCAAGTCCAAGTTCGAGGCCCGCCCCGAGCTGCTGGCCGCGGCCGAGTTCGTGCACTTCGCCTGCACCAGCGAGGACATCAACAACACCAGCCACGCGCTGCAGATCCAGGCCTCGCGCGACACCGTGCTGCTGCCCGCGATCGACGGCCTGATCGCCAAGCTGCGCGAGATGGCGCACCAGTTCGCCGACGTGTCGATGCTCTCGCGCACCCATGGCCAGACCGCCAGCCCGACCACGGTCGGCAAGGAGATCGCCAACGTGGCGGTGCGGCTGTCGAAGGCGCGCGCGCAGATCGCCTCGGTGCAGCTGCTGGGCAAGATGAACGGCGCGGTCGGCAACTACAACGCCCACCTGGCGGCCTGGCCCGACTTCGACTGGGAAGCCTTCAGCCGCAAGGTCGTCGAAACCCCGGCGCCGCTGGGCCTGGGCCTGAGCTTCCAGCCCTACAGCATCCAGATCGAGCCCCACGACTACATGGCCGAGCTGTTCGATGCCGTGGCGCGCGCCAACACCATCCTGGTCGACTTCTCGCGCGACGTCTGGGGCTACGTGAGCCTGGGCTACTTCAAGCAGCGGCTCAAGAAGGGCGAGATCGGCTCCTCGACCATGCCGCACAAGGTCAACCCGATCGACTTCGAGAACGCCGAGGGCAACCTGGGCCTGGCCAACGCGCTGCTGCGCCACCTGAGCGAGAAGCTGCCGATCAGCCGCTGGCAGCGCGACCTGACCGACAGCACCGTGCTGCGCAACATCGGCGTGGCCTTCGGCTACGCGACCCTGGCCTATGCCAGCCTGGCCACCGGCCTGGGCAAGCTCGAGCTCAACCGCGACGCGCTCGCGGCCGACCTCGACGCCTCGTGGGAAGTGCTGGCCGAGCCGATCCAGACCGTGATGCGCCGCTTCGGCGTGCAGGGCGCCTACGAGCAGCTCAAGGAAGTGACGCGCGGCCAGACCGTGACGGCCGAGGCGCTGCATGGCCTGATCCGCTCGCTCGCGATTCCCGAAGAGGAAAAAGCCCGCCTGCTGGCCATGACGCCGGCCAGCTACGTGGGCAAGGCGGCCGAACTCGCCGGTAGAATCTGACGCCCTGTGCATCGATGCACCAACCGCTTTTCCCAAGCGGTTGGTTCGCTCGCTGAGGCCGCCTGAGGCCAATTAAGGGGCGGGCGATTCGTTTCGATCGCCCTTTCCGGTTTCCTTCCAATTTCCTAGCCAACGCACGCCGCATGCCGGCCGTGCGCCAGCCAGCAACACTTCCGTGCGGGACGCCTCGGCGTCCCCGTCGTCCATGCTGCGCGCCTCCCTGCGACGTCTCTGGCTCAAGATCCACCGCTGGGTCGGCCTCACGCTCGGCCCGATCCTCGCCGTCACCGCGCTGCTCGGCGCGGCGCTGGTCGTGGGCCAGCCCCTCGACCGCCAGGCCCACCCCGAGCTCTTCGTCGCGCGCACGGCCGGTGACGCCACCGCGGCACGGCTGCCGCTGGAACCGCTGCGCCAGCGCCTGCTTGCCGAGTTCGGCCCCGACACCAACCTGACCCTGCGACCGCCGCGCCAGCCCGGCGACACCTACTGGGTGCTGGTGCGCGGCCCCTGGGACGGCACGGTCTACCTCGATCCCTTCACCGGCGCCGAACAGGGCCGGCGCGGCACCCAGGAAGGTGCCTACAGCCTGATCTACAAGATCCACAACAGCCTGCTGCTCGACAAGACCGGCAAGGGCATCCTGGCCTTCGTGGCGCTGGCCTACCTGGTGCTGCTGGTGACGGGCCTGGTGCTGTGGTGGCCGACGCGCTGGCCGCCGTCGCTGCGCATCGTGCTCAACCGTGGCCTGCTGCGCGGGCTGTTCGACCTGCATCGCACGGGCGGCGCGGTGTTCGGCCTGCTGATCGCGGTGTCGGTCGCCACCGGCGCCTACATGGCCTGGCGGCCACTGGGCGATTTCATTTCCGCCGCCATGGGGCAACAGCCGGTCAAGGCGCCGACGATCGCCAAGGGCACGGCCCAGGGCCCGCGCCTGCCGCTGGACGAGATCGTGGCGCGCGCGCAGCAGGTTTACCCGGGCCAGCCGATCGGCTACGTGGCGGTGCCCGGCAAGGCCGACCGGCCCGTGCGCGTTCGCTTCAAGCTGCCCGACGACCCGCATCCCAACGGCATCAGCTCGGCCTGGCTCCACCCGATCACGGGCGAGGTGCTGGCCGCGCGCAAGTGGCAGGAGCTCGATGCCGGCAACGGCTCGGTGGCGGTGATCTTCCCGCTGCACACCGGCGAGCTCGGCGGCGTGGTCCACGAGATCGTGACCGCGCTGCTGGGCCTGGCGCTCGGCGGCCTGGGCTTCAGCGGCATCTGGCTCTGGTGGCGGCGCCGCCGCACGGCCGCGACGGCGCGCCGCGACGCGGTCGCGCGCCCCACCTCCTGAGCCCAAACGATTCGACGACGGCGCGACGACGCCGGCCTGCCCGAACGACGCGCCCCACGCCCGCCCGTTCCTTTTTCAATTTCAAAAAGCCGAGGAGTTCCCGTGTCTGCATTCAAACGCACCGCCATCGCGATGGCCCTGCTTCCCCTGAGCCTGCCCGGCTTCGCCGCCGAGGGCGATGCGCCCGCGGGCGCCGACGGCAAGGCGCTCGAGGCCATCACCGTCACCGGTGACTGGCTCGGCAGCCCGACCGAGAAGAAGGTCGTCGAGCATCCGGGCGCGCGGACCATCGTCGAGCAGCGCCAGATCCGCGAGAGCGGCTCGTCCAGCGTGCGCGACGTGCTGCGCCAGATCCCCGGCGTGCAGGTGCAGGAGAGCAACGGCACCGGCGGCAGCGACATCTCGCTGAACGTCGGCGTGCGCGGCCTGACCTCGCGCCTGTCGCCGCGCTCCACCATCCTGATGGACGGCGTGCCGCTGGCCTACGCGCCCTACGGCCAGCCGCAGCTGTCGCTCGCGCCGCTGTCGCTGGGCAACATCGAGACCGTGGACGTGGTGCGCGGCGCCGGCTCGGTGCGCTTCGGACCGCAGAACGTGGGCGGCATCATCAACTTCGTGACGCGTTCGATTCCCGAGAAGTTCGCCGCCGAGGCCAGCGTCGGCGTGGAGAGCGCGGGCCATGGCGGCGGCACCAAGTCGACGCCCAGCGTGTTCGTCGGCGGCACCAACGACAAGGGCCTGGGCCTGGCGCTGCTGTATTCGGGCACGCGCGGCGAGGGCTTCCGCCAGAGCAACGACAAGACGAACATCGACGACCTGATGCTCAAGGGCAGCTACCGCTTCTCGAAGACCGACGACATCGCGGTGTCGCTGCACCACTTCGAGGGCCAGGGCCGCATGCCCGGCGGCCTGACGACGGCGCAGTACGCGCTGAACCCGTTCCAGTCGGACCGTCCCTTCGACGAATTCACCGGACGGCGCACCGACGGCTCGCTGCGCTACACGCACAACGACGGCATCAACAAGTTCGAGCTGCTGACCTACTACACCGACTCGTTCCGCGGCAGCCACCTCGAGCAGGAAGGCACGGGCACCAGCGCCGGCCAGCGCCGCCTGACCGCCGCGCCGCGCGAGTACCACACCTTCGCGATCGAGCCGCGCTACTCGCGCCTGATCGACTCGGGCAGCGTGGTGCAGGAAGTCAGCGTGGGCTACCGCTACCTCAAGGAGTCCAGCTCGGAAGTGGCCACGCGCAGCAGCTACTACCGCCCGCGCCTGGGCTTCGACGCCACCACGTTGGCGCAGCCGGCCTACCAGACCAGCGCCGGCGGCACCACCGCCAACGCCTTCTACATCGACGACCGCATCGACTTCGGCAACTGGACCGTGACGCCCGGCGTGCGCTACGAGGCGATCCGCTCGCACAACGACGTGGTGGGACTCACCAGCGGCCGCATCACCAGCGTGATCGCGCCGAAGATCGACTCCAACGAATGGCTGCCGACCGTGTCGGTGATGTACCGCATGAACGAGCGCTGGTCGCTGTTCGCGAACGCCGGCGTGTCCTTCGGGCCGCAGCAGTACGCGCAGCTCGCGCAGTCCACCGACGGCCTGCATCCCGAGAAGGCGAAGACCTATGAGATCGGCACGCACTACAAGGGCGAGGCCTGGAGCTCGGAGCTCACGCTGTTCAACATCGACTTCGACAAGGAGCTGCAGCTCGCGCGCTCGATCACCGGCGACGTCGGCCAATGGACCGACCTGGGCGCCACGCGCCACCGCGGCCTGGAATCGGCGCTGCGCTACGAGCTCGGCGACCTGAGCCCGGCCCTCAAGGGGCTGTCGCTGTCGGCGACCTACACCTACACCCAGGCCACGCAGAAGGCCGGCGCCTTCGCGGGCCGCGACCTGCCGTTCTACTCGCGCCAGGTGGCCACGCTGGGCGCGCGCTACGAGCGCGGCCCGTGGACCTTCAACGCCGACGTCTACGCACAGTCGAAGCAGCGCTCGCCGGGCTCGCCCGACACCAATGCGCGCTATGTCACGCTCGAGGACAGCACCGGCCGCCTGGGCAACATCCCCGGCTACGCGGTGATGAACCTGCGCGCAGGCTACGACTTCGGCCCGACGATGCGCAATCTCAAGCTGGCCGTGGGCGTGAAGAACCTGTTCGACCGCCGCTACTTCAACCGCTCGGTGGACAACAACGGCGGCAAGTACGTGGGCCAGCCGCGCACCGTGTACCTGCAGGCCTCGGTCGCCTATTGATCGGCCGGCGGGCAGCTCCCGGGCCGGCGCCGGCCCGGGAGCGCGCGCATACACTCGCGCACCCATGGCGCTCAAATCCACCATCTTCAAGGCCAACCTCGCGGTGGCCGACATCGACCACGGCTACTACGCCGACCACGCGCTCACGCTGGCGCGCCATCCGAGCGAGACCGACGAGCGGATGATGATCCGCCTGGTCGCGCTGGCGCTCAACGCGCACCAGTTGCAGGACATCTGCAAGGGCGACGGCACGCTGGCCTTCGGCGCCGGCCTGTCGAACGTGGACGAACCCGATGTCTGGCTGCGCGACTTCACGGGCCAGACCCGGCTGTGGATCGAAGTCGGCCAGCCCGAGGACAAGCCCGTCATCAAGGCCTGCGGCAAGGCCGACCAGGTGATCGTCTACTGCTTCAACCACGCGGCCGAGATCTGGTGGCGCGGCATCGAGAACAAGCTCGCGCGGCCGCAGAACCTGAGCGTCTACCGCGTGCCCACGGCCGCCTCGCAGGCGCTCGCGGCGCTGGCGCAGCGCTCGATGCAGCTGCAGGCGACGATCCAGGAGAACACGCTGACGCTCGGCGACGGCGCGAACAGCGTCGACATCGAGCTGCTGCGCTGGAAGTAAGCCCGGCGTCTCAGTGCGGCATCATCTCGCCGCACTGCCAGCACTGCTCGAAGCCGCCCTCGATCCGCTCGCCGCAGACGCACTGCCAGCTGCGCTGCGGCCGGTGCTGCAACGCATGCAGCAGCCGCTGCGCGAGCTCGAACTGGCTTTCGTCGTCGATCCAGATCTCGGGCAGGCACTGGTCGGGCGGCAGCTGGCCGGCCGCCGCGCCCAGGTACTCGCGCTGCACCGTCGCGGCCACGCCGTCCTCGCGCAGCGCATGCACCCACAGCGTCGCGATGGCGAGGTTGGGGGCTTGCGCGAGGCGACGCATCGGGTCGGCCGCTCAGCTCGCGTCTTCGGGCCCGGTGGGCACCGCGGGATCGTCATCGGGCCACTGCGGCGGCTCGGCCTCGCGCGCGCGCTCGGCATAGCGGTTGAAGCGCCAGGCCGAATCCTCCATGGTGATGCGGCGCCAGGTGACGCGCTTCTCGGCCGGCGTCATCGCGGGCCAGTGCTGCACCTCGTCGAAGCTGCGCCCGCAGCCCTTGCACTGGTCGTCGCCCTGGCTGGTGGAGCAGATCGCGATGCAGGGGGTGTCGGGCGTGCTCTGGTACCAGTCCAGCCAGGCGGCCCAGGCCTTGGCCGGGAAGCCGACCTCGTCGACCTCGTCCTCGTGGTGGTAGACCATGAGCGCATAGACCTCGGCCAGCGCGCGCAGCTCGGGCGCGAGCGTGACGCCATCGGGCGAGGGGCTCTTCTCGCGCCAGTGATTGATGGCGGCCTCGATGTCGGTGATGTGGATGGCGGCCATGAAACGCAGAAAGATGGCAGGGCGGGCGATCATAGTCCGCCAATGTCCCGGGACCTCCGAAGGTTATAGACGCTACCAAACTTGTAGCAATAGACCCCGCGGCGATGCAGGTTTTGAACGCCTTCCGTTTGAAAGCTTGAAACTTTCGGTTGCCAGCGCGCGAGCGCCGATGCTCTAATCGCGCCCACGAAGGGGAGTAGCTCCCGGCCGTCGCATACGCGGCGGACATCGCCAGGTCGTCAATACGAAGCACAACACTTCCGGCCTGTCGGGCATCGCGCATGTCGCCGAGCGGCCATGCGCATGCCGAGCCAGACCTTCGATTTGAACCTGTGCAGGTTTGGTCGAAGCGTCGTTGAAGTCCCCGGTGTCACCCGGTTTCATTTCCTCGCATCGATCAGCCCGCCCGGGATGAATCGAAACGCATCGATGTGCCTTGCCCGCGGCCGCCACGTACCGGCGCAGCGGACCGGGCACGAGGAACAGAGGAAACTATGGAACAGTTCATGACCCCGGAATTCTGGGTCGCCGTCGGTCAGATCATCATGATCGACATCCTTCTTGGCGGCGACAACGCCGTCGTGATCGCGCTGGCCTGCCGCAAGCTGCCGCCGGCCCAGCGCACGCAGGGCATCCTGTGGGGCACCGCCGGCGCCATCCTGCTGCGCGTGATCCTGATCTTCTTCGCGCTGACCCTGCTGGCCATTCCGTTCCTGAAGCTCGTGGGCGCGATCCTGCTGCTGTGGATCGGCGTCAAGCTGCTGGCGCCCGAGCATGACGACGCGCACGGCAACATCGCCGGCAGCGACAGGCTCTGGGGTGCCGTCAAGACCGTGATCATTGCCGACCTCGTGATGAGCGTCGACAACGTGATCGCCATCGCGGGTGCCGCCCAAGGCGCCGGCGAAGGCCACCAGATGCCGCTCGTGATCTTCGGCCTGCTGGTGAGCATCCCGATCATCGTCTGGGGCAGCCAGCTCGTGATCAAGCTGATGGACCGCTTCCCGATGATCATCACGCTCGGCGGCATGCTGCTGGGCTGGATCGCCGGCACCATGGCCGTGTCCGACCCCGCCGTGGTCAACCCCGCCGCCTGGACCTGGGTGCCGAAGCTGCCGCAGACCGATGTCGTGAAGTACGCCTCCGGCATCATCGGTGCGCTGCTCGTGCTGGCCATCGGCAAGTGGGTGGCCGCGCGCCAGGCCCGCGCCAAGGCTTCCACGCCGGCCACCGCGAGCTGAGCCCGCTGCCCGCCCCACGAAAGTCCCCTATCCATTTCGACCCGTCTCTGCCACTCTAACTACCTGAAGGAGCACCCTATGGAAAAGATCATTCTTTACGTCGACGACGCCGTCTACGCCTGCGAACAGTTCGCCGAACTGGCGCCGGATGCCGATGCGGTCGTAGCGCGTCACTGGGTGCTCGTGGCCTGCGCGCCGCGCATGACGCATCGCATCAGCAAGTGGGTGAGCCACAGCGCGCGCGAGAACTGGCGCGCGAAGTGGTTCAGCAAGCTGCAGGCGCAGCTGCTGCCGCTGCTGGAGCGCAATGGCGGGCAGGTCACGGCCGTGCTGGCCAAGGGTCCGCTGGCCGAGCTCACGCAACAGCTCAAGCGCGAGCACATGGCATCGCACGTGGTCGATGCCCGCCGCCCGAAGGTCGGCGTGGACCTCGAGCCGGTCACGCCCGAGCAGAAGCCGGCCGGCCAGCAGGGCTGGGCTTTTCCCGGTGCCGTGATGGGCATGGGCGCGCTGCTGGTGCTGGCGAACGAACTGGCGGAATAAGGGGGCCGCGGCCTTGGTGCCGCGCCATCCCGCTCAGGCGACGGCTCCTTCGGGAGCCGTTTTTTTTGGCCGTGCCAACGCCCCGTCCCACGCGGATTCGCGGGCATGTCCGTCTCGCCGCCGCCCCGGCGCTGCGGTATCCTGGGCCGCATGCGCATCCTCCTCAAATGGCTGCTCAGCGCGGTGGCGCTGCTCGCGGTGGCCTACCTCTACAGCGGCGTCCAGGTCAGCAGTTTCGGCGCGGCACTGATCGCGGCCGTGGTCATCGGCCTGCTCAACATGATCGTGCGCCCGGTGCTGGTGGTGCTCACGCTGCCGGTCACCATCGTCACGCTCGGGCTGTTCCTGTTCGTGATCAACGCGCTGATGTTCTGGGCCGCCTCCGGCCTGCTGTCGGGCTTCCACGTCAACGGCTTCCTGGCCGCGCTCGTGGGCTCGCTGCTCTACTCGGTGCTCGGCCTGCTGATCGAGAGCGCGCTCGGCGGGCTGCTGACGCGCCGCTGATTGGCCTGCCGCCGGCTCAACGCAGTGCCGGCTCCTCGGCCTGCCGCTTCACCAGCACCTCGATCTCGCGCGCGCGGGTGTCGATGATCGACGCCTCGAAGTGATCGACCGGCACCGCGCCCGGACGGCCGCTCTGGCTCTGGCGGATCAGTTCCTGCGCTGCCTTGAAGCGGTCGCGTGCGGCCGGATAGTCGAGGATCGCCACGTTCGACTCGGCGTCCGCGCGGATCGCGTGCAGCGTGTCGCCCTGTGCACCATAGAGATTGGCCAGCGTGCGCCAGGCGGTGGCATCGCGCGGGTTCGTCGCCACCCAGTCGCGCAGCACCGGGATCATCGGCGCCGGCTGCCGGGCCGCCACCGCGGCGTCCGCCGCCAAGAGCATCTCGGGCCGCGACTTCGCCTTGCCATCGAGCAGCGAGGCCGCCTTGGCCACGCCCGCGCCGCCCGCCGCCAGTTCGATCTCGGCCTGCAGCCAGCGCGCCTGGCGCGCGGCCGGGACATCGTCCGCCGTGCGCTCGACCAGCCGCTGCGCCAGCGCGCGCGCCGCCCTGTAGTCGCGCAATTCCTTGGCCGACAGCGCCGCCGCGTAGAGCGTGCCGGCCTGCTGGGCCGGCGAGCTCCTGGCGAACTCGCCGCTGGCGGCCGCGTCGACCCACTGGCGCAGCACGTCGACGCCAGGGCGCGTCAGCACGCGCGCGCGAGAAGAGACCATCGCGTGGTCCATCACGAGTACCGGTGCCGGCACCGTGTCCATGCGGAACTGGAAGCGGCCCTGCATGTCGGAGATTCGCTCGCTCGTCAGCGGATGGCTGCGCAGGTAGGGGAAGGAACCGTTGTCGTTGAGCCGCGAGGCGTACTGCAGCTTCTCGAACATCGTCGCCGCGCCCTGCGGCGCGAAGCCGGCCTGCGTCATCACGCCGAAGCCCACGCGGTCGGCCTCGCGCTCCATGTCGCGCGAGAAGTTCAGCTGGTTCTGCATGAACGCCGCCTGGCTGCCCATGACCATCGCCTGGCCCGCGTCGCCGCCGCTGCGGCTCTTGCCCGCGGCGATCATGCCGAGGATCAGGCCCGCGAGCATCAGCGGGAACTGCTTGCTCTGCTTGTCCATCATGCGGGCGATGTGGCGCTGCGTGACGTGCGACAGCTCGTGGCCGAGCACCGTCGCCAGCTCGTCGCGGCTGCCCACCGCCGCCACCAGCCCCAGGTTGAGCCCGAGGTAGCCGCCCGGCAGCGCGAAGGCATTGATGTTGCGGTCGCGCCCCAGCATCACCACCCAGGCATAGCGCTCGTCGAGTTCGGGCGTGAGTTCGCCGCGCACCCGCGCCGCCGCCAGCAGGCGCTGCCAGATCTCCTGCACGTAGTCGGCGATCACCGGATCGTCGATGTAGTCCGTGTCGCGGTAGAGCTCGCGCGCGATCTGGTCGCCCAGGTGGCGCTCGGCGGTCGCCGTCATCTCGCCGCCGTCGCCGAGCCCCGGCAGCAGCTGGGCGCGCGCCAATGGCGGCATCAGCACCTGCGAAGCTATCAAAACACTAGCGCAAACCGTCCGCATGGCGGGCGCGAAGAGGCGTTTCTTGCGAGGGGGAGGGGTCCAGCGTGGCATGGCTTGTCCAGAACTCGGGCTCGTATGATGCACCTCCCTCTTGAACGTTCACCATGAGCTCACTCACCCATTTCGACGCCCGGGGCCAGGCCCACATGGTCGACGTCGCCGCCAAGCCCGCCACCCATCGCGTGGCCGTGGCCACCGGCCGCATCGAGATGCGGGCCGAGACCCTGGCGCTGATCGCCTCGGGCAGCGCGAAGAAGGGCGACGTGCTCGGCATCGCGCGCATCGCCGGCATCCAGGCGGCCAAGAAGACCAGCGACCTGATCCCGCTGTGCCATCCGCTGGCCATCACCCGGGTGGCGGTCGACCTGGCGCTCTCCGAGGCCGGCGACGCGACCCCGCACGTGCGGTGCACCGCCACCGTCGAGACCGTCGGGCCGACCGGCGTGGAGATGGAGGCGCTCACTGCCGTGCAGATCGCGCTCCTGACCGTGTACGACATGTGCAAGGCCGTGGACCGCGGGATGACGGTCACCGGGGTGCATGTGGTGGAGAAGCACGGCGGGAAGTCGGGGAGCTGGACCGCCGCGCCCGCGGCCTAAGGCGCTAGCGCCGCCTCGCCTGGGGTCTGCCGGAGCCAGTGGGCGTAGTCGCGCGGGAAGGCCACCCTGAAGCGCTCGGCGATCAGACGCGCCTCGTCTTCATGGCCCGAGAGCTCCGCGCTCTCGATCAGCTTCACGATCACGCGCGGCTCCGGCGAGAAATGCAGCGTTCGCTGCGCGAGTGCATGCATCCGGGCCGCGTTCTCGTGCGTGACCGGCGTCAACGTCAGCTCGGCGAAATCGACCTGGCGCGCGAACAGCCAGGAACTGCGGACCTTCGCAAGCGTGTCGTCCTGCCAGGGTGGCAGGCGCGCATCGCGCGGCAGGTAGATCTGGCTGATGCGCGTGTAGTCCCAGGCGGCGTAGACGACGAACGAGAGCAGGGCGATGCCTGCCAGCGCCTGGAATCTTCGGCGATCGGGGAGCCACTTTCTGCTCGATCGCGGTGACGATTCCTCGGTTCGGCGCGCGGGCCACAGCATGCCCAGGCACAGGCCGAAGACCAGCTGGAAGGGGCCGTACCACAGCGGGTACTCGAGCAGGCTGTGCACGAGGATGACGGCCAGCAGGCCCCAGGCCATGAGTCGGTTCGGGTCGCGCTCGCGCCAGGGGCGGGCGGAAATCACAAGCCAGAGGAAGCCACCGCAGATCAGCACGGCGGCGGGGATGCCGAGTTCGACCGCGAGGTGCAGGGGGAGGTTGTGGGCGTTGTCCAGGAGCACCGGGAAGCGCGGGCCCGGGTAGACGGCCATGAAGTGGGCGTAGCTGAGTTCGCCCCAGCCCCAGCCCGTCAGCGGGCGCTCGGCGATCAGGGAGAGGACGTTGTGCCAGAGGGTGAGGCGGCTTTCGTTGCCGAGGGCGGTGGGTTGGAGACGTTGGACGAGGGCGCCGGCGGAGGTGAGGGCCTTGCTGCTCGTGCCGATGGCTGCGAGTTGGGGTAGCAGCCAGTTCAGGGCGAAGTAGAGGGGGAGGATGGCCAGGAGTGCCAGGGGTACTGGCAGGCGGGGGATAGGGGTTGAATCGAGAGCAGCGCGGCGCTCCTTCCAGGCGGCCAATGCTGCGACCGCCGAGATCAGCACGAACTGGAGCAAGCCTGTGCGAGAACCCGAGGCGGCCGTGGCCGCGATCAGCAGCACAACTGCGGCGGAAAGCGCGATCCTCATATGCCGCGAGCCCTGGTCCGCATGCAGCCACAGGGCCGCAACCAATGCCAAGCTGATCGAGGTAGCGAATTGGTTCGGCTGGCGAAGGAGGCCCCAGGCACGACCGGAAGGAGGGGAGGTTACCCAGGGCAAAACCTCGCTGGCGAGGTCGCAGTACTGGACCAGACCGGTAACCGCATTGAAAGTGCCGGCCGCCAAGAGCCCCCAGGCCAACGCAGCGGGAACGAATACGACCTTGCCACCCTCGTTAGCCCCGGCGAAGGCCGATAAGCCGATGCCTGCGAGCGCCACACAAGCCATGAATCGTAGATCCAGAAAGCCGTGGAATGAGAGCGCAAGCGCGGCAACGCAGCAGCACAGCCAGACCATCAACCATCGATCGATGGCGCCGCCACGCACCAACAGCAGCAGGGCCATGCACAGCCCGGAAGTGAGCAGTTGCCAGGCGTTTGCGGACGGGCCCGCCACGAGCGGGCAAAGAAATGGAATCGCAACAAGTCCCGCGCAGCCGACGCGGAGGTCGTTTCCGGGCTGGGGGGTTCGCTTGAGGACTGAGGACATCCAAGGAGATTGTTGCCGAGCCGCGCGGCGGAAGGTCCAAGCCGTCAGGCCACCAAACCCGAACTATTTACAAATAATGTATGCACAACCCTAGCTTCACGCCCATGTTGCTGACGAGTGGTCAGCCATCCTGGATCAATGGCTTTGCAATCAAACACAATTAGAGACATTCTGTGACCATTGTCAGCGGTCCTGACAGTTGTCACCAAACGACCCATGTTCCTCGAAGAGGTGCCCTTGAAATTCCTCAGTCCCCACCGTTCAGCGTTCGCCGGCTCACCTGGCTTCACGCTCATCGAGGTGATGATCACCGTCGCGATCGTTGCCGTCCTGGCGGCCGTCGCCATGCCCGCCTACAACGGATACATCCTGCGCGGCCAGCAAGCGGATGCGTTCAATTCGCTGTCCGACTTCCGTACGAAGATGGAACAGTACTACCAGGACAACCGGAAATACGGTTCGGCCACCGCTTGCGCAAACGATTCGACGGCCCGCAGCTGGAACGATTTCCGCAGTACCGACTACTTCAGCTACACCTGCACCATCACAGACAGCGCCACGCAGCAGGCGTACAGCATCACGGCCACTGGCATCAAGGGCCAGGTCAAGGGTGATGTCTATTCGATCGACCAGAACGGCAACCGCAGCACGAGCGTCTTCAAGGGCGCGACGGTGGCGGAAAGCTGCTGGCTGACCCGGTCCAGCACATGCTGACCAGACCGGCGGCCGCCGCGAAGCGCCGGCGCGGCGTCACGCTGATCGAATTGACCGTGGTGCTGGCGGTGCTGGCACTGGTCCTCATGCTGAGTATGCCCAGCATCGGTCGCTGGCTGGACAACACCCGCATCCGCAATGCGGCCGAAGCATTGCAATCCGGCCTGCAGACGGCTCGGCAGGAAGCCGTCCGCCGCAACCAGCACATCTCCTTCTATCTGGTGTCGAGCATGAACAATAGCTGCACACTGTCTTCGAGCAGCGGCTCCTGGGTGATCAACGCCGATTCGCCAGCGGGCGAGTGCGCGGGCGCGATGCTTGCCAAACGCGCCATTGGAGATGCCGGCGGCAGGGTCGCCGTCTCAGCGGGCCATTCGACGGATACCTCGGACAAGACGACCATGGGCAGCGCCGCGACGACCCTGACCTTCGATGGCCTGGGCCGCGTGGCCAACATCGGCGACGGCATCAACCGCATCCGGGTGACTGGTCCGGACGCCAACACCGCCTACCTGGACCTGATGCTCATCGTCGAAGCAGGCGGTGGGGTGCGCATGTGCGATCCGCGCTCTTCCGTCGCCACGAACGATCCACGCAAATGCTGAAAGAACGAGCGCCCATGCAAACCCCGTTCCGTGCCCGACGGCGAGCCGCGCGTGGCGGCGGTAGCCGGGGCATCGTGCTGATCGAGGTCCTCGTGGCCCTGCTGATCTTCATGTTCGGCATCCTGGGCTTCATCGGGCTGCAGACCGCGTTGGTGCGCGCCGGTGCGGAAGCCGATCTGCGCGCCAACGCGGCCTATCTGGCCAACGAAGTGCTGGGTCGCATGTGGTCAGACATCGGCAACCTCGCCGGCTATGCCGGTGCGACCAGTTGCACGGCCACGGCTTGCACCGAATGGCGTAGCAAGGTGCAGGCGCTGATGCCGGGGGGCACCGCGGCGATCACCGTCGACAGTGCGACCGGCAACGTGTCGGTACGCATCGAATGGACTCTCCCCGGCGGCAGTACGCACCGGTACGAAACGCAGAGCAACGTCTCCGCAAAGTCGGCCATTTGAGATCATGACTTCACATTTTTCCCATGGTCGTTCGAGATACGCCCGCATTTCCGGCAAGGCACGTACCAGCGGCTTCACGCTGATCGAACTCATGGTCGGGCTGTTGCTGGGGATGCTGACGGTGCTCGTCATCACCCAGGTCCTGGCGCTGGCGGAAGGCAAGAAGCGCACCATCACCACGGGCAGCGACGCGCAGCTCAATGGTGCACTCGCCATCTACACCTTGCAGCGCGATCTGCAGATGGCCGGCTATGGGCTGTCCAGCAAGCCGGAAGCGATCGGGTGCCCTCTGAACGGAACACTCACCATCGCGGGCAGCCCTTCCGTCACCGAGGCCTATGCCGGCACCCTGGTCCCGGTCGAGATCACCCAGGGCACGAACGGCGGCCCGGACACCTTGACCCTGCTGCAGGCGCGCAAGTCGGGCTTCTCGGTCCCGATCGTCGCCACCGCCCAGAGTTCGGACTACTTCACGGTCCTGTCATCGCTCGGAGCCAAGGCGGGCGACCTGATGGCGGCCGTTCCCACGGCCTGGAGCGCATCGGTCCCCTGCCGCCTGTTCTCCGTCACCGACGACGGTGCGGGCTCCACCAGCAACACGGGGCTGTGGGCCCTGCGGGTACCCCATGTCGAGGGCGGCGGCATATCGTGGAATGACAATGCTGCGCTGTCGCTCATTCCGGCAGCCTACCTGCTCAACCTCGGAAACCTCGGCTACAGCCAATACTCGGTCAACGCCAACCTGGCCCTGCAGTTGACGGCACGCACCGCGACGGCGGCCAGCAGTACCTCGGAATTGTTTCCGCAGATCGTCAATCTGCAGGCGCTCTATGGCAAGGACACCAACAACGATGGGGTGGTCGACAAGTACGACCACCTCACACCGACCACCAACGCGGGCTGGCGCGAAGTGCTGGCGATCCGCATCGCCGTGGTGGCCCGCAGCACGCAGTACGAGAAGAGCGCGGCCGACGAGCATGACGCCGTGACCCAGGCCAACCCCGTGTGGGATCTGGGGGCCAGCACCACCGTCGAGGATGCCGCGGACTGCCATGGCGACAGCAAGTGCCTGTCGATCAAGGTCGATCACCTCCCCGACTGGAAGCACTACCGCTACAAGGTCTACGACACGATCGTTCCGCTGCGCAACGTGATCTGGAATACCGCGAGCTGACCATGCAACGACCCGAACTCCATCGTCGCCAACGGGGCGCCGCGCTGATCTTCGCTCTGATCGCCCTGCTCGTGCTGGGATTGGCCACGCTCGCGCTGGTGCGCACCGTCGATACCGGCTCCCTGCTGCTGGGGAACATGAGCTTCAAGCAGGACGCCACCGCCACCGGCGACCAGGGAGTGCGCGCCGCCTTCCTCTGGCTCAAGAACCAGTCGAACCTCGGCGCGGACCAAACAGCACAGGGCTACTACGCGAGCACGCGCGAATCGGACCCCGCGAAGCCCGTGGACGTGACCGGGCAGCAGTACCCGACCAACGCACAGCGCCAGTTGATCGATTGGTACCCCGACGACGACGCGCTGAAGAACTGCGCCTATGCCTCGTCGGGCACCTGTGGTCTGGTCTCGAAGGATGCCGGAGCGACTCCCAACGGCAACAACCGCATGCGCTACACGATCTTCCGCCTGTGCTCGATGACCGACGCACAGGCCGCGGCCAGCGGCATCAGTAACAACTGCGCGACACCGACAGGCCTCGCGGGCGGCAACCACGAGGCCGGCGAACGCGGTCCGAAACTGGCCGCCTCCGGCGCCTTCTATCGCATCGTCGTGCAGGTCCGCGGTTCGCGAAATTCCGTTTCCTTCCTCGAAACCATCGTCCAACTCTGACGCTGCGACGCAGCGCGGGAAGCCACAGAACATGCAATCCCATCCGGCCACCCCTCCTCGAAGGCCTTCTGCCTTGTCCGGGCTGAACGCACTCGTCGTGTTCGCGACCTTGAGCCTGCTCGGCATGTTCGGCTTAACGGGCCGCGGCAATGCAGCGACCGAGATCTCCGATGTGCCGCTGATCACCAGTCCCAACGTCCAGGCGCTACCGAACCTGATGTTCGTCCTGGACGATTCAGGCAGCATGGCGTACGAATACATGCCGGACAACATGAGCGGCACCACGAGGTACGGCTACTGGTCTTCGCAGTGCAACGGCGTAGCCTACAACCCGGCGCTGACGTATACCCCGCCGATCAAGGCCGATGGGACCTCCTACGCGAATGCGACCTTCGGCAGCGCATGGTCGGACGGCTTTGGGCAAACCGGATCGGACAACCTTGGCGCCACGACGACCGAAACCCTGACCCGCACCAGCACCAGCAGCGTTGCGATCGGCACGGGCTCCAAGACCTTCACGGTCGACCTCGGCGAGAGCGACGACCCCTTCGTCGTCGGTGCCCCGATCACGGCCCGCAACGCCACCAATCGCTGGATGACCGGCACCGTCACTGCCTGGAGCGGATCGGGCAGCACCCGGACCCTCATCATCAACGTCACCTCGAGTTCCTCTTCCGGCACGAGGGCGTCGTGGGATATCTCCCAGGACGTCACCGTCGGCACCCGTTACTACAACGCCTACAACGGGACGCAGCCCGCGATGAGTTGGGCATACAGTCCCGGCGGCAGCGTGAACACCAACACGACCTTCTATCAAGAGTGCCGAAGCACCATCGGAAGCAGCCCCGGCAATGGGGTTTTTCGCAAGGTCCGCATCGCCAACCTGACGGCAGAACAGAAGCAGAACTACGCGAACTGGTATGCCTACTACCGCTCGCGCACGTTGCTGATGCGTACAGCTGTGGGACGCGCTTTTGCCTCGTTAAACGGTGGCTATCGCGTGGGCTTCTCGACCATCAACAGCAGCAAAACCACCAGCACTTCCGACGGCTTCCAGCCGATCTCCGCCTTCGAGGGAACGCAGAGGAGCTCCGTTTACACGAAGCTCTACGGCGCAACGGCCAGCGGCACCACGCCGTTGCGAGGTGCGCTTTCCAAGATCGGTCGCTACTACTCCGGCAAGTTCATCACGACCAACGAGCCCGATCCGATCCAGTACGCCTGCCAGAGAAACTACGTCCTGCTGTCCACCGACGGCTACTGGAACACCGGCGACGAAACCTCCAGATATGGACCGGACGACATGGACGGCAACGACGTCGGGAACCAGGATGGCAGGGAAGCTAAGCCCATGTCAGACGGCACGAACAACTACACCCTCTACAGCCGCACGACCTACACGGTTAGCAGCACCAGGTACTCGAGAAACACCTGCGCCAGCAACACTGCGAGTTCCACCGGTACCTACTACCGCGTCACGACGCAGGCGGAAACCTCGACCGACGACAGCAACTGGAGCAACTCAGGATCGGGGAGCGTCACCTGCTCCGCCGGCAGTGGGACCGTCTACAACAGCCAGACGGCCGCCAGCCTCGCCGGCAGGAACGTTTCCACGCCGTCCACCGCTTCCGACGCGCAGTCGGGCGGCTCGTCCAATACGCTCGCCGACGTCGCGCAGTACTACTACAAGAACGACCTGCGCACGACGAACTGCACGTCGTCGAGTTCCGGCATATCGCAAAACGTGTGCGCCAATGTGGTTCCTACCTCGGGCCGCGACAACGCCACGCACCAGCACATGACCACCTTCACCATCGGCCTGGGGGTCAGCGGCACGTTGACCTATGACCGCAACTACCTGACCCAGGCCTCGGGCGACTACGCAGACCTCGTGAGTGGCGCCAAATCGTGGCCGGTACCGCCCGAAACCGAATCCGGCGGCGATGCACGGAACATCGACGACCTCTGGCACGCAGCGGTCAACGGCCGGGGCCAGTACTACTCGGCCCTCAATGCGACGCAGCTCGCCGAAGCCATCAGCGGTGTCGTGAACTCGATCCAGGAAGTGACGGGCTCCTCCGCGGCCGCCACCACGAGCACGCTGGAGTTGGTGACCGGGGACAATAACCAGGTCTACAGCGCCAGCTACACGACGGGCAGTTGGATCGGTGACCTCAAGGCCTTTGCGCTCAACGGCGACAACGGCACCATCAGCACCACGGCCACATGGTCGGCTCAGGCGCGTCTCACCGCCACCAGCTACACAGCGCGCAACATCTACTACCGCCAGCCCACCACCAACGCACTGCGCACCTTCGACTGGACGAGCCTGAATGCCGATGGCTACGGCGCGAACTTCACCGGTCTGTGTGATACCAGCGTGCGCACCGGCGTGACCCAGTGCACGTCCGGGCTGAGCGACAGCGAGAAGACCGCCGCCAACGATGGCGCAAGGCTGGTCAACTACCTGCGCGGCGAACGCACCTACGAAAGCGCGAACACCGGGTTGGGCACCACGCGTGCGTTGTACCGTGCGCGCACCGGCCTGCTGGGCGACATCATCAACGGCGCCCCACGCTATGTGAGCAAGCCCAACTTCGAATACAACGATGCAGGCTACGGCGAGTTCGCGCGCACCCGCAGCAACCGCAAGCCCATGCTGTACGTGGCAGCCAACGATGGCATGCTGCATGCCATTTCGGCCGACAGTACCGATGGCAGCGGCGGCCGCGAGATGTGGGCCTACGTGCCCACCGCCGTGATGCGCAACCTCTACCGGCTGGCCGACTCCGACTATGCGAGCAAGCACCGCTATTTCGTGGATGGCGCACCCGTGGTCGGCGACGTCTACGTCGACGGCGCATGGAAGACCATCCTCATCGGCGGACTCGGCAAGGGCGGACGCAGCTACTACGCGCTCGACATCACCGATCCGCTGAGTCCCCGGACCTTGTGGGAGTTCAACGACGACAACCTGGGATTGAGCTATGGCAACCCCGTCATCACCAAGCGCACGGACGGCAGCTGGGTGGTTGTTTTCGCCTCGGGCTACAACAACGTTACACCGGGCGATGGCGTGGGCCGCCTGTTCGTGCTCAATGCTTATACGGGAACTCGCTCGCGTACCGACATCACCACCGGCGTCGGCACCACGGACAACCCCAGCGGATTGGCGAAGATCAACGGCTGGATCGACCAGGAGGCGGACAACACCTCCAAGCGCTTCTATGGCGGCGACCTGCTGGGCAACCTGTGGCGCATCGACATCGATGGTGTGGTCGAGCCTTTTAACGCCGCGCTGAGGCTGGCGACATTCCAGCTCAATGCCACGACGCCGCAACCGATCACGACTCGGCCTCGGCTCACGGAAGTCAACGGCAAGCCGGTGATCGTGGTCGGCACGGGGCGATATCTGGGCACGTCGGACATCACCGACACGACCATGCAGAGCGTCTATGCCGTCAAGGATTCGCTGACCAACACCGGCCTGGGCGACGTCCGGAACAACAACACGCTGGTACAGCAGACCTTCAGCGTCTCGGGCAACACCGCGACCATCACCAACCAGACGGTGAACTGGGCCACGAACAACGGATGGTGGGTGGACCTGCCGCACAGCGGCGAGCGGCTGTCGACAGACATCGCGCTGCAAAGCGGCGTGCTCGCTATCGGCACGGCCATTCCGACCGGAGACGCCTGCAGTTCTGGCGGCAGTTCCTGGAACTACACGCTCAGCACCAGCAACGGTAGTGCCCTGCAGAACGTGGCGGGTTCGTTGGTCAGCGCCAATTCCGTCATCGTGGGCCAGAGCTTCGTTCGCATGGCGGATGGCAGACTGCGCCTGCTCCGGCAGCTCAGCGACGGTTCCACGTCGCTCGAGGAAACGCCAACTGGTTCGAATTCCAACATCGTGCCGCAGCGCACGTCATGGCGCGAGCTGGCGGATTGACCGGCCCCGCACATGTTTCGCTCCGGCCTTCAACTGGGTGGATTCGCGACGCTGTCCGTCGGCATGCACGTGCTGCTGCTGACGCCGTGGTCGGCTTCGATTACGCCGAAGGTGCCACCAGCAGGCGCGCCAGCAGCAACCATGAAGGCAAGACTGCTGCAGCCTTCGCAACCCACGACTACGGTCACGGTCGAGAGCCGCAGCCGGGTAGCCAGTGAACCTCGGGTATCGGAGCGCGTGCACGTCACAGCGGCGCAGGTGCCGATCGAAACGATCTCCACCGCCCCCTCCATTGCGGAGCCACTGGCTCCGGCACCGGAGTCCTCGGCCGAGACGCCACGTGACCAAACGCCGCCAGCGGACCACGGCCAAGCGGTCGTCGCGGTCGAGCAAGACGGCTATATTCCACGCCCGCAACTCACACTACCGCCCCTATTGCTCACCCAGATCGTGATTCCGGCTCCCCCAGCCGATGCATCGCCGGAAGGGCCTTCGGGCATCCTCGCGCTCTACATTGACGAGGAAGGTCATGTGCGCAAGGTAGAGGCTCTGGAGCCGAAGCTGCCTCCGACGTATGAACGGCTCGTGCAGGAAGCATTCGAAGGGGCGCGCTATCTGCCGGGCCAAGTCGATGGGCGGATCGTGAAGTCCAGAATCAGAATCGAAGTGCGGTTCGGTGGAGCCAGCACGCCCACGCAGTCGATCTCCTGATGCCGCTACCGCCGGTCAGAGTTGGCTTGCCCTTGGGCGGAAATTCAGCGGCTCGTCAAAAATTCCCGTAAATCCAAAATCGCGGCCAACGTTCATCGTCGTTTTTGATGTGCTCGCTCTGTTGGTCCGCGCCCGAGCCCCCGATCTGCACCCAAAAAGCATGGAAAAAGTTCACCATGAGCGCCATCAAGAGCAAGGAAAGCAGGATTCGCAGAGGCGCATCCATTTTCCTTGTGCCGTTCAGGGCCAGATTTTCTGGTTGCCGCGCCCCTGCCCAGCCCCATGCACATCCAGCATAGATCGCGATCCACAATTGACTGACAGGCATTACGAGCAAACCTGAAACGAGGCCATCGCAAATCAGAGCGATGAGTACCGCCAAGAATGCGACTGAAATTGCCTGGTTGTCTCTATCATCGCTCGCCACGGTTCTGGCGGTGCGAAACAGGCTTCGCAGTGAAAGATAGAGAATCGCGCAAAAGCATATCAGTGCGACACAGCCCCACTCCGACGCAATTTGCAGTATCCAATTGTGAGGGTGGGCAGGAAGACGCATTCCTCGACTGTAGTGCGCGAAATGCATCGGTCCACTTCCGAGCCATGGATATGCCTTGATCAAATCCATTGCGATGTGCCACAACGCAATACGGCCCGAGTCAGGATTAAAAACCGTTCGTCCTGCTACTTCGCCTAGGGAGCCGAAGGGCCGAAGGCCGATAGCCAAAGGAGCGACCGTGTAAAGCAAGAAATTACCGAGTGCACCGAACAGAGCGGCCAACAGCATGATGCGGCACCACGGCCATGCTTTTTTTCGCAGCAGAAAAAAAACTACGGCGATGCTCACGCTCATTCCCAGAGCAGTTCCTCGTGCACCGGAGATGAAAACAAGCATCCAGCTCGCGGAAATGGCGTACCACCAGAGCCAGTAACGGTATTTACTCCATAGAGAGATCAGTGAGGATGCTCGAGTGTCAGCATCCTCGACCTTGCTCCTTGGTGAGTCCATTACCAGCAGCAATCCCAGCAATGGAAGGATGGCCGTTTGCGTGTGATTGAGGAATCGCCAGTTGTCAAACCCGGGAATCAGATCTATCAACGACGGCTGCGACTTCAGCAGCAATGCTGATACGAGTGGCACCATCGACGTGCCAACGTACAAGGCAGTTCCCGCGCCCAAGACACGCAGAATTGTTTTGATTTGATCGAGCGAATTTTCTTTAACTTCAGTCGCAATCAGGTACGAAAGTATAAGCAGCGAGAGAAGAAGACTCCATTCGAGAAAAGCCTGGGGACTGAATGCGGACTGGAGCGCGGACAGCGCACCAAGGAAAAAAAATCCACCGCAAAACCACCAAATTAATTTTATCGAATCAGGCTTTAAAAACCTTTCTTGAACAATGCCCTGCATTGCTTGAAACAAGGCCATTAAAATAATGGCCAGTTCAATTGCGCGCTGATTGTTGTGATTTCCGCCAGGTATCAGTTCGAAGCTGGCTGAAAAAAATGAAACCACCGCCATCCCCGCGACCACGGGACCGAGGCTCCATTTGAACTTAAGGATAAATCACCTCTCTCATTTTTTCTCAAATAAAAAAGCGGCCTTGTGGCCGCTTTTTTTAGAATTTGAGATCAAGTACCAGAGCCACCGCCGCTGGTGTTGTTCTTTTCAATGAGTGCCTTGGCTTGCTTTGCCGGACCGGACGTGCCGTTAATATTGGTCGTATTTCTCCAAACGATATTCGAGTCGCTCACACTTGGGGTAAAAGTGATGGTTTTCGAATCAATTTCGTCGTGAATACCAGTGCCCAGAGTTGCAGTGATGACCCCATTAGCAACGGCAACCGATGCAACTTCTTTGGTGGCGGCGAAAGTAGGAAGACCATCAACCCCCGTATCGATATCGTCTTGCTTCACCCCTTCTTGCAGTAGCACGCCAACAGCGGTCTTGATGCTGTCAACCGAAGTTAGTGCATTGCCGACCTTTGCCTTTGCAACATAATTTTGATATTGCGGTAGCGCCACGGCAGCCAAAATGCCGATGATAGCCACAACGATCATCAATTCAATAAGGGTGAAACCCTTCTGCACATTGCGTGCGAGAGAACGACGGTTCATTTCATTAACTCCAGGTTGGTTGGATTGGGTTGGTTGTCACTCCCGGGAGTCCTCCCCCCGGAGCGGAGAACCTTCCGCAGCATCCGTGCCACCCGGTTTCCCGCCCCGTCAGCGACCTAACGCGTCACCATGGACCACATTGGTGTTACTGCACGTGACAGAAGATGTATCAAGATGCGACACATGGTGACAAATTTGTCATGCCATCCCCGTCGCGCGGCCCGGCTCAGAAAGTCAGGATCCCATCCGCCTTCAGCCAGCGGATGTCCCGCTGCGCCAATCCCCGCACCTTCCGCCCCGCCAAGGTCTCGATCTGGCTCATGATCTCTTCGGTCTCGGCCGGCTTGGTGTGCGTGATGTAGATCGGATAGTCCTTGCCCGGATCGATGTGGGCCAGCTCGTCGGCCAGCATGGTCGGCGACAGATGCAGGCTTCGCTCCGCCAGCGCCTGCTCCCGGTTGCTGAAGGCCGTCTCGATGACGAGCATCGCGACCTCGAGGGCGTTGACCCGGTCCCAGAACGGCGCGTTGCGCTCGGTATCGCCGCTGAAGACCCAATGCGCTCCCCCGTCGGCGCGGCTCACGGCAAAGCCGCAGGCGGGCACGGTGTGCACGGCCGGCAGCACCTCGATGCGTTTGGGCGTGGCGCTGCCGAGCAGCAGCGTCTGGCCGACGGCGATGTCGTGGAAGGTGACGAAAGGGGTCTCGGGACTCGGGATGCTCTCGAAGTCGGGCCAGATGATGTTGTTGAAGACGTGGGCGCGCAGCGCCTCGATGGTGGCGCGCAGCGCATGCACGCGCAGCGGCCGGGTGCGGCGGCCGCCGACGGCGTCGAGCATCAGGGGGAGGGCGGCGATGTGGTCGAGGTGGCAGTGCGTGAGCACCATGTCGTCGACGCCGGCCATTTCATCGAGGGTGAGGTCGCCGACGCCGGTGCCGGCATCGACGAGCAGGTCGGTGTCGACCAGGAAAGAGGTGGTGCGGCAGTCTTTGGCGATGGCGCCCGAGCAACCCAGCACACGAACCTGCATTGTGAGAGACCCCTTGTCTGTGTCTGTCATTTGGTTTCGAACCGGGTTGCACCGTCCCACGACGGGTCGTGCGGGCGCAAGGCCATCGAGGCTAATCTCTGCGCGTAGAGCTGGTAAAGGACTTTTTTGGCATCGGCCACGAGGAGGGGGTCCAGCAAGTTTCGGCCCAAGGCCCAGTCCTGGCGCCGGTAGGCGGCCAGTACCTCGGCCCAGCGCTCGAGCCGGTGCGCCTCGCGCACGGCGATGACGGCCGCCTCGTCCCAGGCGACGGCCAGCGGCGTGAACACGGCGACGGCCTGGGCCCGGCCCTTGACGAAGACGCTGTCGAGCTCCTGCCAGACATAGGCCGGCGCGAGCTCCCGCGTGGCGCCGCTGGCGACGATCTCGACGCCGTAGTGGCCGCTGAGCCCCTCGAGGCGCGAGGCCAGATTGACCGCGTCGCCGACCACGGTGTAGCTGCGCCGCGCGGCCGAACCCATGTCGCCCACGCTCATGACGCCGCTGTTGATGCCGATGCCGATGCTGATCTCGGGCCGGCCGGTGGCGCGGTGGATGCGGTTGATGTCGTGCACCGCCTCGGCCATGTCGAGCGCGGCATTCACGGCGAGGCTGGCGTGCTCGGGCGTCTCGAGCGGGGCGCCCCAGAAGGCCATGACGCAATCGCCCATGTACTTGTCGACGGTGCCACGGTGCGCGGTGATGACGTCGGTGAGGCGGCTGAACACGGTGTTGAGGAAGGCCTGCAGTTCGGCCGGCGACATCTGCTCCGAGAAGCGCGTGAAGTCGCGCATGTCGCAGAACATGACGGTCATGGTCTTGCTCTCGGCGCGCATGCTGTAGCGGCCCGGGCGCTCCAGCATCTCGTCGACGAGCTGCGGCGGCACGTAGGTGCCGAAGAGCTGCACGAGGCCGCGGCGCGCGCGCGATTCGACCAGGTAGCCCCAGCTCATGTTGAGCAGGAAGGCGAGCGCAACCATCGCGAGCGCCGAGGCCAGCGGCAGCACCAGGCCATGCGCGACGTAGAGCCAGGTGTTGAGTCCGACCAGCGCCGCGGCCACGGCGAGCATGAAGGCCACGGCGCGCAGCGCGGGCAGCAGCGACAGGCCGATGGCCAGCACGACGCCGGCGATGAACACGCTCAGCACCTCGTAGCCGGGCGCGTAGTCGGGCACGGCGAGCAGGCGGTCGTCGAGCAGCGCCGAGACGATGTTGGCATGCACTTCGACACCGGCGAAGGACGGGGCCGCGGGCGTGGCGCGCAGATCCTGCAGGCCGGGCGCGGTGGCGCCGACGAGCACGATCTTGTCCTTGAGCTCCTCGGGCGCGAGCCGGCCCTCGAGCACGTCGGCGGCCGCCACGTAGCGGAACGACCCGCCGCGGCTGCCGCCCGGGCCGCGGAACGGCACCTGCACGCTGGCATTGCGGTCGACCGGCACGCGCAGTTCGCCGATGCGCAGCGACTCGAGCTGCGCGACCGGACTGCCGGGCACCAGCGCGGGCAGCACCGGCGGCGAACCGTTGGCGAGCCGGTAGACGGCCAGCGCGAGCGACTCGTAGTAGCCGGGCTGGGCGCGGTCGCCGTCGTAGCGCGCGATCAGCGGCACGCTGCGGATCACGCCGTCGTCGCTCTCGCCGACCAGGGTGTTGAGGAAACCCCCGCGGGGCGCGGCCTGCGCGAGCACCGGCAGGCTGGCGCCGAAGCCGTTCCAGTGCGTGGTGTAGCCCTCCTTCGCGGGCAGGGCACCGGCGGGCCACAGCGGCGTGGCGGGCAAGGCGCCGCGGGCGCGCGGCGTCTCGGCCTGCGTGAAGTAGTAGCCGAGCGCCACGGGCTGGCCCGCGAGCGTGCGCGCCAGCACGGCATCGTTGTCGAGCGAAGGCGCGAGCTTCTCGACTTCGGTGGCGAAGCCGGGGATGCCGCGCAGCGGACCGCTCGCCAACTCGCGCAGGCGGTCCACGCTCGAGCTGCGGTCGGGCTCGACGAACATGACGTCGAAACCGACGACCCTGGCCTGCTGGTGCGACAGCAACTCGCTCGCGAGCCGCGCCACCTTGTCGCGCGGCCACGGCCATTGCCCCTGGCGCGCGAGGCTCGCGTCGTCGACGTCGACGATCACGATGCGCGGATCGAAGGTGCCCGGCATGGTGGCGCGCAGGCGCACGTCGTAGATCAGGTGGTCGAGGCGCTCGAGCATGCCGGCATGCCAGAGCCCGGTGGCGTGCGCCAGCGCCAGCAGCACGGGCAGCAGGGTGACGGCGATGCGCGCCCAATGGCGCCGCAGTGCACTCATGATCGACCGGAACCGGGACGGGAATCGAAGCCGGTTCGCCGACGGAAGCCCCGCGGCTCAGACCCGCTGGAACTGCAGGCGCAGGGTGCCGAGTTCGAGCAGGTCGTTCTCGTGCAGCGCCACGGCCTCGGCGCCCAGCGGCTCGCCGTTGAGCAGGACGGCGCCCATGACGCTCGCGGCCACGTAGCCCTGGCGCCGGCGCGTGACGACCGCCACCGCGACGCCGGGCTTGCCGACGGTGGTGACGACCTTCTGCAGCGGCAGGTCGCGCCCGGCGTTCTCGCCGGCCAGCACGCGCAGCACCGGCACGCCGAGTTCGACCAGCGCCCCCGATTCGGTGGGCGCGGCCGACAGGGGAATGGGTGCGGAAGATTCGCTGGCGACAGCGACGTGGACCGGCACGCCGGCCGCGGGCGCGACGCTGCGCGCGCGGTAGTGGATGCGGCAGCCGCCGACCTCGATGACGTCGTTGTCCTTGAGCGTGCGCTTCTGCACCGCCACTGCGTTGACGTAGGTGCCGTTGGTGCTGTTGAGGTCTTCGATCTGGACATCGCCACCGCGCAAGGTCAGGACGGCATGCTCGCCGCTCACCGCGAGATTGTCGACCACGATGTCGTTATAGGCGCGCCGCCCGAGGGTGGTACGGTCCTTCGCGAGCGTCACTTCCCGGATGACGACACCATCGATCGAGATACTCATTCTCGGCACTGCCGACTCCCTGATTGCAATTGTCGCGAGACCCAAAACGACATGGCGGATGGACTTGCCACCCCGCCGATTTCGTCAGGCTGCCGTGCGAGGCAGGCTGGCCCGGGCCAGGATGACAGAAATGTTATCCCGTCCGCCATTTTCGTTGGCGATGTTTGCCAAAAGTGATACCTTGGACTCAATACCACCGTCTTGTCTCGTCAGAAGCGTGAAAAGCTGGGCGTCCGGGACCATTTCGCTGAGCCCGTCCGAGCACAGCATATAGAGATCGTCGGGCCTGGCCGTGTGTTCATGCATTTCCAGCAAGACTTGGGCCTCGACGCCGACGGCGCGGGTCACGAGGTTGCGGTTGGGCGAGGACAGCGCTTCCTCGGCCGTGATGGCGCCCGCGTCGAGCTGCTGCTGGCGCAGCGAATGGTCGCGCGTGAGCTGCTCGAGCTTGTCGTTGCGCAGCCGGTAGCAGCGCGAGTCGCCGATGTGGCCCACCATCACGCGGTGCGGCCCGAAGGCCGCCAGGACCAGCGTGGTCCCCATGCCCTGCAGGTGGGGATTGGTCAGGCTGCCGTCGAGGATGGCGGCATTGGCCTCGTCGGTCGCGGCCTGCAGCGCGCGCCGCACGACGCGGGCCGGTGCCTGCGGACCGGCCTGCACGTACCAGCGCCGGAAGTTCGCGTGCACCAGCGACACCGCCATCGCGCTGGCGACCTCGCCGCCCTTGTAGCCGCCCATGCCGTCGGCCAGCACCGCCAGCCCGAGCGCGGGGTCGACATGGACCGCGTCCTCGTTGTGGGCCCGCACGCGGCCGACGTCCGTCAGCGCCGCGAACTCCCACGAGAGCGGCGGACGGGTCGAGAAAAGAGAGGTGCCGACACCTACCATGGTCGCAAGTGTCGGCGAAGCGGCAGCCCGGTGGTGGCTTCCGGTTTCAGTGCTGCGCGGCGGCCGCGTGGGCGCGCCGCTGGAGCAGCTTGCCCACCGCCACCACGAACAGCGCACCGGCCGCGGCGGCGGCGTAGTGCAGCCACGGATTGGCCGCCAGCATCTCGCGCAGCGACACGTCGCTCACGATGGTCTCGCCGCCGACCCAGCCGATCAGCGCGGCACCCAGCATCACGATGATGGGGAAGCGCTCCATCAGCTTGATCATCAGCGTGCTGCCGAAGATCACCAGCGGAATGCTGATCGCCAGGCCCAGCACCAGCAGCACCATGCTGCCCTGCGCGGCGGCCGCCACGGCGATCACGTTGTCCAGACTCATCACGAGGTCGGCCAGCAGGATGGTGCGCACGGCCGCCATCATGCTGCCGTACTCCTTGGAGTCGCCCTCGCCCTCGTCGTCCTCGCCGAGCAGCTGCAGGCCGATCCACAGCAGCAGCAGGCCGCCGATGATCTGCAGGTAAGGCAGCGCCAGCAGCTTGGCCGCCACCACCGTCAGCACGATGCGCAGCACGACGGCCGCGCCGGAGCCGAACAGCACCGCCTTTTTCTGCTGCTCGGGCGGCAGCGAACGCGCCGCCATGGCGATCACCACGGCGTTGTCGCCCGACAGGATGATGTTGATCCAGACGATCTTGATCAGGCCGATCCAGAAGTCCGTGCTTTGAAGAAGTTCCATGTCTCTGATCCCGCTTTGTTTTTGTGAAAAAAACGCCCGCAATCGGATTGCGGGCGTCTTGTTCTTTCTTGCGCGTATGAGGTCTCTTGACGGACCTTGCTGGGCGCGAACGCCGTGGCTTACAGCTTGCCCTTGAGCAGCTTGGCCAGTTCCGAGAAGTTGCGCGTCACGGTGAAGCCGCACTCTTCCATGATGGAGAGCTTGGCCTCGGCCGTGTCGGCACCGCCCGAGATCAGCGCGCCGGCATGGCCCATGCGCTTGCCGGGAGGCGCGGTCACGCCGGCGATGAAGCCGACGACCGGCTTCTTCATGTTGTCCTTGCACCAGCGGGCGGCGTCGGCTTCGTCGGGACCGCCGATTTCGCCGATCATGATCACGGCGTCGGTGTCGGGGTCTTCGTTGAAGGCCTTCATCACGTCGATGTGCTTGAGGCCGTTGATCGGGTCGCCGCCGATGCCGACCGCCGACGATTGGCCCAGGCCGATCTCGGTCAGTTGCGCCACGGCTTCATAGGTCAGCGTGCCCGAGCGGCTCACGACGCCGATGCGGCCCTTGCGGTGGATGTGGCCGGGCATGATGCCGATCTTGATCTCGTCGGGCGTGATCAGGCCGGGGCAGTTCGGGCCGAGCAGCAGCGTCTTCTTGCCGCCGGCGGCTTCCTTGGCCTTCATCTTGTTGCGCACTTCGAGCATGTCGCGAACCGGAATGCCTTCGGTGATGCAGATCGCCATGTCCAGGTCGGCCTCTACGGCTTCCCAGATCGCGGCCGCCGCGCCTGCCGGCGGCACGTAGATCACCGACACGGTGGCGCCGGTCTGCGTGGCGGCTTCCTTCACCGAACCGAAGATCGGGATGTTGAAGATCGACTCGCCGGCCTTCTTGGGGTTCACACCGGCCACGAAGGCGTTCTTGCCGTTCGCGTATTCCTGGCACTTCTCGGTGTGGAACTGGCCCGTCTTGCCGGTGATGCCTTGGGTGATGACTTTGGTGTCTTTGTTGATGTAGATCGACATGACTCTGTTCCTTAGGCCTTCTTGACTGCTGCCACGACCTTCTGGGCCGCTTCCGCCATGGTGTCGGCGCTGATGATCGGCAGGCCCGAATCGGCCAGCAGCTTCTTGCCTTCGGCTTCGTTGGTGCCCTTCATGCGCACGACCAGCGGCACTTGCAGGTTCACGGCCTTGCAGGCCGCGATCACGCCGGTGGCGATGGTGTCGCACTTCATGATGCCGCCGAAGATGTTGACGAGGATGGCTTCCACGTTCTTGTTCTTCAGCATGATCTTGAAGGCCTCGGTGACCTTCTCGGGGGTGGCGCCGCCGCCCACGTCGAGGAAGTTGGCCGGCTCGCCGCCGAACAGCTTGATGGTGTCCATCGTGGCCATCGCGAGGCCGGCGCCGTTCACCAGGCAGCCGATGTTGCCGTCGAGCGAGATGTAGGCGAGATCGAACTTCGAGGCTTCGACTTCGGCCGGATCTTCCTCGTCGAGGTCGCGCAGCGCGACGATCTCGGGGTGGCGGAACAGCGCGTTGCTGTCGAAGTTGAACTTGGCGTCCAGCGCCATGACGTTGCCCTTGCTGTCACGGTTGAGCGGGTTGATCTCGACCAGCGAGGCGTCCGTCTCCATGTAGCAGGTGTAGAGCTTCTTGAGGATGTCGACCGTTTGCGCGGTCGAATCGGCCGGCATGCCGATGCCGTCGGCGATCTGCTTGGCCTGTTCGTCGGTCAGGCCCTTTTGCGGGTCTGCGAACACGGTGATGATCTTCTCGGGCGAGGAGTGGGCCACTTCCTCGATGTCCATGCCGCCTTCGCTCGACGCGATGAAGGCCACCTTCTGGGTGGCGCGGTCGGTCACGGCCGAAACGTAGTATTCCTTCTGGATGTCGGCGCCGTCTTCGATGTAGAGGCGGCGGACCTTCTGGCCTTCGGGGCCGGTCTGGTGCGTCTTGAGCTGCATGCCGAGGATCTCGCCGGCCAGCTTCTTCACGTCCTCGATGGTCTTGGCGACCTTCACGCCGCCGCCCTTGCCGCGGCCACCCGCGTGGATCTGGGCCTTGACCACCCAGACCGGGCCGCCCAGCTTCTGGGCGGCTTCGACCGCCTCCTGGACCGTGTAGGCCGGAATGCCGCGCGGCACCGGCACGCCGAACTTGGCAAGGATTTCCTTGCCTTGGTACTCGTGAATCTTCATGAGGGATGTCTCTCGGAAGGAAGAGGTTGAAAAACGGGAGATCGAGGCAGGCTGGTGTTGGCTCTGTTGTCCACAGGCGACGGCAGCCTGACGGCTGGGGGCGGCGGACAATCGCGGACTGTATCATGGTGCGCCGCATCAATACTGACGGGCGTGTGCGGTCAATACGTACTTTCTTCTAGGCCCCTCTCTATCAGGCAACCCCACCATGGCCAAGGTCTTTATCGACGGCGAAGCCGGCACCACCGGCCTCCAGATTCGCGAGCGGCTGCAGAACATGCCGCAGATCGAGCTCGTGAGCATCGCGCCCGAGCTGCGCAAGGACGTGAACGCCAAGCGTGAACTCATGGCCGGCGTCGACCTCGTCGTGCTGTGCCTGCACGACGACGCGGCGCGCGAATCGGTCGCGCTGATCGACCAGCTGTCGGGCAGCAAGCCCAAGATCATCGATGCCTCGACCGCGCACCGCGTGGCGCCGGGCTGGGTGTTCGGCTTCCCCGAACTGGTCGAAGGACACTGGCAGGCCGTGGCCCGGGCCGACCGCGTGGGCAACCCCGGCTGCTACGCCACCGGCGCGATCGCCATGGTGCGCCCGCTGGTCGACGCGGGCCTGCTGCCGGCCGACTTCCCGATCGCGCTGCCCTCGGTCAGCGGCTACTCGGGCGGCGGCCGGACCATGATCGAGGCCTACGAGAAGGGCGAGGCGCCGCTGTTCGAGACCTACGCGCTGGGCCTCAAGCACAAGCACATCCCCGAGATCATGAAATACACCGGCCTCACGCAGCGCCCGGTGTTCATCCCCTCGGTCGGCAATTTCAAGCAGGGCATGCTGGTGCAGTTGCCGCTGCACCTCGACCTGCTGCCCGGCAAGCCGAAGGCCGGTGACCTGCACGAGGCGCTGGCCGCGCACTACGCGAAGAGCAACACGCCCGAGCAGTTCGTGAAGGTGCTGCCGCCCACCGAGGACGGCAAGCTCGACGCTTTGGCGCTCAACGACACCAACCAGCTCGAGATCCGCGTGTTCCCGAACGAGGACCACCGCCATGCCGTGGTGATCGCGCGCCTCGACAACCTCGGCAAGGGCGCAAGCGGCGCCGCGGTGCAGAACCTCAAGCTGATGCTGTCGCTCTGAGGCGCGGCTTCCCCGTTCAAAAGGCGCCGGCTCCCCGGCGCCTTTTCGTTTTCAGCCCACCAGCCAGAGCCCCGTGCCGAGCAACGCCGCATGCAGCGCGAGCACGATCCAGAACGGCATGCGCGAGGGCGTCGACATCTCCTGCAGCGTCTCGTGGATGCGTCGCGCGATCAGCGCGCGCAAGGCCGGATCCTGCGCGGGCGCCGCGCCGCCCGGCGCCACGGGCAGCTGCGGCTCGCCCTGCGCGGCGCGGCCCTGCTGCCACTCGGCCAGCATCTCGCTGAGCGGCAGCCGGTCGAGCACGAAGGCGATCACCGCCCGCAACGCCTTGCCGTCGCCGAGCACCGGCGCGAGCTGCGCGCTCAGCGCATCGACCGAGAGCCAGTCGCTCGCGCGCCGCAGCGCCCCGTGGGTGCGCGGCATCGATTCGATGCGCCCGGCGATGGCATCGCCCAGGCGCTGCGCCACCGCTTCGCCGCGCGCGGCCACCAGATGCTGCATCGCGCGCGTGCGGCCTTGCGACACGCCGAGGATCACGTACACGCCCATGAAGAGCGCCAGCAGCACGGCCACCAGCAGCGGCGGCGAGGTCAGCAGCGCGAGCGCCGCGCCGACGCCGCCCGCGCGTGCGCCGGGATAGCCGGGCCCGCTCAGCTGGCCCAGGTAGTAGAAGAAGGCGCCGCCGCCGAGCAGCGCGCCGAAGAAGATGCCCTTCGCGACCGAAGCGACGAAGGCCGCGCCGGCGCGGGCGCCGGTGCGTATCAACGAGGGAGGCTCGGATGGGTTGGCGGGGTTCGATGACATGGCGCGGCTCCTCCTCGTTGTTCGAAGCCGCGGATCATGCCAGCGGTCTGGCGCGGCCCCGGCCGCCCGGCCGCTCAGCGGGCCGGCGCCTCGAGCAGCGCCCGCAGCGCGCGCAGGTCGCGCGCGATCCATTCGGCGTCGTGCGCGAAGGCCGCGTCGTCCATGTGCGGCTGGCGCAGCAGCGTGAACTGCAGCTCGCAGGCGCCGGGCGCCACGCCGACGACACGAAACGGCACGTAGACCTCGGGCACGCCCTCGGGCGCCACCCAGTGGTCGAGCACGCCGAATTCGTTGGCCGGCGCGAAGCGCAGCACCGCGCGACCGCCGGGCGTGGTCGCGACCCAGTGCTCGCCCTCGCGCGCCAGCGCGCCGTCGGCCAGGCCGCTGGCCCATTCGGGCAGGCGCGCGGGATCGGCCGCCAGCGCATAGGCCGCGCGCCAGTCGCAGGCCACGCGCTGCGTGATCACGCGCGAGAGTTCATTCGAGTTCATCGATGTCGCTCCTCAGCACCTTGGCCGCCACCGCGGCCGAAAAGCCCCGCGCCATCAGGAAGCGGGCCTGCCGCGCGCGCTCCTTGGGATCGGCGGGCGGGGCGTCGAAGCGGCGGCGCCAGAGCGCGGCCGCACGTTCGAGCTCGCTGCCCTGCAGCCCGGCCACCGCCTGCGAGATGGCCTCGGCGCCGATGCCCTTGGCCTGCAGTTCCTGCCGCACGCGCGCCGCGCCGAGCCGGCCCGCGCGCTGGTGCAGCACCGAGGCGACCACGCGCTCCTCGCTGATGAAGTCCTTGGCCGCGAGCTCGTCGAGCGCGGCCTTGAGCGTGCCCGGCTCTTCCTCGTAGCGCGCCAGCTTGCGCTCGAGCTCGCCACGGGAATGCTCGCGCTGGCTCAGCAGACGCAGCGCGCGGCCTTTCAGGGAAGGAGCATCGAATGCCATCGGAAATGCAGGGGCGGAAAAGGAAAGCGGGGCGGCCGCAGGCGCCCCGCTCGCAGGCATCGGCCGGTTATTCGGCCGCGCCGGCCGCGTCCGCCGCCAGCAGCGGGATGCCCAGCGACTCGCGCACCTTGTTCTCGATCTCGCGCGACAGCTCGGGGTTCTCGCGCAGGAACTCGCGCGCGTTGTCGCGGCCCTGGCCGATCTTCTCGCCGTTGTAGGCGTACCAGGCGCCCGACTTGTCGATGATCTTGGCGGTCACGCCCATGTCGATGATCTCGCCCTCGCGGCTGATGCCCTCGCCGAACAGGATGTCGAACTCGGCCGTCTTGAACGGGGGCGAGACCTTGTTCTTCACCACCTTGACCTTGGTTTCGTTGCCGATGGCCTCGTCGCCCTTCTTGATGGTGCCGATGCGG
>JAESFO010000207.1_pt1 | contig 122797 bp, 137 predicted proteins | sample 9269421 | NCBI WGS metagenome assembly JAESFO01 (sample SAMN14502839, study PRJNA617101) | algae metagenome | isolation source: Nostoc desertorum CM1-VF14 and co-occurring heterotrophs from rocky... | place: USA: Clark Mountains, San Bernardino, California | collected 2000-06-05 | reverse complement strand
CCATTGCAACCGCCCGTGCGCGTAAATGTCTCATGCGTCCCCTCGCTCAGACCAGCTTTGAACGGAAAGGTAAGGTGTCCGCAATCGGCGTCATCTTACCAATAGCGGACCAGCTGCTCTCCACCCAATCCCGGACGCTTCAAAGGGCAGGGGGTGCCGCCCCCCTCGACCTGTGACCCCGAATCGCGGGCTTTTCCCCCCGCCTCGCCCGCGTGCTTCCTGTGTCTGTTTTGATGCAGGGCGGCTCACCTCGACGTCACCTCGGATGAGGCGCCGTGAGCCGTGATGCAGTTTGATGCAGCTCAACACGTAGGATCTCATAAACGTCGCCGGTCCAGCTCCTGCCCCCACCAGGCGCAAATCGTCCCGTGTGGAGGAACGGCAGCAAACCACTTAGGTCGCGACGCTATGGTCAACGGAGCGGACGCTAGGAGCTGCCGGTCGACGAACGCCCCTGCAGCGGACATCGCCCAAGCAGTGGGTGACCCCCGTTGGGCGCGAGCGCAGCAAGCCGACCGCTAGGATCGGACGACCCCATGTGCTAGTTGGCTGCTGATGGTGTTGCGGCGTAACAATGTAAATGTCTTCGGCAGCGGATCACGTGCGATGATGTTCGCGCACGGGTTCGGCTGTGATCAGCACATGTGGGATCCGGTTGCCCGGAACTTCGAAACGGATTTCCGCGTCGTCCTGTTCGATCATGTGGGTTCCGGCCGCTCCGACCTGTCGGCCTATGACAGCGCGAAATATTCCGATCTTGCCGGCTATGCCGACGATGTCGTGGAGATCGGGCAGGCCCTCGGGCTTACGAACGCGGTGTTCGTCGGCCATTCGGTCAGCGCGATGATCGGCGCGCTGGCGACGCGGAAGGCGCCGGACATGTTCTCCGATCTGGTCATGGTCGGACCCTCGCCGCGCTACATCGACGACGAAAGCTATACCGGCGGCTTTTCTCGCGCGCAGGTGGAAGAGCTGCTCGACTTCCTCGCTGATAATCATCTCGGCTGGTCGGCCTCGATGGCGCCTGCGATCATGGGCAACCCCGATCGCCCGGAGCTCGGAGAGGCGTTGACCAACAGCTTCTGCAACACGGACCCCGAGATCGCGCGGGAGTTTGCTCGGGTCACCTTCTTATCCGACAATCGCGCGGATCTGCCGCATATCGCGGCGCGCACATTGGTCCTACAATGCCGCGAGGATATCATCGCGCCGCCTTGCGTGGGCGAATATGTGCACGCCCAGGTTCCAGGCAGCCGCTATGTACTGCTCGATGCCACCGGCCATTGCCCCAATCTGAGCGCCCCAGAACAGGTGACGGCGGCGATCCGCGCCTTTGTCTGACTCGCCCGAGCCCCTCCCCACTGAGGATCTCGTCGATCTCTATGAGAATGCCCCGTGCGGCTATGTGTCGCTCGCGCCCAACGGCCGGATCGTCAAGGTCAACGCCACGCTCGCCGATTGGCTGGGCGCGCCGGCGGGAGCGTTGCTGGGCCGCCCGATCCACGATCTCCTGAGCTTCGGGGGCCGGATCGCCTATGAGACGCACCTCGCGCCCCTGCTCCGAATGCAGGGGTTCGTCTATGAGATCGCACTCGATCTCGTGCATGCGGACGGTGGCAATGTTCCGGTCATCGCCAACGCCGCGGAACGGCGGGACGCCCGCGGACAACACGTCTTTACCCGCTTGACCCTGTTCAAGGCGGTTGACCGCCGGACCTATGAGCGCAGTCTGGTGGAAGCGAGGGTGAAGGCGGAAGCGGCCGCAAAGGCGGAGCAGGACGCCGCAGTGCTTCGCGAGCAGTTCATCGCTGTGCTGGGGCACGATCTTCGCAATCCGTTGGCGGCCATCACCGCCGGCATCCGCATGCTCACTGATCGCGAAGTATCGAGCGAACGGGGTCGCAGGGTGGTCAGCGAAATGAACGCCTGCGTCGCGCGCGCGACGGCCCTCGTCGAGAATCTTCTGGATTTCGCCCGGGGCAGACTGGGTGAGGGGCTCGCGCTGTCTCGCAATAGCGAGGCGCCGCTCACACCCGTGCTGGAGCAGGTCGTGACCGAGGTCCGCACCATTTTTCCGGACCGGACGATCGTGGCCGATTTCGCGATCTGCGAGCCTGTCGACTGCGATCATGGCAGGCTCGGCCAGTTGGCCGCCAATCTCCTTTCCAACGCGGTGACGCATGGCGCCCCCGACGTTCCGATCCGGGTGGAGGCGTTCACCGGCGGGACTAGCTTCGTCTTCTCGGTCGCCAACGGGGGTGACCCGATTCCACCCGCGGCGCTCGAGAGGCTGTTCCAGCCTTTCGTCAGGGGCGCGGTGCGAAAGAGCCAGAACGGGCTGGGGCTCGGCCTCTTCATTGTGAGCGAGATAGCAAAGGCGCATGGCGGGACGATAGCGGTCTCGTCATCGGATGAAGAAACGCGCTTCACGTTCACCATGCCCCTGGAGAATGATCGAAAGGTCTCGGTATAGTTGAGCGCGACCGCAAGCCGTCGAGGGATTACGAATAGCACTCCAGTGTGCAGTTCGGGATTGTCGAGGCTTTCGGGTACTCAATAATTGCCGCGCACGGCTGCGTCTGGTTCCCAGGCCACGGGGAAACGAAGCATCGATGCAGCGGCAGAGGCCGCGCGTTAATGCGATTGTCGACGAACGACTATTCCCAGTTTCACGCTCTGATGCTGTTTCTATTCGGCTGGATTTGATCCTGCGCACGAAGCGGCAGTGGGCAACTTCTACCCGCAGGTTGCGCCGACAGCGCGGCCGGAGGCTGGATCGGTTTCGACGGTGACACGATTAGGGCGCAGATCGTGAGTGACAGGATCGCCGGGTGCGATCTTACGCACAATAGTGGCACCGGTCAGGCGCATGGCGTCCGCGTTAGTCGGCTTGACCTGGTCGACGAGGCGTTGCGCGGCGGACGCGCTGCAGACGCCGGAGGCGGGCGCTTGTGCGGTCTGGGCCATCGTGCAGCCCGTGAACGCCAGCAGTGCGGCGGCAGCCGTGATGGCGGGAGCGGTGAACCTGATTGACTCTCGGAGCATCCAGCAGTCCTTTGAACGTGAAAGCAGCGGACGCCCCCGTTCTAGGGGGCGACCAGGTTGCACCCACCCCCCACATAGTGCGCAGTTTGAAAGCCCGGCGATGTAACTGCATCGCCGGGCAGACTGACCTTTAGGCTTCCATGCTGTGCTTCAAGTCACGCATCTGGTCGTGGCCCTCCTTGACGGAAGTATATGCTTCCTGGATCACTTGCCGCGTCTGCGGCGACAAGTCGGGGTCCTCGAGAGCCTTCTCGAATTTCGCCTTGATATGATCTTCGCCGCGCTCGACCTCGTCGATGATGGCCTTGTCATCTCGACCGGTGACCGCCGCTTTGAGGTCGACGAAGCCGCGATGCGCAGCGGCTAACATGGTTCCGTCATCTTCTGGGTTCCCGCCGAGGCGGCCCACCTCCGCTTGAAGCATGGTCAGCACTGAACGGCGCTCCGCCGCTCGCTGGTTGAACATCTCGGCGAAACGGCTGCTCTCCGCCGCGTTCGCAGACTCGGAATAGCCGTCGATGCTGTCGATTGTCGTCGCGATGAGCGAGTTCAGCGTGTCGATGTCATGGTCGGTCATAGTGCCTCCGAAGGGTTGTGAGCGGTTTAACGCGCCGGCACGCCAAACGGGTACTGAGGGCAGACGGAATAACGCTGCGGCTGGTCGCATTCTGAGTGGCAAAGGTGCGCTACAAACCAGCCCCGCTCACCTGCTATCCCGCCGAGGAAGGCGAACCGGACGCAATGCTCGCCTGGCATTTGCCATAGTTCGCGGCGATCGCCTCGCGCGGCAGATCGGCATCCAAAGCGCGACACGGATGTTAGATCCTCTGAGCGGCGCATGGCGATTGAAGAGGCAGGAAAGTGAACGAAATCGCCGGATGGATCGCGCCGGTCGCGACGATGATCGCCGCTATGATGACTGCCGCCAATCTCGGCGCCCGCGTGACCGGTTGGGGATTTGTAGTGTTCACGCTCGGATCGCTGTGCTGGGCTTGGGTGGGAATGCGTTCGGGCCAGAGCAATCTGCTTGCGACCAACCTGTTCCTGACGCTGGTGAACTTGGTTGGGATCTGGCGCTGGCTGGGACGGCAGCGTGCCTATGAGGACGGCGGCAAATCGGCCGAGATAAGAAGCCGCCGCTCTTCCGCGCCAAGCCTTTTCACGGCGACGGGGATCGCCGGCATGGCAGTCGTCGATGCCGATCGGGCGGCGGTCGGCAAGGCGGTCGAGGCGCTCATCGAATGCGCCTCAGGCGAAATGAGCTATGTAGTCATCGCGACTCATGGGATCGCGGGATTGGGCGAGGAATTGCGCGCGGTGTCGCGCGACCACATCCGCTTCGAAGATAACCAGCTTGTCCTAGATATTCCGAGTGGCGTGTTCAATGCACTGCCCCCGCTTGCCGATGGGGACTGGCCGGCATCGCCTGCAAATGCGACGGCAGCCCAAGCCTCGCTGCCCATTAGGAATAGAGCCCGACGGCAAACCTAATGGGGCTTGTCGAAGAGATTGATACCGGGCGCCTGCAAGCGTCCGAGGACGACAACTCCACGAGCACGCCCTCTCATTGCTGGCACGAAACTCGCCCTGCTCCCCACTGGAGAGCAGCCGAGGCGGCGCAAGCCGCCTCGTCCCTCTGCTGCGGCTAGGCGGCGAGGGGGCCTCTCTGCGTTCGGAAGGGGCGTGGCTCATCAAACTGGGGCGTGCCCGCAGGGCACTCCGCTCATACTTATCCTTCGGCTCCCGGATTCTTACGCCCTAGGTAATTCGCGTTGTCGAAGGCTCCGGCGAGGGATCGGAGGGCGTCGCCAAGTTCGCCGCCGACATCGATCGAGGCGTCAAAGGCCTCCGTCGCCGTTACGCTCGCGAGCATCGCAGCTGTCTCGGCTGCATGTTCCTCGCGCTGCCAGATCGCGTCGTCTGGTGGCGGGGCGTTGCCCAGGAGCTGGCGAACCATCACGGCTACCTTTTCAGGGAGCGCGAAGCCGTAGGCGTTGGAGATTTGCCTGACCTGAGGGCCGAACTCGCCTTCGCGATCTGTTGGCTCTGTCCGGCGAACCCACTTGAGGAAGCCGGCGGCCGCGAGCCGCTTCAGCGCCGCATGCACCGCCTTGCACGATCGCTTGATGTTGGCGGCGATGGTAGCGATTGCTGGATCGAGGCGACCCGTTCGATAATCGACCAGCCGGAAGAGCTCTTCGAGAACTTCGAGCCCGATATGGCCCAGCGCCCCGTTTCGTCGGCTGGGATCCATGCTCTCGCGCTCAAACCGGCGCGCGGCGCGCATTACGGCGCCGATCCATCGCCGAGCGCCACGGTTCTTGCCGTCGGCGATCGGCCGCCAGACGAGGTGCTCGCGCTCGCCGGCGTGATAGCTGTTGCGACGCACTGGCTGGCCGGTTCTGCGGATCCCGCTTTTGCCCAGATGGGGGTTCACGAGGTCGGCGGCGATGTTGCCGATGGACCGCGCGGTCATTCGCCAGCCCCAGTTGGAAAAACTGGACTAAGCCATTGAAAATTCATTGTGGAAGTTCCCCCGCTTGGGAGAAATTCGCCGGCTAATCAACGAACAAACGGGGAATCATAATCCGCGTGTCGGGGGTTCAAGTCCCTCCTCCGCTACCAGGTCGCCTGCTTTGCCTCCCCCAAGCAAAGCTGTTTTCCCACAGCATTGTGAATCGCCTGCGCCACGCCATGTTGCGTCCGGGGACCCGCACCTCCTAGATGCGGGGCAAAGCATTCCGGAAGGCACGATGACCGCTACCCACTCGACTCGCATGCTGATCCTGGGCTCTGGGCCCGCAGGGCTCTCTGCCGCCATCTATGGCGCTCGCGCAGGGCTCGCGCCGATCGTCGTCCAGGGGATCCAGCCCGGCGGCCAGCTGATGACCACCACCGACGTCGAGAACTATCCCGGCTTCCGCGAGGTGATCCAGGGTCCTTGGCTGATGCAGGAGATGCAGGCGCAGGCCGAGCATGTCGGCGCGCAGATGATGTGGGACACGATCGTCGAGGTCGATCTCAGCCAGCGTCCGTTCCGTATGGTGGGCGACAGCGGCACCGTCTACGTCGGCGACACGCTGGTGATCGCCACCGGCGCGCAGGCCAAGTGGCTGGGGCTCGATTCGGAGGAACTGCTCAAGGGCAAGGGCGTGAGCGCCTGCGCGACTTGCGACGGCTTCTTCTTCCGCGGAAAGAAGGTGGCGGTGATCGGCGGGGGCAACACCGCCGTGGAAGAGGCGCTCTACCTCACCAACCACAGCCACGACGTCACGCTGATCCATCGCCGCGACACGCTGCGCGCCGAGAAGATTCTGCAGGAGCGGCTCCATGCCAACGAGCGCATCAACGTGCTGTGGAACAAGAAGGTCGAGCGCTTCGTGGGTGGCGGCGACCCGGAAGGGCTGGTCGGCATCGAGCTCAAGGACACGGTGACGGGTGAGGTCTCGACACTTGAGGTCGACGGCGGCTTCGTTGCGATCGGGCATCACCCCGCGACCGAGCTGTTCCGCGGCCATCTGACGCTCGACGACGACGGTTATATCGAGGTCGAGACCGGCACCACCAAAACGAATGTGCCGGGCGTGTTCGCGTGCGGCGACGTGATGGATAAGGTCTATCGCCAGGCGATCACCGCGGCAGGAACCGGCTGCATGGCCGCGCTTGACGCCGAGCGCTTCCTAGCCGAGGCGGACTTCGAGACAGTGGTGCACCACCAGGCTGCGGAGTGAGTTAGCGGCAGTGCTTCAGAACTGTTCTGAAGCGCTGCAGCAATTTGCGGGCTCAGCCGAGTGCTTTGCCGGCTGCGAAGCGAGTGAGGGCGCCGAAGCTCTCGAGCATTTCGCCGTCGACTTCGTCGTCCTCGATCAGAATGCCCAGCCGGTCCTCGATCTCGGTCAGCACGCCCGCAACTGCAAGCGAGTCGAGCTCCGGTAGCGCACCGAAGAGCGGGGTGGATTCGTCGAAGGCAGCGGCGCGGGACTCGCTCAGCCCCAGCACGTCGCGCAGCACCGCGCGCACCGTGTTCTCAACCTCCTCATAGCCTTCGCGCTGCAATGTGGTTCCCCTGCGATTTTTGGCCCCCCTAAGGCTTGGCGGGAGCGCTGCCAAGTATATGGGTAGGCGATGATCGCGCTCGATCCCGTACCTTATCCGATCGATACGCTGCCGTTGCGCGGCGCACCCAGCGCCGTGGCGTTCGAGGACAAGGCGGGTACGCTCGACTACGCCGCGCTCGAGACGGAGGTAGGCAGGCTAGCGCAGGCGCTGGTGCGGCTGGGCTTTGCGCCCGGCGAGCGCATTGCGACCTGGTTGCCCAAGACCCGCACGGCCTGCCTGATGCCGCTCGCAGCGCCGCGCGCCGGGCTGGTGCACGTGCCGATCAACCCTGTGCTCAAGCGCGCGCAGGTGGCGCACATCCTGGCCGACAGCGGCGCCCGGCTGCTGGTCACCCAGGCCGCGCGCACCGCTGCGCTCGAGCCCGGCGACGTTCCGGCCGACTGCCGTGTTGCCGCCGAAGAGGAACTCGCATCGGCCGATGCCATGCCGCCTTCGGCTGCCGATCCCGATACGCTAGCAGCGATCCTCTACACCTCGGGTTCGACCGGCCGCCCCAAGGGAGTGATGCTGAGTCATGCCAATTTATGGCTCGGGGCCATAAGTGTGGCGCACTATCTTAAGATCGAATCCGAGGATCGGGTGCTGGGCGTACTCCCGCTCAGCTTCGACTATGGGCAGAACCAGCTCTTCTCCACCTGGGCTGCGGGCGCGCGGATCGTGCCGCTCGACTATCTGACTGCGCGGGACGTGGTGAAGGCGGTCGATCGCTTCGGCGCGAACAGCCTCGCTGGCGTTCCGCCGCTCTGGGTGCAACTGCTCGAGGCCGATTGGCCGGCGGAGACCGCCGCGCGGCTGCGGCGGCTCACCAACTCGGGCGGTGCGCTCACGCCGCGGCTGGTGCGCGGGCTGCGCGAACGTTTCCCCCGGGCGGATCTCTATCCGATGTACGGGCTCACCGAAGCGTTCCGCTCGACCTATCTCGATCCGGCGCAGGTCGATGCGCATCCCGACTCGATCGGGCGGGCGATTCCCTTCGCCGAAGTGATGGTGGTGCGCCCCGATGGCAGCCGCGCCGCGCCGGAGGAGCCCGGCGAGCTGGTTCATGCCGGACCGCTCGTCGCCCAAGGCTATTGGCACGATGCCGAGCGCACCGCGCAGCGCTTCCGTCCGGCGCCTAGCTTTGCCACCAGCAAGGGTATGGCAGTGTGGTCAGGAGATACGGTGGTCGAAGGCGCGGACGGGCTGCTGCGCTTCGTCGGCCGCGACGACGAGATGATCAAGAGCGCGGGCAATCGGATCAGCCCGACCGAGATTGAGGACGCCGTGCTCGCGGGCGGCGAGGCGGCGGAGGCCGCGGCTTTCGGAGTTGCCGACGAGCGGCTGGGGCAGGCGATCGTCGTGATCGTGCGCGGCGATCCTGCCCGCGAGGCGGAGTTGCGCGAGCGGCTGCGCCGCGCGCTGCCGAGCTTCATGCAGCCCGCGCGCTACGACTGGCGCGAGACACTGCCGCGCAATGCGAATGGCAAGCTGGACCGAAGTGCGCTCAAGGCGGAAATAGACTCCGTTCGCGCTGAGCTTGTCGAAGCGCCGGCGTTCGACAAGCTCGTGCCGAACGGGAAAGAAGCGGCCGAATGACCATCCAGCTCAAGCCCTTCGGCCCCATTCCCCCCGAGTTCGCGGGGCTCGATGCGCTACCGTGGCTAGGCGAGGCGACCCCCGCCTATGTCTATGACTTCCGCGTCGTGGCGGCCCGGGCGGCAAGGCTTCGTGCGGCACTGCCGGGACACGTCGCCATCCATTATGCAATCAAGGCCAATCCGTTCCCGCCGCTGCTGGCTGCAATCGCGCCGCTGGTCGACGGAATGGATGTTGCGTCGGCCGGCGAGCTCGATCGCGCGCTTGGCGTCATGGCAGCATCCGAGATCAGCTTCGCCGGGCCCGGCAAGCGCGATGCCGAGATCGAGGCAGCGATCCGCGCGGGGGCGACCCTCAACCTCGAGTCGATCGCCGAGGGCCAGCGCGCACTCGCGATCGGCAGGGCGATCGGCATCACGCCGCGGCTGGCGGTGCGGGTGAACCCCGATTTCGAGCTGCGCGGATCGGGAATGAAGATGGGCGGGCGGGCGTCGCCCTTCGGAATCGAGAGCGCGCATGTGCCCGCGCTCGTGGACCTGATCCGCGAGCAGGGCGGCGACTGGCGGGGTCTGCACATCTTTGCCGGGTCTCAATCGCTCGACACCGACGCGATCATCGCCACTCAGGCGGCGACGATCGATCTTGCCGCGCGGCTCGCCGCGGCCTGCGGAGCGACGCCACCGCTGGTCAATCTGGGGGGCGGTTTCGGTATCCCTTATTTCCCGGGCGACGCTCCGGTGGATGTCGAGGCGATCGGCGCCGCGCTGGGCGTGGCGATGGCGACACTACCGGCCGCGCTCGCCGGCTCGGCCTTCGCGATCGAGCTCGGCCGGTGGCTGGTGGGCGAGGCGGGAGTCTATCTTACCCGCGTCGTCGATCGCAAACAGAGCCAGGGCGAGACCTTCCTGATCGTCGACGGAGGCCTCAATCACCATCTGGCGGCGACCGGCAATTTCGGCACCGTGGTGCGCCGCAACTATCCGGTCGCAGTCGCGCATCGGATGCAGGAAGCGCCCGAGGAAGTGGTGAGCATCGTCGGCCCGCTCTGCACGCCGCTCGACCGGCTGGCTGATCGCGTAGCCCTTCCGCACGCAGACGTGGGCGACGTGATCGCGATCTTCGCGTCGGGAGCCTATGGTGCCAGCGCCAGCCCGTCTGCATTCCTCGGTCATCCGCCTGCGCGCGAGCTGCTCGTCGGCGCGCCCGGCGGACACTGAGATGGGCGGCATCGCGGGGCTTTATTATCCCGCCATAGCGAAGCCGGTGGATCCCGCGCGGGTGGCCGCGATGCGTGACGCCATGGCGCACCGCGGGCCTGACGGTTCGGGGGTGTGGGCAGCACCCGGTGTGGGTCTTGGTCACCGCCGGCTCGCGACAGTCGACCGCGATGACGGTGCGCAGCCGATGGCGAATTCGGACCAGTCGCTCGTTGTGGTGTTCGACGGCGAGATCCATAATTTCCGCGAAGTCCGTGCCGAGCTGGAGCGCAAGGGGCTGCGTTTCGTGACCGAGAGCGACACCGAAGTACTGCTCCACAGCTGGCGCGCCTGGGGGCCGACGATGCTCGATCGCCTCGACGGCGTGTTCGCTTTCGCGCTCTACGATGCCGCGCGCCAGAGCCTGTTCCTCGCGCGCGACCGGTTCGGCATGAAGCCGCTACACTATGTCCAGCTCTCGAACGGCGCGATCGCCTTCGCTTCAGAGCTCAAGGGATTGCTGGCGCATCCCTTGTTCCGCGGGGCGCCTGATTTTCGCGCGGTGGAGGACTTCCTCGGGCTCGGCTATGTTCCCGACGACGCTTCCATTGTCGCCGGGGTGAAGAAGCTTCCGGCCGCGCATTTCCTGCTTTTCGAGCGGGGCCGTCCGGTGCCGAGCCCCAGCCGATGGTGGGACATCGACTTCTCAAAACGCGCGACGGGACGGCATCGCGATTTAAAAGCCGAGTTGATCGACCGGATGCGAAATGCCGTGCGCTCGCGAATGATTGCTGACGTGCCGCTCGGAGCCTTGCTCGCGGGCGAAGTCGACGACAGCGCTGTGGTCGCATTGATGGCGGAAGCGAGCAGGACTGCCGTCAAGACATGCGCGGTAGGCTCCGAGGATGACGAATGCGAGCGCGCGCGGCTGGTCGCGGAGCGCTTCGCGACTGCGCATCGCTCGCACACGTTGATCGCCGAAGACTTTACGCTGATAGACACGCTCGTCGCTGCGTTCGACGAGCCTTTCGGCGGTGCCTCCGCGCTCGCTGCCTATCGTATGTGCGAGTTCGCCCGCGAGGGAATGGCGGTGGCGCTGTCGGGTGCTGGTGCCGACGAGGTTTTCGCGGGCCATCGCCGCTATCGCAGCTACGCCGTGTGGGAATCCGCTCGCCGCCTGATCCCCGAGCAGCCCCGCGTCCGGCTGTTCGGCACGCCGGGCGACATTTGCTCCCGGGCAGTGAGCGTCACCGCACCTGAATTGCGCACGCAACTTTATACCAGTGCCGCACGACACGCGCTCGCGGGGCATCGGGCGGAACAGCGCTATGTCGATGCGATGCGGGAGGCACCGGCGCGCGGCGGGCTCGATCGTGCCCAATATGCCGATATTCGCCACGGGCTTCCGGGCGATACCCTCACCAGGCTCGACCGCACGAGCACGGCGGTGAGCCTGCAGATGCGCCTGCCGCTGCTGGACCATCGGCTCGCAGAGTTCGCTGCCACGCTCCCGCCGGGGCTTCGCGCTCGCACCGGTCAAGGCAAATGGCTGATGAAGAAAGCGCTGGAGCCCTATTTGCCGAGGGAGTTGCTGTACCGGCGCGATACCGCAGCGACGGCGCCGGTGAACGCGTGGTTCCGCGGTGCGCTGGCAGAGCGGGGAGCGGCGCTCGCGCGCTCGAACCAGCTCGCAGCAACCGGCTGGTTCGATGCCGCCGCGATCGAGAAATTGGCTGCCGATCACAAGGCACGCCGCGCCGAGCACGGCCACATCTTGTGGCTGCTGCTGGTCCTCGAACGGAGCCTCGTCCGGCTGTTCGGCGGACCTCAGCGGGCCGCCGTCCAACGCGCGAAGACGTCGAGCCAGGCGTGATTGGGCGAATCCTTCGGAAGGAAGAGCGCGCCGAAACCGTGCCCGCCGCGCTCGATCAGATGCGCTTCGACCGGCACTTTGGCAGTCCGGCACGCATCGATCATCGCCAGGCTCTGCTGGACCGGTACCACCGGATCATCCATCGCGTGGAGCAGGAAGATCGGCGGGGTGGCTGCGGTCACGCGCTTGAGCGGCGTGTAGCGTGCGAGCAGCGCCGCATCCTGCGAATCGCCGAGTAGCATCGACGCCGAACGGCTGTTGATCCCCGCGTCTGCAAAGCTGACGACAGGATAGACCAGCCCGGAATAGGCGGGACGTGCCGATTGCGAATCCGCGGCGTCCACTGTGTCGTACACGCGATCGTCGTGTCCGACGGTGAGCATCGCGCCCAGGTGTCCGCCGGCGGAAAATCCGACGATGCCGAGCTTCGCCGGATCGATTCCCCAGGTCGCCGCACGCGCGCGGATCAGCCGCATCGCCCGCTGAGCATCCTGCAGCGGCACATCCGCGCGGTTGGCCCAGCCTTCGCCGGGCAAACGATAGGCGAGCGTGAAGACGGAGATGCCGTGTGGGTTGAGCGCCTTGGCGACGTTGATGCCCTCATTCTCCATCGAGACGAAGCCATAGCCGCCGCCGGGGATAGAGAGCACCGCGCGTCCGTCGGGCTTGGCAGGGCGATAGACTGCCACCACCGGCTCCGCGATGCCGCGCAGCCATAGCTCGCGGTGCCTGCCGTTGAGCGTGAAGTTGTTCTTCGGCAGCGGGTCGGGCGCGCCCGGGGGCGTTCCCGGCCAGAGCTTGAACTGCTCGGCCGCGGGCCACTGGACCCCGCCGGGGCGAGGCGCATAGGGTTCCGGGCCTTTGTCCTGCGCACGCGCGGCCGAAGTCATGGCGAGGCCGATCGTGCCTCCGATCAGCGTGCGGCGGTCGATGGGCATTGCGACTCCTCTCCATGTTGTTCTCGGCCTTCGCACTTCTCGGGGTGCGGAGCCGATTCTTCGCGTGATCTTGTGCAGCGCCGCTTCGCCTGCTTGCAAGTGCGTATGAAACCCGCGCATTAGCCGGACGTTCGAAGCAACGGCCCACGAGAAGGAAGACCATGAGCAAGCAGCCGCCCGTACCCGCCGAGAACCAGTCCCCATTTCCGATCGAAGAGCCGCCGCACGATCATGCTGGCGACAATGAGACGGTCGCCGCGGTCAAGGAGATCGCCGCTGCCAAGGCCCGGCGCGCCCCCACCGCACGCGAGCTGGGCATCGGCGCGGCGGTGGTGGGCATCGGCTCCGCCGCGATCGTTGCCGGGCTTCTCTACTGGCGGGGCAATCGCAAGGACGCCAAATAGGCCTGGTTCCGGCCGGTAACCAGCCCATCTGAACCCGCTTCCACCGGAATAGCTGCGCACCGATCTGGGGGTTTGTCCCGATAGGTCGATAGCGTCGCGCCCGGCAGGTTTGTGCCCGTTCGCCGTTGCGGCTCAGCGCCGCCGTGGCGGTCGCGGACGGCAATTCGTCTCTCGTGACCATGGCCTTGGGGTCATGCGTAGTTGCCGCGCAACGACGGGAGAAGTCATGGAAGCGTTCGACCGGTTCGCCGATATCGTCGCCACCGCCACGGAAGCATTGATGATCGTCATCCTGATCATCGGCGCCCTCCAGGCCGTGGCGTCGCTTCCCCGGCTGATAAGGCAACGGGCACATGTGGCGGTCGCCGTCCGAGTCGCCTGGCTTCACTATGCCGCGTGGATCCTGCTCGCGCTCGAATTCGCGCTGGCCGCAGATCTCATCCGGACGGTGGTAGCTCCTACCTGGAACGAAGTGGGCAAGCTGGCGACGATCGCGGCCATCCGGACTGCGCTCGGCTTCTTCCTTGGCTGTGACATCGAGGAGTTTCGCGAAGCCGATACCGAGCCCGCAGGCGAACCCTGATGCGCGCCACCTTCCCTATGCCGGTGGGTGCGTGGGGGCTATTGCTGGGCGCCTGCCTGCTGGCCGGCGCCAATCCTGCCCAGGCGCAGACCGAGGCGATCGGATCGGCGAGCGGCGCGGACGTGACCCGGCCGCTGCAGCGCATCGATCTCCGCTCCGAATTCAACGAAGAGGATACCACGGTAACGCTGCGCTATACCGCGCCCGTGCCTCTCGACGACGGCTGGCAGGCCAACCTTCGGATGGATCTCCCTTTCAGGATCATCGACGAGGAAGCGCCGGCCACCGACTCGGGCGGCGACGTCGGGCTGGGCGACATGCTCTTCCAGGCGATCTTCGTGCGCCATGTGAACGAGCGCGAGGGTTTCGGCATCGGCACGCAGCTGATCGTTCCCACCGCTGCGGGTGAGGAATTCGGCAGCGGCAAGTGGCGGCTCAGGCCCACCGCCGGCTATCGCTGGTTGCTTCCGGAGATTTCGGAAGAAACCTTCTTTCAGCTCCTCGCCCGCTATGACTTCAGCTTCGCGGGAGACGACGATCGTGCGGACGTGAGCGAACTCCAGTTCGCGCCGAACCTGGAGATCGGCCTTCCCGGTCGCGCCTATTTCTCGATCTTCCCGAGCACCGACATCCGCTACAATTTCGAGCAGGACGAGTTCTTCCTGCCGCTCAACCTCGAGGTCGGCAAGGAGTGGGACAGGATCGTGGTTTCGGCGGAGGGCGGAGTGGGGCTCATCTCGGGAGAGCGCCCGCCCTATGATTGGAAGGTGGAAGCGCGGGTGGGCCTCCGATTCTGACGAGCAGAACCGCGAATACTTCGGTTCGTCCGGTATTATCCGATTAATTGGTCCTATCTAGCCTTCGTCGCGGCATGGCGCTAGTCTGGATGACCATTCCGGGGGGAAGAAGGAAACACGCTTGGCGGATTTATCAAGGCTCGCAACAGACGATGCCCGGCCCCAGCTGGGGCGAAACCTCACTTACGGCCTGCTCGACAGCCTAGGCCGTGCGATCGTTACTGGCCGGTATGACCAGGAGGCCTTTCCGACCGAGGCCGAGCTTGCCAAGCAGCACGGCGTGAGCCGTTCGGTGACCCGCGAGGCAGTGAAGATGCTCACGGCCAAGGGCTTGCTGAGTGCGAGGCCGCGGCAGGGAACGATCGTCCAGCCGACCGCTTCCTGGAACCTGTTCGACACCGACGTGCTTCGCTGGCTGCTCGAACGGCAATTCTCGGTCGATCTGCTCAAGCAGTTCAACCAGCTCCGCGTCGCGATCGAGCCCGAAGCGGCGGCGCTTGCGGCACGCTTCGCCACGTCAGACGATCGCAGGCGGATCGGGGAGGGGCTGGAGCGTATGGCGGCAGCCGAGCGCGGGCTGGACGATACGCTGGATGCCGATATCGCTTTCCACGTCGCGATTCTCCACGCCTCGCGCAATCCTTTCTATGCGCAGTTTCGCGACATGGTGGCGACGGCGCTCAGGACCTCGATCCGCTTCACCAATCGCATCAAGGGGCGCACTGCAAATGTCGCCGATCACGCCACGGTGCGCGACGCGATCGAGGCCGGCGATCCGGAAAGCGCGCGGGTGGCGATGCGTAATCTGATCGGCGACGTGCTCGATCTGATCGATGAAGCCGAAGGCGGCGACAAGGACTGACCGGCGAGGTCTAGTCGGTATCGCCCAGCAATTCGCGGGCGCAGATTTGCTCGAAACGACGCTGTTCGATGGCGTCGCGGACGGCTTGGTCCTTGCTGGCGGCACGGTGCGCGCTCAACTCGTGGCGCGATACGCTGCAGCAAGGGGGTGCTGCGTCAGCCTGAAGCTTCATGCCCGTCGATTCCGATTCGCAGCGGCGCCGCGCGGGATTTCTCCCGGCGGCGCCGCGATAGGGATGGGTAGCCCGGCTCAGAACCGGAACCGCACGCCCAGGCGATAGACGCTCTCCAGGAAGCGCGTCTGCCACGGGTAAGTCTGCCCTTCGGCGTTGAACTGGCGCGAATTGCTCACCGCCGCGCCGAGCAGGTTGGTCGCGTTGAAGGTCAGCGAGATGTTTTCGGTGGGCGAGAGCGTGGCGGCGAGATCCAGCGTGCCGCGGCCCTTTTCGTTCACCGGCAGCGTTGGGCCGACCACGCCTGCGCCGAGCGCCGGATCGACCACCTGGCCATAGCTGAGGACGTAGTCGGACCGATAGTTGTACGAGACGCGGGTGGAGACCCAGCGATTTTCATAGAAGCCCGACACGTTGAAGATATGGTCCGAAACCCCGGCGAGCGGTTGCGGCCCGGGAAGCGTCGCAGCGAGACCAGGCGCGAGCTCGGATTCGTGATCGAGATAGGTGTAGTTCACCAGCGCTCCGAAGTCCCGCAGCCAGTCTGGCAACCAAGGCGCGCGGAAGAAGGTACGCGCACCGGCCTCGATGCCGTTGATCTGGCCTCTTCCGCCGTTCTCGGGCCGATTGACGCGCAGTCGGCCGAACTCGGGGTCTTCGATGTCAGTGGTGAAATTATTGACGAAGCCGTTCAGGTCCTTGCGGAACACGCCCACCGTGATCGAGCCGCTGCGGCTGAAATAATATTCGAGCGACGCGTCATAGTTGGTCGATTCGATCGGGTTCAGGTCGGGATTGCCGCTCGAGCCCGAACGAATGCAGTCCGGATTGTTCGGACCGGCATCGGGATTTGCCGGATCGGGGGTGCAGATCTGGGGCAGCGCACCGACGGTCAGCGACGGATTGAGCTGGCCGAAGCCCGGCCGCGTGCGCGTCTTGGTGAAGGCGAGCCGCATCTGTAGCTCGGGCATGAAGCGGATGCGCGCGCTGACGTTGGGCAGGAAGTCGTCGTAGCTGTTCTGGCGCGAGATCGGCGTGACAGTCGTCACGCCCCCGTTGGTCACGCGCGCATAGCCGTTGATCGTGTCGTCGGTGCGCGTCGCGCGGATGCCGATCATGCCGTCGACGGGCACGCCCAGCTCGAATGCGTAGCGCGCCTGTAGATAGCCCGTGTAGGTTTTCTCGTTGCCGGTGTAGACTGGGTCGCCCCAAGGTAGCCGCCCCGTAGGAAGGCCAGCGCGGGTACGCAGCATGTCCATATTGACTTGTAGGCTGGCACGCGTCGGAGTCAGCCAGGTCACGACCGAATTCACGTTGTCGTTTCGGAAGCCGCGGGGGACGCTCTCATATTCGAGCGGCAGCCCTGTGTAGAAGATACCGGCGGGCACCTGCGGAGGCGTAAGCGCATAGTTGTAGTTGTAGTTCTCGGCATCGCGGGTGCTGTAGCGGATGCCGGCTTGGAGGTTGGTTATGCCCAGCGCGTCCAACTTATAATCGACGTCGAATCGCGCCTGGACGCTGCGGCCATGGCCGCGGTTGCCGCCCTCCGTCAGATTGCTCCAGCGGTAGCGGGCCGGATCGAAGAGATTGTAGTTCGAGACCGTCACTACGCCGCCGCCGACCCCTGCCCCGGTGTCGAAATCGTAGTGACGCGTTGGCTGCACGGGCATTACGAAGTTGAACACGGCATTGCGGTTGGAGAAGGTTGAATCGGTGAACGCCGCGTCGCCGGTGATGCGCAGGCCGCCGTCCTTCCAGATGAAGCCGCCGCCGGCCTGATAGGTGTCGGTCCACTGCTCGTTGACCACCTGGCCGCCGCTGGGCGCGCCGCCGGCGGCGGCGGTCATGCTCTTGATCAGGTTGGTGCCCGGGAAGAGCTCGACATTGGAGATATTGGCCAGGTCGCCGGTGTTGAACTGCAGGTTGCGGCCGTCATTGTTGCCGCGATAGCCTTGGTACAGACCGTCGAGGTAGATCTCGAGAGTCGAGCTCGGGCGCCACTGAAAGCTTGCCGCGGCATTCGGCCGCCAGCGGTCGCCGGTGCCATAGTCGATGTTGATGAACGACGGGTAGCGCAGCGCCGTCCCGACATGGCCGGGAATGTTCGTCCGGTTCAGTATCGTCTGGCTGACATTGCGCGCGGAATCGGTGAACTTGGTGTCGGCATAGGAGCCTTCGATCAGGAAGCCCATTTCGCCGATGCCGGTGTTCCAGCGCTTGCTGACCAGCAGGTTGGCCTCGACACCCAGCTTCTGCGACTGGTACCAGTGCAGCCCGATGATGCCGCCGGCGATGCGATCGCCCTTGAAGTCGAGCGGCCGGCGCGAACGCACGTCGATCAGGCCGGCGAGGCCCGGTTCGAGCAGGTTCGCGCTCGCCGCCTTGTAGACGTCGAGACGCGCGATGCTGTTCGACGGGAAATCCTGGAGCTGGACGAAGCGGCCTTCGGCGGTGAACACCTCTCGGCCGTTATAGGTGGTGGTGAGATCGGGCAGGCCGCGGACGCGCACTCCCTGGGCGGTGCCGCCATTACGGTCGACCTGGACGCCCGTGACACGCGCGAGCGATTCGGATGCAGTGACGTCAGGCAGCTTGCCGATGTCCTCGGCGACGATCGAATCGACGATCTCGTCCGAGTTCTGCTTGATCGCCTGCGCAGTCTCGAGGCTGCGCCGGATGGCGCTGACGACGATCTCGTCGGATTCCTCGGCGACTCCAAGTTGCGACGGGTCGATGTCCTCCGCCGTATCAGCGGGCACGGTCTGCGCGAGCGTCGTGCCCGGCGCCATGATGATCGCCAATGCCGAAGTGGTGGCAGCCAGCAAGCAGCTGTTACGTACGGTCATTATCCTCCCCCAAGGTTTTTGAAGCTTATCTATACGAATTATCGTATTAATGCGTCGTGAGCAAGCCGACCGCTTCGGCAGGTGTCCCGCCGCCGGACAGGAGCTCGGATTCAGCGTGCGTCGGGTGTGCCGGAGGGCTTGGGCAGGCGCGTGTTCGGGCCAGCTGGCCGCGGGAAGCGCGGCTGGCCACCGGAGGTCCAGTCGATCTTGCCCAAGTGCGGCGCGCGCTTGGCCGTGCAGCCCATCCCTGCCGCGGGATTGGCGTGGTACACGATCCATTGCTCGCGCCCGTCCGGCGATCGGAAGAAGCCGTTGTGGCCTGTTGCGAAAATGCCGTTGGCACTCGAAAGCACGGGCCGCGGGCTCTTGGTCCAGCTATCGCGCGAGAGGAGATCCGCGCCCGGTCGGGCGTGCAGCAGCCCGAGCGAATAGTTGTCCGACCAGCAGGCGCCTGCCGAATAGGTCATGTAGATCTGCCCGGAGGGTCCTTTCAGGAACTCCGGCCCTTCCAGGATGCGTCGGCCTCCCTGGTTCTCCCAATCCTTGTCTGGCTCGGCAATCACGACCTCGTCACCCGTGATCGTCCAGGGGTTCTCCATTCGTGCGATCGCGATGCCGCTCACCGGGCCGATGTAGGGCGAATAGGCGAAGTATAGAGTGCCGTCGTGCTCGAACACGGTGCCGTCGATCCCCGCACGCCGGGTGTTCACCCGGCCGCGGTTCACCCACTCGCCCAGCATCGGATCGCGCGACGCGTTCTCGAGGACGAATACCCCGCGATGCGCGTCGTCCTTATGCCCGGAGGCGGTGGCCGAATAATAGATGTACCATTTGCCGCCGATGCGGTGGAGTTCGGGCGCCCAGATCGAATGCGCGTTGGGCCCCGTGGCAGGAGGCGTCCAGACGACGCGCTGCTCGGCATGGGTAAGGTCGGTGATGTCCGGGGTGCGCCACAATGTGATCCGGTCCCCCATCGTGTGCATGTAGTAATAGGCGCCTCGATCATGGATCACCCAGGGATCGGGGCCGGAGAGGAGCACGGGATTGGCGAACGTAGCCTGACCTGCGGCCCGCGCTTCATTGCCGCTCTGCGCGCAGGCGGCGGTCGCTGCAGCGAGCGCAAGCGGCATGCACGCCGCGATCCATGGTTTCGCCGTCGGTGCCATCTCTGCCGCTCCTCTGCTGAAATATTTCAGATATGATAAATATCATATATGTAATCGTCGTGATCGCAAGGGGAGGGAGTCGATGAAGGTAATGGCATCTCGGCGCAGCGTCCTTCTTGCCAGTGCGGCAGCGCTTGCAGTCCCGCGTGCCTGGGCACGGACGCCTGCGCGCAGGCCCAACATCGTCGTCATCTATGCCGACGATCTCGGCTACGGCGATCTGAGCTGCTATGGCGCAACTTCGATCCGCACTCCCAATATCGACCGGCTGGCGGCGCGGGGAACGCGCTTCGTCAACGCCCATTCCCCTTCCGCGACCTGCACGCCGTCGCGCTATGCGCTGCTGACCGGGGACTATGCCTGGCGCGCTTCGGGCATCCAGATCCTGCCGGGGGATGCGCCCGCGCTCATCCGCCCGGGTCGCTTCACGCTGCCCGCGATGCTCAAGGCAGCGGGGTACAGGACCGGGCTCGTCGGCAAATGGCACCTCGGGCTCGGCGACGGCAAGGTCGACTGGAACGGTGAGATCGGTCCCGGCCCGCTCGACATCGGCTTCGACTATGGCTTCTTCATGCCCGCGACACTCGATCGCGTGCCCACGGTGCTCATCGAGAATCGCCGGGTCGTGAATCGGGACCCGGCCGATCCGATCCGCGTCGACTATCGCGCCAAAGTGGGCGACGAGCCGACCGGCGCCGAGAATCCCGAGCAGATGAAGTTCGGCGCCGATCCCGAGCATTCGAACACCATCGTCAACGGCATCGGCCGCATCGGTTACATGGCGGGCGGCCGCTCCGCGCGGTGGAAGGACGAGGAGCTGAGCGACGTGCTGCTCGGCAAGGCCATCGCGTTCATGCGCGCGCGAAAGGACGTGCCCTTCTTCCTCTACTACGCAGTCAACGAGCCCCATGTGCCGCGCGCGCCGCATCCGCGCTTCGTCGGCAAGTCGGGAATGGGGCCGCGCGGCGACGCGATCCTCCAGCTCGACTGGACAGTGGGGGAGGTGGTGCGTGCGCTCGAGGCGCAGGGCATCGCTGACGAAACGCTGATCGTCTTCAGCAGCGACAACGGTCCGATCCTTTTCGACGGCTATGAGGATCGCGCGGTGGAGCTTGCCGGAAGTCACCGCCCGTCAGGGCCCTATCGGAGCGGCAAATACAGCATCTTCGAAGGTGGCACGCGCGTGCCGATGATCACCTGCTGGCCAGGCGGGGTGCGCGCCGGTCATGTCTCGCGCGCGCTTGTCGATCATGTCGATCTCGTCGCGTCGTTCGCCAAACTCACTGGCGAGACGCTGCCGCGCGACGCTGCGGTCGACAGCTTCGATATGCTGGCACCGCTGCTCGGCGAGACCGAACGCGGGCGTGACTTCGTGATCGAGGATACCAAGCTGATGGTGACGACCGGCACCACCGTCGCGAGCAGCGGTGCGCGCATCCTGGCGCTGCGCTCGGGCGACTGGAAGCTGATCCGCGCCAGCGTCGAGCCGCATCAGTTCCACGGGAACGAAATCGGCACGCTGCCGCGTCATCAGCTTTACGATCTCGCGCGTGATCCCGGCGAGCGCAAGAATCTAGCCGAGAAGCTGCCGCGCCGCACCCGTCAGATGGCCGCGAGGCTCGACCAGATCGAGGCTGCTGGCCGCAGCCGGCCTTGAGTTAGAGACGGTGCCATAACGGCGCTTGCGGTCGGCCAATAAATTTATATGATTTATAAGAATAGAGATCGGAGAGGCTGGATGAGGAAATTCCCCCGGGTGGTAAAGCGTGCGCTGGGCCTGATGATGGCGACGGCGATCGCGGGGTGCACGCACAGCAATGAGCTAGCGTCGGCGCCATCCGTCGCTTCCGCTGCACCGGCGCCGGCCGTCGCGCCGGTGCAGCGTCCCAACATCCTGCTCATCCTGATCGACGATCTGAAGCCCACGCTCGGTTCGTTCGGCGATCCCGTCGCGATCAGTCCCAATATCGACCGCCTTGCCGCACGCGGCACGCGCTTCGAGCACGCCTATGCCAATCAGGCAGTCTGCGCGCCCAGCCGAGTCAACCTGATGACGAGCCGCCGGTCGACTTCGACGGGTATCTACGAATTCGGGATGGACCTCCGGAAATACATCCCTAACGCGGTCACCCTGCCGCAGCTGTTCAAGCAGGCGGGGTACGAGACCGAGAGCATGGGCAAGGTCTACCACGTCGGGCACGGATCGCACGACGATGCGGCGAGCTGGTCGGTCCCGCCGCGCAAGGACAAGGTGATCGAATATCTCGACCCGGCGAGCACGGGGGGGCAGCCGACGCGCGAGGAGGCTCTGTTCAACGAAGTCCCCGTCGAGGGGAACGTCTGGCAATATGCCGCGAAGCTGGCGCGGGGCGCAGCCTGGGAAAGCCCGGACGTGCCCGACGACGCCTATGCCGACGGGCGCACCGCCAAGCGTGCGGCAGAACGGCTGGCGCAGCTCAGGTCTTCGGCGTCGCCCTTCTTCCTCGCGGTGGGCTTCGCGCGCCCGCACCTGCCTTTCTCGGTGCCCAAGCACTATTGGGACATGTACGATCCCGCCAAGCTGCCGATGCCCGATTTCGAGCGCATGCCTCAGGGCGCGCCTGCGTTTGCCGGAAAGATCGGCGGCGAGATCAATGCCTATAAGCCGATCCCCGAGAAGGTGCCTGCGGCCGACTATCCGGAGGAACTCAAGCGCAAGCTGATCCACGGTTATTATGCCGGCGTCAGCTATGTCGACGCGCAGATCGGCAAGGTGCTCGACGCGCTCCAGCGGGAGGGGCTGGCCGACAACACCATCGTCGTCCTGTGGGGCGATCACGGATGGCATCTCGGCGACCATGGCATCTGGACCAAGCATACCAACTTCGAGCAGGCGGTCCGCCAGCCGCTGATCTTCGCGGGCCCCGGCACCGGGTCCGGGGGACGTTCGCCTGCTCAGCTTGCCGAGACGGTCGACGTCTATCCGACGCTCGCCGCGCTCGCCGGGCTCGAGCTGCCCGCGAAGATGCAGCCGATCGACGGCGCCGACCTGACGCCGGTGCTGCGCGACGCTGCGGTCACCGTCCGTCCTTACGCCTATCATGCCTATCACCGGCCCGGCCGCATCGGCCAGGCGATCCGCACCGCGCGCTACCGGCTGGTGCGCTGGACTCAGGAAGCCACAGGCGCACGCGTCTATGAGCTGTACGACCTCCAGAGCGATCCGGGTGAGACGCGCAACCTTGCCGATGCGCTCCCGAAGGTGCGTGCCGAGCTGGACGCCTATCTCGAAGCACAGCCCAAGCCGGTGAGCACCGAACTCACCAAGCAACGCTCGGTCGAGTGACGGCGGAAAATCTAAAGATCATCGGGGGAGGATTGGAATGACGAAATTCGGCTTGCGGCTGTTGCTTGCGGCTTGCGCCACGGTGAGCAGTCTTCCAGGCGCCGCACTGGCGCAGGGCACGATCGGCGCGAACTACAACGAGCATTTCGAGGACGTGGACTGGCGCGATCTCGAAAAGGCGGATGCGGAATGGGTTCGCCTCTTCCTGCCGATGCCTCAGGTCGACCGTACAGGGGCGGTTGAGCACGGCGCGGTCAAGACGATCCTCGCTGCCGCAGATCGCGGCTACAAGACGATCCTGACGCTCAAATATCCCTACAACCGCGTCGAATTCCCCAAGGTGGGCAGCCCCGAATTCGAGAAGCAGCTCGCGCGGACCGATGCGGTGCTGCCGCTGGTGATGGGCAAGGTGGACATGCTGGTGATCGGCAACGAGCCTTTCATCGAAAGCCGCAAGGAAGACTGGGACGCCAATTTCAACGAATTCTACGAGCGCCTGGCGAAGCGCGTGATCGACTATCGCGCGCAGCATTGCACCGCCGTTTGCAAGACGCGGCTCTACATGGGCGCGCTCAACCATATGGAGCGTCCCGATTGGCGCACCCCGGCGACCGAGCGCTGGCTGGCTTTCGTTAAGGCGACGCCAGAGCTCGACGGCGTCAACATCCATCCGCACATCCGCAAGATCGAGGAATCAAAGCCGTTTCTCGATTACGTCCTGCCGCGCCTGCGGGGGGATCAGAAATTCATAGTCACCGAATTCTCGCTCGTCTGGTGGTGGCAGGCCAATATGCAAAAGCCGGCACCTGCCGCCTTCACCGCCAAATATGGTTTTCCGGAGGGGACGCAGAACTGGCAGGTGATCCGGGCTGCGTTGAAGGAGCCGTTTCCCAAGCGGAAGTGGGATGCGTTTCTGGCTGCAAGCCCGTGGTTCGAGAGCCGCAAACATTATCTTCGCAACCAAATGAAGCTGTTCAACGACACCGGGCGCCTCGCGGTGGCTACCTATGGCTTCAAACAGGGCAGCTCGATGTCGGCTGAGTGGGGGCCGAAGAAGGTGCCTTGGCTGCTCAACAGCGTGGTTGCTGGGCGCACCGTGCAATCCAATCCAGACGGAAGCGCAGCATTTAACTATGCCTGGATCGACGATTTCCGGGCGCTCCAGAAGAAGTGATGCGCATGCAAAAACCGATCCTGCTCTGCGCGATCGCCGCAGCAGCGTTGTCCTGCGCGGCTGCACCCGTCGCCGCGCAGCAGACGCCGAAGAAGGCGGTGGCCGACGATATCTTCGCCGATCATCCTTCGATGGACCGCAACGCGGTGGTTATGCCGGCGGCGAGCGCCACGCCGGTTGCGCCGTTCTTCTCCGATCGGCCGGTCGGCGACGCTTCGGTAGCTCGCACCGCGGACGGAGGCTGGATTCTCACCGGCACGAGCCTGCGCAGCGGCGCGCGCCACGGCGTCGAGCTATGGACCTCGAAGGACGGCAAGTCGTGGAAGGGCTGGGGACCGGCCCGGATCACTGGCCCTGGCATCGCGCCCGGCGACGTCTCGCAGCGCTACCTTGCGCCTTCGGTCACCGTAGCGGGCGACCGTCTTTATCTCGCCTTTTCCGACGCAGCGGGTTGCGCTCGCGTCGCGACAGGGACCACGCCCGGCGGCGCCTTCGCTGCCTCGCCCTGCCTCGTCGATGACGCCGCGGACGTATCGCTGTTCGTCGATCGCGACGGCACAGGCTATCTGCTGTGGGGCGGGGGCTATCTTGCCCGGCTCGCCCCCGGCTTCGCCAGGCTCGCCGAGCAGCCGCGCTTCCTGAAACCCGACCAGAAGCTTTTCGCGAAGCATCCGCCGGTGGGCAAGGACTGGCCGGTGCGCGTCCGTGTCGGCAAGTCGGGAGCTGTGATGTTTCGCGACGGCGACAACTATGTGCTCGCCGCCAGCGAAGTCACCGGTCGCCTGCGCACTGCAACGGAGGATCTGTTCGTGGCCGAGGCGCCGACGCCCTACGGCCCCTTCACGATGCGCATGCTCGCGGTGCCGCACGCCGGGCAGAGTTCGCTCGTGCGGCTCGACGACGGGCGGCTCGCCGCAAGCTACAACCCCAAGTGCGAAGATGGTTTCGCGCTGTTCTGCGAGCAGGTGGGGCTCGTGCCGCTCGAGCGCGCGCCCGACGGCCGGCTGCGTCAGGCGGGCTCGACGATCACCGAGGACAGCGCCGTCGCCGCGCGCCGCCCGCTGGTCACCAGCGAGACGATGCGGGACCCCTCGGTCACGCTCGGCGACGATGGCTTCTACTATCTGGTCGGAACGCTCGACGGCTATGGCTATCACCGGCCCGACGGCGGGGTGAAGCTCTGGCGCTCGGCCGATCTGGAGAAATGGAGCGAAGTCGGCTTCATCTGGCGCTGGGAAGGCATGGGCTACGATTTCGGCAAGAACATCGCCGAGCTCTGGGCACCAGAGATCAAATGGGTCGAGCGCGACAAGACCTATTATCTCGCCTTTTCGGTGATGGAGCGCGGCGTGGGCGGCAAGACCTGGCTCTACCGCTCGACCAGCGGCAAGGCCGAGGGGCCGTACGAAAATGTCACCAAAAGTTATTTCGTGAAAGGCATCGACGGCTTCCCGTTCGAAGATGACGACGGGCTCTACTTCCTGTGGGGCGGCGGCAGCATCGGAAAGCTCAATGCGAGACGCGACGGGTTCGAGGGGCCGGTGCGCCAGCTCGTCGACGTCGACGGCGATCATGTCGGCTACGAAGGCAATGGACTGATCAAGGTCAACGGCGTCTATTTCCTCACCGGCGCCGAATGGCACGGACCGCTGCGGACCCACGGCACCTACGACATGATGTACGGCACTTCGAAGTCGCTGTTCGGACCGTACAGCCAGCGCCGGATGGGTGCGCCGCACGGCGGGCACGGCACGGCCTTTGCCGACAAGCAGGGTCGCCATTGGTACACGATGTTCGGCAACGACCCGACCGCGCCCTGGCGGATGCACTTCGGGCTGGTGCCGATCGACATCGGCGACCCTGCCTCGATCGGCGTCCCGCGGATCGGCGCAGCGGAGAAGTAAAGGCCCGCACCGCCCGTGCGTGCGAGGGATTGGCGCGCCCGGCAGGGTTCGAACCTGCGACCCCAAGCTTAGAAGGCTCGTGCTCTGTCCAGCTGAGCTACGGGCGCGCGCGGGGCCTCCCTAACGCGGATTGCGCCGCGGCGGAACCGCGATCATAAGTCCTGCCATGGACGAGGGGGACACCAAGCCGGCGCAGGTTGCGGCACACGAGATCTCGGGCGGGCATTTCCGCTATTACGATTTCGTGATGGCGGCTTTCGTCGCCATCCTGCTGCTGTCGAACGTCCTCGGCGCCGGCAAGGTCGCGCAAGTATGGCTGCCCGGAGTGGGCTATTGGCCGTTCGGCGCGGGGATTCTCTTCTTCCCCATCTCCTATGTGATCGGCGACGTGCTCACCGAAGTCTATAGCTATGCCCGCGCTCGCCGCGTGATCTGGGCGGGAACGGCTGCGGTGCTGTTCATGGCCTTCATGTCGTGGGTGGTGGTCGCGCTGCCGCCCGCGCCGAGCTGGGGCAACCAAGAGGCCTATCAGACGATCTTCGGCCAGGTGCCGCGGATCGTGCTCGCTTCGGTCTGTGCCTTCTGGGCGGGCGAGTTCGTCAATTCCTATGTCCTCGCGCGGATGAAGCTGTGGACAAAGGGGCGGATGCTCTGGACGCGCACGATCGGCTCGACGGTGGCGGGGCAGGGAATAGATAGCCTGATCTTCTACCCGCTCGCCTTCCTCGGCGCCGAGGGGTGGACGACCGAGCTTGTCATCATCGTGCTCTTCACCCAATGGGCACTGAAAGTGGGCTGGGAAGTTCTCCTCACGCCGGTCACCTATGCCGTGGTCGGTTTCCTGAAGCAGCGCGAGGGCGTGGACGTGTACGACGAAGGCACTGATTTTACTCCGTTCGCGACGCGCGTGTGAACTATTGGCAATTGGCGAAAGCTTGGGTGGGCGAGACCACCGGCCTTCCTGACTCCACGCTTCACGTTCTCGGCGGAATGTTCCTGCTGCTCGCCGCGGCAGCCGTGCTGCGGCGCGTGATCTGGGACTGGCGGCCGTGGCTCGTGCTGCTGCTGCTCGAGATCGCGAACGAAGTTCACGACATGCTCAACCCGGCCAGCGGCGAGAACCGCCTCGGTGCATCGCTCCACGATTTCTGGCTGACGATGCTGTGTCCGACACTGATCGCGCTTCTCGGCGGCTGGCTCTACCGCAACGCGAAGGCACGCGAACGCTGACGTGTGCAATGCACGCACTTGCATAACGTTGCCGGTGTGGAACAATCTGCTCCCAGTCTTCGGGAGCAGACCATGGCCGTTGAGGAAGCGACGTTCGCCAGCGCCAAGGGCGTCGATATCTTCTACCGCGCCTGGAAGCCGGAGGGGGCGCCGCGCGCGGTGGTGGTCATCTGCCACGGCGTCAATTCGCACGGCGGCCAGTATTTCTGGGCGGCCGAGCAGCTCGCCGCGAGCGGCTATGCAGTGTTCGCGCTCGATTTGCGGGGCAGGGGGCGATCGGAGGGCGAGCGCTTCTATGTCGAGGACGTGGCCGATTATGCGGCCGACGTCGCGGGCACGATCGCGATCGCCAAGGCGCGCTATCCCGGGCTCAAGCTCTTCCTGCTGGGACACAGCGCAGGCGGGGTGACCTCGGCCACCTATGTCCTCGACCACCAGGCGGAGATCGACGGTTTCATCTGCGAGAGCTTCGCCTTCCAGGTTCCCGCGCCGGGCTTCGCGCTCGCCGCGATCAAGGCGCTCAGCCACATCGCGCCGCATCTCAAGGTGCTCAAGCTCCACAACGAGGATTTCTCGCGCGATCCCGAATGGGTCGCGAAGCTCAACGCCGATCCGCTCATCAAGGACGAGGTCCAGCCTGCCGCGACGGTTGCCGCGCTGGTCCGCGCCGACGAGCGGCTCCGCGAGGAATTCCCGACCATCACGCTGCCTTTGCTCATCATGCACGGCACCGCCGACAAGGCGACCGTGTGCGAGGGCAGCGTATTCTTCCACGAGACCGCTGGCTCCGCCGACAAGACGCTCAAGCTCTACCAGGACCACGCCCACGACCTGCTCGCCGACTATGGCAAGGAGGAAGTGATGGCCGACATCAAGGCCTGGCTGGAGGCGCGGCTTTAGGAGAAGCACGGGACGATGCGGCTGATCGCGGCGTGCCGGCGCGGTTGCCACTTGGCCTGCTTGACTCGTTTGCGAGTTTTTTCGGGAAGGCGAAATTGCGTATAGTATTGATTTAGTATGATGATTCCGGATTTTTCTTGATCCCGCGAGCCTCGAGGCTACTTCTACGCGGCACCTACGCGGCTGCAAGGCGTCAGGCAGGCCGCATCGCCATGCCCCGGTTTCGGATGGAGGCAGATCGATCCGACGATGTCAAAGAGCCGCAAGCAAATCGCCCCGACGACTTAGTGTGCGGGCACTGATGTTCAATGTTCGTTCCGAGCTTTTGCTTGGCTTAGTCGCCGTCGGACGAAACAGCTTGTGAATGGCGGAGAACGGGTGGTTTTCTGCCTTACCGGTTTGGCGATGAGGCCGGATAGCGGGCAATCGAGCACCCATCGCGGTCGGCGGCAACGCACCCTTCCCGGTAGTTCCTGGCGATTGCGGTATTCTCGAAAGCTGTCGTTATCGCTGACGACTGGATGCCAGCGCGGCTTCGATCCGTTCGAGGGACCTGGCGGAATCGGCGTTCTTCCCGTCCAGATCGAGCGAGCGCTGAAACGCCGCGCGCGCGGCGCCGAGCAGTCCGGCCTTCTCCAGACCTTCACCATAGCTGTTGAACGCGTTGCTGCTGCCCGGGAACAGATCGATCATGGTGTGAAAGGCAGCGAGCGCGTCGCGCATCCTGCCATCTTCCATCAGCGCGTAGCCGAGATTGTTTAGGTCATTCTCAGTTAGCCGATATTGCGCACTGTTCGTGCGAAGCTGGTCGAGCACGGCCCTTGCCGTTTCCGGACCCTGGTCGACAAGTGTCGAGCCGTAGATTCGGGCAAGCGAAACCGGCTCTTCCAACGGAGGGCGTCCAGCCAGGATGCGCATAGCCGAGAGCGCGGTCTTATAGAGATTTTCGCCGTCGGCATTGTTGAGCAGGATAATGGTGAAACCGTTGTCCAGATTGCGCATAAGGATCGTCTGGCACCCCGGCATGCCGCCGGTGTGCCAGACGATCCGGCCCAGGCTTTCGTCCCTAAAACGGAACCAGCCCAGTCCACTGTCGGCATCTCCCATGCCGCCGATGTTGAGCCACACGAAAGTCGGCGAACCATCGGCGAGACGTTGTGGTGCGTAGGCCCGTTCGAGCGTTCGCGGCTGCAACAGGACACCGTTACGAAGTGCCGTGTCGAAGCGCAGCAGGTCGTCCGCGGTAGCCACCACCGATGCGTTTCCGTAGAGCGTTTCCGCATAATAGCCGCGGGAGCCTTCAAGCCGCACGTGCTCGCGCGACCAGCGGTTCGGCCAGGCGTAATTTTGCGCGAAGTTCGGCGTGTCGGTGCGGTTGACCAGCGCCGTTTTGACATAGCTGTGGCGCATCCCCGCGAGCTTGAAGACATGCGCATCGAGATAGTCGGGCAGCGCTTCACCCGATTGCCTTTCAACAAGCAGCGCGAGCAACTGAAAGCCCAGATTGGAGTACCACCAGCGCTCGCCCGGCTTCAGCTTCATCGTTCGGCCGGCGTGAACGATTGCGGGGATCAAATCCGCCATCGTGAACGGTCGCGGTGTGAGCTTCGGGGCGTAAGCCTCGACGAAGCCTGTCATGTCCTGATCGGAAATCCCGGAGCTGTGCGAAAGCAACTGGCGAATGGTAATCGACGGATAGGGAAATTCGGGAAAATAGTTCGCGAACGACGCATCGAGCTGAATCTTGTGGCGCTCGACAAGCTGGAGCACGGCCGTTGCCGTAAAAAGTTTGGCGATCGATGCGAGTTCGAACTCGGTGTTCGCATGGACAGGACGACCGGCTTCCCGGTCGGCAAGGCCGATATACTTGCGGTAGATGGGCTTTCCATTACGAGCGATCAGAATTGCACCATTCAATCCATCGCGGCCAGAACGTTCGGTGAAGAAGGCCTCCAGCGTTCGGATCCGATCGTCTCTCGCGGGGGCGGCTATAGCTTGACCAAGTGCCGAAGCTGGTGCGGCGACGGTGGCAAACAGGGCCAGCGAGAGGAGAAGCAAACGATCCATGCGCCCTCGCGATATTACGATTCGTAATATAGGTAGCGAAATGCAATGACCAACTCAACCGCCACGCTTACCGAGCTCGAAGGTGCTGTCCTGTCTGAAATTCACCACCGCGCGAACCGCACGGCATTTCAGGTCCAGCGCGCTTTCCAGCGCTCGCCGTCGACCGAGTGGAGCGGCAGTGCAGGAGCCGTGTACCCTGCGATCCGGCGGTTGATCGAGGCTGGCCTGATTGCGGCAACCCCCATGGCGGGCGGACGCAAGGCGCAAGCCCTGGAAGTGACACGGGCCGGGGTTTCCGCGCTCATTGCATGGGCTTGCGACGCCGGACGTGCGGCGGGAGTGGGCCTCGATCCGTTCCGATTGCGGTCGGGCATCTGGCGGACATTGCCGAACACGGAACGACGGAACGCCCTCAAGGCCGTGGCTGCGGAGATTCGACAGGATCTTGCGCGCCAGGGAGCAGACGACGCAGACACGGTGGAGCGGGCCCGGGACGAACTTGCTGTGCGCCTTCAGCGCACACGGCTTGAATGGATCACCGAAGAATTGAGGACGCTCGGCTGAACAGGCCAACCTGCGGTCCTGCGGTGGCGGATACTGCACCCATCCCCGGTGATATGCGCATTAAGGCCCGCGCAGACCCTCCAACCGAGTTAGCCATGCCGACAATCAGCTGACGGAGGTGGCCCTTGCTCGCCGCGCGACGGGTGGCCGCTATCGAGGGTAATGCTCCGAAAGCCGCCCGTGAGGAAACGGCCCAGCTTCTACCGCAAGCAGCGAGGCGAACTGCGTCTGCCTTTAAGAACGGCTGGCCAGCACCGGAACGGCAAGAAGTGGGGCGTTAGCGGGCCCCGCCCAGATGCGGTCAGAACGGTGCCAATCCGGCATCCGCGCCCAATGACGGAAACCTCGTCCTTTGTTTGACAAGGGAAGCGCGACGGCACATCGTCGCGGCATGACGTATCGCCGGCAATCTCAGCGATACCGCGTTCATGCGGGACAACTCCTGGCGGGCAACTAGCCCCGGGCTTCTCCAGGCGCGTCCCGGAAGCCCGGGGATCGAAAGCGAGCCTACGGCTCGTCGGCGAAAAGACCGCGATTGCTGCCTGAGAGTTCACGACATGAACACCCTGTACGAGGCCGCCAGCCGGCCTCCCATCGAAATGATCGACGTAGAGGCGGAGACCCTCACCGACCTTGCGCTCAGTGTCGAGCGCCGCATGCCGGCCGTGAGCGCATTGCTTCTCCGCGAAGCCGAGCGCGCCCGCCTGCGCAGCGCCGACAGCATTCCAGCCAATGTGGTCACCATGGGATCGGTGGTCGAGTTCCTCGACGACAGCAGCGGCAGCCCGCGCACGGTGACGCTGGTGTATCCGAGCGACGCCGACATCTCCGAAGGACGCATCTCGATCCTCACGCCCGTCGGTGCGGCGTTGATCGGCCTGCGTTCGGGGCAAACTATCCTCTGGCCCGATCGCTGCCTCACCGTGCTCGACGTGACTCAACGTCCACAACTGGCCGGGTAGCGGCCAGTCCGTATCGGCTTCCATGAGCGGGGCGGGGCCGCCGAAAATGAAGCGTTAGCTGCCGTCAAACCCTCTCGCGGCGGAAAGGGTGGAACGGCCATCGCTGGAGCGAGAGCCGCCGGCTGGCGCCCGCCCTCAGGCTACCGCTTCGAGCAGTCCCTCGAACAGCCGGCGGCCGTCGGTGCCGCCGTGGGCGGTTTCGATGCGGCGCTCGGGGTGAGGCATCATGCCGAGCACGTTGCCTGCCTTGTTGATCACCCCGGCGATGTTGCGCGCGGATCCGTTGACGTCCTCGGCATAGCGAAATGCGACGCGGCCTTCGCCCTCGAGCCGGTCGAGCGTCTCGGCGTCGGCGAAATAGTTGCCGTCGTGGTGCGCCACGGGGATCGTGATCGTCTCGCCCGTGTCGTACGCACTGGTGAAGATCGACTGGCTGTTATCCACCGTCAGATCGACGTTGCGGCAGACGAAATTGAGCCCCGAGTTGCGCATCAGCGCGCCGGGGAGCAGCCCGGTCTCGGTGAGGACCTGGAAACCGTTGCAGATGCCGATCACCGGCACGCCGCGCTCGGCCGCCTCGACCACCGCCTTGACCACCGGCGAACGCGCCGCGATCGCGCCGCAGCGCAGGTAATCGCCATAGGAGAAGCCGCCGGGGAGGGCGATCAGCCCCACGCCCGCGGGCAGCTCACTCTCGCCGTGCCACACCATGTGCGGCCTGGTGCCGGTCACGTCCTCGAGCGCCACCGCGATGTCGCGGTCGCAGTTGGAGCCGGGGAAGACGATGACCGCGCTCTTCATTGCTTTTCCACCCGGTAGTTCTCGATCACCGTGTTGGCGAGCAGCTTGCGGCACATGTCGTCGATCGCGGCGTCGCTGGTGCCGTCGGCGACATCGAGCTCGAAGATCTTGCCGGCGCGGACGTCTTCGACGCCGTCGAAGCCGAGTCCGGCGAGTGCGTGCTGGATGGCCTTGCCCTGGGGATCGAGCACGCCGTTCTTTAGGGTCACGATGATGCGGAGCTTCATGGGCAGCGCCTATGGCCCGCCTATCCGAGTCCCGCAATCGGAAAAGATAGCTGCGTTACTTCCCGCGGCGCTTGCGGTGGCTTTCGAGGTCGAGCACGGCCGAGTCCGCGCCTTCCGGGAACAGGCCGAGACGGCGCGCAACTTCCTGATAGGCTTCGACTTCGCCGCCCAGATCGCGGCGGAACCGGTCCTTGTCGAGCTTCTCGTTGGTGGCCATGTCCCAAAGCCGGCAGCCGTCGGGGCTGATCTCGTCGGCCAGGATGATGCGGGCGTAGTCATTGTCCCAGATTCGGCCGAACTCGAGTTTGAAGTCGACCAGGCGGATGCCGATCCCGGCGAACAGGCCGGAGAGGAAGTCGTTCACGCGGATCGCCATGTCGGCCATGTCGTGCAGCTCTTCCTGCGCGGCCCAGCCGAAGGCGAGGATGTGCTCGTCGGTGACCATCGGGTCGCCGAGCGCATCGTCCTTGTAGTAATATTCGATGATCGTGCGCGGCAGCGGCGTGCCTTCCTCGATCCCGAGCTTCTTCGCGAGGCTGCCGGCGACGACGTTGCGCACCACCACTTCGATCGGCACGATCTCCACCTGACGGATCAGCTGCTCGCGCATGTTGAGCCGGCGGATGAAGTGGGTGGGGATGCCGATGCCGGCGAGCAGCGTGAAGACGTGCTCGCTGATCCGGTTGTTGAGCACGCCCTTGCCGCTGATCGTGCCCTTCTTCTGGGCGTTGAAGGCAGTCGCGTCGTCCTTGAAATACTGGATCAGCGTGCCGGGCTCCGGGCCCTCGTAGAGGATCTTAGCCTTGCCTTCGTAGATTTGCCGGCGGCGTGCCATGTCGGCCCTTGTCCCTGAAAAGCGTCGCCCCGGCGGCGCGGGTGGCCGCGCATGTGCCGGGGCTGTGGAAGGACTGGGCCTATACCGGATGGGAAGCAGGGGTGCAATCACGCTTGGGGGTGATGATCGCACCTCCGTCGCGGTCGCTGGCGTCACCGGAATGTCGCTGCGCGCCCGACGCTCGGTTCCGCGGGCCGGTGGCGTTGCGGCAGGCTGTCGCGGATGCGCTTCGCCTCACGCTCCCAGGGGGCGTCATATTCGATCGCCTGCAAGCGCCGGAAGGCATAGGCCAGCTTGTTGAAAAACTTGCCGAGACCGTGGCTCATCGTTCCGTGGTTCTCGCTCCAGGCCCGGCTGTCGAAATCGTTTGCCATGGTGCTTTCTCCTTCGTGAGAGACAGCTTCCATTTGCTCCCAGGCTGCACCCGGCGCCAACAAATCGGTGGATTCAGTTGATAGAGCTGGCTTATGACAAGTCATGCGCCGCATGCCCCCGCTCTCCGCCGTCCGCGTGTTCGAAGCCGCGGCCCGTCACGGCAATTTCACGCGCGCCGCGGAGGAGTTGGGGATGACCCAGGCAGCGGTAAGCTATCAGGTGAAGCTGCTCGAGGAGCGGCTCGGTGCGCCGCTTTTCCGCCGCGACAAGCGCCGGGTGGTGCTCACCGAGGCAGGGGAGCGCGCCGCGCCGCAGGTCTCGCGGGCGTTCGACGCGATCGACGCCGCCTTCGCGCAGGTCCGCGCCGCCGACGAGAAGCTGCTAGTCATCTCGACTTCGAACACCTTCGCCAATGCCTGGCTCGCGTGGCGGCTGGGCAGCTTCCAGATGGCGCATCCCGAAATGGCGGTGCGGCTGGACGCGACCGACACGGTGGTCGATTTCGCCGCAGGGGAGATCGACTGCGCCATCCGATCGGGGCGCGGCGCCTGGAACGGACTGGTCTGCGACAAGCTGCTCGACATCGACTTCACGCCGATGGTGAGCCCGGCCTTCCTGAAACGCTATGGCCCTGTCGCGCCTGCCGACCTGCTGCACCTGCCGCTGATCAGCCCGCACGACAGCTGGTGGGCGCATTGGCTGCGCGAGGCGGGCGTCGACGTGCCGGAAGGCCCGCCGCGGCCGGGCGTGCGGCTCGACTCGCAGGCGCACGAAGGCCATGCGGCGATCGCAGGGCAGGGCGTGGCGATGCTCACGCCCTTCTTCTGGAAGAGCGACCTGGCCGACGGGCGGCTGGTGCGGCCGTTCGAGCAGGTATCGAGCCGCGGCTTCGCTTATTGGTTCGTGATGCCTGAGGCGCGGCGCAACGTCCCCAAAATCAAGCGCTTCCGCGAATGGCTGCTCGCCGAGATCGGGCGCGAGCGGCCGGTGGGGGTTTGACCCAGCGATGCTTTGACACGCGCGATCGGCTTCCCTTAGGCTCGGCTCCGAGGAGAGAATGATGGATTGCAAAACCGATACCGAACAGGCGCGCGAGCTTCATAACACTCTGGAATTCATCGGCCTTCGCGCCCAGGCGACCACCGTCGGCCTGCTCCAGCTGTGCACCGAGCTCGTGCGCGCGGGCGTGCTCGACGATGCTGCGATCCAGCGGATCAAGGATGCGATCCGCATGGAGCTGACGCTCACGCATTCGCGCGGCCATTATCGCAGCGAATTCGAGGAGACGCTGAGGCAGCGCCTGGACGCGATCTTCCCGCGCGGCGACGACGCCCGGCGCGAGGCCCCGGTGGGCGATCTCCACGACCTTCAGGCCGCGCTCGATTCCGACCGGGACAAGACCAGCTAGGACGCGCTCAGAACAGCAGCATCAGGCAGTAGAACAAGGCACCCACCGCCGCCGAGGCGGGGATGGTGATGATCCAGGCGGTGACGACATTGCCAGCCACACCCCAGCGCACCGCCGACGCCCGCCGCGCGGTGCCTGCACCGATCACCGCGCCGGTGATCGTGTGCGTGGTCGATACCGGGATTCCCAGGAACGAGGCCGTGAACAGCACGATCGATCCGCCCATCGAGGCGCTGAAGCCCTGGTGCTGGGAGAGCTTGGTGATCCGCGAGCCCATCGTCTCGATGATCTTCCACCCGCCGGTCAGCGTGCCGAGCGCGATCGCGACATAGCAGCTCACCGCCACCCAGTGCGGCACTTCGAACTCGCCGTGCAGATAGCCGGTCGAATAGAGCAACACGGTGATGATCCCCATCGTCTTCTGCGCGTCGTTGAGGCCGTGGCTCAGCGAATAGGCGCCCGAGGAGAAGAGGTGCAGTCCGCGGAACACGCGCTCGGCGCGCGCCGAGGTAGCGCTGCGGAAAATCCAGCTCGTCGCCAGCATGATCAGCATCGCCAGGATCATGCCGATCGTGGGCGAGAGGACGATCGCGATCAGCGTCTTGTTGAGCCCGGTCCACTGAATTCCCGTTATTCCGGCGTGGGCGACGCCCGATCCGATCATGCCGCCCACCAGCGCGTGGCTGGACGAGGAGGGAATGCCCTTGAGCCAGGTGACGACGTTCCAGAACATCGCGCCCACCAGTGCGCCGAACACCACGGCCGGCGTCACCAGGTTCTTGTCGATCAGCCCCTGGCCGATCGTGTCCGCCACCTTGTGCAGCGCCGGGAAGGCGATCGTCAGGAAATAGGCGGCGCCGTTGAACAGCGCTGCGAAGGCGACCGCGTGGACGGGCTTGAGCAGCCGTGTCGCCACCACCGTCGCGATCGAATTGGCGGCATCGTGCAGGCCGTTGAGGAAATCGAACGCCAGCGCGACCATGATCAGGCCGACCAGCAGCGGGAATGCGAGCTCGTGCATCTCCGGGATCAGGCGTGGTCGATCACGATGCCGTCGATCTCGTTGGCAACGTCTTCGAAAGCGTCGACGATGCGCTCGAGATGCTTGTATAGCTCGCGATGGACGGCGAACTGGAGCGGATCCCGCGGTCCCAGTTCCTTATAGGCCCGCTTGAGCCCGGCAGCGTGGATCTCGTCGGCATGGCTCTCCATCCGGACGAGACGCTCGGTGAGCTCGTGCAGGCGGCCGCCGTTGCGGGCGACGTCGCGCAGCAGCGGCATCGCCTCGGCAGTCAGCCGTGCCGCGTCGACGATGATCGCCGCCATGTCGCGCATCTCCTGCTCGAAGCTGGTGACTTCGTAGAGATCGATCGCCAGCACCGCGGCCTGCATCTCGTCGATCGCGTCGTCCATCGATCCGATCAGCGACGTGATCGCGCCGCGATCGAACGGCGTGAGAAAGGTTTCGCGCACGGTGCGCAGCATCTCGCGGATGATCTCGTCGGCTTCGTGCTCGCGCTCGATCACTTCGCGGATGTGGTCGGTGTTGCCGTCCTGGAGCAGCCGGGCGAGCGCATCGGCGCCTGCGACCACCGTCACGGCGTGCGCCTCGAACATCTCGAAGAAATTGCCCGACTTGGGCAGCAGCCGCTGAAACCATGCGAACATGTGACTTACCTTCGATTTCTGGGCGACTGTGGCGAAAAGTCCTTCGCGCCGGGTCGCGGCCTTGAACTCGCGCGGCCCGAACGATCGGATCAGGTCGCGCAGATCGGGTTCCTCGACCGCGTCGGCCGCTTCGGCGAGCGCGAACCAGCGCCGCTCGCGCTGGCCCTGCTCCTTCCAGCGATCGAGCTCCTGGTTCACCGCCAGCGGGAACACGTCGACATCGACCATCAGCGAAGCGCCGTTGCGGCGGCGCTTGCGGTAGCGATAGGAGCCGATCGGCGTCGGGCAGACCAGCCCGCACACGCCGGCCTCCTCCTCGGCCTCCAGCGCCGCGGCGGCGTGGGCGGAGATGCCTGCGGTGGGATTGCCTTTCGGAATCACCCAACGCCCGCTCTCGCGCGACGTGACCAGCAGGATCCGTACCGGCGCGTCGATCGCATTGCCTTCGGTCCGATAGGGCAGGGCGGCGATCTGGCGAATGGGAACGGACTCCTGGGTGGCGCGAGGGGCGCGACTGTTACGATTTTGTGTCACCGCTGGGCAAGCGCCTATTCGGGCGTGCCTGCCGAACGCCCGGACTCCCATCCGGGCTGCCCGAAGATGCTCCGGCCTAAGCCCTTTGTCGATCCAGCCCAGCTACCGCCCATTCCACGGTGAACCGGGCAAAGGGGGCGCCGAGCCGCCATTGATCCGGTCCATTACCGTCCGCTACCTTTGCTGCGCCGCAGTATGGCAAAAGGGCGTACCACCGAATGGCGAGACAGTATCGCGCGGACATAGACGGCTTGCGGACAGTAGCCGTCATTCCGGTCGTCATCTTCCATCTCGGCACCAGCCTGTTCTCCGGCGGTTTCGTCGGCGTCGACGTGTTCTTCGTCATCTCCGGCTTCCTCATCACCCAGACGCTGCTGGGCGAGAAGGGGACCTGGGGCGAGGCGCTGCTCGACTTCTACAAGCGGCGGATCAAGCGCATCTTCCCGGCGCTGTTCGCGCTCTACCTGGCCGTAATGGCCGCGGCCTGCGTGCTGCTGATGTCCGATCAGGCGGCCGAGGTGGCGCAGTCGATCCTCGCCTCGATCTTCTTCGTCTCCAACATCCTGTTCTACACTCAGAGCGACTATTTCGACGGCGGGCTGGACAGCAATCCGCTGCTTCACACCTGGTCGCTCTCGGTCGAGGAGCAGTTCTACGTCTTCTTCCCGCTGCTGATCTTCTTCACCCGCAGCCTGGCCGAGGCGCGCCGCCGCCAGATCGTGTGGGGGCTGACGATCGTCAGCTTCGTCGCCTCGCTGTGGATGGTTTCGCGCGACCCGAGCGGCGCCTTCTACCTGATCCCCTTCCGCACCTGGGAGCTCGCGCTCGGCTCGCTGCTGGCGATCGGAGCGATCCCCGGGCCACGCAAACAGTGGCAGGCGGAGGCCGGTGCGGTGCTCGGTCTCGCGATGATCGGCTATGCGGTGCTCTTCTACAACAAGGCGACGCTGTTCCCGGGCGCATCGGCGCTGATCCCCTGTGTGGGGACGGCACTGGTGCTGCTGTGTGGCACCGGCTGGACGACGCTTGCGGGGCGCGCGCTGTCGCTCTGGCCGATGCGCTTCATCGGGCTGATCTCCTATTCGCTCTACCTGTGGCATTGGCCGATCATCGTCTTCTATCGCCATCTCGACAGCCGTCTCGACAATTTCGAGCGCGCCGGGCTGCTGATCGCTTCGATCGTCGCCGCGACGATCTCGTGGAAGTTCATCGAGCAGCCGTTCCGGCGGCCGTTCAAGCTGAGCTCGCGCGCGGTCGTGGTGCGCGGCACCGCGGCGATGGCGGGCTGCGCCGCCGCAGTGCTCGCGTTCGCGTCCGTAAATGCCTATCTCTACCCGATATCGGCCCAGGCACGCGGCGTGCTCGCCTATGGCGAGCGGACCGGCCGTACCGCGATGATGCGGACCGGCACCTGCTTCCTCACCACCAAACACAGCTTCGCCGATTATCGTCCCGACGAATGCCTGGCGACGAGCGGAGACAAGCCGCGCGTGCTGATCGTCGGCGACAGCCATGCCGCGCACCTCTATTATGGCTTGAAGGAGGCACTGCCCCGCATGCAGGTGCTCCAGGCCACTGCCTCGGGATGCAAGCCGTTGCTTCAGAGCCGCGGCGCGGCGCATTGCCTGACGCTGATGCAGCACGTCTTCGACGAATATATCCCCAAGGTGAGGCCGGACATCGTCATCGTCTCCGCGCGCTGGCTGGACGGCGACGTGCCCAAGGTCGTGGAGACGGTAGAGGCGCTGCGGCGCGTGGCGCCGCGCGTGCTCGTCTCGGGCCCGATCGTCGAATATGACCAGCCGCTGCCCCGCCTGCTGGCGATGCAGATCGACCGGGGCGAGTCGATCGAGAGCCACCGGAACAATCAGGTCGCGAATGTCGATACGCGGCTGGCCACGGCGATGAAGGCCGCAGGGGTGCCCTATTTCTCGATGTACCGCGCGGTGTGCACGCCGACGTGCCAGCTATGGGCGGCCCCCGGCGTGCCGGTGCAGTTCGACTATGGCCATCTGACCCAGCAGGGATCGGTGATGGTCGCCCGGCAGATGGCGCGCGACATCGCGAGCCAGACCGCGGCGCCGTCCGTGGCGGCGATCGGGGCATCGGCGGCCCTGCCGAGCGCCGCCGCCCCCCGGCCGTGACTCCCCGCGAGGGAACAGGCTTTGCTCTCCGCAATCGGCGGCGCCGGCCATGTGGCGCGCCGGGCTGAGCGCTGCTATCCGATGGGGCGATGACTCTCGACACCGATACGCTCGATCCTTCCAGCGAACCCTCCGGCGCCTCCGACGTCCCCTTCGACAGCGCATTGTCCGAGCGCTATCTCGTCTATGCGCTCTCGACGATCACGGCGCGCTCGCTGCCCGACGTCCGCGACGGGCTGAAGCCGGTGCACCGGCGGCTGCTGTGGGCGATGCGGCTGCTGCGGCTCGATCCGGCCTCGGGCTACAAGAAATGCGCGCGCGTCGTGGGCGACGTGATCGGCAAATATCATCCGCACGGCGACCAGTCGGTCTATGACGCGATGGTCCGCCTCGCGCAGACCTTTGCGCTGCGCTACCCGCTGGTCGACGGGCAGGGCAATTTCGGCAACATCGACGGCGATAACGCCGCGGCCTATCGCTACACCGAGGCGCGGCTGACGCAGGTCGCGATCGATCTGATGGCCGGGCTCGACGAGAACGCCGTCGATTTCCGCGCGACCTACAACGGCGAGGAGGAGGAGCCCGAGCTCTTCCCGGGTCTGTTCCCCAATCTGCTGGCGAACGGCGCCGCGGGCATCGCGGTGGGCATGGCGACGAGCATCCCGCCGCACAACGCCGCCGAGCTGATGAACGCCGCGGTGGCGCTGATCGACAACCCCCAAGCCAACGTCCTCGAATATGTCCAGGGGCCGGACTTCCCCACCGGCGGGCTGGTGGTGGACGGCCCGGCGGTGATCGCCGAAGCCTATGCCACCGGCCGGGGCAGCTTCCGCGTCCGCGCCCGGATCGAGAAGGTGGTCGAGAAGGGCGGGGGCTGGCACCTGGTCGTCTCCGAGATCCCCTATGGGGTCCAGAAGGGCAAGCTGATCGAGGGGATCGCCGCGCTCATCAACGACAAGAAGCTGCCGATCCTGGGCGACGTGCGCGACGAGAGCGCCGACGACGTACGCATCGTGATCGAGCCGCGCAGCCGCACGGTGGACGCCGAGACGCTGATGGAGAGCCTGTTCCGCCTCTCCGACCTCGAAGTGCGCGTGCCGCTCAACCTCAACGTGCTCGACAAGAACCGCACGCCGCGGGTGATGAGCTTGCAGGAGGCGCTCGCCGCCTGGGTCGAGCACCAGTTCGTCGTGCTGCGCCGCCGCTCCGAGCATCGGCTGGACAAGATCGCCGACCGGCTGGAGCTGGTCGGCGGCTACATCATCGCCTTTCTGAACCTCGACCGGGTGATCGAGATCATCCGCACCGAGGACGAGCCCAAGCCGGTGATGATGGCCGAGTTCCAGCTCACCGACCGCCAGGCCGAGGCGATCCTGAACATGCGGCTGCGATCGCTGCGCCGGCTGGAGGAGATGGAGCTGCGGCGCGAGCAGGAAGGGCTGGAGAAGGAGCAGGCCGAGCTCCAGCTGCTGCTCTCGTCCGACGCGCGCCAGCGGACGCGGATGAAGCGCGATCTGGCGAAGATGATCGAGCGCTATGGCCCCGAGACGGCGCTGGGCAAGCGGCGCACTGACATCCGCGAGGCGGGGCCCACGCGCGAGATCCCGCTGGAGGCGATGATCGAGCGCGAGCCGATCACGGTGATCCTCTCGCAGCGCGGCTGGATCCGGGCGATGCGGGGACACGTCGATCTCGCCTCGGCCGACACGGCCAAGTTCAAGGAAGGCGACGGCCCGCTCTTCGCCTTCCATGCGCAGACCACCGACAAGCTGCTGCTGGCGGCCGACAACGGGCGTTTCTACACGCTCGGTGGCGACAGGCTGCCCGGCGGCCGCGGATTCGGCGAGCCGGTGCGGCTGATGATCGACCTCGAGGGCGAGCGGCACATCGTCGCGCTGCTGCCGGCGAGCGCGGCGGAGAAGCTGCTGGTGGCGGCGAGCGACGGGCGCGGGTTCGTGGTGAAGGCCGAGGACGCGATCGCCGAGACGCGGAAGGGCAAGCAGGTGGTGACGCCGCGACCCGGCGCGCAGCTCAAGATCGTCCGGCCGATCGCGCCCGAGGAGGATATGGTCGCTGCGATCGGCGACAACCGGAAGATGGTGGTCTTTCCCTTGTCCGAAGTGGCCGAGATGGCGCGCGGGCAGGGCGTGCAGCTCCAGCGCTATCGCGACGGCGGGCTTTCGGATGCCAAGACCTTCCGGATGGCGGACGGGCTGAGCTGGACGATGGGCGGAGAGACCGGACGGACGCGCACCGAGAGCGATCTGTCGCCGTGGCGCGCGGCACGCGGCGCGGCCGGGCGGATGCCGCCGACGGGGTTCCCGCGCGACAACCGGTTCTGATCGGCGGCGGGACGAATTTGTCTTACTTCAGCAGGCTTTAACCTCTTCCGACTAGCCCCGCGGGCGTGATGCCGTTGCGAAACCACAGTTCCATGCGCGAGGGCATGGCCTTGCCGGGCGAATCGGCGATGCTGCTGGATCTGCTGCCGGTTCCTGCCGCAGTGGTGGCGCTGGAAGGCAGCAGGTTCCATTTCGAGGCCGTCAACACGCCGTTCCGTAAGGCGGCGCTCGGTACGGTCGCCGCCGAATCGCCGCTGATCCGCCTGCTCGGCGAGCAGCTCCGCCAGTTCCTCGGCAGCGAGGAGACGCGACAGGACATCGCCTGGCAGTTCGGCGGCGAAGCCGACTTCCGCTGTTTCCGCGTGACCTTCTCCCGCCGCGCCGCGGACCGGGCGACGCACAGATGCCTGGTGACGCTGGTCGATCAGACCTCCGAGCTGAGGACGGTGCACAGCCTGCGCCGCGAGATGGCGACCGACAGCCTCACCAGCCTGCCGAATCGCCAAGGCTTCAGCGACGCGGTCGAGGCGGCGATCGGACCGGGGGATTGCGCCGGCTTCGCGGTGCTCGCGATCAACCTCGATCGTTTCAGCCGCGTCAATGCCTGCATGGGCGGGCTTGCCGGCGACGAGCTGCTGATCTCGGTCGCGCGGCGGCTCAAGGGCGCGTTGCGGGGGCGCGACGTGCTGGGCCGGCTGGGAGGCGACGAGTTCGCGGTGCTGCTCCACCTGGAGAGCGGTCCCAACGACGCGTTGCGCACCGCCAAGCGCATCTATGCCACGCTCGCCGCACCTTTCCGCCTTTCCGATTTCGAGATCCGCGTCGATTGCGCGATCGGCGTCGCGATGGGGGAGGACAGCCGGGACGATCATGAGGATCTGATCCGGCATGCCCAGTTTGCGGTGAAGCGGGCCAAGAAGAGCGGGAAGACCGAATTCTACCACAGCCGCGCGTTCGACATCGCCCGCGAGCAGTTCGGAGTGGAGACCCGGCTCCGGCGCGCGATCGAGAACGGGCAGATGACGCTGAGCTACCAGCCGATCTGCGACCTGGGGACCGGGCGAGTGACGTCGTTCGAGGCGCTCGCGCGCTGGACGACCGAGGACGGCGTGAGGCTCTCGCCGGACGACTTCATTCCGGTGGCGGAGGAATCGGGACTGATCGTTCCGCTCGGCCGCTGGGCGATAGAGGAGGCGGCGAGGACGCTCGCGGCATGGGATGCCGCGATGGAGGGCGATTGCGGAGTGAGGGTGGCGGTCAACCTCTCGGCGATCCAGCTCCAGCGCGACCGCGTCCCGCAAATGGTGGCGGACGTGCTCACCCGCCACGGGGTCGCGGGCGCCAGGCTCACGCTCGAGCTCACCGAGGGCGCGATCGCCAGCGACAGGGATCGTGCCATCCACACGATGATGGCGCTCAAGGAAATGGGTGCGACGCTGGCGATGGACGACTTCGGCACCGGCTATTCGAGCCTCGCCTGTCTGCAGAAGCTGCCGATCGACCTGCTCAAGATCGACCGCAGCTTCGTGACCGGCATGCTCGCCGACCGGGACAAGGTCGCGATCGTCCGGGCGGTGCTGAGCCTGGCGCAGGCGCTGGGGATGCAGACCACCGCAGAGGGAGTCGAAACCAACGAGCTCGCCCAGACGCTGGCGGCGCTGGGCTGTACCTATGGACAGGGCTTCTTCTACGCGCAGCCGCTGGAGGCGAGCGACGCCTATGCCCTGCTGGCTTCGCGCAACGCCTGGCCCACCACGTCATCGGCGATAGCCGCGACGCGCGCCGCATCCGGAAACCCTTCCGCGATCCACTGATCCTCGACCCGGCGGAGCGCGCGGGCGACCTCGGGGCCCTTGCTGAGGCCCCGATCGACCAGCGCGCCGCCCGAGATCGGTAGCGCAGGCGGCTGCCAGCTCGCGAGCGCGGCGATCGCGGAGGGCTCGCCGGCGAGCAGATGGCGGTCGATCGCCTGTTCGACGCCGATTCGATAGGCGAGCGCGCGTGCGCCTTCGTCACCCGTCGGGCGGGTCGCGCTCTCCAGCCGCCTGCGCTGCGCATTGGAGAGCTTGAGCCGCGCGCCGACGCTTTCGGCCACGGACGCATCGGGCGGCAGCAGCGCTGCGAGACGGCGGATCGCGTGGGGCGGCTGGCCGGTCGCGGTTTCGGCTTCGGCAAGCGCGGCGAGCCGTGCGGCGCCCCCGGCGGTGACCTCGGGCAGCACCGGCTCGAAGATGCCGCGTTCGACCATCAGCGCTACGATGCGGACGGCGTCGCGCGCGACGAGCAGCTTGAGCAACTCGTCGGCGATGCGCTCGCGCGAGAGCGCCATCAGGTCTCTGGCACGCACGGTGCAGGCTTCCAGTCCGTCGGGATCGGGCGCGTCGCCGAATCTCGCGAGGAAGCGGAAGAAGCGCAGGATGCGCAGATGATCCTCGGCGATGCGCTGATAGGGGTCGCCGATGAAGCGCACGCGGCGCGCATCGAGATCGGCCAGTCCCCCGAAATAGTCGAACAGCTCGCCGGTGAGCGGATCGGCGTAGAGAGCGTTCATCGTGAAGTCGCGCCGCGCCGCATCCTCGCGCCAGTCGTCGGTGAAGGCGACCGTGGCACGGCGGCCATCGGTGGAGATGTCGCGGCGGAGCGTGGTCACTTCGACGGGGCCGCTTTCGAGCACCGCCGTCACGGTGCCATGCTCGATTCCGGTGGGCACCGCGCGGATGCCGGCGGCGCGCAGCAGCTCGATCACCCGCTCGGGCGCGTGGCGCGTGGCGATGTCGATGTCGGCGACGGGGATGTCGAGAAGCGTGTCGCGCACGGCGCCGCCCACGAAGCGCGCGAGGCCGTCCGACGCGCCGAGCACTTCGGCTAGCTGCACCAGCCCTTCGCGGCGGCGCCATTCGGCTTCGGGCAGCGTCACGCCATCCATCGCAGCCGCCGCGAAAGATTGACGATCATCGCCGCCGTTGCCCCCCAGATCCGGTGATTGTCCCATAATATCTCGTAATAGCGCCGCTCGCGCCCCTGATATTGGGCGGTCGCTTCGCGGTGATTGGCATGATCGAGCAGGAAGGAGAGCGGGACCTCGAACACGCTCGCCACCTCGGCTTCGGCGGGGATCAGGTGCAGGTCGGGCGGAATGACCCCGACCACGGGCGTCACGTCGAAGCCAGTCACGGTGCGATAGCTGTCCGCGGTGCCGATCACCTGGACCTCGGCGGGGGGAAGCGCGATCTCCTCCTCGGCCTCGCGCAGCGCGGCGCCAACGGCGCCGTCATCGCCCGGGTCGATGCGGCCGCCGGGAAAGGCGACCTGGCCCGCGTGGCGGCGCAGCGTCTCGGTCCGCCGGGTGAGGATGACGCCCGGATCCGTCCGCTCGGTGACCGCGATCAGAACCGCGGCCGGGCTTCCGCGCACTTCGGGATCGAAGTCGAAATGGTCGCCGGGGAGCAGGACCGGCCCTTCCGCATGTGCGGCCGCGAGCGCGACGCGCAGCCGTTCCGCCAGCTTCATGGCGCCTTCCCTTTTTCCTGAGGCTCCAGCGCGAAGAAGGCGCCGTTGCTCCACACGCCGGGCGGGCTGCTGCCATTGGCGAGCGCGATCTGGGCGAGCTCGTAATAGACCGGGCGGGCGACGAGCGCCTCCAGCCCGCGGCGGACGTGGAGATAGGGACGGGGACCGTCCTCGCGCTCCTCGAACCGGAGCGCGTGCTCGGGACCGGCGGTCATAAGGTCGCCGGTGTTGAGCCGGAAGGCGAGCCGCATGGCCGCGCCTTCGCCCTCCGCCTTCATCTCGACCGCAACGAAGGGGGCATCCTCGACTTCGATGTCAAGCTTCTCGGCCGGAGTGACGAGCACGAAACGGCCATCGGGCTCGCGGCGAAGGATCGTGGAGAAGAGCCGGATCATCGCGGGCCGTCCGATCGGCGAGGCCTGGTGGAACCAGGTGCCGTCGCGCGCGATCCACATGTCGCTGTGGCCGCAATGCTCGGGATTCCAGCTCTCGACCGGCGGCAGGCGGTTCTCCTCGGCCATCCGCGCGATCTCGGCGAGCGAAAGGCCGGCGAAATCGGGAGGGGGCGGGGCGGGCATGCGAATCCCTTAGTCGGAGCAGGGCGGGTTTGTCGAAGGCGGAGCAAGCTGGACCGTTAATTTGACCCTTTCACGGAAACGGCGTCGATCTCGTAATGTTGTTGCGCCGTCCGCGAGAAAGGAAACGGTCGAATCGCGAGTGGCCGGGTGCGAATCGTCCCGTCACGCAAGCAGGCGAAACCCTTTTTGGAAGCGCAATCCGTCAGGCCGCGCGCCGCACGGGGCGCGGGCCGAGCGTTCCGGCACAATCGGGAACGCCTTCGCCCCGCGCGAGCAGCCGGTGCCGCTCGAACGGGCCGGGCAGGCGCCAGCCGCCGGTATGCTGCGCGGTGAAGCCGAAGAAGCGGCCGTAATATTCGGGGTCGCCGATCAGGATCAGCATGCGGCAGCCCTCCGACTCGCAGCCCGGCACTGCCTCCAGCATCCGCGCCATCAGCGCGCGGCCGATGCCTTCCTGTTGGCGCGCCGGCTCGACTGCGACCGGTCCGACCATCACCATCGGCACGCTGCCGCCGCCATCGCAGGCGAGCGCGACCGGCCAGCACTGGATCGTGCCGACGAGCGCGCCATCCTCCTCCACCGCGGCGAAGCTGAGCTCGGGGATGGGATCGGTGCCGTGGCGGATGCGATAGGCCGTGCGCGCACCTCGCTCGGGCCCGAAAGCGCGGTCGAGAAGCGTCTCGACGGCCTCGGCGGCGACATCTGCGAGCGGCACCAGTGCGATCACCTCAATCCATTTCCCGAACAACCCCCGGCGGCGCTGCCGGGGCCGCGCGCTTTATAGCCGATGCGGCGCAACGCAAGAGCGAATCGGACCGAACGAATCGGGAGAGAGTGCGGCGTCGTGCGGGGATTCGGTCCATCGAGGGCAATATCCCGCAATCCTCCCCCGGCAGGGCAGGGGAACTGCATATGGAATATGTTGCCGGTCGGAATGGATTCGACAAAGTCTCCGACCGTCCTGAGCTTATCGAAGGACGTTCTTTTCTTCTGGCGGGGCACTCGCATCGAGAAAAAGCGGCCATTCGACAAGCTCAGGGCAAACGGAATTTCCATATGCGATTGTCCTGCCTGGCGGGGTAGGACTGCGGAAGCCCGCCTAGACTGAATCGGTATTCAGATTTCGGCTCCCCATTTCCCAAAATACGCCGTCACCCCGGACTTGTTCCTGGGTAACGCGCGGTATGGCGGATTCGGTGCGCTTCGCACTGAATGGCGATCCGCCCAAGGCAGCAGATTGCCCCGCCCCTGGGGGGAGTTCCCGTCGCACAGGCGGCTTTCCCCTGCGGCGGCTTCTGCTATGGGGCGCCGGTTCCCACGAAAGGCTCTCCGTTTTGCGCGATCTCCTGCAGCTCCAGGTCCATGACCTCGAGGTCGAAGTCCTCACCGGCATCTATTCGGAGGAGACGCACCTGCCGCAGCCGCTGCGCATCTCGGTGTCCGCCGACATCGACATGCCCGAGCGCTTCGATCCCGATACACCGCTCAGCGCCTCGAAGAGCTATATCGACCTCAAGCACGCCGCGTCGACCGCGCTGCCCAGGGACGTGCATTTCACGTTGATCGAAGCCGTCGCCGAGCACATCTGCGACACGCTGTTCATATCGGACCCGCGCGTTCAGCGCGTGGAGGTCCAGATCGTCAAGCTGGCGATCGCAGAGCGCGGCGAATCGATCGGCGTGACGCTGGTGCGCCACCGGCGCTGAAGGATGCGAACCCCTTCCCGCAAGCGGAAGAGGGTGGATGTGTCAGCTGCAGGGGCCGAGGGCTTTGAGCACCATCGCGTAGTCCTCGCGCGCGATCGCGGCGTTGGACGGATCGGCCGATTCGACGCTTTCCGCCGGAAGCTCGCGCGGCAGGCCGCAGGCGAGGCGGTACCAGAGCAAGGTGTCGCGTTCCGGCGGACCCGCCGAATCGTCCACGATGTCCCCCAGCGAGACAGACCAGCGCGGAGTTTCACCCGGACGGCGCAGGATCTGGAGCGAGACCGGCGCATTGTTCGCGGTGTGCAGAAAGACCTGGGTCTCGCCTTCACCCGGGAGCGTGCCGGGCACATGGAAGGCGTTTCCGACACCCGTTATCGACGGCGGCGCGTCCGCCGCCATCACCTGGCGTGCAATCTCGCGCACCTGTGCGTCGAGCGCGGACGACCATTCGCGCTGCGCGTCGAGCCCGTTGAGCTGCACCTGGTCCGCCCGGCCAGCGACCGGACGTGCGAATAGCAGGACCCGCTGCTTCTTGAGCTTGGGCGCGCGGCCCTTCGCGGTGAGCGGCACGTCGACCAGATAGCCGACGCGTGCGGGGAGGGGATTCGCGCTGCGAATCAGCGCGAGGACATCGGCCTCGACATAGAATCGCGCCCGGCCTGCAGCGAGATCGGCAGCCTCCGCACCCTTGATCCGGGTGGCGTCGCGGATGCGCGCGTCGATGATCGTCGGGGCCGTAATGACCTGCCCGGCAATAGTGGCATAGCTGGGTAATACAGCTTGGCTGCCGGCCGAAGTTTGCGTTGATTCTTGGGCGAAAACTGGAGGCGTGGTTAACGACAAAGCGCAACAAAACGCCACGAAAGATACGCGGATCATAGCTTATGGTTACCCCATCCGCCCCGGTTTATACAGAAATAATTCCGTCATCTGGCCCCTATAGGGTCTTGAATGTCTGACAAAGCGTTTGCCTAGGCTGGATCGCCGCGATAGAGACTCGCGCTCTGCCGAACCAGCGCGCTAGCAAGCGCACGGTGGGCGGGCTTGTGCGCCGGTCGTTCCGCCGCCCAGGGTCGCAGGTTTTAGAGGAGTGACGTCGCCGAATGGCTTACGCTGACCGGAATACAAGTGGCAGCCGGTTTGTTGCGATCATCCTGGTCGCGATAATCGTTGCTGGCATGGGTTATGCCTTCGTCACGGGTCTGGCATACCAGTATATCAAGAAGAAGGCGGAGGAACTGAAGACCTTCGAGGTCGAGGAACCGCCGCCCCCGCCCGAAGAAGTTCCGCCACCGCCGCCGCCGCCGGATAGCCCGGTGCCGCCGCCGCCGACGCAGGTCGTGACCCCGCCGGCGCAGGTGCAGGTGCAGGTACCTTCGCCTCCGATGCAGACGACGACGGTGATCCCGCCGCCGCCGCCGATCACGCCGCCGGCGCCTCCCGCGCCTCCGGCGCCCCCCGCGCCACCGGCCCCTGTGATCAGCAAGGCCGCTGCCGCAAGGGGCAATCCCGGCGAATGGGTGACCCGCGACGACTATCCGCCCTCGGCGCTTCGCAACGAGGAGGAAGGCTCGACCGGCATCACGTTCGAAGTGAATGCCCAGGGCCGCATCGAAAACTGCCGAGTCACGTCTTCGTCCGGCTCATCGACGCTCGACGACGCGACGTGCCGACTGGTCACGCGCCGCGGCCGTTACTCGCCGGCGCTCGACGCAGGCGGCAAGCCCACCCACGGCGGTCGCAAGTCGCTCCGCTTCCGGTGGCAGATCGAGCAGTAAGGCTAATCATCTGGCGAAGAGCCACTTCTGACAGCAATCTTGTATAGGGAAAGAACCAACAATGCTCACGACCATTCTCGCCGCCGGGGCCGGCGCTCCGCCCCCCAGCTTCGACATTCTGCACTCGCTGAATGAGGGTGGTTTCATCTCCTGGGCGACGGCCATCATCCTCACCCTGATGCTCTTCTTCTCGCTCTACATCCTGTTCACCAAGCTGTTCGAGCAGCAGAAGATCATCAACCAGTCCAAGCGCGTCAGCGCGTCCTTCTGGAACTCGGGCAGCCTGCGCGAGGGTGCCGCGAAGCTGGAGAAGAATTCAGCCTATCGCCAGATCGTCGAGGACGGTCTCGCCGCGCAGGAAGAGCATGGCAAGCTGACCGATCCGGTCGAGGCGCATGACTGGCTGCATGGTTCGCTGGCTCGTTCGGAAGCAGCGATCAACTCGGTGCTCGGCGGCGGCCTCGCCTTCCTCGCCACCGTGGGTTCGACTGCTCCGTTCATCGGCCTGTTCGGTACCGTCGTCGGCATCTTCCGCGCGCTGATCAAGATCGGCGCCGAGGGTCAGGCTTCGATCGGCACCGTCGCCGGCCCGGTCGGTGAAGCGCTCATCATGACCGCGCTCGGCCTCGTGGTCGCAGTTCCCGCGGTTATGGCGTACAACTGGCTGCAGCGCCGCAACAAGTCGATCGCGGAGAACCTCAGCGCCTTCTCGAACGACGTGCTCGGCTATCTCGCCTCGGACGGCCGCGTCCGCCCGGCGACCGCCGCAAAGGCACCGGCCGCGGCGACCACCGCCAAGCCGGCGACCACCACTGCCGGCCAGGTCGGCGGCGCGCAGACCCGCCCGTAAGCATGTGATCGGGCCCGCCTTCGGGCGGGCCCCAAACGCCGGTGAAGATCTGCCGGCGGCAGGCAAGGAATAGGATTAGCCGCAATGGCGATGAGCGTAGGTGGAGATTCCTCCACGGAAAAGCCGATGTCGGACATCAACACGACGCCCCTCGTGGACGTCATGCTGGTGCTCCTGATCATCTTCCTGATCGCGGTACCGGTGGCGATCCAGTCGGTAGATCTCGCGCTGCCGAAGGTGGTGTACGAACCGACCGAGACCAAGCCGGAGAACGTTTCGCTCTCCATAACGGGCGCGGATGGCAAGTGCCAAGTTTACTGGGGGATGACTCCGGTGACCAGCAAGGAACTGCTCGACAGGAGCGTCAAGAAGCTCGAGTCCGATATCGAACGTCAGGGCGGCCCCAACGCTGCCGGGCTCGAGCTGCCCGAGGTGCATATTCGCGGCGACGTGAACACGCCCTACCGCTGCATCGGCGGAACCATCTACACGATGCAGATGGCTGGTTTCGTGAAAGTCGGCTTCATTTCCGAGCCCTTGCCGGGTTCGGTGCCGGCGTCGTAGGCGCCGCGGATTTTGAGGAGTTAGTTAGATGGCAATGAGCGCTGGTCAAAGCGACGGCGAACCGATGATGGAGATGAACACGACGCCGCTTATCGACGTCATGCTCGTGCTCCTCGTCATGCTGATCATCACCATCCCGATCCAGACTCACGCCGTGAAGGTGGATCTTCCGCAGCCGAACCCGAACCAGGCGACGCCGATCGAGCCAGAGAAGAACAAGCTCTACATCGACGCCGAGGGCAAGATCTTCTGGAACAGCGTGCAGATCGACGAGCTGACCTTGCGTCAGTATCTCGACGCGTCGCTCGCCCGTGATCCGGAGCCGGAACTGCACTTTCAGCCCGATCCGAACGCGCGCTACGAAGTCGTGGACAGCGTGCTCGCGATCGTGAAGCGCGCGAACGTGACCAAGCTCGGCTTCGTCGGCAACGAGCAGTATCGCAACGACTTCTGATCCGGCTGCGCTTCGGCGCAACTGCTGCGGAAATCGAGGAGGCGGCCTTCGGGTCGCCTCTTTTTTGTGCCGCGTTGCAAGATGCAACCTTCGCACTTGTCTGCCTGCAACGAAAGTGACATCCGAGAGTCATCAAACTGTCACGAAAATGCAATCGTGATGTAATGAGGCTTAGGAGGTGTCGATGCGTATTGCTCTCGTTCTACTCGCCGCCGCACCGTTCGCGCTGGCCATGCCGGCGCAGGCGCAGAGCGATGCCGCTTCCACCGCGATCGTAGGCGGTGCCTATGACAAGGCCGAGGCGAAGCTGCTCGCCGAGCTGCGCAGCAACCCCGACCAGCCGGAGACGCTGCTCAACCTCGCCGCGGTCTATTCGAAGACCGGACGCTCGAGCGAGGCGCGCGCGCTCTACTCCAAGGTGCTGTCGCAGGACGCGGTGCTGATGGACCTCGCCTCGCAGCGCACCGCGAGCTCGCACGCGATCGCGCAGACGGGACTCCAGCGGCTCCAGGCGGTTCAGTTCAGCGCTCGCTGAACTTCCTGCGCCAGTGCGGGCCGTTCCGGCGGCGCGAACAGCAAAACGGCTGCGGACGCGGATGCGCTCGCAGCCGTTTGCATTTGACGCAGACGCTCAGAGCCGCGGGAGCGTCACTCCGCGCTGGCCCATGTATTTGCCCGCGCGATCGGCATAGCTCGTCTCGCAGGGCTCGTTCCCCTGGAGGAAAAGGAACTGGCACGCGCCTTCGTTGGCGTAGATCTTGGCGGGCAGCGGCGTGGTGTTCGAGAATTCGAGCGTCACATGCCCCTCCCATTCGGGTTCCAGCGGGGTGACGTTCACGATGATCCCGCAGCGCGCATAGGTCGATTTGCCGAGGCAGATGACGAGCACGTCGCGCGGCACGCGGAAATATTCGACGGTGCGCGCGAGCGCGAAGCTGTTGGGCGGGATGATACACACGTCGGTCTTGCGATCGACGAAGCTGTTCGAGGCGAAGTCCTTGGGATCGACCGTCGCCGAATCGACGTTGGTGAAGATCTTGAACTCGTCGGCGACGCGCGCGTCATAGCCATAGGAGGAGAGGCCGTAGCTGATGCAGCCTTCGCGCCGCTGCGCCTCCACGAAGGGCTCGATCATGGCATGGTTGCGGGCCTGTTCGCGAATCCAGCGGTCGGAAAGGATCATTCGGGGCTCCGGACGAGGTGGGACACTCGTTTCGCGGGAAGCACGGCGCTCCGCAAGACCTATCGAACCGTGAGCTCGAACGGTGTCGCCGGAAGGCCGGTGCCGTCGTAGAGATTGCAGATCGGGCTGTCGCCCCAGCAGAAGCGGACGCGATCGGCGGCGCCGGTGCCCGGCTCGATCAGTACGTCGGAACCGTCGAGGCGCGCAGCGACGAAGCGGCAGCTCGCCTTGGCCGTGCCGCACAGTTCGAAGCCGATCGGCTGGGCGGCGCTATAGGCGACGAGGCCCTTTTCCGCGCCGGTGAAGCGGATGCGGATCGTGCCTCCCTCGCGGTGCGCCTCGACCGGCCATGGTCCGGAGGAAGAAAGCTTGCCGCCATAGGTAAGCGCCTCGGCACCCCGCGCGAGACGATGGCCGACATCAAGCTTGTTGGCCGGGTGGATGTCGACGACGTCGCCGAGATCGATCGTCACTGCGAGCGCGGCGTGCGGATCGGCGACGACGGCGCGGCGCTGCTCGTCGCGGATCTGGGCGAAACCGCCCTCGACCGGCGCGGGCACGCGCGGCCCCCAGCCCGAAAGCTGCGCGACGAGGAAGGGCATTCGAGGATTGCCGAACTGGCCCCGCCATCCGGCCATCATGCTCGCGAGCTTCCCGGCATAGCCGTCCGGAGAACCGGCATTGGCCTCGCCCTGATACCAGGCGGTGCCGCGCAGCCCATAGGGGCCGATCGGCGCGACCATGGCATTGTAGATGCCCGAGAAGCCCGCGATCGCTTCCCACGGCGCATGCGGCGGCTCGCCGATCCCGGCGGGCGCGCGACGCCAGCGCCACCCCTCCGGTCCGGCCAGGGGCACGCTGGTGCCGTCGGCGAAGCGGATCGCGCGCTGGTCGGCGCTCCCGGTGAGCCCACCTTCGCCCCAGGTGTCTACCACGCCCACGGCGACGACGTTCCTGCCAGCCTTTAGCGTGCCCGGCGCGAGCGCATAGAGCCGCGGCTGCCCCCAGGCATAGGTGACGCCTACCGGCACGCCGTTGACGAAGCTCGCGTCCATGTCGTCCGCGGGGCCGAGCGCGAGCGTCGCGCCCTTGGCTGCCTGTTCGGGCGTGAGCGTCACTTCGGTGCGATACCAGAGCATGCCGTTGTATTGGGCGAGCTCGGCGACGCCCCATTTCTCCCAAGCCTCGAACGAAGGCAGGGGGCTCCAGTCCCCCGGCGCGGCGGCCTGCCACGGCTCGGCGCCGGCGGCATCGCCCGACTTGCTGCGATACCAGGCCATCCACCGCTCGCCGAACTGCGCGCTCGCCCGCGCCGGATCGGTGCGATAGCTACGCAGCAGCGCGAGGTCGGCCTGCACCGCAGGATCCTTCGCCAGCGCGCTTTCAGGCCGCCAGGCGTCGATCGCCGTGCCGCCCCACGTGGCGTCGATCAGTCCCATCGGCACTTTCTGGGAAGCGCGCAGGTCGCGCGCCATGAAGTAGCAGGCGGCCGAGAATTCGCGCACCGTGTCGGGCGTGGCTCGCTGCCACTCGACCGGCGTCGCAAACTGGCGCTCCGGGACGAGGCTGGTCTTCTTCTCAACCGTGAGCAGCCGGAGTTCGGGATCGTTGGCCTTGGCGATCTCGCCCGCCGCGCCAAGCACGCCGTTCACCGGATATTCCATGTTCGACTGGCCCGAGCAGAGCCAGACGTCGCCGATCATCACATCTTCGGCACGCGCGCTCGCGCCGCCGCGCGCGGTGACGGCAAGCGCATAAGGACCGCCCGCGCGCATCGGGGGAAGCTCAGCGCGCCAGTGCCCGTCCTTGCCCGCGCGCACCTGCACCTTGCTGTCGCCAAGGGAAACTTCGAGGCGCTCGCCTGGTTGCGCATCGCCCCACACTGCGATCGGCCGATCGCGCTGGAGCACGCCATGATCCTGGAACATCGGGTGGAGCAGGGGAGCCGCGGTTTGTGCCCAGCCGGGCACAGCGATCGTCATCGGCAGCAGCGCTGCCGCCCACATCCAGGATTTCCGCATGGCCTCTCCTCCGTTAGCGGTAACAAAGAGATGAGCGGCAGCGATGGCAAGCGGAAAGGTTGGCCGGGCACATGGAAAGGGCGCCGGAGGAAGATCCCGCGGCGCCCATCCCCCTTTTTCCGTCCGCTGCGCCGGTCAGATCCGCAGGCGCACGCCGAACGAATAGGTGGTGTCGTCGTAGCGATACTCGTTGCCGAAGTCCGGCAGGGCGAAATAGCCCTGATATTTGTTGCCCAGGATATTGGTCCCCCCCAGGTCGAAGCGCAGGCTGTCGTTGACGTCCCAGCTCAGCCCGAAGTCGAGCCGGCCGCCGGGCTTCACATAGTTGAGCAGCAGCGGGTTGTACGTCGGATCGAGCGCGCGCGATTCGTCGGCGAGCGGACGGATGCCGAGACCGCCGGTCTCGTCGCCGTCGTAATAGCTCGAGCGATAGGTGTAGACGAGCCGGCCGGAGAGCCCGAACTTCTCGTAGAGCAGCCCGACGTTGTAGTTGTACTTCGACACGCCCTGGAGCGGCAGGCCGGCGAGCCGATCGGTGCCCTTCACTTCGGTGTCGGCATAAGTGAAGTTGCCCATCAGCCCCAGCCCCGAGAGCGCGCCGGGCAGGAAATCGAAGAAGGCCTGGCCGCTCACTTCGACGCCCTTGAGCTCGGCGGCGCCGATGTTGCGCGGGCGGCTGATCGAATAGTTGATCCCGTCGATCACTTCGTTGGCCGCGGCGCTGACCACGCGATCGGTGATGTCGCGCTTGTACGCCGCCACCGCCACGAATCCGCGCGGAAAATAATACTCGAGGCTCGCGTCATAGCTGTCCGACTTCTGCGGGCGCAGGTCCGGATTGCCCGCAGAGCCCGAGTTGAGCAGGTTCGGGTTGGTCGACAGCGAATAGGTGAGGCCGGGGTTGAGCGAGGCGAAGTCCGGGCGGCGGATCGTCTTCGAATAGCTCGCGCGGAACTGGAGCCCGCCGCCGAACTGGATCCGCGCGCTCGCATTGGGCAGCACGTCCACGTCGGAGGTGGTGGCCGAAAGCGGGCGGATCTCGGTGCGCGCGGGCTGCCCGCCGGAAGCCGGGATCGTCACGACGCTCGATCCCTCGATCGTCCGCTTAGTGCCGGTGGGGCGCACGCCGATGACGCCGTCGAGCGTCACGCTGTCGGTTATCGGCGTCTCATAGGTGAACTGCGCGTAGAAGGTCGCGGTCTTCTCGACGGCATGGAAGCGCCGCTGCGGCTGGTAATCGGGCTGGCCGGTGGGCAGGCCGTAGAAGGTGCGAAGGATGTCGCGGCCCGCTTCCGATCGCAGGAAATCGGGGTCGGGCACGAGCGCCCCGGCGCCGTTGTTGAACGTCGGGACGCCGGGCATGCGGTAGAGATAATCGGATGGCAGGCTCGATGCGTCGACGCGGATCGCGTTCGCCTCTGTGGGTGTACCGATCACTCCGCCGGGTGCGCCCCTGTTGACGACCGCCTGCTGGAACTCGCCAGAACGATCGGCATAGCGGAACCCGACCTGGAATTTCCTGAGCAGGTTGCTCTCGATCTCCAACTCGCCGTCGAGCCGCCCCTGGAAGAGTTCGCCGGCCGAACGATTGAAGTTCTGGTCGAGCCCCTGGGCGACCACGAGATTGCTCGAGGACAGATAGGGATCGCCGGGCGTCGTGACGTGCGCACCGTCGCCCGTGTTGGCGACATATTCGAAAGTGGGAATGCGCTGGCTGACCACCGCGAGCACGGTTTCCGCGGTGTAGACCGAACGCTGGTACGAGACTTCCGCCGTGCCCTTGGCGCCGTCCTTGTCGAAGCGCAGACCGAACGCGCCCATCCAGGCATCGGTCTTGTTGTCGTAGCTGTAGGTCTTCTGCTCGCTGACGGCGTTGGAGATGGTCGCCGACTGGACCTGGCAGAGCTCCTGCACGCGGAAGGAGGGGAGGGTGGGCGGAATCCCGCCAGGCAGCGGCGTCTGGCCGCTGTCGAGGCGCGAACGCGCGGTGAAGCAATTGTCCGAAAGCTCGATGTCCGAGATCGTCGTTCCCGGCATGAAGAACTGGGCGTTGGCGAGCGACCATTGGCTCTGCGAGCGATAGCCGGTGTAGAGGCCGTCGAGATAGACCTGCAGGCTATCGGTCGCCTGCCACTGGATCGCGGCATTGGCCTGCGGGCGCTCGTACCAGCCATAATCCGAATGGCTCTCGACCACGTTGGGAAGCAGCACGCCGGGCAGGTTGTAGGGGATGTTGGTCCCCTGCGCGGCGCGGCGGACGCCTTCGCGCGTGCGCGGGTGGTTGTAGTGCGTCTTGGACCAGCTGACGTTCACCAGCGCGCCGATGTCGCCGATCCCGGTCTGCCAGGTATCGGTGGCGAGGATGCTCAGCTGTGGATCCAGCCGTTCGGACTTGAGGCTGTAGTTGCCACGCGCGTTGAGCACGATCGTCGGGCGCGTGAAGTTGAACGGCTTGTTGAGCTGCAGATCGATGATGCCGGCGATGCCGCCCTCGATCAGATCGGCGGTGTTGGACTTGATCACGTCCACTCGCGCGAGCGCGTCGGCGGGCAGGTCCTGCATTGCGAAGGTGCGGCCGGTGGTGGTGATGATCTCGCGGCCGTCGACCGTGGTGAGAATGTCGCCCAGGCCACGGACGCGGACGTTGCCGATCTCGTTGGACTGGGTGACCGACACCTGCACGCCCGGCACGCGCTGGAGCGCGGCGGCGGTGGTGGGATCGGGGAACTTGCCGATGTCCTCCGACACGATCGAGTCGACGACCTGCGGCGCGTTGCGCTTGATCTCGGCGGCACGCTCGAGGCTCTGGCGGATGCCGGTGACGACGATCTCGTCGGACGGAGCTTCGGCGGTAGTGTCTTGGGGGACGGCTGTTTCGGTGGGGAGCTCAGGGGCGGTCTGTGCGGCGGCGGCGCCGGCATAGGCGAGCGCCGACATGCTCAACAGAATTCCGGTCCGTATCATTTCTGTCCCTCCCGCTGACTTGTTTATTCGAAATAATAATATTATTCCGTTTAAACATGTAAAGCCCTTGCGAGATGTCGCAGACAGCCGTTCCGCCGAAAGTATCTTCCGGGAACTCCGTGCGTTAATATCCTATCTAGATAATAGGATTAGTGCGGCAAAGGAAAAGTTTGGCGGATCAGCGCAATCCGAGGTCCCTGGGGCCGAAGGCGTCGGGGAGCAGCTGGGACAGCGTGTATTCGACGATCGAGTCGCCGGCTGCGCTGCCGCAATAGACAGTGATGTCGCGTCCGCCGAGCTGGGCGGCTTCGTTGATGATCTGTCGACAGCGGCCGCAGGGATTCACCGGCGTGATGTCGGGATGCCCGATCCGCCCGCCGATCACGCCGATCGCCACCACGTCGCGCAGCCGGCCCTGGGCGCTGGCAGTGGCGAGCGCCACCGTCTCGGCGCAGAGCGAGAGGCCGTAGCTGGCGTTCTCGAAATTGGCGCCGGTCACCACGGTTCCGTCGGCCAGCAGCACCGCGGCGCCCACGGCGAAGTTGGAATAGGGGGCATAGGCGTTCTTCGCCGCCTCGCGCGCTGCCCCGATCAGTGCCTTTGCGCCTTCGTCGTTCATCGTTCTGGTCCCTGCGCCGCGGCCGCGGCAGAAGCTGCCGCCTGCCACATCCGCGAAGGAGGAGCCAGTCGCGAGCTGGTCAGCGGGCCTGATTGGCGCCGTTCGCCGCCTCTACTTCGTTTTCCATCGCGCGATAGTGCGAGATGTTGAACGTGACGAAGATCGTGAGGACGATCGCCACCACTAGCACGAGGATGAGGATGGCAGCGCGGCGGAGGCGGCGGTCGCTGGGTCTTGGGTCGGCCATGGCGATGCTCCACGGATCGAGGTCTGCCGGCGGCGGCTCTGACTTCAAATCGGCGCGGGCGGAGTCGTTCCCTATCCCTTGATGTGGAGCACGCACAGCAGCGTGAACAACCGGCGTGCGGTGTCGAAATCGACTTCGATCTTCCCCTCCAGCCGCTCCTTGAGCAGCTCGGCCGCCTGATTGTGGATGCCGCGGCGCGCCATGTCGACCGTCTCGATCTGCTGCGGAGTCGCGCTGCGGATCGCCTGGTAATAGCTGTCGCAGATTGCGAAATAGTCGCGGATCGGGCGCCGGAAGCGGCCGAGGCCGAGGACGATCGTCTCGAGGTGCGAGCCGTCGGCACGGCGGATCTCGAGTACCAGCCGGCCCTCCTGCACACTCAGGTGGAGCTTATAGGGGCCGGCATAGCCGTCGGCGTGGACGCGCAGGGGGGCGAAGTGGTTCTCCTCGAGCAGGTCGAAGATTGCGATGCGGCGTTCCTGCTCGATGTCCGCCGAGCGCCACAATATGGTGCGCTCGTCCAGCGTGACATCGATGATCCGCGGATCGGCCATGCACGGCTCCTATCCGCTCATGCCCGTTATCCACAAGGCTATGGAGTTGCCGCGGAGGCGCGGTTGCGCGACAAGGAGGCATGGCACAACCGATCCCGTTTCCCGCCCCGGAGCAGTCCGAGGGCGTCCACCTTCCTGCCAATGTCGAGGCCGAAGCCGCGCTGCTCGGCGCGATGATGATCGACAACCGCGTCGCCGAGGACGTGCTCCAGAAGCTGCGCCCGGAGCATTTCTTCGAACCACTGCACGGCCGGATCTACGAGGCGATCGCGGCGATGGTCGGCGACAACCGGCTGGCGACGCCGGTGACGCTGCGTCCGCTGTTCGCCGCCGATCCGGCGATGAAGGAACTGGGCGGGCCCGCCTATCTGGCGCAGCTCACCGGCAACCCCGCCAGCCTGATCGGCGCGCGCTCGTTCGCCGACCAGATCTACGACCTGGCGATGCTCCGCGCGCTGGTGAGCGTGGGGCGCGATCTCGTCGACGGCGCGCTTGACACCAGCCAGGACATCAATCCGGCCAAGCAGATCGAGCAGGCCGAAATGAAGCTGTACGAAGTCGCCGAGAAGGGCGAATCGGACAGCGGATTGAAGTCGTTCACGCGCGCGGCAACGCTGGCGGTGCGCCAGGCCGAGAAGGCGATGAACTCGGGCGGCGGCATCTCGGGGGTCACTACCGGGCTCACCGACCTCAATGCCTCCACCGGCGGCTTCAACCGGTCCGACCTGCTGATCCTCGCCGGGCGTCCGGGCATGGGCAAGACCTCGCTCGCTACCAACATCGCGTTCAACGCCGCCAAGCGCTGGGCCGACGACTTGGAGGCGGGCATCCCCGAGGAGAAGTCGATTGGCGCGCCGGTGGCCTTCTTCAGCCTCGAAATGTCTGCCGACCAGCTGGCGATGCGTATCCTGTCGGAACAGGCCGAGGTCGTCTCGGAGAAGCTGCGTACGGGGCAGATCAGCCATGCCGAGTTCCAGAAGTTCGCGCGCGCGGCGGGCGACCTCGAGCGGCTGCCCCTGTTCATCGACGATACCCCGGGCTTGACGATCGCGGCGCTGCGCACCCGCGCGCGCCGGATGAAGCGCCAGCACAAGATCGGGATGGTGATCGTCGATTATCTCCAGCTCCTCCAGGGCAGCGCAAAGGCATCGGGCGACGGCCGCGTGCAGGAAATCTCGGAGATCAGCCGCGGTTTGAAGACGCTCGCCAAGGAACTCAACGTGCCGGTGCTGGCGTTGTCGCAGCTCAGCCGTGCCGTCGAGAGTCGCGAGGACAAGCGGCCGCAGCTCTCGGACCTTCGCGAATCGGGCTCGATCGAGCAGGACGCCGACATCGTGCTGTTCGTCTACCGCGACGAATATTATCACGACTTCAAGGCGCCCACGAAGGTGCCGGACGGCACCGAGACCGCCGAAGAGCGCATCGCCTATGAGCAGTGGCAGGCGCGCCAGCTCGAAGTGGCGAACAAGGCGACGGTGATCATCGCCAAGCAGCGCCACGGCGCCACCGGATCGGTCCACATGCGCTTCGATCGCCAGTTCACCAAGTTCAGCGACCTGGCCCACGAAGGGTATTGAGGGGGCGTTCGGAGTTTACTCCGGAACCAGCTCGACCACGTCCAGGATCGATTCGAAGCGGGGACGCGGGAAGACCAGCCGCCAGCGCTTGTCGTCGATCCGTTCGATATAGCCGATCATATCGCGCGTGTCGTCGATCCCGTAGCGCAGCGGGGCGTTCTCGTCGCCGAGCACCAGCGTGCCGAGGAAGATCGCGCGCGTGTCGCTGTGCGGGAAGATGAGGCCGGTGGGGCGCTGCGATCCGGTGCGCTTGTGGAGGCTCTTCACCTCGCCTTCGTCGGAGACGCGGCACTCGAACCACGGATAGGCGGTGAAGTCGCGCATTCCGGGGCCGGCGGCGCCGAGCTTGAAGGTACGGCAGCGATAGCGACCTGCGACCGGGGTGGCTCCCGAGAGTGCGCGATCGGGGTTGAAGAGCAACGGGTTGGAGGCGATCGCGGCGGCGTCGGCCTTGCGCGCGCGGGGCAGCGCCTCGTCCCAGGCGGTGCGCCAGTGGCGCATCCGCGAGCGATCGCTGTCAGTGGCGACACGCTGCCAGTTGATGCCACGCGGCAGCTCCGGCGAGGTCGCCTCGCGATAGACGCTGCAGCCGGCAAGGCCGATCGCCAACAGGGCCAGCGCCGGCAGCGTGCGGTTCATCGTATTCTCCCCATCATGCCGCCGTCCAGCCGCCGTCCATCGCGTAATTGGCCCCTGTAATCGAAGCGGCTTCGTTCCGGCAGAGAAATAGCGCAAGGGCTGCCACTTGTTCCGGCAGGACGAATTCCTTCGTGGGCTGGGCGTCGAGCAGCACGTCGTTGATCACCTGCTCGCGCGTCATGCCGCGGGTCTTCATCGTATCCGGGATCTGGTTCTCCACGAGCGGAGTCCAGACATAGCCGGGCGAAATGCAATTGACGGTGATGCCGTGGGTGGCGACTTCGAGCGCGACGGTCTTGGTGAGGCCGGCGATGCCGTGCTTGGCCATCACATAGGCGGATTTGTTGGCGCTCGCGACCAGGCTGTGCGCCGAGGCGGTGTTGATCACGCGGCCCCAACCTTTGGCCTTCATGTGCGGCACGGCGGCCCGCGTCATGTGCCAGGCGGAGGAGAGATTGATCGCGATGATCGCATCATACTTATCGACCGGAAACTCTTCGATCGGGGCGACGTGCTGGATGCCGGCGTTGTTGACGACGATGTCCACCGAGCCGAGCTCCGCGGCCGCGCGCGCGACCATCGCCGCGATCTGATCGGGTTTGGTCATGTCCGCGGCGTCGTAGAGCGCTCGGGCGCCGCTGGCCGTTTCGAGCGCGGCGCGCTCCGTCTCGATCGCTGCGGCGTCGCCGAAGCCGTTGATCACCACGTTCGCGCCTTCCGCGGCGAATGCCTTGGCATACGCGAGGCCGATGCCCGAGGTGGAGCCGGTTACGATCGCGGTCTTGCCTTTCAGGAACATGCAATACTCCCTTAGCGTCGAATGAGGTCGAAGGCGGCGGTCTTGCCGTCGAGGATGTTGCTGGCGACGAGCCGGGCATTGGCCATGGTCTCGGCCACCGCCGCGCGGCCCGCCTGCCAATGCTCGCGCATCGACAGCTCGGAGAATTCGAAGTCGCGCGCGCCGCCTTCCCATGCGTTCGCACGATAGATGAGATGCACGAGCGACAGCGGCTGCTCGGCAGCCATCGCCTCCAGCTCACGAACGTCGGCGTCGCCCCTCAGCTCGGGCGGTAGTTTGGCGAGCACCTTCCGGATCGTCTCGCGCTCGCAGCGGAGCCGCATCCGCTCGTCGGTAACCGTTCGGGTGCGGCTGGAGAAACGGATCTCCTTCTCGCGGGCGAAGACGTCGGTGATCGTGCGCGGCCGCTCGCCGGCGGCGGGGAAGAGATCGACCTGGAAGACCAGCATAGGCTCCCGCTGATTGTCGAGCACATGCGTGAGCGGGGTGTTGGAGACGAGCCCCCCGTCCCAATAGAAGCGCCCGTCGATCTCCACCGGCGGGAGCCCCGGCGGCAATGCGCCCGAGGCCATGACGTGGCGCGCGTCGAGCCGCATCTGGCTGGTGTCGAAATAGCGGAAATTGCCGCTCTCCACGTCGACCGCGCCCACGGCGAGGCGGACGGGGCCGCGGTTGAGCAGCTCCCAGTCGATCAGCTCGTCGAGCGTGCGGCGAAGCGCCGCCGTGTCGTAGAAGCTCAGCGCCTCGGGCGTGCCGGGAAGCGCAAGGCCCGGCAAGCACGGGCGCGGCGCGAAGAAGCCGGGCACGCCCGACCACAGTACCCAGGCAGCCGATGCTTCATGAACCCATTCGCGGGCCTGGTCCTCCAGCGGTATCGGTATCGAAGGGAGCGCGCTCGCAAGCCTGTCCCAGAACTGGCGGAGCCGCTCGATCCGTCGCTCGGGCGGATTGCCCGCAAAGATCGCGGCATTGATAGCGCCGATCGAAATTCCCGCGATCCAATCGACTTCGATCTCCGCATCGCCGAGCGCGTCGATCACCCCCGCCTGATAGCTGCCGAGCGCGCCGCCACCCTGCAGCACCAGCGCCACGCAATCGGGCAGCGGCATGCTGCGCGCGCGGCGCGGCTGTTTCGACTCGGCATCGGCCATGCGTGGGGGTTTGCTGGACCGGCAGGGCAGTGGCAAGGCAGTCGCGAAATATCGGGATGCAACGCTGCGGCCGATCGGGCATTGTTGCGGACACGAACGAAGAGGAACCCGCAATGCGTCTCGACGATCTCGATCCCACCGATAATGCGCGCGACCTGGGATCGGGAGGCTTCGGCGGCGGGGGCGGCGGGTTTCCGCTGCTGGGGTTGCTCCCCTTGCTCTTCGGGCGCGGCATGGGCTGCGGCGGGATCGTGCTGCTGGGTATCGTCGCCTTGATCTTCTTCTCGATGGGCGGCGGTGGGCTGCTGAGCGGTGGCGGACAGCAGGTGCAGCAGGGGCAGCAGGGCCAGACGGGAGCCAATCGCGCCTGCGATACCCAGGACGAGCTGTTCGCCTGCCGCGTGATGACCAGCACCGAGCAGGTGTGGAACCAGGTCTTCGCCGAGCACGGCGGACGCTATGATCCCCCGACGATCAACTTCTTCCAGAACAGCGTCCAATCGGCGTGCGGCCAGGCGTCGACTGCAGTCGGCCCCTTCTACTGCCCCGGCGATCAGGGGGTGTACCTCGACACTTCCTTCTTCGCCGAACTCGACCAGCGCTTCGGCGCCAAGGGCGATTTCGCGCGCGCCTATGTGGTGGGGCACGAGGTGGGGCATCACATCCAGAACCTCGAAGGCACTTCGCGCCAGGTCTCGCAGGCGCAGGCGCGCGCCAGCAAGACCGAGGGCAACCGGCTCTCGGTGCTGCTCGAGCTTCAGGCCGACTGCTACGCGGGCGTCTGGGCCAAGCGCAGCGGCCGGCTGGAGGCGGGCGACATCGAGGAAGGCATGGCCGCCGCCAACGCGATCGGCGACGATACGCTCCAGCGCCAGGGGCAGGGAACGGTGGTGCCGGACAGCTTCACGCACGGCAGCTCGGCACAACGGATGGAATGGCTGCGGCGCGGGCTGGAATCGGGCGACCCCGCGACGTGCAACACTTTCGAAGGCGCGCAATGATCCCGCGAAGGCACAGCAATATTTAACGTTCTGCTGCTTGACCAACCCCCTCCGTTCAGCTGAGCTTGGGAACGGGGTAGGGGGAACTATTCATGGATACTGAGACGACGAGCGCGCGCGCGTTCGAGTTCGACGGCAACTGGCGCGAGTTCGCGCCGATCGCCTTCACCAATCTGCTGCTGTCGATCGTGACGCTTGGGATCTACACCTTCTGGGCCAAGACGCGCGAGCGGCAGTATCTGTGGAACCAGACGCGCTTCATCGACGATCGGCTCGAATGGACCGGTACCGGGCTCGAACTGTTCATTGGCTATGTGCTGGCGGTGGTGCTCTTCGCGCTTCCGCTCGCGGGGCTGCAATTCGCGCTCCAGGCGCTGGCGATCCGCGGTCATGTCGGCGTGGCGGTGCTGCTCGTCGTCGGGCTCTACCTGCTGCTGTTCTATCTCGTCGGAATCGCAGTCTTTCGAGCACTGCGCTACCGGCTGAGCCGCACCTATTGGCACGGCATTCGCGGGGGAAGCGACGATCAGGGCTTCGCCTTCGGATTTTCCTATCTGTGGAAGACGATCGTCGGTTCGCTGGTGTTCGGCCTGATGATTCCCTGGTCGATGGTGTCGCTCTGGAAGGATCGTTGGAACGCGATGAGCTTCGGCCCGCACCAGTTCGTGGCCGGCGGAGACTCGAGCCCGCTCATGAAGCGCTATCTTCTTTATTACCTGCTTCCGATCGTCCTGGTCATTGGCCTGGTCGTCGTCGCGGCGGTGAGCTCTGACACCAGCAGCTCGATCGAGGACGTCCAGGCGAAGGTGCTTATCGGCGCGATCGTCGGCTATGTCTTGTTCTTCGTGCTGCTCGGGCTGGTCGCGCTGATCTTCTACTCGGCCTATTTCCGCGAAGTGGTGAGCCACCTCTCGCTCGGTCATCTAGAATTCGGGTTCACGGCGCGGACGAAGGATTGGGTCAAGCTGATGCTCGGCAACATCGCGCTGGTGGTGTGCACGCTTGGGATCGGATCGATCTTCCTAGGCTATCGCCACTGGTCGTTCTTCGTCCGTCACATGCACGCCTATGGCTCGCTGGATCTGGACGACTTCACCCAATCGACCACGCGCGCGCCGACGCAGGGTGAGGGGCTGCTGGATGCTTTCGATGTCGGAGCATTCTGACCAGGCGGCTGTGTGGCACTATGATGGGCAGAGCGGGGTCCGCCGCCTGCCCGTCCTGGTCGCTGAGGGAGACGGCTTTCTGCTCGTGGAGGGTGATCGCAGCGACGGGCCCCATGCCTTTACCGATCTGACTGCGCTGGGAATCGCGGGTGGCGACCTGCAATTCGGACTGCGGGACCGGCCGGGTTGGCGCATCGGCTTCAGCGAAACGCCACCTGCGCCGATCGCCAGCCGGCTTCCGGGCGCCAAACGCTACGGCGGTCTGATCGATCGTATCGGCCTGTGGCCGGCCGTGGGTGGGTTCGCCGCACTTTCCGCACTTGTATTGCTCGGGCTGTGGGTGGCCCCGGCAATGGTCGCGCACATGATACCGCGATCGACCGAAGCGCGGCTGGGCCAGCTCATGGTCGGCGATTTCGGTGGGCGCACATGCTCCACACCTGGAGGCGACGCGGCGCTTGCGGCGCTCAAGGCGCGGCTGGGCGGGGACATGCCGGCAGCGGATGTGCGGGTCGTCGATGTTCCAATGGTCAATGCGGTCGCGCTGCCCGGCGGCCATGTCCTCATCTTTCGCGGGCTACTGGCCGCGGCGAAATCCCCCGACGAGGTCGCCGGGGTGCTTGCGCACGAGATGGGGCATGTCGAGCATCGTCACGTGATGCAGGCACTGGTCCGCCAAGCCGGCTTGAGCGTGGTGCTGGGCGGGCTCGACGGCAATGTCGGAGGCTATACCAACGCGCTTCTTTCCGCGAGCTATTCACGTTCGGCCGAGGCGGAAGCCGATGGCTATGCGATCGGCACGCTGAGGCGCGCGCAGATTTCGCCGATGGGAGCTGCCGGATTCTTCCAGCGCATGGCGAAGGTGGAAGGAAAGGCGGAGGGGCCAGCCGCGCTGATGGGCTATCTCGCGAGCCACCCGACATCGTCGGAACGCGAAAAGCGTTTCGCGGCGAGTGCGAAGGGCAAGCCCGTGCCGGCACTCGATGCCGGGCAGTGGAAGGCTTTGCGGGACATCTGTCGCGGGCGTTCCAGGGGGGATTGGAAGGACGGCTTCCGCTTCTGAGGATGCTTCCCTTGGAGCACGCCGCCATCTAATCGTCGGGAATGACCGACGAACGCCCCAGGCTCGCCTATCGTCATTTGCCCGGGCGCGGCCCGACTGTCGTCTTCCTGTGCGGCTATGCGTCGGACATGAACGGCACCAAGGCATTGGCGCTGGAGGAATGGGCGCGTCGCACCGGGCAGGCTTTCCTGCGCTTCGACTATGCCGGCTGCGGCGAGAGCGAGGGCGCGTTCGAGGACCAGACGCTCGACGGCTGGCGCGACGATGCGCTGCGGATCATCGATGCGGTGGTGGACGGACCGGTGGTGCTCGTCGGCTCGTCGATGGGCGGGTGGATCATGTTGCTCGTCGCCAAGGCGCGGCCGGAGCAGGTGAAGGGGTTGGTCGGCATCGCGGCTGCGCCCGACTTCACCGATTGGGGCTTCACGCAGGAGGAGAAGCTGGAGCTGCTCCAGCGCGGGCGGCTCGAACAGCCTTCGGACTATTCGGACCAGCCGACGGTCACCACGCACGCCTTCTGGGCGTCGGGCGAAGCGAACCGCGTGATGACCGGCCCGATCGCCTATGACGGGCCCGTCCGCCTGCTCCAGGGCCAGCGGGACAAGGAAGTGCCGTGGCTGCACGCGCCGACGCTCGCCGAGCTTTTCCGTTCAGACGCAGTGCAGACTTGGCTCGTCAAGGACGGCGATCATCGGCTCTCGCGCGAGCCCGACATCGCGCTGATCCTCCGGGCCGTCGAGGAAGTCCTGGTGCTATGCTCTTCTCCCTCCTGATCCTGAGCCTCCAGCAGGCCACGCCTGTCGCGCCCAAGCCGGCGCCGGTCGAGCCGCCGCGCTACGCCGCTTGCATGGACCTGGCGACCGGAGACCCTTCGGCGGGCGTGGAAAGTGCCAACCGGTGGCGGCTTGAAGGCGGGGCCATGTGGGCGCGGCAGTGCCTGGGCGTCGCCTATGCCAACCAGGAGCGCTGGGCTTCGGCGGGCGGAGCGTTCGAGGAGGCGGCGCGCGAGGCCGAGCGCATCGGCGATCCGCGCGGCGCCAAATACTGGGCGCAGGCGGGCAATGCCTGGCTCGCGGCCGGCGAACCCGCGAAGGCGCGCACGGCGATCGACGCGGCACTGGCGAGCGGAGCGCTTTCCGGTCTGGCGCTGGGGGAGGCGCGGCTCGATCGCGCCCGCGCCCTGGTTGCGCAAGGAGAGGTACAAGGTGCGCGCGACGACCTGGACCGCGCACTTGCGGATGCTTCGGATGATCCGCTGGCTTGGCTCCTCTCAGCTACGCTTGCACGGCGCACCGGCGACCTGACGCGTGCGCGCCGCGACATCGAGGAAGCGCTCAAGCGCTCACCCGACGACGCTTCGGTGCATCTCGAAGCCGGCAACATCGCCGCAGCATCCGGAGACGAGGCGGGCGCCAAGGCGGGCTGGTCCAAGGCAGTCGAGCTTGCCCCGGGCAAGCCGGTCGCCGCGGCGGCGAGCAAGGCACTCCAGCAGTTCGAGCCCGCCGCACAATAGCGAGCCGACAGGCTAGTGCGGGCGCCGGCTGCGACCTATCTGCACTCCGTAACCCTTCAGCGGAGTCCCGAATGCGATTTCTCCACACCATGATCCGCGTCTCCGATCCGGACGCCTCGGTGCGTTTCTTCGAGCTGCTCGGGCTCAGGGAAGCGCGAAGGATGGAGAATGCGAAGGGGCGCTTCACGCTGATCTTCATGGCCGCGCCCGGGGACATGAACGCCCCCGGCGCGCGAGCCAATGCCGAAGTCGAGCTCACCTACAACTGGCCGCCCGAGGACGGCAGCGCCCCCGAGCACTATTCGGGCGGGCGCAACTTCGGCCACCTCGCCTATCGCGTCGACGATATCTACGAGACGTGTCAGCGGCTGATGGACAATGGCGTGACGATCAACCGTCCGCCGCGCGACGGCCATATGGCGTTCGTACGCACGCCCGACCTGATCTCGATCGAGCTGCTTCAGGCGGGCGATCCGCTGCCGCCCGCCGAGCCTTGGGCGTCGATGCCCAACACCGGGAGCTGGTGAGCGGCATGGATGTCCGGCTGTGCGCGCTGACCGGCGCGGCGCTGCCGATCGTCCAGGCGCCGATGGCGGGTGCCGCGGGCGTCGAGCTGGCCGTGGCGGCGATCCGCGCGGGGGCGCTCGGCTCCCTGCCGTGCGCCATGCTTTCACCCGAGCAAGTGCGGGTGCAGGTGGCAGAGGTGCGCACGCAGGTGCGCAGCCCGCTCAATCTCAACTTCTTCTGCCATCGACTGCCGCCTCCGCAGGACGAGAGCGAGTGGCGTGCGCTGCTGGCGCCCTATTACGTGGAGGAAGGCGTTCCGGCGGGCGCGCCTGCTCCGCTCCGACGGCCGTTCAACGCGGCGATGTGTGCGCTGGTGGAGGAAGTGCGGCCCGAGGTGGTGAGCTTCCATTTCGGGCTGCCCGAGCCTGCGCTGCTGGCGCGCGTGAAGGCAGCGGGGGCGAAGGTGTTCGGTAACGCGACCAAGGTTGAAGAGGCGCGCTGGCTCGCTGAGCGCGGCTGTGATGCAGTGATCGCGCAGGGCGCGGAGGCAGGCGGCCATGCGGGGTGGTTCATCGATCGGCACCGGCCGATGCCGCTGGCCGAGCTATTGTCGCAGGTGCTCGCCGCGGTCGATCTGCCCTTGATCGCCGCTGGGGGGATCGTGGATGCGACCGACGTGACGGCAGCGCTGGAGGCGGGCGCGGCGGGCGTCCAAGTCGGCACCGCCTATCTGGCGACGCCCGAGAGCCGCATTTCGTCTGCTTTCCGCGCGCTGCTCGGCACCCCGGCAGCGGCGGACGCGGCGTTCACCAATCTGCTCTCGGGCCGCGAGGCGCGCGGCATCCGCAACCGGCTGATGCGCGAGCTCGGATCCATGCGCGACGAAGTGCCCGCCTTCCCCTATGCTTCGAATGCGCTCGCACCGCTCAGGACCAGGGCGGAGGGCGAGGGCAGGGGCGATTATTCGCCGCTATGGGCGGGGGCAGGCGCGGCGCGGGTGCGCCAGATGCCGGCCGAAGCGCTGACTCGTTCGCTCGTTCAGGAGGTAAGCTGATGGCGGAGCTCGAAATCGTCCGCATTCCCGCGCTAAGCGACAATTACATCTGGCTGATCCACGCGCCGGACAGCGGGGAGACGATGGTGGTCGATCCGGCGCAGGCGGAGCCGGTGCTCGCCGAGGCGGAGCGGCGCGGCTGGCACATCTCGGCGATCTGGAACACGCACTGGCATCCCGATCACACCGGCGGGAACGCCGAGATCAAGGAAGCGACCGGCGCGACCGTGATCGCACCTGCCGCCGAGGCTACGCGGATACCGACGCTCGACTTCGGGGTGCATGAAGGCGACGAAGTGCGCCTCGGCGGGCACGTCGCGCGAGTGCTGGAAGTGCCGGCCCATACAGCGGGGCATATCGCCTATCACTTCGCTGCGGACGGAGTGGTCTTCGTCGGGGACACGCTGTTCGCGATGGGGTGCGGGCGGCTGTTCGAAGGAACAGCGGAGCAGATGTTCGCCAGTATGCAGCGGCTGGCGGAATTGCCGCCGGAGACGCAGGTCTACTGCGCGCACGAATATACGCTGTCGAACGCCCGGTACGCGCGAGTCGCTGAGCCCGATAACGCAGCGATCGCCACCCGGATGGAAGCGGTCGAGCGTGCCCGGGCTGCAGGCGAGGCGACCGTGCCGACCACGATCGGCGAGGAGCTGGCAACCAATCCCTTCCTCCGCGCGGGGAGTGTCGCGGTGCTCGCCGAGCGCCGCGCAGCCAAGGATGCTTTTCGCGGTTAAAGGGGGTATGGTGGCCGCACGAGGAGACAGAGGATGCGGCTGGCAATCATCACGGGCCTGGGCGCGCTGGCGCTGGCGGGATGCGCGGCGAACAGCGAAGTCCAGCAATCGCAGCAGGCGCGAGCCGATCGCGAGCTGGCGGACGCGATCAAGGACCGGGTCCCCGGCGAGCCTACGGACTGCGTCAGCAACATGAGCCTTGATGGCCCGCAGATCATCGACCGAAACACGATCCTCTACCGTGACGGCAGTCGCATATGGCGCAACGAGCTCGGATCCGAATGCCCGGGCCTCTCGCCGTTCGACACGATCGTCCTGGAGGTCCATGGCTCGCAGATCTGCCGCAACGACCGGTTCCGGACCATCGATCCGGGTTCGCGGATTCCTGGCCCCTATTGCCTGCTCGGCAAATTCACGCCCTACACCAAGAAGTGAGCCGCGGCTCTCCCCGGACGCGCCCGGGGAGGGGCCGATCAGAGTACGTAGCGGCTGAGATCGGTGTTGCGTGCCACCACGGCGAGCTGCTTCTCGACATAATCGGCGTCGATCGCGAGCTTCTGCCCAGCACGGTCCTCCGCATCGAAGCTCACTTCCTCGAGCAGCTTCTCCATCACCGTCTGGAGCCTGCGCGCACCGATGTTCTCGATCTCGCCGTTAACCTCTGCGGCTATTTTGGCGACTGCACGGATGCCGTCTTCGGTGAAATCGATCGTTACCCCCTCGGTTCCCAGCAGCGCGGCATATTGCTGCACCAGACTCGCCTTCGTGTCCGAAAGGATCGCGACGAAATCAGCCTCCGTCAGTGCCTTGAGCTCGACACGGATGGGAAGGCGGCCCTGCAGCTCGGGCAGCAGGTCCGAAGGCTTGGCGACGTGGAACGCGCCGCTTGCGATGAAGAGGATGTGATCGGTCTTCATCGGCCCATATTTGGTCGCGACGGTGGTGCCCTCGATCAGCGGCAGCAGGTCGCGCTGCACGCCCTCGCGGCTCACCGAACCACCGCGCACGTCGCTCACCGCGATCTTGTCTATCTCGTCGAGGAAGACGATGCCGTTGGCCTCGGCGTCGGCCAGCGCGACGCGGCTTACCTCGTCCTGGTCCAGGCGCTTGTCGGCTTCCTCCTCGACCAGCTTGTCCCATGCCGAGCGGACGTTGAGCTTGCGGCGCTTGAGCGGGGTGCCGGCCAGGCCCTTCATCATCTCGGACAAGTTGATCATCTGCGCGCCGCCGCCGGGGATCTCGAACGGCATCTGCGGCGCCTGTTCGAGCTCGATCTCGATCTCGGTATTGTCGAGCACGCCGTCGTTGAAGCGCTGCTTGAACGCCTCGCGTGTGGCGGTGCTCGAATCCTTGCCGGTCAGTGCATCGAGCAGGCGGTTCATCGCCGCGTCCTCGGCCTTGTCCTTCACTGCGGCGCGGCGGCGCTCCTTCTCGAGCCGGATGGCTTCCTCGACCAGGTCCCGGGCGATCTGCTCGACGTCGCGGCCGACATAGCCGACCTCCGTGAACTTCGTTGCCTCGACCTTGACGAACGGCGCGTCCGCGAGCTTGGCGAGGCGCCGGCTGATCTCGGTCTTGCCGCAGCCGGTCGGCCCGATCATCAGGATGTTCTTGGGGGTCACCTCGTCGCGCAGCTCGGGGGCGAGCTGCTGGCGGCGCCAGCGGTTGCGGAGCGCTACCGCGACGGCCTTCTTGGCATCCTGCTGACCAATGATGTGCGCGTCGAGCGCGGCGACGATCGCCTTGGGCGTGAGCTTTTCGTTCATTAGGGGGATTTGGGTTCTCTGGTTTGTTTCGTCCTAGATGTGGGGGCGGGGCGCGCGCTTCAAGCCGTGCAGCGAAAGCCGCTGAAGAAGCGCTGGTGGCTGGCGACGATGCGGGCGATCGATCGCGGATCGGGGGTGGCGTCCCAGACGCCGCGTTCGAAGGTGCCGCCGCAGATGATTCCGTCCCCGCGGGGGAACATATAGCCCATGCGCCCGGCGAAAGCGTAGTTCACTTCCGGCTGGGGAAGCAGCACCGCGAGCTGGCCGCGTGCAGGTTCCATCTGCGTGTCGCCGAACAATTTGGCGGCGCCCAGCCCGGTGCAGTTGAAGATCAAACTCTCGGGCAGCGCCTGGAGCTCGGCCGGGGAAGCGAATTCGCGAACGGCGAACTTGCCGCCGGCGATCTGGATGTCGCGCATCAGCTGGCGAAGCATGTGGCCGGTCTCGGCGTACATGGTGGTGAAGCGCCGCACGCGCGTGACGGGGAAGGGGTGTTCGCCGGGGCCGAGAATCGCAACATCGGCTTCGTAGCGGTCTGAGAGGTCGGGGCCGCCGTCCTCTGCCGGATCGTCGCGCATCTGCAGATAGGTGGGCAGCCAGCGGATGCCGTACTCGTCGCCGGTCATGATCTGGAAGCGGCGCCAGCTGTAATCCATCGCGGCCTTGAATTGCGCGATCCAATTGGGCGTGACCTGATCGGGTTCATAGAGGCTCGCCGGGTGCCATTGCCCGCCCGCGATGTTCGAGGTGGTGTGCGGCGGGAGCGCGGCGGCGTAGAGGGTGACGGGGAAGCCCGCCTCCTGGACCAGACGCGCGGTGGTGAGCCCGACGATCCCCGATCCGATCACCGCGACCGGGCCGGCATGTCCGGGCAGGCCGAGATCGACCGCCAGGCGCGACGTGCCCCAGCTCAACGTGATGCCCGCGCCGCCGTGGCCGTAGTTGTGGACGAGACGCTTCGTGCCGAGCGCGTCCGCGCGGACTACGAAGCCAGAGGTGCGATAGGGGCGCAGGCCGGCGATGGTGCGGATGACGCGGGTCGGGGAGATGTTCGCGGGCGGAAGGCATTGCCCGCCGCGGGCGGTTTCCATCGTCCGAGGCCGGGTCGTCGCCGCGCAGGCGGGCAAGGCGAGCGCTGCGGACACGACGAGCTGGCGGCGGGCGAGAAGCATGCGGACAGCGTAGCTGTGGAACGCCCGGGTTCAACCCAGATCGGCTCAAGCCAGGCATGAATCGAGTTCATGACCATTCGTCATCCCGGCTTTCGCCGGGCGACGGCTAGGTGGCGCTGTCCAGCGCCTCCACCGTCAGCCGGTCATTGGTGTAGACGCACAGGTCTCCCGCGATCTTCATCGCATGCCGCGCGATCTTTTCGGCGTCGGTTTCATAGTCGACCAGCGCACGCGCTGCCGCGAGCGCGAAGTTTCCGCCCGAACCGATCGCCGCGACTCCGCCCTCGGGTTCGAGCACATCGCCGTTGCCGGTGATCACCAGCGTCGCTTCCTTGTCGGCGACGATCAGCATCGCTTCCAGGTTGCGGAGGTATTTGTCGGTCCGCCAATCCTTGGCGAGCTCGACTGCGGCGCGCATCAGATGGCCGTTGTGGCGCTCTAGCTTGGCTTCGAGCCGTTCGAACAGGGTGAAGGCATCGGCGGTTGCGCCGGCGAAGCCTGCGATCACCGATCCGTCGCCCAGCGGCCGGACCTTGCGGGCGTTGGGTTTCATGATCGTCGGCCCGGCCGAAACCTGGCCGTCGCCTGCGATCACTACCTTGCTCGATTTGCGCACGGAGAGAATGGTCGTGCCGTGCCACGCGTTGGGATTGTCGCTCATCACCGCGGCATATGGGGTGAAGCCGCCAGCGGCGCAAACCCCCCTTCGTCGCCCCTAGCCGAGTGGGTAGAGCGCGCCGGCGATCCAGCGCAACTCGGCACGGAGCACGCCCCAGGCGCGCGCGGCGGCGCGGCTGTCCATCGCCTCGATTCCGATGCCGCGCTCGCCGAGCGCGCGGGTGAGCGCCAGCGGCGGGCGCACCAGCGTGTCGCCGGTGCCGAGAAGCAGGAATTCGGGTCTGGGATCGAGTGCGAGCAGCGGCGCTAGGTCGGCTTCGGTCAGCTCGGCGACCGGGGGAGGGGACCAGCCGTCGGCGCGGAGCGGCGTGATCAGCAGCCCCTGATAGACATTCTCGTCCACCTTGAAGCCGCGCCCCGAGAAGCCGGAGATCACCGGCCCCTCGGCACTGCGACGTTCCATTTTCATCGGGCCATCTTCATCGAACGACCCTCAGGGAAGGTCTCGGGGCCCGACTCGCTCGGCGTTCTCTCCGCCGGCGGCGACCGCCTTCTGCACGAAGCTGTCCGGCTTCAGGCGCAGCCACAGCAGGATCGCGGCGGAGACATAGACCGACGAGAAGGTGCCGATCACGATGCCGAGCAGCATCGACGCAGTGAAGCCGAAGATCACGTCGGGGCCCAGCACCAGCAGCACGGTGAGCACGATGCCGATCGAAAGGCTGGTGACGACGGTGCGCGACAACGTCTCGTTGATCGACAGGTCGAGCAGCCCGGCCATGTCCATCTTGCGGTATTTGCGCATGTTCTCGCGGATACGGTCGTACACCACGATCGTGTCGTTGAGCGAATAGCCGATGATGGTGAGGATCGCCGCGACGACGTTGAGATCGAATTCGAGCTGGGTCAGCGCGAAGAAGCCGAGCGTCAGCGCCACGTCGTGGAACAGCGCGAACAACGCCCCCACACCGAACTGCCATTCGAAGCGCAGCCAGATGTAGAGCGCGATCGCGATCATCGCGATCGACAGCGCCCAGGCGCCGGTGCGGAACAGCTCGCCCGAGACCTTGCTGGAGACGCTCTCGACGCCGGTCACCTTGGCGCCGGGGAAGTTGCCTTCGATGGCCGCGCGCATCTTTGTCGCAGCCTCCTCCGCCGCGGTGTCGCCCTCTCCGGGGACGGGCGTGCGGATGCCGATCTCGTTGGCGCTGCCATATTCCTGGATTGTCACGTCGGTGAAGCCGAGCTCACTCATCTTCTCGCGTAGCTCTTCGATCGGAACCGCCTGCGTGAAATGGGCGCGAACGGTCTGGCCGCCGACGAAATCGATGCCGAGGTTGAAGCCACGCACGACGCACAGCGCGATCGAGGCGAGGATCAGCAGGATCGACAGCGTCATCGCGATGTTCCTGTACTTCAGGAACGGGATGTTGGTGTTGTCGGGGACAAGCTTGAGCGGGCGCATGTGCGGGCGGCCTCAGATGTTGATCGTCTTCGGGCGATTGCGCTTCAGCCAGTCGCGGACGAGCAGACGGGTGAAGGTGACGCCGGTGAAGACCGAAGTGACGATGCCGATCGCAAGCACGACCGCGAAGCCCCTAATCGGGCCGGAGCCGATCGAGAACATGATGACGGCCGAGATCACGTTGGTGATGTTCGCGTCGAAGATCGCGGTCGAGGCTTCCTTGTAGCCGAATTCCACCGACGCCAGGGCGTTGCGGCCCCGCGTTCGCTGTTCCTCGCGGATGCGCTCGTTGATCAGCACGTTGGCGTCCACCGCCGCGCCGATCGTTAGCACGAAGCCGGCGATGCCGGGCAGGGTTAGCGTGGCGTTGAACAGCGCCATGATGCCCAGGATCATCACGGCGTTCACCAGCAGCGCCAGCGTCGTGTAGACGCCGAAGCGGGCGTAGGTGAGCAGCATGAAGAAAATCAGCGCCGCCGTGCCGACGATGCCGGCGAGCACGCCCTTGTCGATCGAATCCTGGCCGAGCTCCGCGGAGACGGTGCGTTCCTCGACCACCTTGAGGTCGACCGGAAGCTTGCCCGAGCGCAGCGCCACTGCGAGCTCGTTGGCGCTCTTCACCGTGAAGCCGCCGCTGATGCGTGCCGCGCCGCCCAGGATCGGCTCGTTGATGTTCGGCGCGGAGATCACCTGATTGTCGACGATGATCGCGAAGGGCTTGCCGCTGTTCTCCTGCGTCACCTTGGCGAAGCGGCGCGAGCCGACGCCGTCGAGCTGGATCGAGACGATCGGCTGGCCGTTCTCCGGATCATATTCCTGGCGGGCATCGACTAGCATGTCGCCGGTGATCATCGCAGTCTGGAACACCGCGATCCTGCCGCCGCCTTCGGGATAGGGAAGGATCTGGGTCCCCACCGGCGGCGTGTTCTGCTGCATCGCGATCGGATTGCCGCTGGTGACGGTGTCGACCAGCTTGAACTCGAGCCGCGCGGTGCGGCCGAGCAGCGCCTTCAGCGCCTGCGGATCCTGCAGGCCGGGTACCTGGACCAGGATGCGGTTGCTGCCTTGGCGGACCACGGTGGGTTCGCGCGTGCCGAACTCGTTGATGCGGCGGTCGACGACTTCGCGTGCGTCGTTCATCGCGCGATCGACCGCCTGCTCGAGCCCCGCCTGGGTGGGCGTGAGCACGAAGCGGCTCGAATCGACGACGGCGATGTCCCATTCGCGCTGGCCGGTGAGGCCCGCGCCGCTGCCGGTCACTTCGAGCAGCCGTTCGCGCGCCGCGTCGACCTTGGCCGGATCGCGGACCATGAAGCTCAGCTTGCCGCCCTGCACCGAGATGTCGCCGATCTCGATGCGCGGATCGCGCCGCATCAGCGAGCGCACCGACTCGCGCATGTTGTCGAGCCGCTGGGCCGCCACGTCCCTGGTATCGGCCTCGAGCAGCAGATAGCTGCCGCCGGCGAGGTCGAGGCCCAGGTTCACGACGGGCTGGGGGACCCAGCTTGGGATCGTGCGGCGGACGTTCTCGGGAATGAAGCTGGGAACCGCGAGCGCCGTGCAGACGACGATCGTCGCGATGACCAGCCAGATCTTCCAGCGCGGGAAATCGAGCATCAGTCGTTCGCGGGCTTGGCGCCGCCCAGCGGGCGGACCTCGGTGAGGGTGGCCTTGATCGCGCGAACCTTGACGTTCGGGCCGAGCTCGAGCTCGACTTCATGGTCCTCGACCTTGGTGACCTTGCCGATCAGGCCGCCCGCGGTGACCACGGTGTCGCCCTTCTTGACGGCCGCGACTGCGTTCTGAAGTTCCTTCATCCGCTTCTGCTGCGGGCGGATCATCAGAAAGTAGAAGACGACGAAGATGAGGACGAGCGGCAGCAGCGAAACGATCGCGCCGCCGGTGCTGCCGGCCTGGCCTGCCGCGCCTGCGGCCTGTGCATATGCTGGGGTGGCGAACATGGGTTCCCGATTGCCTGGATGGCGGGGCGCGGAATGGCCCCGTTCAAGCGGCGCGGGCTATCATGCGTAACGGGTGCGCGCAACTATTGTCACAGTGGCTTGCATCCGGCGTCGGACCCGCCTAAGTGGCGCTCCCTCGGTCGGGGCGTAGCGCAGCCTGGTAGCGCATCACACTGGGGGTGTGGGGGTCGCAGGTTCGAATCCTGTCGCCCCGACCAGCCACACCCAATCCGCCATTCGGCGGGTCTCCTTCGAACGGAATGCGAGTCGCGGAGCCGCCCGTCAGTCGGCGGGATTCCCGCTCGGCCGCGCCTTGCCGGCGTCTTCGCCCGGATCGAAGTCCTTGGCCCAGTGGGCGGCATCGTTGGGACTGTCGAGCGTGTCCTTGGGGCGCTTGGCGTCGCCCTCCTTCTGATGCTCGGTCGAGAGGTTCTGGGGGTCGGTGCCCGTCTGCGGGTCTGCCATGGGCGTTGCTCCTGCTGTCGCGACCATAACGGACGGCCACGGCGGCAGGTTGCGCCTATTCGGATTTGGCAGGGGCCTTGGGCGGTTTCGGAGTCTTGGGGGCCGCGCGCCGGCTCGCACGCGGCTTTGCCGGCGCGGCTTCGGCTTTCGGCTTGCGGGCGGGTTTGGCGGCGGTGGTCGACGCTGCCGGCGCGGATTTGGAAGCCGATCGGCGCGTGCTGGCCGCGGTGCTCGACGGTTTGCGCACGCGCTTGACGACCGGCTTGGCGATCGCAGCTGCGGCTTGTGCGACTGCTTCCTTGGCAGCTTCCCCGGCCGCGTCGCCGGCGTCCGCCGCGGCTTTCTTCATCTTGGGATTGTTCTTGAGCTTCACTGCCAGCGCCACGAGCCCGGCGGCCAGGATGTCGGCAACGATCGGATGCTTGGCGAGATCGCTCAGCTTGCGCCGCGCTTCCTTGGGAAGCTTGGCACCGGCGATGCTCTTGGGGAGCCGGAAACCCTTGGAGCCCTCGTCCTTTGCAGCCTTTTTCTTGTCAGCCATCTGCATCTTCTCCGCGATGAACAGCAAGAGTGTCGCGGCAAAGCGTGACGCATGTCAACGTACGGCCGTCTCCGCCGCGCGGCGCAGATCAATTCGGGCCATTGGGAGGGACCTCCAACTCGACGATGATGTCGAACTCGGTCTCCCCATCGCAGGAGCCAGGAGCGGAGTCCGGTTTCAGATCGCGCGGCACCCCACCCGTGTCCGGCAAATCGTTCGCCCCGGCATCGCGGGCGACGATCGGTTTCTCTCTGCGGTCGTCCATCTTCTCGTCTCCACTACCCGCTTGTCGAGTCGAACGGAGAAGCGCGGCGTGCGTTCCGATGGACGAAGGACGCGCCACAATAGAAGGCGGGGCGTGAGATCCGTTTCGGATCCCACGCCCCGCGCATCAGGCAGAATTTAGCGGCAGCGGCGTGGACTATCCCGGCGCTCGAGCTCGCGGCCAGCCAGACCGCCGACCACGGCACCTAGCAGGGTACCCGCCGAGCGATCGCCGCGGGTGTCGATCGTGCGGCCCACCAGCGCACCGGCGACGCCGCCGACGATCAGTCCGGTGGTACCGTCGGACTTGCGGCAGTACATGCGGCCGTCGCGGCCGCGCCACTCGCGATAGGAATAGCGGCGGCGCTGATCGCCGTCCTTGTATGAATAGGCCTTCGCCTCGGCTTTCGGGGCAGGCAGAGCCGCGACCGTCGGGATCGCCAGCGACAGGGCGCCGATCGTCAGGAAAAGGTTACGCATGACAAACTCCCTTATTTTTCGTCGTTGCTTGAGACGGAATAGAAACGAGCCTTGGGTAACGGGGGTTGCATGAACTGAAAATTACGTGCCGGTCATCGGGAGGAAAGCTTTGGAAGTCGCTGCCAGGCAGATCATTGAAACACTGGGACTTTCCCCGCATCCAGAGGGCGGATGGTATCGGGAGACCTGGCGAAAGTTCGCGCCTGGGAGCGAGCGGGCGGGCGGAACGGCGATTTATTTCCTGCTCGAGGCGGGACAGCGGTCGCACTGGCACCGTGTCGACGCCGACGAACTGTGGCTCTGGCACGCCGGAAACCCGCTCGACCTTCTGATCGCCGAAGAGGACTCGCAGGCGATTCGCACGATCCCGCTTGGCGGCGACGTGACCCGCGGCTATGCGCCCCACTGGCTGGTGCCGGCGAATCGCTGGCAATCCACCGAGGCGCGGGCCGGCTGGGCGCTGGTCAGCTGCGTGGTGGTCCCCGGCTTTCAGTTCGAAGGATTCGAGCTTGCACCGCCCGGCTGGACGCCAGCTGCCGGCTGATCCGGCTTGTCCCCGTTATCCACGTTATCAACAGGCCGCACCGGCCATTTCGTCCTTTGCGCGACTCGGGATCGATGAGACCATCCAACTTGTAAGAAGGCGGTTCGGCAGCGGGAAACCAAAGCAGGATCAAGAGCTTACACGGATCGGCCGGCGTGCAGGTGCCTTCGGGAAACCGCAAGCCGGACGATACGGGGATGCAGGGTTCCCGTAGTCACGAAGGCAAGGCGGCGCCAGCGCCGCAGCGTTTTCGAAAGACGCAGGAGTTCGACCGTTCCACTGCCCGAACCCGGTGCGAAAGCGCAGGATCAAGGCAGGAAGGGTCCGGGAACGATCCCGATGCTCGATGCCGCGCAAGCGGCGAGACGGCACCAGGGTCGCGCTCGATGGGTGAAGGATGGACTCGGCTGCCGCGCAAGCGGCGAGCAGGTCCGGATATCACCGAAGCATCCAGCAAGGCTTTGCCGCGCTGCTCCGGCAGCGGTCTGGCGAAGCGGGCCGCCGAGGGCCGGAATTCCGCGCATGTTCTCCAGGAACTGCGTATTTCCGGCCCCGGTGACCGACGCGAAAGCCCGCATGCCCTTGCCGGCGCGGGCTGAGCATGCCGCCGAAACCAGGTCCCAGGGTCTTCCCGGATCTAGGACCGTAGTCCGGCGACACGGGGGCTGGCAGCGATGCCGGCCCCCTTTTGCATTTCCGGCCCTGCTGCCGTTGTGCCGTCGCCCGAGGCGATTCCGTCCGGCGATCTCCCCCCGGTGACCACGCCGACTTTCCCCGCTAGCAATCGCTTCATCGACAGGGAGGAGCGGATGGGCAAATTGTTCGAAAGTTTCGCGCAGGGAGTCGCAGGCTGGGCAGGAAGGCCGCCAGCATTCGTTCTTGCCTTCGCCGTCGTGCTCGTCTGGGCCGTGACCGGCCCGCTTTTCGCCTGGTCCGATACCTGGCAGCTCGTGATCAACACGGGCACCACGATCGTGACCTTCCTGATGGTCTTCCTGATCCAGAATGCGCAGAACCGCGACGCCGCCGCGATCCAGGCCAAGCTTGACGAGCTGATCCGAGCAGTGAGCGATGCGCGCAACGCGTTCATCGGCATCGAGCATCTGCGTGAGGCGGAGCTGGAGGAGATCCGCCAGAAGCTCGAGCAGGAATTCGGCCGCGAGGATCCGCGCCAGGAAGGCATGGGGCGCGTGATCCGCCGGCTATAGGAACGGGGATTCGTGAAGGTAGCAGCTGCCCTCGGACGCCATAGTGCGCCTGTTGCCATCCTCCCCGACCGGGGAGGATGGCCTGGTCGCGGCTTCAGGCGAGCTTGTGCTCGAGCGTGATTTCGGCGTTGAGCAACTTCGAGATCGGGCAGTTGGCCTTGGCTCCGGCCGCGAGCTCGGCGAACTGGTCGGGCGAGATGCCGGGCACGTTGGCATCGAGCACGAGGTCCGAACGCGTGACCGCAAAGCCTTCGCCCTGCTGCTCGAGCTTGATCTTGGCAGTCGTCTCGAGGCTGCCTTCGGAGAAACCGGCGCGCGCCAGCGCGAAGCTCAGCGCCATGGTGAAGCAGCCCGCGTGGGCCGCGGCGATCAGCTCTTCGGGGTTGGTACCCTTCTCGTCGCCGAAGCGCGTATTGAAGCTGTAGGGCGTGCCGTCGAGCACGCCGGAGGGAGCGGTCAGCTTCCCCTTGCCTTCCTTGCCGAAGCCCTCGTAGCGGGCAGTCGCGGTACGCGTCGTCATTGCTGTTCCCCTTGGGACGAAAAAATCGGTGCGGCACCGAAATGGGTGCCGCACCGCCATTATCAACCTGTTCGCGCGTTCAGCGGCAGCGAACGTCGCCGCTGTTCCGCTCGATCGCCGCACCGGCTGCCGCGCCTGCCGCTGCGCCGAGCAGCGTTCCGAGCGTCTCCGAGCGTCCGGGTGCGATGATGTTCCCCAGCACGCCGCCCGCGATGCCGCCGACGATCAGGCCGGTGGTGCCGTCGGGCCGGCGGCAGTAATAGCGCCCGTCCTGCCCGCGATAGATCCGATCGTTCCGTGAGAGCCGGCGCTCGTCGTAGCGGCGATCGTCGCGGTAATAGCGGTCGGCATAATAGCCGCCATAGGACGGATCGGGCCGGTTCCAGTCATAATTCGAGTATCCGTATCCGCTGCCATAGGTACCGCTGTCGTAGCCGGTGCATCCGGCGAGCGCGGCGGCGGCCGTGAGGCCCGGTGCAAGTGCACGCATCATCTCTCTCCCCTAGGGGTTAATGCTAGGGGAATGCGCGGAGCCTCCGAAAGGTTTCGGATGGCAGCGGTCCGTCGTCGCCCGAGGCCGGGCTAAACGCCCTCTTAACCCTCGCGCGTGCATGGTGCGGGCGCAAATTCGCACCGGGGCCCCATGGACGACCTGATTCAGGAATTCATCGCCGAGACGCGCGAGACGCTGGAGGCGCTTTCGGGCGAGATCGTCGCCTGGGAAGCCGAACCCGCCGACCGGGCGCGGCTCGATGCGATCTTCCGCTTCGTGCACACGGTGAAGGGAAGCTGCGGCTTCCTCGATCTTCCGCGCCTCGGCCGGTTGAGCCATGCCGCCGAGGATGTGCTTGCGCAGGTCCGCGGCGGTGAGCGCGAGCCGGATCGGGCTCTGGTGAACGCCGTGCTCGCCGTCGTCGACCGGATCGGCGAACTGGTGGAGGCGATCGATGCGGGCACCAGCCTCGACGACAGCGGCGACGAGCTGCTGATCGCCGCGCTCGAAGAAGGGGCGGAGGAGATCGCCCAGGGCGGACCCGCGGGCATCCAGCGTACCGCCGCGCGCAGCGTTCGCCTGAACGTCGACCTGCTCGATCGGATGATGTCCGGAATGTCGGACATGGTTCTGGCGCGCAACGAACTCGCGCGGCGGCTGCGCAACGGCGACATCGATCCGGCGATCGAAGCCGCTCTCGAGCGCCTGTCGCTCACCGTGAGCGAGATGCGCGACACGGTCACGCGCACCCGGATGCAGAAGATCGACGCACTTTTCTCCGCACTCCCGCGGATGGTGCGCGATACGGCGGCCGGGCTCGGCAAGACGGTGCAGCTCCACGTCGAGGGCGCCGATGTCGAGCTCGATCGCGAGATGATCGAGACGATGCGCGATCCGCTGGTGCACATCGTCCGCAACGCGATCGATCATGGCATCGAATCGGCCTTGGAGCGTCGTGCGGCCGGCAAGCGCGAGGCAGGGCGGCTCCATGTCTCGGCGCGCCAGTCGGGCAACCAGATCATCATCGAGATCGCCGACGACGGCCGCGGGATCGACACCGCCAAGCTGATCCGGAAGTTCGCAGCGGCGAGCGGGCGCTCGGAGCGCGAACTCGACGCGCTTTCGGATCGCGCCAAGCTCGATCTAATTTTCCAGCCCGGGCTTTCGAGCAAGGACGAGGTGAGCGAAGTCTCCGGGCGCGGTGTGGGCATGGACGTGGTCCGCGCCTCGATCGAGCAGATAGGCGGCCGCGTCGAGCTCGACAGCACGCCGGGCAAGGGACTGCGCATCGCGATCCACGTTCCGCTCACGCTTTCGATCATCTCGGCGATCGTCGTCGGCGTGGGCGGCAGCCAGCGCTTCGCCATTCCGCGTCAGGCGATCGAGGAGATCGTCACCGATCGGAGCGACGCGATCCGCATCGACACGCTCGGCGGCACCCGGATCGCCACGGTGCGCGAACGGCGCATGCCGGTGATCGACCTCGCGGACCTGCTGGGACTCGAACACGGCGAGCACGACGGCGGGCAGATGCTCGCGATCGTGAGCGTGAGCGGTGGCAGCTATGCGCTGGCGGTGGATACCGTGCTCGATAACGAGGAACTGGTGATCAAGCCCGCGTCGCCGGCGGTGATGTCGACCGGTCTCTACGCCGGCCAGACGCTGCCCGACAGCGGGCTGCCGATGCTGCTGCTCGATTGCGCGGGCATGGCGAGCGTGGCGGGGCTAAACTTCAATCGCGACGCGAACCAGGGCTTCGACGAGCAGGAGGCCGAGCAGGAGGAAACCGGCACGCCGGCGCTGCTGTTCCGCGACCTGGACGGCAAGCGGCGCGCGGTGCCGCTGGTCGCGGTCGATCGTGTCGAGCAGGTCGGCGCCAAGGCGGTGCACTTCGCCGGGGGCCGGTTCCGCGTCACGATCGACGGCCGCATCCTGCCGCTTGCGGCGCAGGGCGACATCGATGCGCGCGAGCGGCTCAACGTGCTGCGGCTCAAGGATGGAGCGACCGAGGTCAGCTACGCGATCGACGAAGCGCTCGACATCATCCTGCTGCCCGAGGAAGTCGTTTCGGCCCGCGATCCGGGGCCGGTGGCAGGCGTCGCACTGGTGGACGGCGAGCAGATCGAGCTGATCGACGTTTTCTGGGTGTTCGACGAGCACGTCGATCGCGAGGAAGAGGAAGGCGCCGATGCGCCTGTCTGCCTGGTGGCGGACAATCAGGACGGGTGGATGGCATCGTTCGTCCGGCCCCTGCTCGAATCGGCAGGTTATCGCGTGGTCGCGCAGCTCGCGCCTGGAGAGACGCCCGCGGTCATCCTTTCGGCCGAAGAGACTCCGGCCGAGTTGAGCGAGAAGGCGCCGGTGGTGCGGCTCCGCCGCCGCCGCGCTGCGAACGGGGCAGGGGACGACAGCGTCTATCGTTATGATCGCGTGGGGCTGCTCTCCGCGCTGGAGGCTCGGGTGTCGGGCCGGGGAGGCCGTTGATGTCGCATCTCTATCTGATCGCGCAGGTCGCAGGGCGTGCCGTTGCGATCGATTCCGAGCAGGTCGAATCGGTGGTCGACATCGGCGAGGTGACAGCCGTCCCGCGCGCCTGTGCGCATGTTCGCGGGCTGGCGGCACTCCGCAGCCGGGTGGTGACGGTGGTCGATACGCAGGCGGCGCTGGGAATGGAGGCGGCCGCACAGGCGAAGCGGGCCGTGATCACGCTGGTGGACGGCCATCATTATGCGATGCTCGTCGATGCCCTCGACGATGTCGCGCCGTTCGAGCTGCTGCCCACGGCAATGGGCGTGGCGCTCGACTCGGTGTGGGAGAATGCCGGTCGCGGAATCGTCGAGCGCGACGGCGAGCCGATCCTGGCGATCGACCTGGCGTCGCTCGTGCCCACCGCTTCGGCGACGCAAGCCGCTGCCAATTAACGCGAAGCTTACGTCTTTGCGTGCAGGATGATCCGACCAGGCCGCTGGCAATCGGGGAACGCATAAAATGAAGACTTGTCTCGTCGTCGACGACTCCAAGGTGATCCGGAAGGTCGCCAGGCATATTCTAGAGACGCTCGACTTCGAGGTCCGCGAAGCGGGCGACGGGCGCGAAGCGCTGGATTCGTGCCTGGAGACTCCGCCGGATGTGATCCTGCTCGACTGGAACATGCCGGTGATGAGCGGAATGGATTTCCTGCGCGCACTCCACGAGACGGATCTGCCGCGGAAGCCGAAGGTGGTGTTCTGCACCACCGAGAACGGCACGGCCTATATCCGCGCCGCAATCGAGGCGGGTGCAGACGAATATGTGATGAAGCCCTTCGATCGCGAGACGCTGGAAAGCAAGCTGCAGATCGTCGGAGTCGCCTGAGCCTTCGGCGATGGTGCGCACCGCAGCCCTGAGGGACCCGGGAGCGGGCAAGGCACCGCCCGCACCCGCGCAGGTGCTGATCGTGGACGATTCGATCGTCGCCCGATCGGTGCTCGGCCGGATGGTGGAGGGGACGCGCCGCTTCCGCGTGGCCGCCGCACTGCCCGATGTGCGCACTGCGCTGGACTATCTGCAGGCGCACCGGGTCGACGTGGTGCTGCTCGATATCGACATGCCGGGGATCGACGGCCTCACGGGGCTTCCGGATGTGCTCGCGGCGGGCGGCGGCGCCAAGGTGCTCGTGGTCTCCTCGGCGGCCGACGAAGGCGCGGCGGTGACGGTCCAGGCGCTCGCACTGGGTGCGGCGGATACGCTGGTGAAGCCCGGGATCGGCGCGTTCGGCGGCCGCTTCGCCGAAGTGCTGGAGGACCGGCTTTCCCGATTGGTCGAGCCGCCGGCCGAACCCGCGTCGCACACCGAATTGTCGACCAGCCTCGGTACGGTCGCAACGCCCGGCGAGTTCGAAATAGTCGCGATCGGCGCATCGACCGGCGGCATCCACGCGCTGAGCCAGCTGCTGCGTGCTATCCCCGCGAGCTTCACCGTGCCCATTCTGGTGACGCAGCATCTGCCGCCTGCCTTCATGCCTTATTTCGCCGCGCAGCTCGCGGTTCTGGGGTCGCGTCCCTGCGCGGTGGCCAGCGACAGGATGCGGATTCAGCCGGGGCGGATCATCGTTGCGCCCGGCGACGCGCACATCCGGGTGGCACGCACGGCCGAAGGCGTGACTATCCGGCTGACGCACGAGAAATGCACCAGCGGGTGCACGCCCTCGGTCGACCCCATGTTCGAATCGGTAGCCGAAGTGTTCGGCAGCCGCGCGCTCGCCGTGGTGCTGAGCGGGATGGGGCGTGACGGGGCCGAGGGGGCGTGTCGGCTGGCGGAGGCAGGCGCTCGCATCCTGGTGCAGGATCGTGATTCATCGGTGGTGTGGGGAATGCCCGGATCGGTGGCGAATGCCGGCCATGCCAGCGCAGTGCTGCCGCCCGACGAGATCGGCCGGCTGATCGCCCGCCGGCGGAGGGGGACATGACCCTTCTCCATGCGCCGGGCCCGGGGGGCAATTCGGGTGCGATGAACATGATCGCTGCGCTGCTCGAGCAACGCACCGGTCAACAGATTGCGGCTAATCGCGCCTGGCGCATCGAGACGGCGGTCAAGCCGCTGATGCGGGCGCGGGGCCTCGCCACGCTCGATGCGCTGGTGGGCCAACTTATCGCCGCACGAACAGGGGAGCTGGCGGATCAAGTGGTGGACGCGCTACTCAATCAGGAGACGAGCTTCTTCCGCGACGCGGCAGTGCTCGATACCATCGCCGATGCCGCGCTGGAGATGCAGGCCGCGCATCCAGAGCGCAAGCTGCGCATCTGGTCCGCTGGATGCTCGACGGGGCAGGAGCCGCTTTCTCTGGCAATGCTCTTCGCTGAAAGGAACGCGCTGCCGGAGATCCTGGCGAGCGACGTCTCCCCCGCAGCGCTCACCCGCGCGCGCGCCGGACGCTATTCGCAGTTCGAGATCCAGCGCGGGCTGCCGGTACGCCGGATGATGCTGTGGTTCGACGCCGCCGGAGGCGACTGGGTTGCCAAGCCAGAGCTCGTCCGCCGGGTCCAGTTCCGCCAGCACAATCTGACCGGCGACGCGCCGCCGCCGGGCAAGTTCGACATCATCCTGTGCCGCAACGTGCTGCTCTATTTCTCGCTCCAGCTCCGGCGACAGGTGTTCGAGACGCTGGCCGCAGCGATCCGGCCAGGCGGCGTTCTGGTGCTGGGCGCTGGCGAGACGGTGATCGGCCTCACCGAAGATTTCGTGCCGTGCGATCGGCTGCGCGGCTTCTATCGAGCGGTAGATCCCAAGGCTGTGCCCCGGCGCACCGCGCTACGCTGAACCGCACGCTTGCCGCAGGCAGCGGGCCTTCATAGGGTTGCCGCGATGCCGAGTGCCCTGCCCATGATCGATGCGCCGTCGCCCAATTTCGACGCGCGCGCGCTGCCGATCTCGATGATCGTGCTCCACTACACGGGCATGGAGACTGCCCAGGCGGCGATCGACCGGCTCCGCGATCCAGAGGCGAAGGTATCCGCGCACTATCTGGTCGACGAGGACGGCACGATCCTGCGGATGGTGGACGAGGACAGGCGGGCCTGGCACGCGGGCCGCTCGCACTGGCGCGGGATCACCGACGTCAACTCGGCCTCGATCGGGATCGAGATCGTCAATCCCGGGCATGAATTCGGCTATCGGCCGTTCGCAGCTGCGCAGATGAGCTCGCTGATCCCGCTCGTGGCGGAGATCAAGGAGCGTCACGGCATCACGCGGGGTAACGTCGTCGGCCATTCGGACGTGGCGCCCGCGCGCAAGCAGGACCCGGGCGAGCTGTTCAACTGGCATGCCCTCGCGCGGCTGCGGCTGGCGCTGCCGCGGCCAACGAGGAACCTTGTCGATCCTGGCTGGCCCGACGCCGGCTTCATGCTCGCGCTCGAGCGCTTCGGCTATGATGTGAACGATCCGCCGGCCGCCGTCACGGCATTCCAGCGGCGGTTTCGCCCCGAGCTCGTCGACGGCGAGATCGACATGGAGTGCCGCTGCCTGCTCCTTGCCCTGCTTTTGCCCAAGCCCCAGGGCGAGGATTGACGCAGCTGTCCGGGGAAGAAGGTGTGCGCTGCGTTCAGCAATGCTGGTGACATCCGGTCAGCATCCGCGCGCTACCGTCCGAACCGGAGGAAATTCATGTCCAGCAGCGGTATCCGGCAATCTATAGTCGAGCTCGGCACGATGCGCGTGCACCTGGCGGGTCATGCACGGCTCGACGAAGCGGGCAACGAGGTCGCTTCCGTCAACGCGCCCAATGTGGCGGAGGCCACTGCCGCACTCCACCGCACCGCGCGCGTTACAGGTGCTGACGGCGTGGTGCGGGTCGGGTCCGACTATCGCCGCACGATGCTCGCCGCCGGGCTGACGCCGCAGGTGCTCGTCGAGGTCCAGGCCTGGGGCACTGCGGTGCGCGAAACTGCGGCGTCGGACGAGGGCGGGGAAGCCGAATAGCCCTTGCCCTCAGCGTTTGCTGCTTTACATCGGCACGGCCAGAGGGTCGGGCGGCCGCGTTGGTGCTTCGGCGCCACCGAGGAAAGTCCGGGCTCCACGGAACAACGGTGCCGGGTAACGCCCGGCGGGGGCGACCCCAGGGAAAGTGCCACAGAGAGCAAACCGCCCAAGCCCTTCGGGGCCGGCAAGGGTGAAAGGGTGCGGCAAGAGCGCACCGCGCGACCGGTAACGGAAGCGGCATGGTAAACCCCACCGGGAGCAAGACCGAATAGGGACGGCACATGGGCCTCGTTCCGGCCCGTCGTCCGGGTTGGTTGCTTGAGCGGCGGAGCGATCCGCCGCCTAGAGGAATGGTCGCACAGCCCCGCAAGGGGTGGACAGAACCCGGCTTACAGACCCTCTGGCATACGACTTCTACTTACTGGCGTAATCCCGTGCGCCACCCTATCTGCGAGCGTCTATGCCACGTCAGACCCGATCGACCGACTGGGGCTTTCCCCGCTGGCGCGCCTATGGCGCCGAGCGAGAGGCCGTGAAGGTGCGGTTGTGCGATCGCCACGGCTGCCAGGAGCCGGGCGACCGCCCTGCGCCCAAGTCGCCCAACAGCCCCGAGCGCTGGTATTTCTGCGAAGCGCACGCCGCCGAATACAATCGCAACTGGAATTATTTCGAAGGGCTCAACGCCGAGGAAGCGGCGGCGCGAGAGGCTGCGGAGCGGCGCGACGCGTCGGGCTTTGCCCAATCGAAGCACAATAGCTGGGCAGGGCCCGGCGACGGCAGCCGCTCGCGCGACGAAATGCGCGCGCTCGAAGTGCTCGATCTGGAGGTCGATGCCGATTTCGAAACGGTGCGTCTCGCGTGGCGGCGCCTCGCCAAAGCCAGCCATCCCGACGTCAAGCCCGATGATCCGGAGGCCGCCAAGCGTTTTCAGGCAGTCCAGGCGGCTTATGAGGTGCTCAAGGCGGCGGAAGAACGGCGGACGTGGAAGCCCGATTGAAGACCGTCCGCTCCAACTGGTCCGGAACGATCCTCGTCTGCGCAAAATGCTCGAAGAAGCTCGACGGCGGCTTCGGGCCCAAGGGCAAGACTTCGCTCGCCAAGGCGTTGCGCAAACAATTCGGGCTCAAGAAAGGGCGCAAGGGCGCGGCGGGGATCGTCGAGGTCAAGTGCCTGGGCATGTGCCCGCGCGGCGCGGTCACTGTCGTTAATGGTACGCAAAGCCGCGAGTGGCTCATCGTGCCGGAGAAGGCAGATCTGGATACGGTGGCCGCCGCGCTGGGATTGTCGATAGATTCGGCCTAGCGGGCGCTGCGAATTCGCGCGGCGAAAGCTTCGGCCTCTTTCTGTGTGGTCCAGCCAGCCGTCAGGTGCATGACGCCCCCCGTGAGCGGTTCATAGAGAGTTGGGCGCGCGATGACCTTGCGATCAAAGCTCACTTCCATGACCCTGCCCACGCCACAGCGTTGCGCGCTGCGAAATTTCCTGTCGCCGGTCCGGGTGAAGCGGATTCGGAGTGCCCATTGGTCGCGTAGGGACTCGTCCAGAGCCGGCTCTATCGAGATGAGGTCGGCGCCTTCGAACCTCACTCCGCCAATCCAGAGACCTTCGCCCGCCGCCTGAACCGGCCGCTCACGACGCTGCTCGTTGTAGTCTGGCAGCCTGCATCCCTGTTGGGGTGCGACAAGCGAGAAAAGTAGCGGACTCAGCATGGCGTCCTCGCGACGGGCGTGTGGATGCTAAGCCGGGCCATCGCGCGGGCAAGATCGATAGCGGTGGAAATAGTCCAATTTGGTGGAATTTGTTCTGAGGTTCCGTCGGTCCGACTAGGCGTAGCGCTGCGCCGTCTCGCGGATCAGAGCGATCATATTGGGAATGCCCTGCGTCCGGTTCGAGCTGAGCTGGTTGCGCAGGTCGAAGGGGGCGAGCGCGGCTTCGATGTCGGTGGCCAGGATCCCGGACGGCGTGCGGTCCTGAACGGTGAGCAGCACCAGTGCGATGATGCCCTTGGTGATTGCGGCGTTGGAATCGGCGAGGAAGTGGAGCGTCCCGCTTTCGGTGCGGGTAGGATAGACCCATACCGACGCCGAGCAGCCGCGGACCAGGGTGGCGTCGGTCTTGAGAGCTTCCGGCATCGGCTCCAGCCCCCGGCCGAGATCGATCAGCAGGCGGTAGCGGTCGTCGGCGTCGAGGAATTCATATTCCTCCTGCAGGTCGGCGAGGCTGGTCATGGCCCGCGCTATAGCGCGCTTCTTCGGCTTTCCAACTGCCTCGCACGCCTGCCGGAGTGCGAGGGTCGGCTTACAGGTCCACTCCGGCGGCGATCGCTTCGAGCTTGCGGATGCGCTCCTTGAGGTCCGCGATCTCGATGCGCGAGGCCGCGGAGGGGAGCGGCGTGCTTTCGGCAGACCCCTCGGCGGCGCTGCGCCGATCGAGTTCCTGCCGCTTCAGCTCCAGCCAGCCGCGCCAGCCGGAGAGGCCCGCGGCCGTCACCATCGCCAGTCCGGCCAGGCCGGAGACCGAAAGCGTGATGTAGAGATTGGGATCGATGGTCACGTCATGCCTCCCGTGGTCAGACGTCATTTCCTGTCGCGCAGCGCTTCGATCTCGCGTTCGAGCTGGGCGCTGCTGGCGTTGCTGTCGGTGATGACTCGCTCGAGGACCTGGACCCGCTCCTTGAGCGCGCGCAGCTCGTCGCGGAGCCGGGCGTTCTCGGCGGCAGCAGCGGCGTCGCTGCGGTGGATCGTGTTTCCGTCCTTGTCCTTGTGGGTGCCGTAGCGCGCCTTGAGGACGCTGCCGATCGTCACCACCACGATGATCGCGACAACCATTTCGAACGGGTTCATCCCTTTTACTCCCCTTGATGGCGCGTCAGGCGCCGAGTTCTTGCTGCCGGGCCAGCTTTTCCGCACGGCGGACGGGGCGGTCCCGGGCTTCGGCGAGGGCAATAGCTCCCCCGCACAGTGCCGTCAGCACTGCGAATACGACAATCATCATTTCAGCGGTCCTCAGTTGTAGCTGCGCCTCGCGCAGCGGGCTTAGTTGAGCGGCGCGTCGCGCAGCGTTTCGATTTCATCCGCGACGGCGATGCCGCGGTCGGTGACGATCCTTTCGAGCACCCGGACCCTCTGTTCGAGCCGTTCGACATGGGCTGCATATTGCGCGGCCTGCTCGGCGGTCTGGGCGGCGATCACCTGGCTCATCGCTTCCTTGTGCTTGAGCCAGCGCTTGAACATGTCGTTGGCGACCCCGAAGACGATTGCGACGACACCGCAGGCGATGCCGAGAACGGGGATGATGATCGGGTTCATCGTAGGATCTCCTCAGTTGCTCTTGCCGCGGAGCTGCTCGATCTCACGATCGAGCGAGACGGCGCTGTAGGTCACGATCCGCTCGACATTGGCGAGGCGGTCCTTGACTGCGCCCATCTCGGCGCGGAGCTGGGCATTCTCCTGGCTCAGGAGCTTGATCCGCTCCATCGCCTCGTCGTTGTGGATCGGGTAGACCGCCTGGCCCCAGCCGCCCTCGAGCGGATAGCCGTTCTTGACCCTGAGCCAGGTGGTGAACATCCAGCCCACGGTGCCGATCACTACGATCGTGACGACCAGCGGGGCCATGTCGTTGATCACTCGTAGGAATTCCATCTTGCTTCCCCTTCGTGGGCCGGTTCAGCGCAGTGCGTCGATTTCGCGGGCGGTGCGCTCTGCGGGATCGGTGGCGATCCGTTCGAGCACGGCGATCCGCTCTTCGAGGCGCGAGATCTGGCCAGTCAGCCGCTCGTTCTCGCTGGAGAGGAGCTCGATCTTGCGTTCGGCGCTCGCGTCTCGCTTGTGGGCCGTGCCGGACCACTCGTTCTCCACCGGATATCCATGCTTCGCGCGGATCCAGGTGCTGATGAGCCAGCCGGCGGTCGAGATCGCGATGATCGCGAGGACGAAGCCAGGTCCACCCCAGTTCATTGTCGTTGCTCCCTGTTGGACTGCCCCGCCTCAGCGCAGGCTGTCGATCTCGTCGGCGAGGCGCGTGTTGCGGCTCGTGTAGTACATCTCGATGTCGGCGAGCCGGCGATCGATGTCGCGGAACTTCGAGCGGACCTCGGCAGTCGAGCGGCTCGGGTTCGAGCGCACGCCCTGCCAGAACTTCTCTTCCTCGGGCCCCTGATAGAGGCCGGCCGGCTTGTTGGGCGCCAGCCAGGCGATCAGGAAGTAGAGGAAGACCGAGGTTCCGCTCGTCGCGAAGGCGAGGAAGACCATGCCGACGCGCAGCCAGATCGCTTCGATGCCGGTGTAGTCGGCCAGACCGGAGCAAACCCCGAGGACCTTGCCGTCCTGCTTGTTGAGGTAGAATTTGGTACGGCCGGACATCTCAGTTCCTCCTGGAGAGATCGTAGGGGCTCGGTTCCTGGCGCTGTGCCGAGACCGGGCGGAAATCGGGGTTGTCTGCGGCGATGATCCGCTCGACGGTGACCAGGCGCTCCTCGAGCTGCCGGGCGGTGTAGTAGAGCTCGTCTAGGAGCTTCTCGTCCTCGCCGGTGATCGTGGCCGCGGTCTTCCACTTGGTGATGTAGTGCATGATCACCCAGGGAAGCCCCACGAACAGGATCCCGACGATGACGATGGGAAGGAAGACTTCCTCCATCGGATCAGGCTCCCTTGCTCAGGCGCGCCTTGAGCGCTTCCAGCTCCGCATCGACCTTCTCGGACGAGCGCAGCTCGGCGATCTCCTCCTCCAGCGTCTTGGGCGCGCCGCCCAGGCCCGCTGCGTCGGCACGGCCCTCGGCCAGGTCGACACGGCGCTCGAGGATGTCGAAGCGCGAGAAGGCGTCCTGCATCTTGCCGCCGTTGGTCATCTCGCGCAGCCGGACGCGGTTGTTCGCGCTTTCCAGCCGGGCGACGATCGAGTTCTGGCGGGTACGCGCCTCGCGCAGCTTGTTCTGGAGCTTGTTGATGTCCTCTTCCGAAGCCTTGAGCGCCTCGTCGAGCACGGCGATCTCCTGCGTCAGCTGCTCGCACATGTCCGAAGCTTTCTGCTTCTCGACCAGCGCGGCCTTGGCGAGATCCTCGCGGCCCTTGGAGAGCGCCAGCTCCGCCTTCTCGACCCAGCTCTCCTGGAGCTTCTCGAGCTTGGCGATGTGGCGGCGCATTTCCTTCTGGTCGGCGATGGTGCGTGCGGCCGAGGCCCGGACCTCCACCAGCGTCTCCTCCATCTCGAGGATGATCATGCGGATCATCTTGGCCGGGTCTTCGGCCTTGTCGAGCAGATCGGTGACGTTGGCGGCGATGATGTCGCGAGTCCGAGAGAAGATACCCATTCTAACACTCCTTCGTATTGGGATCCGCCGGGAGGGAGCTAGGGGGCGAACCCTCCCGGCGGGTTTCCGCTCACCGGGGCATTGGTGAGCGGGGAGACTTCGTGGCCTCAGGCGATCGTCGCTCCGGCCGCGCCGGCCAGGATGGCGGCGGTCGACGCCATCAGCGTCGCGGTGGCGAGGAGGGCGAAAGCGCCGGAGACAAAGGCGTTGCGAAAATTCATGGTCATTGTTCCGTTCCCTTAACCTTGGTGTTGCTTCCTGCCCGATGCCGGGCTTGCCCATGTCTCAGCAGGATGCGTGCCAAATCGAAAGAATGGCGGATTTCTGCCGATTTCCGCGCCTAGAGGCTGCCCGGGCGATTCTGGCCTCTTGCCAAGAGTTGGGAAAATACGCCAAGCATTCGGCATGGAGCGCGCAACCCAAGTCATCGGCCAGTCCGGCGCCTTTCTCGACGCGCTGGAACGCGCCAGCCGCGCGGCGGCGCTAGACCGGCCGGTGCTGGTGATCGGGGAGCGCGGCACCGGCAAGGAACTGGTCGCCGAGCGCCTCCACCGCCTGAGCCCGCGCTGGGACCAGCCGCTGGTGATCATGAACTGCGCCGCGCTTCCCGAGACGCTGATCGAGGCCGAACTGTTCGGCCATGAGGCGGGTGCGTTCACGGGCGCGACCAAGGTGCGCCCCGGCCGCTTCGAAGAGGCGCACGGCGGCACCTTGTTCCTCGACGAGCTCGGCACGCTTTCGATGGCGGCGCAGGACCGGCTGCTGCGCGCGGTCGAATATGGCGAGGTGACGCGTATCGGCTCGTCGCGTCCGCTGCAGGTCGACGTGCGCATCGTCGCGGCGACCAACGAGCATCTGCCCGATCGCGTGGAGAAAGGGACGTTCCGCGCCGACCTGCTCGACCGGCTCTCGTTCGAGGTCGTCACGCTCCCGCCGCTCCGTGCGCGACGAGGCGACATCGAAGTGCTCGCCGAATTCTTCGGCCGCCGCATGGCGTCCGAGATCGGGTTGGCCGACTGGCCGGGCTGGGGCCCCAACGCGCTAGATACACTCAACAACTATGACTGGCCAGGGAATGTCCGCGAGCTGCGCAACGTCGTGGAACGTGCGGTCTATCGCTGGGAGCAGGCGGGGCCGGTCGACTATATCGAGATCGATCCCTTCAACTCGCCCTATCGTCCGCGCCCGATGCCGGGTGGCGCGAGGGACGCCGAGCCAGCGGCCGCGGAAGCGCCTCAGCCGTCTGCGCCTTCATCCGCATTCGAGAGCGGGGGAGATTTCAAGTCGCGCGTCTCGGCGTTCGAGCGCCAGCTCCTCACCCGGGCGCTCGCCGAGCACCGCTACAACCAGCGCTCGACCGCGGAGGCGCTGGGGCTCACCTACGATCAGCTCCGCCACGCGCTGAAGCGTCACGAGCTGCTCGGCGCCGGCGGCTGACCGCTCGATCGTTTCGCTCGATCACGACCCAATAAAAATTGTTGCGGCGCCGATCCGCTCCATGCGTTAGGCGGACGGAGCATTACACCCCCCATGGAGGATGACATGGCCTTCGAACTTCCCGCACTTCCCTATGCCCAGGACGCGCTCGCGCCGCACATGTCGGCCGAGACGCTCGAATTCCACCACGGCAAGCACCACAAGGCGTATGTCGACAACACCAACAAGCTGGTTGCCGACCTGCCGGACCTTTCGGGCGCCAAGCTCTCCGACGTGATCAAATACGCCAAGGAGAGCGGCAACAAGGGGCTGTTCAACAACAGCTCGCAGGTGTGGAACCACAGCTTCTTCTGGCAGTGCCTGAGCCCCGAGAAGCAGGCGCCGACCGGTAAGCTTGCCGACCTCATCAACGAAGGCTTCGGCAGCCACGAGGCGCTGGTCGAGAAGCTCAAGGCCGAGTCGGTCGGGCACTTCGCCAGCGGCTGGGGCTGGCTGGTGCTCAACAACGGCAAGCTCGAAGTCACCTCGCTCCATGACGGCGACTCGCCGGTTGCGCACGGCATGACGCCGCTGCTCACGATCGACGTGTGGGAGCACGCCTATTACATTGATTACCGCAACGCGCGTCCAGTGTTCGTCGACACGGTGCTCAACAATCTGATCAACTGGGAATTCGTCGCACAGAACCTCGACGGAGCCGGCACCAGCCGCGCCGATCAGGGCTGAGCTTCGATCCGAGCTTGGGGAGGGCGCCGGATGCATTTCCGGCGCCCTTTATTCCGGCTTCTGCCGATGATTGCCTTCGCCCGCGCAAAGCGGGATGATGGAGGCTCCTTTGGGAGCCATGCGATGATCGATCTTTCCATCCTGATCATCTGCGTCTGTGCGGCGCTTTGCGGCGGCGTGTTCTTCGCCTTTTCCACCTTCGTGATGCGGGGGCTCGACCGTCAGGGAGCCATGGCCGCCGCCGACGCCATGCGTTCGATCAACGTCACCGTCTTCACGCCCTGGTTCATGGTTCCGCTCTTCGGCACTGCCGTGGCGGCCGCGGCGCTGGCGGTACTCGCGACCATCCACGGCCAGGCATCCTGGCCGCTCCAGCTCGGCGCGGCGACCTATGTATTCGGCTGCGTCGGCGTGACGATGCTTGGCAACGTCCCGCTCAACAATGCGCTCATGGCCTCGAGGATCGACTGGCCGGACTATTACCGGCGCTGGCAGCCATGGAATCATGTGCGCACCGCAGCCTGCCTGCTTTCGGCGCTCCTGCTTGGATACGCGCTGATGGGCCCGCGCTGATCGAGTCTGCTCAGCCTTCGGGCGGGATCGGCGTGTCCTCGGGCTTGTCGAGCTGGAGGCCGTGCTTGAGCAGCATCGGAATGTTCAACATCGCGAAGACGAGCGTCAGCGGGATCACTGCCCATGTCTTGAACGTCACCCAGGCGTCCCAGTCGAGCACCTGACGCATCGCTTCGTTGAGCACGGCCATCGCCACGAAGAACCCGGCCCAGTTGATGGTCAGCAGCCGCCAGCCCCTGGCCGAAAGCCCCGGGTATGCCTGTTCGAGCAGCATCTGGAGCAGCGGCTTGCCGGCGATCAGTCCATAGCCGAGGATCACCGCGAACATCGTATAGACGATCGTCGGCTTGATCTGGATGAAAGTCTGGTCGTGGAAATAGATCGTCAGCGCGCCGAAAGGCAGGACCAGCGCGGCGGTGATCCAGAGCATCGGCGAGATATGTTTCGCCTTCCACCAGGAGAGCAGCATCGCCACGACCATCGCAACCATGAATGCCGCGGTCGCGGTGATGACTCGCTGGATCTGGATCCCGGGCGCGAAGCTGTTGACTGCGAAGAACACGGCCAGCGGACCGAAATCGATCAGCATCCGCATGCCGGGGGAGAGGGGAGTGCGCGTGGTGGACTGGTTCATACCGATTTCCGTTCGCCCTGAGCTCGTCGAAGGGCCACCCTTCTTCTCGCCGGGTATAAAGGGGTAAAGCTGGCCGGGGGCAAGCTCAGCGCCGGCGCGGCGAGACGAGCTCGTCCACCCCGGCGATGATACGTGCGACCTCATGCGCATCGAAGGGCCTGAGGTCGTCGACCTTCTCGCCCACGCCGATCGCGTGGATCGGCAGGCCGTATTTCTCGGCAGCCGCGACCAGCACGCCGCCGCGCGCGGTGCCGTCGAGCTTGGTCATCACCAGCCCGGTGACGCCCGCGACTTCCTTGAAGACTTCGATCTGGTTGAGCGCGTTCTGGCCGGTGGTCGCGTCGAGCACCAGCACCACGTCGTGCGGCGCTGCCGGGTTGATCCGGCCGAGCACGCGCCGGATCTTGCCGAGCTCGTCCATCAGCTCGCGCTTGTTCTGCAGCCGTCCGGCAGTGTCGACGATCAGCACGTCGATCCCCTTGTCGGTCGCCTGCTTGACCGCTTCGAACACGATCCCCGCGGCATCGCCGCCCTCGGGGCCGGTGACGATCGGCACGCCGATCCGCTCGGCCCAGGTTTTGAGCTGGCCGATCGCGGCGGCGCGGAAGGTGTCGCCCGCGGCGAGCATCACGCCATAGTCCTGCTCAAGCAGGCGGTTGGCGAACTTGGCGATCGTCGTCGTCTTGCCCGATCCGTTGACGCCGATGACGAGGATCACCTGCGGGCGCGGGAAGGCCTCGATCTCGAGCGGCTTTGCGACCCGCGCCAGCACCTTCTCGATTTCCTCGGCCACCACCAGCCGGATGCCCAGCTCCTCCATGTTGCGCTCATACTGTCCCTCGGCGAGCCGTGCGCGCACGCGCGCCGCGGTTACCGGGCCGAGGTCGGAGGCGATGAGCGCCTCTTCGATCTCGTCGAGCGTCGCGTCGTCGAGCCGCGCGCCGGAAAGGCCGGCAAGGTTGCCGAGCAGCCGGTCCGAAGTCTTGCGGAAGCCGCCGAGCAGCCGTTCGTGCCAGGAAGGATTGGTGCTCATGCGGCGGTTCCGATCAGCTTGCCGTCCTGCACCTTGTCGATTCTTGCCTTCACGATCTTCCCAATTCCCGTTCGCCCTGAGCTTGTCGAAGGGCTGTTCTGAGTTTCACCCTCGCTCAAAGAAGAAAAACTGCCCTTCGACAAGCTTAGGGCGAACGGAATGGGAGACAATCGCACCTCGGCGAAGTTCCCGGCGTGGCCGCGATCACCCGGACGCTCGACCAGCACTTGCTGTTCGGTCCCGATCAAACTCCGCAGCCATGCCGTGCGACGCCTCTCCGCCGCCGTGCGCAGCCGAGTGGCCCGCGCCTTCACGACTTCGGGCTCTGTCTGCGGCATTCGCGCGGCGGGGGTACCGGCGCGTGGGCTGTAGGGAAAGATGTGCGCATGGACGATGTCGCAATCGTCGATCAGCGCTAGCGTGTTGGCGAACATCGCTTCCGTTTCGGTGGGGAAGCCCGCGATCAGGTCCGCCCCGATCGCGATCGCGGGCCGCGCAGCCTTCAGCCGTTCGACCAGCGCCAGCGATTGCGCGCGGGTGTGGCGGCGCTTCATCCGCTTGAGCACCATGTCGTCGCCCGCCTGAAAGGAGAGATGGACGTGCGGCATCACGCGCGGCTCCTGCGTGAGCAGCGCGAACAGCCGGTCGTCCACCTCGATCCCGTCGAGCGAGGACAGCCGCAGCCGCCGCAGGCCGGGTACATGCCGCAAAATGCGTTCGACGAGTTGGCCGAGCGTCGGTGCTCCCGGCAGGTCCGGGCCGTAGCTGGTGAGGTCCACGCCGGTCAGCACCACCTCGGCATGACCCGCGTCCACCAGCTGCGCCGCCCGGTCCACCACTACGCCGGCGGGCACCGAGCGGCTGTTGCCGCGGCCAAAGGGGATCGCGCAGAAGGTGCAGCGATGGTCGCAGCCGTTCTGCACCTCCACGAAGGCGCGCGCATGCGTCGAGAAGCTGGCGGCAAGATGGGGCGCTGTCTCGCGCACTGCCATGATGTCCTGCACCACCACCGCCTCCGCCGAGGCCCAGGCTGCCGGGCGCAGCTTTTCGGCATTGCCGATCACGCGGTCGACCTCCGGCATGGCGGCGAAGGCGGCGGGATCGATCTGCGCCGCGCAACCCGTGACGACCAGCTCCGCGTCCGGACGTTCACGCCGGGCACGGCGAATCGCCTGGCGCGTCTGCTTGACGGCTTCGCTGGTTACTGCACAACTGTTCACCACGATCGTGTCTCTATCCGCCAGCAACGTGCGGATCGTTTCACCCTCGGCCAGGTTGAGCCGGCAACCGAGGTTGATGACATGAGGCGAGGAGAAGGCCATTGGCGGGCGATCTAGGGGTGACGGCGCCGGAAGTCCACGCGAAGGCACAGGAAGTCCTCGGCTTCTGGTTCGAAGGGCTGATGCCCGAGCAATGGTTCGCGCATTCGGATTCGGTCGATGCGGCAATCCGCGAGCGCTTCGAGACCTTGCCAGCCGAGCTGCTGGCGAGCCGAGCGGAGGGCTGGCGCGAAGATCCCGATACGCTGCTCGCAGCGATCATTGCGCTCGACCAGTTCTCGCGCAACATCCATCGCGGGGAGGGCAGGGCATTCGCTGCCGACGAATTGGCGCAGGAGCTCACCTGTCTCGCGCTCGACCGTGGCTGGGACGAGCAGCTCACCGTCCAGCAGCGCCAGTTCCTCTACATGCCATTGATGCATGCCGAGGACCTGGAGCTGCAGACGCTCTGCCTCAGATGCTTCGACCAGCCGGGGCTCGAACAGGGGCTCGATTACGCGCGCGAGCATGCCGAGGTGATCGCGCGCTTCGGGCGCTTCCCGACGCGCAACGCTGCGCTTGGACGCGAGTCGACGCCCGAGGAGCGCGTCTATCTCAGCCAGCCCGGCGTGGGCTGGTGACTCTGAGAGCAGCGGGGCCGCTTCCCTCGATTTCGATCTTTTCCTGTCGATCCATGTGGTAGAAGCTTCCCGTCGTCAGCGGGGGGAGAGCTAGCGATGCCCAAGTATAGACATGCGCTGCCGCAACTTGGCGGCGATCTGTTCCTGACCGACGCCGGGCTGGAAACCGACCTGATCTTCAATCACGGGATCGAGATACGCGAATTCGCGGCGCACACGCTCCTTCCCGAGGCAATCGGAAGAGCGGCGCTGGAGCGCTATTTCACGGGATTTCTGGAGCTCGCCCGCGAGACGGGGGCAGGGTTCGTCCTGGATACGGTGACCTGGAAGGCGCACCGGCACTGGGGCGGCGATCTGGGGCAGGACATCCAGGAACTGCGAACGGCGAACGAGGCGGCGGTCGATTTTGCTGGCGCCCTGCGCGAGCGTTTCGAGCGTGAGGTTCCTGTCGTCCTCAACGCCGTGATCGGCCCGCGGGGCGACGCCTATCGCCCCGAACGCAGAATAGCGGCGGATGAGGCCGCGGCCTATTATTCGGAGCAGCTTGGCTGGCTGGCGGATACCGATGTCGACATGGTGACGGGCCTGACCTTCAATCAGTCGAGCGAGGCTGCCGGCCTTGTTCAGGCCGCGGGCAGGCTAGGCTTGCCGGTGGCGATCTCGTTCACGGTCGAAATCGACGGCCACCTTCCCGACGAGCAGTCGCTCGGCGACGCGATCCGGTCGGTCGATGCGCTGACCGGCGGCGCGGCTGCCTATTTCATGGTGAACTGCGCGCACCCGGATCATTTCTCGGAACAGCTTCGCGACGAAAACTGGGCACGCCGAATCCGCGGTATCCGCGCGAACGCGTCACGCAGGAGCCATGCCCGAGCTCGACGAAGCGCCCGAGCTGGACGCCGGCGATCCGAAGGAACTGGGCCAGCTCTACGCACAGCTCCATGCGCGCATGCCCTGGCTCAACGTGTTCGGCGCATGTTGCGGAGGCGATCTGCGGCACGTCACGGAGATCGCGGGCGCCCTGCGCTCTGCCGCCACTTCCACCGATCGGGGCTGAGGCTGTCTACCCCGCGAGCCGCTGGGCTGCGGGCTGCGGCGCGGTGGCCGACTCCGCCGACTGGAGCAGGCGGCGTTCGGCGAGCAGGCGGCGGACACTGCTGATCGACATCGGCTTGCCGTAATACCAGCCCTGCGCCTTGGCACAGCCGATCGCGCGGAGCCTTTCCTCGATCGCCCGGTCCTCGACGCCTTCCGCAGTGATCGGCAGGTTCAGGCTTTCGCCCAGCCGCACGATCGCGTTCACGATCGCGGCCGAATCCATGTTGTCGTTGACCGAGATGACGAAGCTCTTGTCGATCTTGATCCGGTCGAACGGCAGCGCGCGCAAATGTGCGAGCGACGAATAGCCGGTGCCGAAATCGTCGAGCGCAAGCCGCACGCCCTGGTTCTTGAGGCTGCCGACGATCGACTGGGCGAGCGCGAAGTTCTGGAACAGCGCGCTTTCGGTGATCTCCACCTCCAGCCGGCTCGCGGGGAAGCCGGTCTCGGTGAGCAGCTTGATGATCTTCTGCGCGAGCCAGGCGTCGCGCAATTGCCACGGCGAGATGTTGATCGAGAGGCCGAGCTGCGGATCCCAGTCGCGCGCGACGACGAAGGCCTGGCGCATGATCGACAGCGAAAGGTCGGAGATCATCCCGGTCTCCTCCGCGATCGGGATGAAGATGTCGGGGCTCACGAGTCCGCGGTGCGGATGCTCCCACCGCGCGAGCACTTCGAACCCGTCGAGCCGGCCGGTCGAAAGGTCCACCTGCTGCTCGAAATAGGGAACGATCTCCTGCCGGGGGATCGCGAGGCGCAACCCGGTCTCGAGCTCGTTGCGCTCCTGCAGCTCGCGCTCCATCGAGCGGTCGAACCAGGCGAAGCGGTTCCGGCCGGTCTTCTTGGCCTGGTACATCGCGATGTCGGCCGAGCGCATCAGTGCCTCGATCCCGGGGCAGTCGAAGTCCGATCGCGCGATGCCGAGCGAGCAACTGACATGGACCTTGAGACCTTCGGCGTCGAATGGCTGGGCCATGCGGCTCACCAGCTTTTCGGCAACGCGTTCCACCGTGCCAGGCTCGGCGGGATCGAACAGGAACGCACAGGCGAACTCGTCGCCGCCCAGCCGCGCGGCGAGTGCGATCGGGGGCATCGCAGCGGCGACCTCGGCCGCTACGTTGCGGAGCAGCGCGTCGCCCACGGCATGGCCGTGCATGTCGTTGATCATCTTGAAATGATCGAGGTCGAGCATCAGCATCGCCATTGCCTTGCGGCGTCGCCGGGCGCGCTCGAACATCGCCGCGCCTTCCTCGGCCAGGCTGCGGCGATTGAGGAAAGCCGTGAGCGGATCGCGTGCGGCCAGTTCGTGCGCGCGCTCCTCGGCCGCGGTGCGGATCCGCAGCTCGCGGCTCAGCTCGCGCTGGCGGCGCCAGCCGAACAGGATCAGCGCGACGTTGAGCAGCAGGGCAGTGACAAGTGTCTGCTCCGCAGGCCTTCCGCCGCCGAAATAATGCGCAAGTGTCTGCGACAGCACCACGCTTCCCGTTCCGACGAACAACAGGATCGCAGCGACGCTGACCGCTCCCGCAATCAGGTTCGGCCGCTTCGGTGATTCCAGATCATGGACGTCCTGCTCCAGCTTCATTGCCGGGACGAGCTCCCTCTATGTATTGGGAGATCTGGCACCCAGAGAGTGTAGATCGAGTTAAGTTGCCACCTCGAGGCGGCAAAAATTGCCGGGTGGTTGCGCAAGCCCGCTTTCGCCGCTATGTGCCCGCCCGACCGTTCTTCACCGAACGCGAGACATTGCCGCCCTCACGGGTGACGCCGGCCGACGAGGTTTCGTCCGCCGGCGCGTTTTGCGTTTGGCGGGTTGGGTCGGATTGGAGTGATGTTGGTCCCATGTTCGAGAGTCTGAGCGATCGGCTAGGCGGCGTTTTCGAGCGCCTGCGCGGGCGTGGTGCGCTGGCCGAAGCCGACGTCCGCACCGCGATGCGCGAAGTGCGGATCGCGCTGCTCGAAGCCGACGTCGCACTGCCCGTCGCGCGCGATTTCGTGGACAGGGTCACCGAGCAGGCCGTGGGCCACCAGGTGCTGCGCTCGGTCACCCCGGGGCAGCAGGTCGTCAAGATCGTCCACGACGCGCTCGTGGACATGCTCGGCCCCGACACCGCCGAGCTCGCGATCGACGTCACCCCGCCGGCGGTGATCATGCTCGTCGGCCTCCAGGGCTCGGGCAAGACGACCACCACCGCCAAGCTTTCGAAGCTGCTCAAGAAGCAGGGCAAGAAAGTGATGATGGCGTCGCTGGACGTGAACCGTCCGGCCGCGCAGGAGCAGCTCGCGGTCCTCGGCACCCAGACCGAGGTCAGCACACTGCCGATTGTCACCGGTCAGCAGCCTGTCGAGATCGCCAAGCGCGCGCTCCAGTCGGCGAAGCTCCAGGGCTTCGACGTGCTGATGCTCGACACCGCCGGGCGCCTCCACGTCGATCAGGCGCTGATGGACGAGATGAGGGCGGTGGCGGACATCGCCCGGCCGCAGGAAATCCTGCTGGTCGTCGACAGCCTGACGGGCCAGGACGCCGTCAATGTCGCGTCGAGCTTTTCCGAGCAGGTGCCGCTCACCGGCGTGATCCTAACCCGCATGGATGGCGATGCCCGCGGCGGCGCGGCGCTGTCGATGCGCGCCGTCACCGGCAAGCCGATCAAGTTCGCGGGCATGGGCGAGAAGCTCGACGCGATCGAGCCCTTCCATCCCAAGCGCGTCGCCGGCCGCATCCTCGGCATGGGCGACGTGGTCTCGCTGGTCGAGAAGGCTGCAGCCTCGATCGAGCAGGAAGACGCCGAGAAGATGGCGTCGCGCCTCGCCAAGGGCCAGTTCGACATGAACGACCTGCGCAGCCAGCTGGCGCAGATGCGCCGGATGGGCGGCCTCGGCGCGCTCGCCGGCATGCTCCCGGGCATGAAGAAGGCGCAGGCCGCGGTCGATCAGGCGGGCGGCGACAAGGTGCTGCTGCGCATGGACGCGATGATCTCGTCGATGACGCCCAAGGAGCGCACCAGGCCCGAGCTGCTCAACGCCAAGCGCAAGATCCGCATCGCCAACGGCAGCGGCACCACGGTGCAGGAAGTCAACAAGCTCCTCAAGATGCACCAGGAAATGCAGACCGCGATGAAGCGGCTCAAGAAGATGGGCGGGCTCAAGGGCATGCTGGGCATGCTCGGCAAGGGCGGCCCCGGCGGCGGAATGGGCGGCGTCGGCAATGCGATCGGCGGCCCCGAGCTCGGCGACATGATGGGCAAGATGGGCGGCCCCGGCGGCGGGCTTCCCGGCTTGCCGGGCGCGCCGAACCTGCCCCCCGGTTTCGAAAATTTTCTGAAGAAAAAGTAACTTACAACCGAATTGATAAGAAGGAAGTGAAGTAATGGCTCTCTCTATGCGTCTTTCGCGCGGCGGTTCGAAGAAGCGCCCCTACTACCGGATCGTGGTCGCCGATGCGCGCAGCCCGCGTGACGGCAAGTTCATCGAGAAGATCGGCACCTACAATCCGCTTCTCGCCAAGGATTCGCCCGAGCGCGTCAAGCTCGACACCGAGCGTGCGAAGCACTGGCTGAGCGTCGGCGCGCAGCCGACCGACCGCGTGGCCCGTTTCCTCGATGTCACCGGCGTCAAGGAGCGCGCAGCGCGCAACAACCCGAAGAAGGCCGAGCCGGGCGAGAAGGCCAAGGAGCGCGCCGAGGAGCGTGCCGAGAAGCTGAAGGCCGCCGAGGAAGCCGCGGCTGAGGCAGCCGCCGCGCCGGCTCCCGAGCCGGTCGCCGAAGAAGCGCCGGCCGCCGAGGAGGCTTCGGCCACCGAAGCGACCGAGGAAGCCGCTGCCGAGGCTCCGGCCGAAGCTGCCGAAGAAAAGTCGGAAGGCTGAGGCACTTGCCGGCCATCGTGCGTTCTCCCGGACATACCATGTCCAGAGGAGCGCATGATGGCCAGCAAACCCGAAACCGGTCCGGACGAGCAGGATCGTGAAAACCCCGGCACCACGCGGACCAACCCCGCCGGCACATCTACGGATGCGCCCGCGGAGGGCGGCGACGATACGCCATCGCAGCAGCCGGGCTCGCCCGAGGGATGACGCTCGTGCCGCGCTGATTGGAAGGGTGGCATGACTGCCGACCGGCCCGTCACGCTTGCAGTGATTATCGGCGCACACGGCATCACAGGCGAAGTGCGCCTCAAGGTCTTTGCCGACGATTTGTCCAGCTACAGGAACTTCAACGCCGGCGCGCTCACGCTCAAGGCGCTGCGTGCCGGTTCCAACGGCGCAATCGCGCGGTTCGCCGAGGTCGCCGACCGCAATGCCGCCGAGGCACTGCGCGGCACCGAACTCACCGTTCCCCGCTCGGCACTGCCGCCGCTGGGGGAGGGCGAATATTACCATGTCGACCTGATCGGCCTCCCCGCGTTCTCGACCGCGGACGAAGCAGTGGGTCGAATCGTCGCCGTCGACAATTTCGGCGCCGGCGACGTGCTCGAGATCGAACGCCCGGATGGCAAGCGCTTCATGGTCCCGATGCGGCCCGAGGCCGTTCCCGAGTGGAATGCCGAGCGGCTGCTAGTGTCGGAAAGCTTCCTCGAGAGCTGATACGGCCGCAGCGTATTCACGGCGTCTCCCCGCGCGGTTCGTCCTCGACCAGGCAGCCCGATAGCGCATATCGTCGCCGCGAATCAGTGGGGAGGTGATCATGCGTTGGAGTTCGATGGCGGCTGCGGCCGTGCTGGCGCTGGCACCCATGGCGCTTCAGGCGCAACCTGCGCGCCCCGTCACTGCGATCGAGGCGAAGACCGCCGAGATCGACGCGCTTTTCGCCAAGTTCCAGGCCGAGACTCCCACGCCTGGGCTCGTCTACGGCATCGTCGCCGACGGGCGGCTGGTCCATGTCCGCGGCTTCGGCGTCCAGGATCCGGTGTCCAAACGCCCGGTTACGCCCGACAGCCTGTTCCGCATCGCTTCGATGACCAAGGCGTTCACCGCGCTTTCGATCCTGTCGCTGCGCGACGCCAGCAAGCTGTCGCTCGACGACCTTGCCGAGAAACATGTCCCGGAGATGCGGAACTGGAAATATCCCACCGCAGACAGTCCGCGCATCCGGATCCGCGATCTCCTCACCCACACCGCCGGCTTCGTCACCGACGATCCCTGGGGCGATCGTCAGACGCCGCTCCCCGAAGCCGATTTCACGCGCATGCTCGCGGCCGGCGTGCCGTTCAGCCGCACGCCGGGCCTGGCGCACGAATATTCGAACTTCGGCTACGCGCTGCTGGGGCGCATCATCCAGAACGTGTCGGGCATGCCCTATCGCAGCTATGTCGAACGGACGATCCTCGGCCCCCTCGGAATGACCTCCAGCGGTTATGAAGTGAGCGAATGGCCGATCGAGCGCCGCGCGATCGGCTATCGCTGGAAAGATGAACGCTGGAGGGAGGAGCCGACGATGCGCCACGGCGCTTTCGGCGCGATGGGCGGCCTCCAGGTCAGCGCCAATGACTATGCCAAATGGATCGCCTTCCTGCTCTCCGCCTGGCCTCCGCGCGACGATCCCGAGACGGGGCCCGTCCGGCGTTCCAGCGTGCGCGAGCTCACCCAGGGCTCCAACTTCGTCCGTACCGAGCGGCGCGCGGGAAGCACGGGGGAGGGCGCATGCCCGCAGGCGCGCGCCTATGGCCTGGGCTTCCGCATCGCCGAGGATTGCGATCTCGGGCTGACGATGAGCCATGGCGGCGGCTATCCCGGCTATGGCAGCCATGTGCTGCTGCTTCCCGATCGCGGCATCGGTATCTTCGCCTTCACCAACCGCACCTACACCGGTGCTGCGGGTGTCGTGTGGGACGCGGCGATGCTGCTCCGCGGCGCGGGGGGCTCCCGGCCCGCGGCACCGCCCAATGCATGGCTCAACCAGGCACACGACGCGGTCCGGATGATGTACGCGAAAGGCGACGTAACTGCTGCGCAGCCGAGCTTGGCAATGAACTTCCTGATGGACCGCGACGCCAAGGACTGGAAGGCGGAGCTCGCCACGCTGCGCGGCCAGCTCGGCGCCTGCGCGGGCAAGACCGAGCCGCTCCACGTCAACAGCGCGATGTCGGTCTCGTTCCGCTGGCATTGCGACAAGGGGATGCTCGACGGGATGATCCTGCTGGCGCCGACGAACCCGCCCACCATCCAGTCCCTGGGCTTCCGTCCGGTTCCTGTGCAGCCATGAGCAAGATCGCCATCCTCTCGGACATCCACGGCAACCTTCCCGCGCTGGAAGCGGTGATCGCCGATGCCGAGGCGCGGCACTGTACGCGCGTCTTCAATCTCGGCGACATCCTCTCCGGTCCGCTCTGGCCCGCCGAGACGGCCGATTTCCTGATGGCGCGCGATTGGCCGACGATCGCGGGCAATCACGAGCGCCAGGTGCTGACACTCCCGCGCGAGCGAATGAACCCGACCGACGCCTTCACGCGCGCGCAGCTATCGGATGCGCATCTCGGCTGGATGGCCGCGCTGCCGCCCGTGCTCGCGCTCGAAAACCTGTTCCTCTGTCACGGCACGCCGCGCAGCGATCTGGAGCATTTCCTCGAAACCGTCGAGCCGTCCGGTCTTCGCGACGCGACCGACGCCGAGATATCGGAGCGGCTCGGCGAACGCACCGAAGCGCTCACGCTCTGCGGCCACTCGCACCGTCCCGGGCAGCGCGCGCTCGCGGACGGCCGCATCGTCGCCAATCCGGGCAGCGTCGGGCTCCAGGCGTTCCACGACGATCATCCCTTCCCCTATGTCGTAGAGCTGGGCGACCCGCGCGCGCGATACGCGGTTCTCGAAGCGGGCGAGTTGAGCTTCCACCGCGTGGCCTATGACCATGCCGCCGCCGCAGCCAAGGCCGAGCGCGAAGGGCGGCAGGATTGGGCACAGGCGCTTGCGACCGGCAGGGTAGGGAGCTGAGGCACCCTGTCGGCGATCAACGTCTGATCGGCCGCTGTTCATCCAGCATGTTGCGGATCGCGGTTGCGGCGACGCCTGCCTCGCCCATCGCATGGCTGATCTGGTCTAGCCCCTTGGCGACGTCGCCCGCGGCGAACAGGCCCGGCACCGAAGTCCGCTGGTGGTCGTCGATCTCCAGGCATCCGTCTTCGGCCGCGCGCGCGCCGGCCTGGATGGCCAGCGCCGATCGGATACGCGATCCGAGTGCGGGATAGATGCTGTCGAAGGCGAGCCGCCCCTCGGCGGTGTTGACGCTGATCCGATCGCCTTCGATACGGAAATCGCCACAGGGGCCGTCGACGCGCACCACCTCGGCGGCGTCGAGCTCGGCGGCGATCGCTTCGTCCAGGGTGTGGCCGCCATCGGGGGCGATCAGCGTCACGTCGGCGGTGTAGCCGCGCAGGAACAGCGCCTCGCGCGCGCCGTGGTCCTCGCTGCCCACCACGCCGACGCGCTTGTCGGTGACTTCATAGCCGTCGCAGATCGGGCAGTAGCGGATCAGCCCGGCTGCCAGCGCTTCGTCATGGATGCCCTCCGCCATTTCCGGGCGGTGGTTCACTACACCGGTCGCGAGCAGCACCGCCCGCGCCGGATAGTCGCGCTCGCCGACCCGCACGATGAAGCCGTCGTCGGTGCAGCGCAGCCCGGTGACTTCGGCCAGCTCGCGCACCGCGCCGAATTTCTCCGCCTGCGCCAGCATCAGCGCGAGCAGCTCCTTGCCCGCGATCCCGTCGGGATAGCCGGCATGGTTGTTGGTGCGCGGGATCAGCGCCGCGCGGCTGCTTCCGCAGTCGAACAGCCTGATCTTAAGCAGGAAGCGGGCCAGATAGATCGCGGCGGTCAGCCCCGCCGGCCCCGCGCCGATGATGATGCAATCGTCCATTGGGGCGGCGAACCGTTTGGGGCGGCGCCGGGTTCCGTCCAAGGATCGTCGCGCCTATGGCGGCCCGATGACTTTACCCGGTGTACCGCGCTATATGCTCGACGCGAACATCTGCATTCGCATGATGCGAAATGCGGATTGCCGCGCCGCGCTCCGGGTGCGGCGGCAGCCGGGGGGAACGGTGGCGGTATCGGCGATCGTCTGTGCGGAGATCGCCCGAGGTGCCGCCCGACAGGGTGGTGAAGCGCTTGCGTCGCTTGGCGCGCTTCTGGAGAGCCTGCCCGTCATGCCCTTCGATCTCTCCGCGGCACATGCTTTTCCGGCGGCGGCCAAGGCGCGCGGCGGGTTCGACCGGCTGATCGCCGCGCATGCCCTCGCGCTGGACGCGACGCTGATCACCTGCAACACGCGCGACTTCCGGGACGTGCCCGGGCTTCGCTTTGAAGACTGGACGCTCTGACCGTGACTTTCGCCGCCACCATCCTGACGCTCTATCCCGAGATGTTCCCCGGTCCGCTCGGCGCGTCGCTCGCCGGGCGTGCACTGCGCGAAGGGCTGTGGAGCCTCGAGACAGTGCAGATCCGCGACTTCGCGACCGACCGGCACCGCTCGGTCGACGATACGCCGGCGGGCGGCGGGGCGGGGATGGTGATGCGCGCGGACGTGCTTGCCTCAGCGCTAGACAGCGTCGTGCCGGGCCGGCCCGTGCTGGCTATGACACCCCGGGGCAGGCCGCTCACCCAGGCACGCGTCCGCGAGCTGGCCGGGGGGGCAGGCGTGACGATCCTGTGCGGCCGGTTCGAGGGGATCGACGAGCGCCTGTTCGAGGGCCGCGAGATCGAGCAGGTGTCGATCGGCGACTATATCCTCTCCGGCGGCGAAATGGCGGCGCTGACGCTGCTCGACGCTTGCATTCGGCTCGTTCCCGGAGTAATGGGCGCGCCTTCCAGCGGCATGGACGAGAGCTTCGAAACGGGGCTGCTCGAATATCCGCAATATACCCGACCTGTCGAATGGGAAGGGCGCACGATCCCCGAAGTGCTGCGATCGGGGGATCATGCGAAGATCGAGGCCTGGCGAAGAGCGCAGGCGGAGATCGACACACGGCTACGGAGGCCGGATCTTTGGGAGCGCCACGAGGGCGCTCGGGTCCAACCTCCCTCTGGCGCGCAGCGACGTAGACAGGACGAAGACCAATGAACCTGATCCAGACGCTCGAAGCCGAGCAGATCGCCAAGTTCAACGAGGCGAAGAAGATTCCGGAATTCCGCCCCGGCGACACGCTGAAGGTCGGCGTGAAGGTCGTCGAAGGCGAGCGCACCCGTGTGCAGAACTATGAGGGCGTGTGCATCGCCCGTGCCAACAAGGGCATGGGTTCGAGCTTCACGGTCCGCAAAATTTCGTTCGGTGAGGGCGTCGAGCGCGTCTTCCCGCTCTATTCGCCGAGCATCGAGTCGATCGAAGTCGTTCGCCGCGGTGTCGTGCGTCGCGCCAAGCTCTATTATCTGCGTGGCCGCACCGGCAAGTCGGCCCGCATCGCCGAGCGCCGCGACGTGCGCCCGACCGACGAGGTCGCCGCCGCCGAGTAAGCTTTCGAGCACGGCAAATCGAAGGGGCGCGGTGGCCAGGCTACCGCGCCCTTTTCGCATGCGGTGCAGATTCATCCGTCGCCAGGTGCGCGGACAGCCGGAAATCGTTGCGCAAGAGCTGTGGCTGGGCGCTCGAAGGCGCAATTTCCGCGGGGCGGCGCAAAGAATCGCCGCGCGATCCGCCAACTTCCGCAAATGCGCCTATAATGGTGAATAAGATGCTAACGAAAGGCGAGCCCGTGTTCGACGCGACGATTTCCCAGCCATGGACCCTCAGCCGCCGCGACGCCGCGAAGATGCTCCGCGACGAGCTGGCGCATTTCGAGCGCTGCCCGATGTGCGCTCAATTCATCGACCGGCGCGACATTCATGCCGTGATGCACCACCTGCCCGTGGGGCATCAGCCGACGCCGGTGCACTGAGGTTCGACCTTGAGATCACGCATAGCTGACGATCTCGAACTCGGTCCCGTCATAGTCGAGGAAGTAGAAGCGCCGCCCCGGATCGTAATCCGCATGTGCGAAGGGCACTAGACCGGCTGCCACCACGCGCCGCTCGATCTCGTCGAGATCGTCGACCAGGATGCCCATATGGTTCAGCGGGCGCCCCTTCTCGAACATCGCCGCGCTGGGCGGTTCAGGCGGCGTGTAGAGGGCCAGATAGGTCCGTTCATCGCCGACGTGGATCACGCGCCCGTCGTCGCGCGCTGGCCCCTCCCAGCGGATGTGCCAGTCGAACAGGTCGTGGAGCAGTTTCGCCATCCGCTCGGGATCGCTGACTGTCAGGTTGACGTGCTCGATATAGGGCTGCGGCATGGGTTTCCTTTCGCATTTGGATGCCATGCCGCGAGCAGCTACAACCTCAACCAAGGTTTAGGTCAAGCGTGATTTTTGGAGGCGGGATGCTGCGCGGGAACGAACTGCTGATGATCGGCGAGCTGGCGGCGCGCACCGGGCTTTCCGTATCGGCGGTGCGCTTCTACGAGAAAAAGGGCCTGGTCCATCCGATCCGCACCGCCGGCAACCAGCGGCGGTTCCTGCGCTCCGATATTCGCCGGCTCTCCTTCGCGCTGATCGCCCAGCAGCTCGGCTTCACGCTCCCGCAGATCGCAGCCGAGCTGGGAAAACTGCCTGAGGGAAGGGCGCCCACCGCCGCGGACTGGCAGCGGATCAGCGGCGCATTCCGCAAGGTGATCGCCGATCGCGTCGCGCAGCTCCAGCGCACGCTCGACGATCTCGACGGCTGCATCGGCTGCGGGTGCCTGAGCCTCGGGAAATGCGCGCTCTACAACCCAAATGACCGTGCAGGGCTCAACGGTGTTGGCCCTCGCTTTATCCGCGTTTCGCGCAAGGTGGCGCTCGGTCTCGACTGATCAGCGAAACAGGAAGTTCGCGGGCCGGGTCGTCCCGAGGTTCCCGTCAAACGCCTTGTCGGCGAAAGGACCTCCGCGCTCCACCCAATGAAGAAAGAGGTGCGCGGACCAGGCGTTGGGATTGGGAGTCGTGCGGCCGTGGCGGCGGTGGACGCCCTGGTAAAGGACGGCATCTCCCGGTTGCATTTCGATCGTCGCGAAGGGATTCGATCCGAAATCGTCCTGCACCGTGGCGTCGGGCTCCGACGCCTCCTGTGCGACCTCGAGCGGCCAGGGCACACCGTCGCTGTAGTCGAGCGTCAACGAGACGCTGTGCTCGCATGACGGCCGATCACTGTGGACGCGGCAGATGTCACCTTCACGATAGATTCGGAAATAGCTGTAGCTCGGAAGCAGATCCAGGCCGGTAAGGTGCGCAATCGTGGGCGTGAGTCCCCACAGCAGGGTCAGCAGCGGCGGGAAATGATAGCCGTACATCTCGATCGCTTCCCGACGAAGCAGCGAGTGACTCTTCGCCAGCCGCAAGAGATCGGTGCCGCTTTGCCGAACCGAACTGTGGAATTGGTTCAGGAAGGCGTTGCAGACTTCGGGCGCCAGCAGTCCCTGTACCACGGCATACCCGTCCTTGTGATAATCCCCCGAGATCTTCATCAGGATTGCATACGTAGCCGATGCCGGCGGAACAAGCTGGACCCTTTACCCGGCGCCATGCTCCCGCAATAACGCACCCTTTCATCCGCCGTCCGGCGGAACGGGTCTTCCGGAGAATCGGGAATGCGCAAATGGTTGCTGGGTCTTGCTTTGCTTTCGTCGGGGGTGGCTGTGACGGCTGATCAGGCGGTGGCGCAGACCCAAAGTCTCACGCTCGAGCGCGTGTTCGCGAGTCCCGAACTCAGCGGCCCGACTCCGCGCAAGCTCAAGCTCTCGCCCGACGGCCGCTGGGTGACGCTGCTGCGCAACCGCGCCGACGAGAAGGAGCGCTTCGATCTCTGGGCGATGGACACGCGCACCGGCGAGTGGCGGATGCTCGTCGATTCGAAGAAGCTCGGCACCGGTGCCGAGCTGTCCGAGGCCGAGAAGATGCAGCGCGAGCGCGCCCGCATCGGCGGCACCAAAGGCATCGTCGCCTATGACTGGTCGCCGGACGGCAAGGCGATCCTCGTGCCGCTTGACGGCGAGCTCTACCTCGCGACGCTCGACGGCAGGGCTTCCAGACTCCCCGCAGCCGCCGGCCCCAAGCTCAACGCCGCCGTCAGCCAGGCAGGCCGCTACGCGAGCTACGTCCAGGACCAGAACCTGGTCGTCATGAATCTCGCGTCGGGTACCGCGCGCCGCGTCACCCAGGACGGCGCCGGCACGGTGCACTGGGGCGAGGCCGAATTCGTCGCGCAGGAGGAAATGAGCCGCACGACCGGCTTCTGGTGGTCGCACGACGACAGCCGTATCGCGGTCGAGCGCTTCGACGAGGCGCCGGTGGGCATCGTCTCGCGCGCAGCGATCGGGGCCGAAGGCACCAACCTCTACCAGCAGCGCTATCCCAAGGCAGGAACGCCGAACGTGCTGGTCGAGCTCCATGTGATGGATCCCGACGGCGGCAATCGCGTGAAGGTGGACCTGGGGACCGACCCGGACATCTATCTGGCGCGCGTGAACTGGTCGCGGGACGGCAAGACCCTCTACGTCCAGCGCCAGAATCGCGACCAGACCGTGCTCGACGTGCTCGCGGTGGATCCGGCGACGGGCAAGTCCAGCATCCTGTTCAGCGAGAAATCGGGGCCGAAGAGCTGGGTCAACCTGTCCAACGCGCTCACACCGCTCGACGACGGCAGCCTGATCTGGTGGTCCGAGCGCGACGGCCATGGCCATCTCTATCGTTTCGCCAGGGGCAAATGGACCCAGCTCACCAAGGGTGACTGGGAAGTCGCGCCCGAGATGATCGGCGTGGATCGCGACGGCCAGCGGGTCTTCTTCCTCGGCAACAAGGATGGCGTGCTCGAGCGGCATCTCTATTCGGCGAGCTACGCCAAGCCGGGCGCCGTGACGCGGCTGACCGAGGCGGGCTGGTGGAACAGCGCGGTGATCGACGACAGCGGCACGCGCGCGATCGTCACCCGCTCGAACGTGAGCCAGCCGACGCAGGTCTATCTGGCCGACACGGCGGGCAAGCGCCTCGCCTGGGTGAGCGAGAATTCGGTCGCGTCAGCAGACCATCCCTATCACCCCTATGTCGCCGGCCACCGCCAGCGCAACTTCGGCACGATCAAGGGCCCTGACGGCACGACACTCCACTGGGAGATGATCACGCCCCAGCTCGAGCCCGGAAAGCGCTACCCGGTGTTCTTCGAACATTATGGAGGGCCGCACTCGCAGAAGGTGAGCCGCGCCTGGGGCGGGGCGCTCCAGCAGTATATCGTCGATCGCGGCTATATCTGGTTCCAGATCGACAACCGCGGCTCGGCCAATCGCGGCAAGGCGTTCGAGGACGCGATCTGGCACGCGATGGGCAGTGTCGAGGTCGAGGACCAGGTGGCCGGCGCCAACTACCTCAAGACGCTCGACTTTGTCGATCCTGCGAAGATCGTCACCTACGGCTGGTCCTACGGCGGCTACATGACGCTCAAGATGCTCGAAAAGGCTCCCGGCACGTTCGCGGCGGGCGTCGCGGGCGCGCCGGTGAGCAAGTGGGAACTCTACGATACCCACTATACCGAGCGCTACATGGGCGACCCGACCAAGGTGCCCGAGGCGTACAGGGCATCCGACACGATCGGCGATGCCGCGAAGATCGTCGACCCGCTGCTCATCATCCACGGCATGGCCGATGACAATGTCGTGCTCGAGCACACCACTTCGATGGCCGCCGCGCTCCAGCAGCAGAAGGTGGCGTTCGAGATGATGCTCTACCCGGGCCATACCCACCGCGTCGGCGGGCCGGGAGTCAGTGAGCATCTGTGGACGACGATCCTGGATTTCCTTGATCGCCAGACGGGGAGCAACGGTAAGAAGTGACTCCATCCTATCCTCCCCCGCCAGGGGGAGGTGGCATGCGAAGCATGACGGAGGGGGAGGAAGCACGCCGGCATGCTCTGGCATCCGCCCCTCCGTCGACTGAGCGACACCTCCCCTGACGGAGGGAGGGCATAGGGAAGCGCTTCCGAGCGCCTTTCCGAAAATTATCCAATTCGGCCCTCGCCACGCAGCATTTGTTCTGCTACGGGCGCCGCATGCTTCGAAAACCGCGAACTACTCCGCGAATTATCACCCGCGCCTGACTCAGGCGCGCGCAAAGCAGCGCTTTGCTTCGAAGCAAGAGGAATGCGCTGGCATTCCGCAACATCCACCACCAAATGAACCGTTCGTCGCCACACGTGCGACGATCCTGATGGAAGGACGAAAATGGGCTACCGTGTCGTGGTCGCAGGCGCCACCGGCAATGTCGGGCGTGAAATGCTGAACATCCTCGCCGAGCGGGAATTCCCGATCGACGAGATCGCCGTGCTCGCCTCCGCGCGCAGCCAGGGCGACGAGATCGATTTTGGCGAGACCGGCAAGAAGCTCAAAGTCCAGAACATCGAGCATTTCGATCCCAAAGGCTGGGACATGGCGCTGTTTGCGATCGGGTCGGAGGGCTCGAAGCTCCACGCCCCGCGTTTCGCCGCGGCGGGCTGCACGGTGATCGACAATGCGTCGCTCTACCGCATGGACCCGGACATTCCGCTGATCGTCCCCGAAGTGAACCCGGAGGCGATCGACGGCTACACCAAGCGCAACATCATCGCGAACCCCAACTGCTCGACCGCACAGATGGTGGTTGCGCTCAAGCCGCTCCACGACGCAGCGAAGATCAAGCGTGTCGTGGTGGCGACCTATCAGTCGGTCTCGGGCGCCGGCAAGGCGGGGATGGACGAGCTGTTCGAGCAGAGCCGCAACATCTTCGTCGGCGACCAGGCCGATCCGAAGAAGTTCACCAAGCAGATCGCGTTCAACGTGATCCCGCACATCGACAGCTTCCTCGATGATGGTTCGACCAAGGAAGAGTGGAAGATGGTGGTCGAGACCAAGAAGATCCTCGATCCGAAGATCAAGGTGACCGCCACCTGCGTCCGCGTGCCCGTGTTCGTGGGCCACAGCGAGGCGATCAACATCGAGTTCGAGGACGAGATCTCGGCGGCCAAGGCCAAGTCCATCCTCCGCGAGGCGCCCGGCGTGATGCTCGTCGACAAGCATGAGGACGGCGGGTACGTGACGCCGATCGAATGCGTCGGCGAGTACGCCACCTTCATCAGCCGCGTCCGCGAGGATCCGACCGTCGAGAGCGGCCTGTCGCTCTGGTGCGTTTCGGACAACCTCCGCAAGGGCGCCGCGCTCAATGCAGTGCAGATCGCCGAGCTGCTCGGCCGCCGGCATCTGAAGAAGGCGGCCTGATCGGCGATCGCCGGATAAGGCTCGAATGGCAAAGGCCCCGGAGCGATCCGGGGCCTTTTCCGTGTCAGTGCCCAGCGGCGGCGGGGTCGTTCTCGACGCGCCCGCGCGGCTTCTGGAGCAGCACTACCAACGGCACGCTGATCGCAGTGACGATCGCCATCAGCCAGAAATCGTTGAGATAGGCGATCATCGATGCCTGGCGGTTCACCTCAGCGTCCATCATCGCAGTCACCGTCGTCGCCGAGGCGCCCATGGCCTGCGCGGCGCCCGCGACGCCGTTCATCGTCGTCGCAGTGACGTGCTCGCCCAGATACTGGTGGCTGCGCTGGATGCTCTGCGCAAGGATCGCGCTGACCGCGGAGATGCCCACCGACGCGCCGATGTTGCGCGTCAGGTTGAGCAGGCTCGATCCTTCGGTACGGAAATGCGGGGGGAGCCCTGCGAAGGCCAGCCCGTTGAGCGGCATGAAGACGAGGCCGAGGCCGAGCCCCTGGATGAAGCCCGAGAGGATGAACGGCGTGCTGCCCATCATCAGCGTCCAGCCGGACATCTCCCACAGCGAAAGCGCTGCGATCGCCAGCCCGATGCCTACAGACCAGCGCGGATCGAGCCAGCCGCGCTGGATCAGCTGCGCGCCGACGAACATGGTGAGCACCACGCCCACGCCGCGCGGCATCAGCAGCAGCCCGGTGTCGAACACCGAATAGCCGTAGAGATTCTGCAGCATCGGCGGCAGCAGCGCCATCGTCGCCATCATCACCAGACCGATCACCAGCATGAAGAAGATGCCGGTGACGAGGTTGCGATGCTTCCACAGCTCGCGCTCGAACATCGGGTTCTTGCCCGTGAACAGGTGGACGAAGAACATCCAGAAGGCGATGATCGCGACCAGCATCTCCACCCAGATCTCGGTCGAGGAGAACCAGTCCTGGTCCTGGCCGCGGTCCAGCATCAGCTGGAGCGAGGCGATGGCGATCGCTAGCAGGCTGAAGCCGAAAACGTCGAACTGCCGATTGCGGATCGGCCGGCTGGGCAGCAGCCACCAGAGGATCGCGAAGCAGACCACGCCCACGGGCAGGTTCACATAGAACACCCAGCGCCAGTCGAAATTGTCGGTGAGATAGCCGCCGATGAGCGGGCCCATGATCGGCCCGACCATGATGCCCATTCCCCAGATCGACATCGCCTTGCCCTGGTCCTCGGGCTTGTTGATGTCGAGCATCACCGTCTGGCTGAGTGGATTGAGGAAGGCGGCAGAAATGCCCTGGACGATGCGGAAGAGCACCATTTCCTCGAGCGTCTGCGCGGCGCCGCACAACGCCGAGGAGATGATGAAGCCGATCGTGGCGAGCAGGAACAGGTTGCGCGAGCCGATCCGGTCCGAGAGCCAGCCGGTGATCGGGATCGCGATCGCCGAAGCGACGATATAGCTGGTCAGCACCCAGTTGATCGTGTCGCGCGTCGCTCCCAGCGCGGCCTGCATGTGCGGGATCGCGACGTTGGCGATCGTCGTGTCCAGGATCTGCATGATCGTGGCCATCATCACGCCCAGCGTGAGGAGGCCCTTGTACTTCACCGGGAGGGCGGCGCCGCCCGTATTTGGGCCTGCTAGTGGGCGGGGAGAAGGTGCCTCACCCGCCCGGCTGTCGCGGCCGGGGGCTGCGGTCGCCATTTCAGTCGCAGGCTCCGTTGAACACCACCTCGACGTCGGCCGAAAGGCCGGCGATCATCTCGCGGGGGCTCTTGCCGTCGATCGCGATGCGGACCGGCACGCGCTGGGTGACCTTCACCCAGTTGCCGTTGGCGTTCTGCGCAGGGAGCACCGAGAATTCGGATCCGGTGCCCGCGCCGATCGATTCGACATGCCCCTTGAGCTTGAGCCCGGGATAGGCATCGAAGGTCACCGCCGCACATTGCCCCGGGCGCATCTTGTCGAGGTCGGTCTCCTTGAAGTTCGCCTCGATCCACGCCGGTCGGTCCGAGACGATCGTCACGGCGGGCATGCCCGTGATCATCTGCTGGCCCACCTGCAGGCTCTTGGTCTGGCTGACGGTGCCGCTCACCGGCGCCAGCACGGTCGTGCGCTGGAGGTCGAGCTGCGCCTTGGCGAGCTGGACGCGCGCCGCCGCGATCGCGGGGTTCTCGCCGGGCACCGCAGCGCCGGTGGCGAGCTTGGCGCGTGCCTCGGCGGCTTCCGACTGCGCGTTCTGGAGCTGGGCGCGCGCCTGCTCGAGCGCGTGCTGCGCGGCCTGGAAGTTGGCGCGGGTGGTGAAGCCCCGCTTCATCAGCGCGGCCTGGCGGTCATAGTCCTCGGTAGCCTGCGCGATCCGGTCCTGCGCGGCCTGGATGTCGGCGCCGGTGCCCTGATAGCTCACGCGATCAGTGTTGAGCTGCACCTGCGCGGCTGCGATCGCGGCCTTCGCCTGCGCCACGGCGATGCGATAGGGCTCGGGATCGATCCGGAAGAGCAGGTCGCCGGCCTTGACGACCTGGTTCTCCTTCACGCCGACCTGGACGATGCGCCCCGCGACGTCGGCCGAAACCGAGGTTTTGTCCTGCTGGACATAGGCGTTGTCGGTGGACACGCTGCCGCCCGAGGTCAGCCAGAAATAACCGACGATCGCGACGATGATCAGCGGCACGCCGAACATCAGCAGCGGGCGCAGCCACTTGCGCTTGGCGCGCGGCTCGGCTTCCGCCGCAGCAGCGGGTTCCGCCAGGGGGGGCGCGGGCGTCGCCTCGGCACGCTCGATCTCGATGGCTTCGTTCTTTTGGATCTTGGGGTCTGCGTCAGCCATTGGCCGCCTCTTTGCTCTCGTGTCCCTGAGACATGTTGGATCGGATCGTGTTGAGCGATTCGATCAGTTCGGTGCGCTGGCGGGCATCCAGCCCCTGCAGCGCCTGCTCGATCATATCGCGCGCGATCACGCGCAGCTCGTCGAGCACCGGACGCGCCTTGTCGGTGAGAAAGATCAGCCAGGCACGCCGGTCGTTCGGGTCGCGGCGCCGCTCGACCAGTCCGGCCTCCTCCAGCCGGTCGATCATCCGGCAGCAGGTGATCGGCTCGACTTCGAGCAACTCCGCGAGCTGTCCTTGGTTGAGCCCTTCGCGCCGTTCGAGGATCTTGAGCGTGCGCCACTGCGGGCCGGTCGCGCCGCTGCTGCGCGCGCGCTCGTCGAAGCGGCGGCGCATCAGGCGCGAGACATCGCTCATGAGGAAGCCAAGCGTTTCGGTCATGCCAGGCACATAGTAAGTAGGCTTATTAATGGCAATCAGAGACTGGATTGCATTGTGCAGCGCAACAATTGCAAGGAGAGCAACCCATGGCGAAGGAAGTGACTGGCGGATGCCAGTGCGGACGCATCCGCTACCACGCGACGATCGAGGATGATGACGGCTACCTCTGCCACTGCCGCATGTGCCAGCGGGCCACGGGGGCGTCTCGATCGCCTTCAAGAACCTGCCCAAGACGGCCGTCCGCTGGGAGCGCGAGCCTGACCGCTACCAGTCGTCGCCGATCGCGGCGCGTGGATTCTGCGCAGTGTGCGGCACGCCGCTCACCTACGAAGCGCACGCGCACGACAGGATGGACCTGACGCTCGGCAGCTTCGACGATCCGTATCGCTTTCGCCCCGTCGAGCACTCGGGCTGCGAGAGCTGGCATCGCGACTGGCTTGACACCAGCCACTTGCCCGCCTCACGGACCGATGAGAACCCGAACATGGTCAAACGCTGGATGGACGCCGTTGGCAAACTCCCCGATTGAAACGCACCGCTTCACGAGCTTCGACGGCGTCGAGCTCGCCTGGCACGAGACTGGCCCGGCCTACGGCCGCCCCGCGGTGCTGATCCACGGCTATTTCTCCACCGCGGAGGTCAACTGGATCAAATACGGCCACGCAGAGAAGCTCGCCGCACGGGGCTTGCGGGTGATCATGCCGGACCTGCGCGGCCACGGGCAGAGCGCCAGGCCGCACGATCCCGCCGCCTATCCGCCCGACGTGCTGATGCGCGACGGCTTCGCGCTGATCGAGCACCTCGGCCTCACCGATTACGACCTCGGCGGCTATTCGCTCGGCGGTCGGACGACGCTGCGGATGCTGGTCAACGGCGCGAAGCCCCGCCGCGCGGTGCTCTGCGGCATGGGGCTCGCCGGGCTCACCGACACCAGCGGGCGGGGAAGCTATTTCAAGCGCGTCCTCACCAACCTCGGCACCTTCGAGCGCGGCACCAGCGAATGGATGACCGAGGCGTTCCTCAAGACCACCAAGGGCGACCCGCAGGCGCTGCTCCTGATCCTCCAGACCTTCGTCGACACGCCCGAAGCGGAGATCGCCGCGATCGGCATCCCGACGCTGGTCGTCACCGGCGCGGAGGATTTCGACAACGGCTCGGCGCAGGAAGTCGCCGATCTGCTTCCCGACGGCCGCTTCGTCGAGATTCCCGGCAATCACATGAGCGCAGTGATGCGGCCCGAGCTCGGCTACGCGATCGTGGAGTTTCTGGCCTGAGAGCGCTCCTGATTCCGCAGGAGCACCGGTCGGCTTGACGCCTGCAAGCCCCCGCGCGACTGTCGCGCCATCCAGGGTTTCAGGGAAATAAACATATGATCCGCACCGGCATTTCGATGCTCGCGCTCGCTTCACTGCTCGCCGCGGCGCCGCTCGGCGCAAGCGACCGCGCACGCGAGGCGCAATCCGCTCCAACCGCTGCCCAAGCCAAGGCGTTCGTCGCCGATGCCGAGGCGAAGCTCTTCGCGCAGGGCGTCGTCGCCGCGCGCGCCGGCTGGATCTACGAGACCTATATCAACACTGATACCGAAGCGCTCACGGCGCGCGAGAATGCGGCGCTCACCAAGCTCCAGGTCGATCTCGCGCTCGAAGCGGCCAAATATGCGCAGGTCGCCGGCCTCGACTACGACACCGCGCGCAAGCTCGGGATGCTGCGCAACAAGATCGTGCTCCCCGCGCCGGTGCGCGCCGGTGCCGCCGACGAGCTTGCCGCCATCTCTGCGAAGATCACCGGCATCTACGGCGCGGGCAAGGGCACGCTCGCAGGCAAGCCGATCAACGGCAGCGACATCGAGGCTGCGATGGGCGAGGAGCGTGATCCCGCGAAGCTCAAGCAGATGTGGACGAGCTGGCACGACAATGTCGGCGCCCCGATGCGCGCCGACTATTCGAAGCTGGTCGCCATTTCCAACGAAGGCGCCAAGGGTCTCGGCTATGCCGATGTCGGCGCGATGTGGCGTTCGGGCTACGACATGGACCCCGATGCCTTCGCGGCGATGACCGACAGGATCTGGACCGATCTAAAGCCGCTCTACGTCGCGCTCCACACCTATGTGCGCCACAAGCTCAACGCCAAATACGGCGACGCCGTCCAGCCCGCCAGGGGCCCGATCCGCGCCGATCTGCTCGGCAACATGTGGGCGCAGGAATGGGGCAACATCTATGATCTGGTCGCCCCGCCGGGATCGGGCAGCGTCGGCTACGACGTCGGCGAGCTGCTCAAGGCCAAGGGCTACGACCATCTCAAGATGGTCCGCGCGGGCGAGGGCTTCTATTCGTCGCTCGGCTTCGCGCCGCTCCCGGAGAGCTTCTGGCAGCGCTCGCAGTTCGTGAAACCGGCCGACCGCGAGGTCGTGTGCCACGCCTCGGCCTGGGACATCGACAATGTCGACGATCTGCGGATCAAGATGTGCATCAAGATCAATGCCGACGATTTCGTGACGATCCACCACGAGCTCGGCCACAATTATTATCAGCGCGCCTACAACAAGCAGTCGGCGCTCTATCTCGACGGCGCCAACGACGGCTTCCACGAAGCGATCGGCGACTTCGTCGCGCTGTCGATCACCCCCGATTACCTCGTCCAGATCGGCCTCCTCGATCAGGGCCAGGTGCCGAGCGCCGACAAGGACACCGGGCTGCTGCTCCGCCAGGCGATGGACAAGGTCGCGTTCCTGCCCTTCGGCCTGCTCGTCGACAAATGGCGCTGGGGTGTCTTCTCCGGCCAGATCCCGACGGACGGCTATCAGGCGGGCTGGGACAAGCTCCGCCTCCAGTATCAGGGCATCGTGCCCCCGGTGGCGCGCGACGAGAGCAGGTTCGATCCGGGCGCCAAGTTCCACATCCCGGCGACCACGCCCTACACGCGCTATTTCCTCGCGCGCATCCTCCAGTTCCAGTTCTACAAGGCTGCGTGCGACCAGGCCAGCTGGAAGGGCCCGCTCCACCGCTGCTCCTTCTACGGCAACAAGGAAGTGGGCGCGAAGCTCGACAAGATGCTCGCGATGGGCGCCTCGAAGCCCTGGCCCGACGCGCTTCAGGAGTTCACCGGCACGCGCGAGATCTCGGGCAAGGCGATGGCCGAATATTTCGCCCCGCTGAAGGCGTGGCTCGACGCGCAGAACAAGGGCCAGCCGCAGGGCTGGTGATCCGGCAATAGCGGCTACCCTCGAGCCCGCTCCCGCTTCCACGGGAGAGGGGGCTTCTTCCAGGCGTTGGTTCTAGGTGTTTGATCCCACGGTTTGATGGTGCGATCCTTTCGTTGGAATGGAAGGAAGCCGTATGGGACAGGTTCGTCATGGGAGCGCCACGACCACGCACGCCGTCCGAGCAGCAATACAGCGATC
>JAESFO010000206.1_pt1 | contig 125403 bp, 115 predicted proteins | sample 9269421 | NCBI WGS metagenome assembly JAESFO01 (sample SAMN14502839, study PRJNA617101) | algae metagenome | isolation source: Nostoc desertorum CM1-VF14 and co-occurring heterotrophs from rocky... | place: USA: Clark Mountains, San Bernardino, California | collected 2000-06-05 | reverse complement strand
AAGCGGCCCGTTCGCGACGCGGCATTTTGGCCGTCGTGACCCTGTGGCGGGGTAGCTCAGCTGGTTAGAGCACGGGAATCATAATCCTGGGGTCGGGGGTTCGAGTCCCTCTCCCGCTACCAAATTCATCCCCGATGGGGATTGGCACCCGCCCTCATCAACGCTGGATCATTCAGGCCGATCGCCTCGCTTTCTGGGCTCGGCTCACGGCGACACGTGTCGATCCGATCGCAGCCCTTGAAACCATGTCCCAAATGGGTGAGACCCCGGCAACACACTCGAAGAGAGACAGAATGGGAACCAACAATTCCTGATTGCATACCGGTTGTAGGGCGTGATTATTACACAACCGGCGAGAACTCATTTTCATTAAAGAACGAGATTGTCAGCGCCGGTGTCGACCTGAGTGAAAATGAATGCCAGGGCGCGAACGGAGTCATTGCGATGATCAATAGCAATGCGCAGACCGCATTCGATCTTCTTCTGACGATCGCCTTAATTGCGATCGTTGTATCTCTGATCAGCTTCTGAGCAAGGACGACCGGGCAGCAATTTCCCGCCACCCGGGACTCTCTCGATGATTTCTCGGCCCGCTGCCTGGCGGGCCTTTATGCCATCGCTACACAGGACGGTCCCGCCGCTGGCGGCGGCTTATGCCGTCACAAGCCGCCCCGCTTCTTCCATGCTCACATCGCGCTCGCCAAGCAGATGCGTGACCATCGCCTTCTGCACATCGCTCTCCACCACCGCAAACGGATCAGGCGACAGCAGCCGATGCTCGATGACGAGACGCGACATCAGCAGCCGCCGGGCGTCGCCGCGCCGGAAGTGAATACGGTGCGCTTCCCAGGCCATCGCGACGGCACTCGCCACATGATAGAGCGCGCTGGTCGCACGGCGGGCATCACCCTCATTGTCCGCACGTGACGCAACCTCGCGCGCGAACGAGATCGCCCGGTCAGACAGCGTATGCAGACGATCGCGCCAGGCCTGCGGCACGCTCTGCGATTCATTGAGCCGGTTGTGTAGATCCGCGGCCAGCGCCGCGTCCGCGCCATGCCGACCCACCGCACGCATCAACGCATCGAGCGCGACGATATTGCCGGTGCCCTCCCAGATCGAACCGAGATGGGCGTCGCGCAACAACCGCGCGGTGGCGAATTCCTCAATGTAGCCGACACCGCCGCGCATCTCCATCGCGTCGCCGCACACCTTGCGGGCATCGCGCGTCGCGCGGAATTTCAGCGTCGGCGTCAGGATTCGCAGCAACGCTGCGGCGTCCTGGCTGCCGGCTTCGGCACGATCGAGCGCATCGGCCGTGAGGAAGCTCATGGAGAGTCCCTGCTCCGTCGTCAGCAGGATCTTCATCAATTGCCGGCGCGCCAGCGGCATGTCGATGATGCGCTGGCCGAACACCACGCGGTTGCGCGCCACCGTGATCGCATCGTGCCAGGCACGGCGCATCAACGCGGTGGACTTCACGCCATTGGACAGGCGGGATGAATTCACCATCTCCGCCATCTGCACGAAACCGCGATCGAGCTTTCCGACCGAATAGCAGATGGCGCCTTCCAGCTTGATCTCGCCCGAGGCCATCGAGCGCGTGCCGAGCTTGTCTTTCAGGCGCACGATCCGGTAGTGGTTCTGCGTGCCGTCATCGAGGAAGCGTGGCATCAGGAACAGGCCGACGCCCTTGGTGCCACCGACCGCACCTTCCGGACGCGCCAGCAGCATCACCACCTTCGCATCGGCATTGGAGCAGAACCACTTTTCGCCATAGAGGCGCCAGTGGTCGCCCTCCTGCACCGCGCGCGCCGTCAGCTTGCCGACATCGCTGCCGCCCTCCTTCTCCGTCATGAACTGACCGCCTTGCGTCAGCTTGCTCATGTCGGTCTGCGTCAGGCCGTCGAGATATTTCGCCTGCAGTGCTTCGTCACCGAATTTCGACAGCAGCTTTGCCGCGCCGTCGGTGACATTGATCGGGCAGCCCATGCCGAATTCGGACTGGTTGAACAGGAAAGTGAAAGCGTGCTTCGCCGCCACCGGATAGGTCGACGGCCAGCCCATGATGCCCTTGCGATGCGAGAGCGCGTGAATGCCGAACTGGCCGAACGCCGCATTCTCCAGCTCGCGATAGGCCGGATGATATTCCACCCACTGCACGTCCTGCCCGAACTTGTCGCGCTGATGCAGCACCGGGCCATGCCGGTCCGCCATGCGTCCAGCCTCATCGAGCGGTCCGCCGACGAGTTCACCCAGCCGCTCCAGATGCGGCTCCATATGCTTGAAGAGGTCGTCCGGCAGATGAATGCGCAACAGATCGCGCAACGCCGGATCGGCGCGGTAAAAATTCATCCCGGACGTATCGGGCGCGATCAGGTTTTCGATTGGCGCATGGGCGTTCATGGCGGCCTCTTGTGATGAGCGATGTGCGTTTCCATCTCCATCATGCACCCGCAACGCCCGCGGATAAAGTGCTTAGCCGGAGGCCCGTCTGATGGATATCCCGCGTTACGAAACTGCCCTGATCGTCGGCGCCGGCGAAGGCATCAGCGCGTCGCTTTCGCGCCTGCTGTCGAAGCAAGGTATTCGCGTGGCACTTGCCGCACGCAATAGCGGCAAGCTCGACGGACTATCACGCGAAACGGGCGCGAGGACTTTCGCCTGCGATGCCACGCAATCCGACGATGTTGAGAAACTGTTCAAGGATGTCGAAGCGCAGATCGGCGAGATCGACATCGTCGTCTACAATGCCAGCCAGCGCGCCCGTGGCCCTTTCATCGAACTCGCACCGAACGACGTCGCGCAATCCATCGCCGTCAGCGCCTTCGGCGGTTTCCTCGTCGCGCAACAGGCGTTGCAGCGCATGCTGCCGCACAAGCGCGGCGCCATCCTGTTCACCGGCGCCTCCGCCAGCATCAAGGGCTTTGCGCAGTCGGCGCCTTTCGCCATGGGCAAATTCGCGCTGCGCGGCCTCGCACAATCCCTTGCCCGCGAATTCGCGCCGCAAGGCATTCATATCGCGCATTTCGTGATCGATGGCGGCATTCGCAGCGCGGCGCGCACCGAGGCTGCCGACAAGCCGGATTCGTTGCTAGATCCCGACGCCATCGCCGCGAATTACTGGAATGTGCTGCAACAGCCCCGCAGCGCGTGGAGTTCGGAGCTGGAAATCCGGCCGTGGGTGGAGAAGTTTTAGCGCGATGCCTTAGGATGGGTTGAGCGGAGCGATACCCATCCTACGATCTCGTGCTATTTCGCTGCCTTCACAAAATCCACGAATGCCCGCAGCGCCGCCGGCAATTGCCTGCGGCTCGGATAATACATGAAGAAACCGGGATAGGCCGGGCACCAGTCGGCCAGCACGCGCACCAGCTTGCGTTTCGCAATCAACTCCTCGACCTGTTTTTCGAAGACATAAGCGAGCCCGGCGCCATCCAGCGCGGCATCCACCATCAAGTCCTGATCGTTCAGCGTCAACGGACCCGACACATCGATCTCCAGCGCGATGCCGCCGCGCTCGAACTCCCAGCGATAGAGCGCGCCACCCCAGAAGCGGAAGCGGATGCATGGCAGGTTCTTCAGTTCATGCGGCGTCTGCGGCGCCTTGTGTTTCTTGAAGAAGGCCGGCGACGCCACCACGGCCGAGCGCTGCCGCGGCCCGATCGGCACAGCGATCATGTCCGCCGCGATCGTCTCGCCAAAACGGATACCGGCATCGAAGCCAGCCGAGACCATATCGACCAGCCCGTCATTCACCGCGATCTCGACACTGATCTCCGGATAGGCCTTCTGAAACCGCGTCACCATGGGCAGGAGCACGAGCTGCGCCGATTGCCGAGCCGCATTGACGCGCAGCGTCCCCGCCGGCTTGCCACGAAACGTGTTCAGGTCTTCTAGCGCGTCATCGATATCCTGAAAGGCAGGGCTCACGCGTGCGAACAATCGCTCTCCGGCTTCGGTCAACGCGACGCTACGCGTGGTGCGATTGACCAGCCGCAGATCAAGTCGTTCCTCGATATTGCGCAGAGCATGGCTGAGCGCCGAAGCGGACACGCCGAGCTCCACTGCCGCGCTGCGAAAGCTGCGATGCCGGGCAATCGCCAGAAACGTCGCCAGCTCTGCCGGACCGATCCGAGTCATTGATGAATTCTGCTCATGAACACATAGAAAAAATAGCGGATTAATTCAGTTCTGGCGAGACCCTAGTGTTCCTCCTGTCAGCCCGGCGATGTCGCGGGGCCACCCAGGGAGAGACGATCATGCGTATCTGGTTCATCACAGGGGCATCCCGCGGCTTCGGCGCCCTCATCGCAGCAGAAGCCCTTGCACAGGGCGACGCCGTCGTCGCGACGGCTCGCGATTCCGATGCCGTCACCGCACGCCTCGGCCACCACGAGCGCCTGCTCGCCATCCGCCTGGACGTTACTAGCGAGGATCAGGCCCATGAAGCCGCCGGCCTCGCGGTGAAGACCTTTGGCCGCATCGACGTGCTGGTGAACAATGCGGGCTATGGTCTGCTCGGCGCGGTCGAGGAAGCCAGTGCGGCGGAAGTCGAACGGCTTTATGCAACCAACGTGTTCGGCCTGCTGGCGGTGACCCGCGCCGTGTTGCCGCATATGCGACGGCAACGCTCGGGTCACATCATGAATATATCATCGGTGGGCGGCTATTCCGGCTATGCGGGCTGGGGCGTCTATGGCTCGACCAAGTTTGCCGTTGAGGGGATCAGCGAGGCACTCGGTGCGGAAGTCGCGCCCCTCGGCATCCATGTCACCGTGGTCGAACCCGGCTTCTTCCGCACCGATTTCCTCGATGACAATTCGCTGGTCCGCACCAGGCTCGAGATCGATGACTACAGCGAGACCGTCGGCAAGACACGTGCGCATGCAGCCGGTGCCAATCATGCGCAGCCGGGCGATCCCAGCAAGCTCGCCCGGGCCTTCATGCAGCTTGCCGCAGCCACAGCACCACCGACCCGCCTGCCGCTCGGCAGCGATACAGTCGCCCGCATCGAAGCCAAGCATGCGCATGTGGAAAACGAACTGGCGGCATGGCGTGCGCTTGCGACCTCGACGGATTTTGCCAAGGAAACAGCCTGAAAACTACAGAGCATGCGCACTGGCGGTCATTGCCGCCAGTCGCCAACTCGCACATGGAATGTCCTGTGCGGCGTGCAGGATCTTCTTCTCGAAACGAATCTGCTTCCAGTCACCCGGCGTCGGCGCGAAGGCGAAGCCCGCCTTGCGCGCCAGCGCTAGCATTGCATCGTTCTAACGCAGCGTATCGCCGAGCAGGCGATCGGCCCCGAGCGCCGCCGCACGGCATTCGAGATTGCGGAGCAGCGCCATGCCGATCCCTTGCCGCTGCATCGCATCATCCACCGACAGACCGATTTCGAGACTGTTGTCCTTGTCATCGATGGCATAGCGCGCTTCGCCGATGATCACCTCAACACCATCGCGTTTGGTCGTCGCCACCAGCGAGAAGCCGTCATCCATACCGACATGGAGGAAGCGTTCGAGCTCACCGGCTGGCAGTTCGCTCGCAGCGCCCATCAGCCGATTGTAGCGCGAGCCCACCGACAGCCCGCGAAAATAGGACTGCAGGACGTCGGCGTCGGTGGGGTCGGCGAAACGAAGCGAGATCACCTCGCCATCGCGCGACAGCAGCACGTCGGAGTAGCGACCGAGATTCTTGAGATCGATGTGTTTCATGAAAACCTCCCGCGACGCTGGCAGGCCTCAGGCCCGCCAGAACGGCTTGTCTGCCTCCGCCAGCATTTCCGACCAACTGAGGCCGAGATCGTGCAGGTCTCGTTCGGTCCATTCCGCCAGCTCGCGACGCTGGCGATACCGCTGCCACCACAGCCGGAGCGTCTCGGTCACGCCCGAAAGCGCACTCGGAGCATGATGATTTGTCATCGATTCATGGGTGCAAATAGACATTTTGCTCTCCTGAAGCTAAACCTACGCCCTCTGATATCTGCCTGAATGGCGTTGCCGACAAACGACATTGCGCGACGCAAAACATGAGATAAACTCATGCGATGGATTAGGCGCTCCGGAGCCGGACGATGAGCCACAGGCTGCCATCCCTGAACGGCCTGCGGGCTTTCGAGGCCGCCGCACGGCATCTCAGTTTCACCCTGGCGGCCGATGAACTGAACGTCACGCAAACGGCCATCAGCCATCAGATCAGGCGGCTCGAGGAAGAGCTCGGCATCAAACTCTTCATCCGCCAGAAACGCACTCTGGCACTCACCGAGCAGGGTCGCGATTACCTGCCAGGTATACGCGCGGCATTTAATGATCTGCGCCTGGCCACCGATCGCCTGCTGCATCGTGACCGCGATCATGTGCTGACCGTGAGCACGCTCGCATCCTTCGCCTCGAAATGGCTGCTGCCGCGGCTTTCCGCTTTCCAGCAGGCGAATCCGCATATCGACGTGCGCATCACGACCTCAACCGCGCTGGTCGATTTCAAGAGCGGCGATGTCGATGCCGCGATCCGCTACGGCCGCGGCCAGTGGCCCGGCCTGCGCGCGGACTGGCTGACGGCAGATCATCTGTTTCCGGTGTGCAGTCCAAAACTGCTGATGGGCGACCGGCCGCTGCGCAAACCCGAAGATCTAGCGCGCTACACCTTGCTACACACCAATGCCAGCCACGACGACGACTGGCGCCTCTGGCTCACGGCCGCGGGATTGCCGAACAATATCTCGAAGCAACCTGCGCTCGGCTTCGATCTGATCTTCATGACCCTGCAAGCCGCTATCGACGGTCTCGGCGTCGCTGTCGGTCGCACCACCTATGTGGAAGGCGACCTCGCTTCCGGCCGGCTGGTGATGCCCTTCGACATCCGGCTACCGGCCGATGCCGGCTTCTACCTGGTGTCGCCGGAGTCCAGCGCGGACACGCCCAACCTGCGCGCATTCCGGGAATGGCTGCAGTCGCTCGGCCCGCCAAAATCCTGATCCGTTTCGGCTTGGCCCATTCAACCGACTGTGGCAGATTGTCGCATATTGGCGGCTTCAGGCTGCCCGGCCGCGCATCTTGCCGGTCGCAAGAACGCCGGGAGAATGCCGCATGGATGCCACAAGAAATGATGCCCCGAATGCGGTCTCGACGCCCGAAATCAGGTCCCGTCTTGCGGCAATCTTGCGGGCGACCAGTGGCAATTTTCTGGAGCAGTTCGACTTCTTCCTGTTCGGGTTCTACGCCAGCGCCATCGCCAAGGCCTTCTTTCCATCCGAGAATGAAACCGCTGCCCTCCTCAACACCTTCGGCGTGTTCTGGCTCGGCGCCCTGATGCGCCCGGTCGGCGCCATCGTGCTTGGCGCCTACATCGACCAGATCGGCCGCCGGAAGGGATTGATCGTCACTCTCGCAATCATGGCGGCTGGCACGGTCACCATCGCGGTGTGCCCTACCTATGCCAGCATCGGCGTTGCCGCGCCGATCATCGTGCTGATCGGGCGGTTACTGCAGGGCTTTTCGGCCGGCGTCGAGCTGGGCGGCGTGTCGGTGTATCTTTCTGAGATCTCCACGCCCGGCAATCGCGGCTTCTACACCTCGTTCCAGTCATCGAGTCAGCAGGTCGCGATCTTCGTCGCGGCCATCATCGGCTTCGTGCTCAGCGAGGTGATGCCAAAGGACGTGGTGGATGCCTGGGGCTGGCGCATTCCATTCTTCATCGGCTGCATCATCATTCCGTTCCTGTTCTTCCTGCGCCGCACGCTGGAGGAAACGCCGGAATTCCTGAAAATGAAGAAGCATCCGACCGCCGGCGAAGTGTTCGCGTCCGCGGCCGCGAACTGGCGCATCGTGCTGCTCGGCATGATGCTGGCGACCATGACCACGGTGACGTTCTATTTCGTCACCGTCTACACGCCGACCTTCGGCAAGAACGTGCTGAAGCTCTCCACTCAGGACGCGCTCATCGTCACCTGCCTGATCGCCATCACAAACTTCGTCTGGAATCCTGTCGGCGGTGCCGTGTCGGATCGCATCGGCCGCAAGCCGGTATTGCTGACGATCACCTGCCTGGCCTTCCTCACGGCCTACCCCGCGCTAAACTGGCTGGTGAGCGCACCGACCTTCGGCAAGATGCTGGCGGTCGAGATGCTGTTTTCGTTCTATTTCGGCGTCTATAGCGGGACCATGCTGGGGGCACTGGTGGAGATCGTCCCTTCGCATGTGCGCACCACCTGCTTCTCGCTGGCCTTTGCGCTGGCTGCCGGCCTGCTCGGCACCTTCACGCCGTTCGCGTCGACCTGGCTGATCGAGCACACCGGCAACCGCGCCTCCCCCGGTTTCTGGCTGATGGCGGCTGCAGCCAGCGGCGCCATCGCTGCGCTTGCGATCTATCGCAATCGTGGCGAAGCGGCGGCACAGAAGCCTGTTGCCGCGTAGCGGGAACGCCGATGTGAATGTGAGGGGATTGACCCGGCTGCAGACATGCTAAGACGGTAGGGTCTCGTTACCGGAGTGCCCCATGCGCAGCCTTGCGATCCTTCTCGCCAGCTCACTTCTCGCTTTGACCACGCCTGCTGTCGCCCAGCAGACGCCGCAAGCGTCGCCAACACCGGATTTCTCCAAGGTGGAAATCAAGTCCACCGATCTTGGTGACGGCATCTATATGCTGGAGGGCATGGGCGGCAACATGACCCTTGCGACGGCAAAGAACGGCGCGATCCTGATCGACAGCCAGTTCGCGCCACTGCATGACAAGATCAAGGCGGCCATCGCCAAGCTGACGCCGCAGCCGGTGCGTTATGTGGTCAACACGCATTTCCATGGCGACCACACCGGCGGCAACGAAGCCTTTGCCAAGGACGGTGCAACCATCGTGGCCAATATCAAGGTGCGCACCCGTCTTGCCAAGGGGACGGCGAATTTCCTGACAGGCGGCCAGAATCCGCCGGCACCGAAAGCCGCGCTGCCGACGCGGACCTATCCGAGCCGCCTGTCGCTCAGCCTGCGAGGCCGTATCGCCGAACTGCGTCATATCAAGAACGCGCACACCGACGGCGACACCTATGTCTATTTTCAGAACGCCCATGTGATCGCCACCGGCGATACGTTCACCAATGGCCGCTATCCCAATATCGACGTCCTCAACGGCGGCAACATCAAGGGCATGATCGCCGCCGCTGACACCTATCTGAAAATGGCCAACGACAAGACCAAGATCGTACCCGGCCACGGTCCACTCGGCGACAAGGCAGCGCTTGCCGCCTATCGCGACATGCTCGTCACCGCGCGTGATCGGATGACCAAGCTCGTCAAGGAGGGCAAGAGCGAGGATGAGGTACAGGCTGCGAAGCCCTTCGCCGATCTCGATGCCAAATGGGCACCGAACGAGACGGCGAGCAAGAATTTTGTTCGCGCGGTCTATGCCTCGCTGGCGCCGAAGAAAGCCGGAGTGAAGTGATGAAGGACCTGCTCCCGCTCGCAGAGAAAGTCGCGGTCGCACTGATCGCGCGCAAGCAGACCATCGGCGTCGCCGAATCCTCGACGGGCGGCCTGATCTCCGCGGCACTGCTCGCGGTGCCCGGCGCCTCCGCCTATTTCATCGGCGGCGGCGTGATCTATACCCGCGATGCCCGGCGCGTACTGATGGATATTCCCGACGATGCCTTTCGCGTGCCGGGGTTGCGTTCGTCGTCCGAGCCTTATGCGCAACTGCTGGCAACACAGATCCGTGAGCGGCTGGGATGTGATTGGGGATTGTCGGAGACGGGCGCCAGTGGACCGTCGGGCAATCGCTATGGCGATGCCGCGGGGCATAGTTGTATCGCCGTCGCAGGGCCGGCAAATGAAGTAATGACGCTGGAGACGGGAAGCGGCGACAGGCAGCAGAACATGCAGGTATTTGCGCAAACGGCGCTGACGTTCTTGCTGAAGAACTTCAAAAACTAGCAACGACGCGCGGTCACCTCTCCCCGCAGGGGAGAGGTGAAAGAAGATCAAGCCGCAACCGTTTCCGCACGGATACACCGCACCACACGATCACCCGCGAGCTCCACATTCGGTGGCAGCGCCTCCGTACAGCGGTCCTCTGCGAACTTGCAGCGGGGCGCGAAGGAGCAGCTCGCCGGCTTGGTGTCGAGCGAGGGTGGCGTGCCGGGGATTGTTTCGAGACGCTCGCCGCGTTTGGCGCCATGTACCGTCGAAGACAGCAGGCCCTTCGGATAGGGATGAACCGCCGAACGCACGATCTGGCTCGTGGTGCCCTGCTCCACGATCTGGCCGGCATACATGACGGCGACGCGATCGCAGATTTCGATGGCGACGCCGAGATCGTGGGTCACGAAAATGATCGACATGCCGAATTCGCGCTGCAGTTCACGCAGCAGCAACAGGATCTGGATCTGCACTGTGGCATCCAGCGCCGTGGTCGGCTCGTCCGCCAGCAGGATTTTTGGTTTGCAGGCAAGCGCGAGAGCGATCATCGCGCGCTGGCGCATGCCGCCTGACATTTCGTGCGGATAGGCATCGAGGCGGCGCTTGGCAGAGGGGATGCGCACGACTTCGAGCATTTCCAGCGCGCGCTTCATGCCGTCGGCTTGGCTCTTGCCCTCATGGCGCATCACGCTTTCGGCGATCTGCTGGCCGATGGTGTAGACGGGATCGAGCGCCAGCGCCGGCTCCTGAAAAATCATCGACACGCTCTGGCCGCGGAATTTTGACAACTCGTCATCGTCGAGAGCCAGCACATCCTTGCCCAGCACATTGATGCTGCCGCCGATCTTGGTGCGCTTCTTCGGCAGCAGCCGCATCAGCGCACGCAAGGTCACGCTCTTGCCCGAACCGGACTCGCCGAGCAGGCCGAGCACTTCGCCCTCCTTCACCGAGAGGCTGAGATCGTTCACCGCATAGACGGTGCGTTCACCGCTGAAAGTGACATTGAGATTGCGGACGTCGATCAGGTTGGTCATGGCAATTCCGGGCATTTCGTATGGTGATCGGTCGCACGCTGGAACGTCGCTCCGATGGTCAGCAGCGTCGCTTCATCGAACGGGCGCCCGACGAGCTGCATGCCCACCGGGAGTTTCGTCTTGGTGAAGCCGGCGGGGATCGAAAGCGCCGGCAAACCGAGATAATTGATCGGGCGCGTGAAGCGCGTCACGCGCTGGATCAGCGCCTCGGCACCGGGGCCATTGCCGATGTCAGTCTCGTCGATGCGCGGCGCCGCCATCGGCGACACCGGGGCGAGAATGGCATCGACGCCGGCGGTTGCGGCGAGATGCGCCGCAAGCGCGGGACCGCGCCAGCGCAAGGCTTCGAGATAGGCCACACCGGTGACAGCGAGACCGTTTTCGAGACGCATCAAAACCTGCGGGCCGTAATCCTGCGGGCGCTCGATCATCCAGCGCTTGTGCAAGGCTGCAGCTTCGGTCGCGAGCACGAGCTGCGATGCACCGCTGAGCTGGAGCTGATTGGGCAGATCGATCTCGACGATCTTGATCCCCTCATCCTTGAGCGCTGCAATCGTGTTCTGCAGGATCGCAGCGACCTCCGGATCGAGATCGTCGATGTAGAACGCCTTGGGAATGCCGACAGTCATGCCTTTCGCTGACGCCTTGGTGGCCGCCATGTAATCCGGCACCTCGCGCGTGCTGGTGGTAGGATCGAGCGGATCCGCACCGGCCATCAAGCCGGTGACAAGCGCGCAATCCTCAACGGTGCGCGCCAGCGGGCCAACGGTGTCGAGCGATTGCGACAGCGGCATTGCGCCAGCACGGCTGACAAGGCCAACGGTGGTCTTGAGACCGGACACGCCACAGAAATGCGCGGGCATGCGGATCGAGCCCCCGGTGTCCGACCCAAGTGCTGCAAAGGTCAGGCGCGCGGCGACCGCCGAGCCGGATCCGGACGACGAGCCGCCGGTGGCATGCGCGACATGCCAGGGATTACGGACAGGACCGTAATGCGTGTTGTGACCGAGCGGGCCGAAGGCGAATTCGACCATCTGCAGAGAGCCGAGACGAACAGTGCCGGCGTTCTTGAGGCGCTGCAGCGAGGTGGCCGTGGTCTTGGCGACCCAATCCTTGCGGATTTTCGAGCCACAGGTCACCACATGACCCTCGTCGTAATACATGTCCTTATGCGCCATCGGCACGCCATGCAGTACGCCATGGCTTTCGCCTTTGGCGAGCGCAGCATCCGCCGCGTCGGCGGCCTTGAGCGCGGCATCGGCCTCAATGGACATGTATGCGTTGAGATGCGGCTGCCATCTGGCCACGCGATCGAGACAGGATTGCGTGGCTTCGCGCGACGAGATCTTCCTGTCGGCGATGGCCGCTGCGATCTCCGTGACCGACAGCAATGCGGGTTCGGTGGCGCTCATTTGCCGGCCTCTCCGTTCTGGACGGCGATATAGGTCGCGGGTTCGAGGTCCAGCGGCAATGTCCCGGCGATGGCGGCAAAATTTTCGAAAGCCGGGCCCATGGAGACGGCGATGCGCTCGGCCGTCTCGTCGGAAGCCGGCACACCAGTCACATCGGATAGAACCTTGATCTGTTTCGCAGTCGGCTTCGTCATCTCACTGCACTCCTGCGCTGGGCGCCTTGCTGTGGCGTGAGCCCGGAATCGCCATGAAACACGCGGCCTGGTGACCGCTTGCGGCGATCTCCGTCAATGCCGGCTTGCTCTCGCCGCACATCGCCTCGGCAAAGGCGCAGCGCGTGTGGAAGCGGCAGCCGGATGGCGGATCGATGGGGTTCGGCGGATCGCCGGTGATCGGCGGGACTTCGGTGCGATTGTCGGGATCCGTGGATGGCATCGCGGCCAGCAGCGCACGCGTATAGGGATGCGCCGGAGCGTCCCAGACATCATCGACCGGACCGAGTTCGACCACCTCGCCGAGATACATCACCAGCACGCGGTCGGAGATGTAGCGCACGACGTTGAGATCATGGCTGATGAAGAGATAGGTCAGCCCGAATTCGCGCTTGAGGTCGACCAGAAGATTGAGCACCTGGGCTTCAACCGACTTGTCGAGCGCAGACACGGCCTCGTCCAGAATGACGAGGCGGGGCGACAGCGCGAGCGCACGGGCAATGTTCACGCGCTGGCGCTGGCCGCCGGAGACTTCGTGCGGATAGCGATTGGCGAAGGTTTCGGGCCGCAGGCCGACCTTGCCGAGCAGATCGCGGGCCAAGGCACGTGCAGCTTTGTCTGCCATGCCGTGGACCTTCGGACCGAAAGCAATCGACTCCTCGATGGTAAGGCGTGGATTGAGCGAGGCATAACTGTCCTGGAACACCATCTGCATGCCGCGACGGAGTTCACGCAGCGTCAGTTCGCGCCCGACCATGCGGCCGTCAAAAATGATGTCGCCGGAATTGCGCTCCATCAGATGCATCAGGAGACGCGCGGTCGTGGATTTCCCGCAACCGGACTCCCCGACGATACCAACGGTTTCCCCCTTGCCAATGGCGAAGGACACATCGTCCACGGCGCGCACGGTCTTGCTCGGCGCGAACAGTTCGCCACGCACCGGGAAATGCTTGGTCAGTCCTTTCACATGAAGCAGCGGCTGCGCTTCACCGCCGATGTCTTCGATCGGGGCGAGCATCTTGTCGGAAATTTCGAGCGTATCTGTCATCGCATCAGTTCCGGATATCCATGGCGCTGCGCATGCCATCGCTCAGCAAGTTGAAGCAGATCGACACAGCGAAAATCATCACGCCGGGCAGCGCGGCCACCCACGGATTGACATAGATCGCCGTGCGCAGCGTGTTCAGCATCAGGCCCCATTCCGGCTCCGGCGGCTTGGTGCCGAGACCGAGGAACGAGAGGCCGGCAGCAAGGATCATCGACACCGAGATCAGGCCGGTCGCATAGACGAAGATCGAACCGAGCACGTTGCCGAGCATATGCACGCGCATGATGGTGAACGTATCAGCGCCCGATGCGCGGGCGGCTTCCACATAATCCATGTTGCGCACGCCGGTGGTGACGCTTTCGGCCACGCGCGTGATCTGCGGCACGAAGACGATGGTGAGCGAGACGATGGAATTGACGATGCCGGCACCGAGCGCGCCGGAGATTGCGATCGCCAGCAGCACCGAGGGGAAGGCATAGAACACGTCGACCGTACGCATGATGGCGGTGTTGAGCTTGCCGCCGACATAGCCGGCGACAAGGCCGAGCGAGGTGCCGATGATGAAAGCGAGGATCACCGGCAGGATGCCGATGAGCAGCGACAGCCGCCCGCCATAGATCAGGCGGGCGAGCATGTCGCGGCCGAGTTCATCGGTGCCGAGCGGATAGTTCGGCGTGCCGATGGCGCGCAGGCGGCGGATCATCGAGCCCTGATATGGATCGGCAAGGCCGAGATAGGGCGCGAAGATGGCGGCAAGCAGGATCAGCAGCAGGATGGCCGCACAGGCCATCGAAACCTTGTCGCGACGGATGCGGCGGCCGACCGTGGCCCAGTAGCCACGGGCCTTGGTGACGGGTGCTGCCTGCAATGCGTTGTCAGTGAGAACTGTCATGACGTCAGGCCCGCTTGATGCGCGGATCGATGAACGCCTGCGCGATATCGACCAGGAGATTGAGGAAGACGAAGAACAGCGCCAGCACCAGGATCGTGCCCTGCAGCAGCGGCAGGTCGCGCTGGAAGATCGCCGAGTTCAGCAACAGGCCGGAGCCTGGCCAGGAAAACACGGTCTCGATCAGGATTGATCCGCCAAGCATGTAGCCGAGCTGCAGGCCCATCACCGCCAGAGCCGTGGGAGCCGCATTCTTGATGACGTGCTTGAAGACCTTGAATTCCTGCAGGCCCTTGGCGCGCAGCGCCTCGACAAAATCCTGCGAGAGGATGTCGCCGGTCAGCGCGCGCACGGTACGGGTCACGATGCCCATCGGGATGACCGAGGTGGTGACTGCCGGGAGGATCAGATACTTGATGTGCTCCCAGTCCCATGCCCAGGCGCCGGAACCACCTGGGCCGGCGCCCACCGCGGGCAGCCAGTTGAGCTGCACCGAGAAGATGATCACCATCACCATGCCGAGCCAGTAATGCGGCACGGACACGCCGGCGATGGCGATGGAGGTGGCGACCTTGTCCACCCAGGTATCGCGAAAATAGCCGGCGATCAGGCCGAAGAAGAGACCAAGCGTAAAGCCGATGGAGGCTGCGAATACCGCGAGCATGACCGTGTTGCGGACGGCATTCATCACTTCAGCGAGCACCGGGCGCCCCGTGGCGATGGAAGCGCCGAGATCGCCATGCAGCGCGCGCCAGACCCACAGACCGAATTGCACCGGCAGCGGCTTGTCAAAGCCGTAGGCCACGCGGAGCTGTTGCGCCAGCTCCTGCGAGGCATCCGCCGGGAGCACGGCGACCAGCGGATCGCCCGGGGTGATATGGACGAGCAGGAAACACACCAGCGCGACGCTGAGAATGATGGGGATCGCGTAAACGACGCGGCGCGCGACATAGCTGAACACGGGGCACCTTTGGGTTCTTGAATTCCGACCTCTCGGTCGTCATGACCGGGGTTGGCCCCCGGGCAAGACGGCGGACACATCGGCTCCGCCTGGGCGGAGCCGATGCTTGCCACGCCTTACGGCGTCATCGTCATGGTCGAGAAATCGACGAACCAGCTCTTCGGCTGCACGAAGTTCTTGATCTTCGGGCTGAGTGCGCGCGGGCCGACATCGTGGGCGACGTAAAGGAACGCCGCATCATCCACCGAAGCTGCATGCAGCTCGGCCAGGGCCTTGTCGCGTTCACCCGCATCGAAGGTGGTGCGTGCCTTCTTCACCAGCTCGTCGAACTTCGGGTTGTTGATGAAGCCCCAGTTGTTCGACACCGGCGGTGCCATGCCGGACTGCAGGAAGCGCACCAGCGCGAAGAACGGATCCATCGCCGCGAAAGTGACGTTGGTCGCGTTCGAGTTGTTCGCCGTCGGGTCCTTGGCCCCGCGGCGCCAGTTGGTGAACAGCGTATTCCATTCGATCACGTCGAGCTGCACATCGAAGTAGCACTCCGCCAGCGCCTGCTGCATGTACTCATTCATCGGCAGCGGCTGCATCTGGCCCGAGCCCGACGCCGAGGTCTGAGTCTTGACCTTGAGCTTCTTGTTGGGGCCGTAGCCGGCTTCCGCCATCAGCTTCTGCGCCTCCTTCAGATCATATTTGATCTTGAAGGACGGATTGCCGTGCCAGGGATGACCGGGCTCGAACGTGCCGGTGGCAGGCACCATCAGGCCAGCGAGCAGACCGTCACGCAGGCCTTCGCGATCGATGCACAGATTCGCGGCCTTGCGGACGCGGATATCGTTCCAGGGCGAGCCTTCGATGCGCGAGAACTGCCACGGCCACACATGCGGCTGCTCGTTCTTCTCGATCTTGAAGCCCCGCGCGGTGATTTCCTTCACCGCATCCGGCGCCGGCGCTTCGGCCCAGTCGATCTGCCCCGAGAGCAGCGCCGCAGTGCGCGCGTTTGCTTCGGGCATCGGCAACAGCACCATGCCATCGACCTTCGGAACGCGATCCTTGTTCCAGTAAGCCGCGTTCTTCACCAGTTCGAGACGCTCGCGCGGCGTGAACTTGGACATTTTCCACGGACCGGTGCCCGATGCGTCCTTCGAGAACGCATCCCATGCCGCAGCGGACTTCGCCTTGGCATCAGCGCCCTGCGCCTTGTCATAGAAGGACTGCCACTTGGTCGGGCTCGCCATATAGAGGTTGGTCAGATTGATCGGCAGGAAAGAGTCCGGCTCTTTCGTCGTCAGTTCGACGGTCATGTCGTCGATCTTCTTGGCCGACAGCAAAGTTGGCATGCGCGACGCGGTGACGCCGACCTGGCTTGCATCGAATTGCGGCGCGTCCTGCTTCAGAACCTTCTCGACGTTCCACACCACTGCATCGGCATTGAAATCGCTGCCATCGTGGAATTTGACGCCAGGACGCAGCTTGAAGGTCCACTTGGTCTTGTCGCTATCGTTAACTGCCCATTCTGTAGCCAATCCGGGGATCACAACGCTCGGCTTGGTGGCAGACGATAGATCCCAAAGCGTGAGTCCCTCATACATTGTATTGCCGGTGAAGCGATTGCCTTCAAAACCCTGATCCGGCTGGCCCAGCGTGCGCGGAATATCCGCAGCGGTCATGCCGATCTTAACGGTCTGAGCCTGCGCGAATTGCGGCAGCGTCAGCGCTGTCGCGACGGTGAGCATCGCAAGAGCAGTTTTGAAACGGCCTTTGATGGGCTTCTCGATACGCATTCTGACTAGTCCCCTTCTCTCTATAAGAATTCGGTTGGCTAATTCTGATGCAGTGCAATGCAACGCCTGTGCCAATAATCAGAGCAACGTGCGCGTGCGGTGTACACCCTCCTCCCCCGCGACCGACTGGCGCGGGTCCTGTTGATTGGAACCAGTCTGGCACCAAGCTTGCTTAGCCGCCAACGAATGTTTTCCACATCAGGAGTTGGGGATGAGTTTTCGATTTTCTTTCGCAGGCGCAGCGCTGGCAGCTGTTATCGGCCTCGCTGCACCCGCGAAAGCCGAGACCGTTGTGCGTTACGGCATCTCGATGGCGGACGTTCCGCTCACCACCGGCCAGCCTGATCGCGGCGCGGGTGGCTACCAGTTTACCGGATATACGATCTATGATCCGCTGGTTGCATGGGAGATGGATGTCGCCGATCGCCCCGGAAAACTCATTCCCGGCCTCGCCACCGAATGGAAAGTGGACGACAAGGACAAGACCAAGTGGCGCTTCACGCTGCGCAAGGGCGTCAAGTTTCACGACGGCAGCGACTTCAATGCCGATGCAGTGATCTGGAATCTCGACAAGGTGCTGAATGAAAAGGCACCACAGTTCGACAAGCGCCAGAGCGCGCAGGTAAAGACCCGCCTTCCCTCGGTGGCAAGCTATGCCAAGATCGATGACGGCACCGTCGAGATCACGACGAAGACCGTCGACTCCTTCTTCCCCTACCAGATGCTCTGGTTTCTGGTGTCCAGCCCGGCGCAATATGAAAAGGTCGGCAAGGACTGGGACAAGTTCGCGTCGCAGCCGTCAGGCACCGGCCCGTTCAAGCTCACCAAGCTCGTGCCGCGCGAGCTTGCCGAGCTCAGCAAGAATGCTGACTATTGGGACAAGAAGCGACTGCCCAAGGCGGACAAGCTCGTGCTGATCCCGATGCCGGAAGCGCTCACCCGCACCAATGCGCTGCTCGCCGGTCAGGTCGATCTCATCGAAACGCCTGCCCCGGACGCCGTGCCGCAGCTCAAGGGCGCTGGCATGAAGATCGTCGATAACGTCACGCCGCATGTCTGGAATTATCATCTCAGCGTGCTGCCGGGCTCGCCCTGGACCGACGTGCGTTTGCGCAAGGCGCTCAATCTCGCGATCGACCGCGACGGCGTTGTCGCGCTGATGAACGGCCTCGCCAAGCCGGCGATCGGCCAGGTCGATCCGTCCAGCCCATGGTTCGGCAAGCCGAACTTCAAGATCAAATATGATCTCGCCGAAGCCAAGAAGCTGGTGAAGGAAGCCGGCTATGGTCCGGAGAAGCCCCTGAAGGCGACCTTCATCATCGCCAATGGTGGCACCGGCCAGATGCTGTCGCTGCCGATCAACGAATTCCTCCAGCAGAGCTTCAAGGAGATCGGCGTCGAGGTCGAATTCAAGGTGGTCGAGCTCGAGGTTCTCTACACCGCGTGGCGCAAGGGCGCGGCCGATGAGAGCATGAAGGGCATCACCTCGAACAACATCGCCTATGTCACCTCGGACCCGCTCTATGCCATTGTGCGGTTCTTCCATTCCGGCCAGATCGCACCGGTCGGCGTGAACTGGGGCGGCTACAAGAACCCGAAGGTCGACGCGCTGATCGATGAAGCCAAGAACAATTTCGATCCGAAGAAGCAGGACGAATTGCTGGCTGAAGCGCATGCGCAGATCGTCGACGATGCCGTGCTGGTCTGGGTCGTCCACGACACCAATCCGCATGCGCTGTCGCCTAAGGTGAAGAAGTTCGTGCAGGCGCAGCACTGGTTCCAGGATCTGACGACGATTGGGCTGGACTGATCGCGCAACGGCCCCACTCACAACTGTCGTCACCCGGCTCGACCGGGTGACCCAGTATACGCGTCGTTAGCGTTTCAGCACGAATGTCGGTGTTTACTGGATCCCCCCGCTTTCGCGGGGGACGACATCCGCGCGATGCGCCAGCATCCACGTTACGACCGCAATCGCACGATCACACCTTCATTGCCCCGCAGTTCGAGTGGGCCCGGGACATTCTCTCCCTCGCGGTCCAGCTCCGTCGAGATCAACACCTCCCCAGCCCCGATATGCAATGATGCCGGCTCGCCGGTGAAATTCAGTGCAATCAGGATCGACTGGTTGTCATAGCTGCGCCGATAGGCGAGCACCGCGTCCTGCGTCTCCACCGGATCATAATTGCCGAATACGAGCTCCGGCATTCGCTTGCGCAGCGCAATCAGCTTTACATAGAGGCTGAGGATAGAGCGCGGATCGACGGCCAGCGTTGCCGCATTCTTCCGGTGAAAATCATCATCGAGCGGCAGCCAGGGCATGCCGGCGGTGAAGCCCGCATTCTCGCCCGACGCCCATTGCATCGGCGTTCGGCAGCCATCGCGACCCACACCAATGCCCGGCACATTCTTCTCGAACGGGTCCTGCACTTGTTCCGGCGCGATCGGAACATGCCGCATGCCGATCTCGTCGCCGTAATACAGTGTCGGCGTGCCACGCAACGTCAGCAGCAGCATCGCCGCGACTCGCGCCTGTGCATCCCCCACACGTGTTGCCACGCGCGGCCGGTCGTGATTTCCGAGCACCCAGTTCGGCCAGGCGCCAAGCGGCAAGGCGGCCTCGTAGCGTGCAATCAGATCGGCAATGTCGCGCGCATTCCACGGAGCCGACAGCAGTGCGAAATTGAACGGCAGATGCGCACCGCCGAGGTCTTCACCGTAATAGGCCACCAGCCGATCGATGGGCAGATAGACCTCCCCGATCAGCACGCGATCCTCGAACTCGTCGACCACCTGACGCATCTCGGCGACGACATCCTGGGTCTCGGGACGGTCAGCGGAATAGAGCGTGATCAATGTCTCATGCGGCGGTCGCCCTGCGACATAGTTCGGATTAACAGGATTGTCGCGATATTGGTCGTCCTTGATCAGATGCCAGATCACGTCGACGCGGAAGCCATCGACGCCACGCCGCATCCAGAACCGCATCACCTCGTAGATGGCATCGCGCACATCGGGATTGCGCCAGTTGAGATCGGGCTGCCGGTCAAGGAAGGCGTGATAGTAATATTGCCCGCTGGCCTCGTCATATTGCCACGCGCTGCCGCCGAATTCCGACAGCCAGTTCGTCGGTGCGCTGCCATCCGGCTTCGGATCGCGCCAGATGTACCAGTCGCGCTTTGGATTATCTCGCGACGAGCGGCTCTCGATGAACCATGGATGCTCATCGGAGGTGTGGTTAGGCACCAGGTCGAGGATGACCTTGAGCCCCTGTCGGTGCGCGGCTTCCACCAAGGCATCGAAATCCGCGAGCGTGCCGAAGAGTGGATGGATGTCGACATAGTCGGAAATGTCGTACCCGAAATCTGCCATCGGCGACGGGAAGATCGGAGAAATCCAGATCGCATCGACGCCGAGCTGGTGGAGATAAGGCAACCGACCGATAATCCCTTTGAGATCACCGATTCCATCGCCATTGGAATCCTGAAATGAGCGCGGATAGATTTGATAGATGGTGCCGGCCTGCCACCAGATGGATGCAGCGGACGCTTTGCTGGTCATGGTCATGAGGCGGATTGAACCCGACAGAATGAGCTAAAATCGGCACGAAAAAGCGGCCCTTCCGAGGAAGGGCCGCCGAATCGCAGTATTCAAATCCTAGTAGCGTTCGATGACAGTTCGACGCTCGACGCCGCCATCATAGTAACCGCGATCACGGTCGCGGCTGCGCTTGATGATCACCGTCTCGTTGCGATCGCGGCGATCGCGATAATAATCGCGGTCATAGTCGCGATGGTAACGATCGCGGCCCACGGCGCCTACGGTGACACCACCCGGGCCGACGCCCACGCCAATTTCCTGTGCGCTCGCGGTGGTGACCGGAAGTGCGGTGCCGATACTCGCCGCAGCCACGGCGACGATGGCAAGATGCTTGATCATGACCTGCTCCTCAGTTGCGTAACGATGAGAAGGCAATCCGGCGTGGCCATGATCGTTCCGGAGCTTTGTTACGAAACGGTTAGATAAAGCCGGCCTCGCGAGGGAACGAAAGCCGTGCTGGATGCGCAGAAACCTTACTCGGCCGGTATGATCGCATTGGTCGGCGTCGGCCGGTCCGTGATCTGCTGACCGAACAGGCTACCGACCAGCTCGACCATGACCCGCGCCGTGCGGCCGCGTTCATCGAGGAAGGGATTGAGCTCCACTACATCCAGCGAGCACATCAAGCCGGAATCATGCAGCAGCTCCATGATGAGATGCGCTTCGCGATAGGTAGCGCCACCCTGCACCATGGTGCCGACGCCGGGCGCGGTGATCGGATCGAGAAAGTCCACATCCAGCGAGACATGCAGCACGCCGTTTCGCGCTTTCACGCGGTCGATGACGCGACGGATCAGCACGCCGACGCCGAATTCGTCGATCTGCCGCATATCGATCAGCGAGACCTTGCGCTGCTTCACCAGCTCCTTCTCAAGCTTGTCGATGGAGCGGATGCCGAAGAGGTCGAGATGATCGGGCGTGATGGCGGCGCGCGGCTCACTGCCGAGCAGCCCGTCGAGGCCCGGCTCGCCGCACAGAAAGGCAGCGGACATGCCATGCATATTGCCGCTGATGGTCGTGTGTGGCGTGTTGTAGTCGGCGTGGGCATCGAGCCAGAGGACAAACAGCTCGCGTCCCTGCGCGTGCCAGTGCCGGGCGACTCCATTGACGGAGCCCATCGACAGGCTGTGATCTCCGCCCATGAAAATCGGCAGCGCGCCCGACGCGGCAAGTTCGTAACTCCGCGCACTGAGTGCCTGAATCCAGGCCTGAATCTCGCGATAATGCTTCGCAGTGGACGGCGGGGTGTCAGTGCTCGCCGGCCGCGACGGCGTCAGATTGCCGTGATCCTCGACCGCAAAGCCGAGTTCTTCCAGCAGTGGCTTGAGCCCGGCCGTCCGCATGGCGTCCGGTCCCATCAGGGTGCCGAGCTGCGATGCGCCGATCTCGACGGGAGCGCCCAGCAAGGCAATGCGGTTCGGACGGAAAGGCTGGCTCATAGATCGGCTCCTGCAGCGCTGCCGCGTCTGTCATCACGCCGCGGCGAAATCATGAAAATAATGTCCAAAATGCGCTTTCCGCAGTGCAACGCAATCGAACCATCGCCGTTATAATGCGCGTTTCAATCCAATATTTTGACCGAACGGGGCAATCGTGAGCAAAGCTGTTGAAGAAGGCCTTCCCTATCCGCTGGGCGCGCATTGGGATGGCAATGGGACAAACTTCGCACTGTTCTCGGCCAACGCCACCAAGGTGGAGATCTGCCTGTTCGACGGCGACAAGGAGACCCGGATCGAACTGCCGGAATATACCGACGAGATCTTTCACGGTTATCTGCCTGATGTCGGACCGGGCCAGTATTATGGCTATCGCGTCCACGGCCCCTACGAGCCCGAGAAGGGCCACCGCTTCAATCCGAACAAGCTGCTGCTCGATCCCTATGCGCGCGCCCATGCGGGCACGCTGACATGGGACCCCGCCGTGTTCGGTTACAAGATGGAGACCGGCGACGACCTCACTTTCGACGAGCGCGACTCCGCCCCCTTCATGCCGAAATGCGTGGTGGTCGATCGGGACTTCGACTGGACCGGTGAAGCCGGCCGGCAGCCGGTGCCATGGGATCGCACCATCGTCTATGAGACCCATGTAAAGGGCTTCACCAAGCTCAATCCGAACGTTCCGGAAAAGCTGCGCGGCACCTATGCCGGCTTCGGCTCCCAGGCTTCGGTCGACTACCTTCGCGATCTCGGCATCACCTCGGTCGAGCTGCTGCCGGTGCATACCTTCATCAATGACGACTATCTTCTGAAGAAGAAGCTGGTCAATTACTGGGGCTACAACACCATAGGCTTCTTCGCGCCAGATCCGCGCTACGCCTCGGACGTGCCGAACTCACTGCGCGAATTCAAGGAGATGGTGGCGAAGCTGCATGCGGGCGGTCTCGAGGTCATCCTCGACGTGGTCTACAACCACACCGCCGAAGGCAATGAGCTCGGCCCGACCCTGTCCTTCAAGGGCATCGACAATGCCAGCTATTATCGGCTGATGCCGGACAAACCGCGCTACTACATCAACGACACCGGCACCGGCAACACCGTCAATCTCTCTCATGCCAATGTCATTCGCATGGTGACGGACAGCCTGCGCTACTGGGTGCGCGAGATGCATATCGACGGCTTCCGCTTCGATCTCGGCACCATTCTGGCACGGGAAGTCTACGGCTTCACCGAACAGAGCGGATTCCTGAAGGCCGTGAACCAGGACCCGCTGCTCACGACGGTCAAGCTGATTGCCGAGCCCTGGGATATCGGCCCCGGCGGCTATCAGGTCGGCGGCTTCCCGCCCGGCTGGGCGGAATGGAACGACAAGTTTCGTGACACCGCGCGTGACTTCTGGCGGGGCGAAGCGCCGGTGTCGGCGCTCGCGCCCCGGCTCGTCGCTTCCGGTGACATGTTCAATCATCAGGGCCGTCGCGCCTGGGCCAGCGTGAATTTCGTCACCGCCCATGACGGCTTCACGTTGAACGACAATTTCAGCTACAACGAGAAGCACAACGAAGCGAATGGCGAGGACAACAAGGACGGTCACTCGCATAACCGCTCGTGGAATTGCGGCGTCGAAGGTCCCACCGACGACAAGGAGATCATCGCGCTGCGCGAGCGCCAGAAGCGCAACATGCTGGCGACGCTCCTCTTCGCCCAGGGCACGCCGATGCTGCTCGGCGGTGACGAATTCGGCCGCACCCAGAAAGGCAACAACAACGCCTATTGCCAGGACAGCGAGATCTCCTGGTTCGACTGGAAGTGGACCGAGGAAGGCAAGGACCTCCACGCTTTCACCAAGCGTCTGATCGGCCTGCTCGGCGATTGCTCGGTGCTGCGCCGCTCGCGCTTCCTCACCGGCGAGCACGATCCGCATCTCGACGTGCGTGATGTCACCTGGATCAACGCCAATGGCGGACCGATGCAGGAGGAGCACTGGAAGGATGGCAACGTCAAATGCTTCGGCATGCTGCTCGACGGCCGTGCGCAGAAGACCGGCATCCGCAAGCAGGCCGACGACCAGACCATGCTGCTGATCTTCAACGGCTTCGAGGGACTGGTCGATTTCACCATGCCGGAAGCTTTTGGCGGCAGGGGCTGGGAGCTCCTGATCGACACCAATATTCCTGACGCGCCGGGCGGACAGACCTTCCCGTTCGGCGAGATGTATCAGGTGACCGGACGCTCGCTCCTGCTGCTGACGCTGCAAAAGTGAGACATGAGCAGCGGCGGCACCTTGCTGTCGCTGCTCACAATTCCCGCAGACTGCACGCATTTTGGCGCGGAACGAAGCTGCACAACTGAACTTGTCTGACATACGCTATTGGCATGGCAATGCGGCCACGGGGAACGTCAGGTGCAGATCCGCGCGGGCTACGATATCGCGTTTGAATTCAGCGAGAATACCGCTGTGGTGCTGATGCTCAGCATCCATCCCGATCGCGAAAAGGACCTCCTGAGCCTGCATCAGATCAGCCTGTCCCGCGACATACCGCTCCACGACTATCACGATATCTACGGCAATACGTGCACCCGTCTGGTCGCGCCGCCCGGCCCGTTGACCATTAGCAACAGTTTTCTCATTTCCGATAGCGGCCTTCCGGAACTCAGCCCACCTGCAGGCCGGCTGATGCCGGTGGGAGATCTGCCGGATGACGTCCTGATCTATCTGCTCGGCAGTCGCTATTGCGATACCCAGAAACTTTTTGACCTGGCTCTGGCGCAGTTCGACGGGATCACGGATGGCGCGCAACTGGTGCAGGCCATCGTCGACTATGCTCACGAACGCATCGAGTTTGGCTATCACCACGCGCGCAACGACCGGACCGGGTTCGAGGCGCATGAAGAACGCATTGGCGTCTGTCGCGACTTCGCACATCTCGCGGTCACCCTGTGCCGTTGCATGAATATTCCGGCGCGTTACTGCACCGGCTATCTCGGCGACATCGGCGTTCCCATCGATCCCGCCCCGATGGATTTCAGTGCGTGGTTCGAAGTCTATCTGCTCGGTCAGTGGTACACGTTCGATGCCCGCCACAACGAGCCCCGCATCGGCCGCATCGTCATGGCTCGCGGGCGCGATGCGGCTGATGTCGCCATCTCCACCGCTTTTGGCAAGCCGCTTTTGACGCGCTTCGAAGTGGTCACCGACGAGGTGACCGACACCGCGACGTCGGACCAGAAGGTTGCCTGATCTAGCTCCGCGACGGACTGAGCTTCCAGGCCAGCGCCACGATCCCGGCCGTGAGCACGCCCGCGATCGCCCCCCCGACCGGCAGCACCAATGTGAGCACCGCCGTCGCAGCCCAGCCGATAGATGAAAAAGCTTCGGCGAAGGTGGCGATGCGCGATGATGTCTGGCGTCTGCGGAACTGGCTTCGCTTCGCCTGAACGCGAAACCACAGCTGGATCGACGTCGCCGTTCCCGCAGCGACGATCGTCGCAAGAGCGGCGACCACTGCCATCTCCCGCGAGACCAAGCCGAGCGCCGCAATCATTGGCGTGAAGATCGCCGCGATGCAGATCAGGACCACCTCAACCTTCGCCGTGAGCAGCGCCGCAGCCGGTATCGGTGCCGTCGTCACCAGATCGGCAGCATCCTCACCGGAGATGGTCAACCAGGCCAGGCCGCCGGCGAGTTGTCCGGCCGCCATCACGATGACCGGCACCAGCACGACGAAAGCGCTCGGCCCGTCGCCAAAGCTGCGCCACAGCATCAGCGCCGGCGGCAGCAGGTAGAGCAGTTGCATGAGCGTCTGCGACATCAGCCAGGGATCGCGCCACAACAGCTTGAACTCCTTCCGGCGCAGCGCGTGTCGACGGGACATGGCGCGAAACGGCCTTGCGATCCCGGTCTTTCTTGAGGCCAGTTGGGGCGAAGCGCTTGCGACATATCGACCGAAATGCGGAGAGAACAGCGCCATGGTCGTGCCGAGCAGAAGCAGTCCAGCCGCCAGCAATGGCAGCAATACGCTGACCTCCCCCAGCATCGCCCGCGCCGGCCACCATGCAATGCTCGTCGCATCCGGCACGAAGGAGACGACTGCATCCGAGGTCAGCACCGCGAAACGCGACAGCGTCCCGTAGGACAGGATCGCAGCCACCTGCAGCGCAATGACGAAACCCGCGCCGGTCACAGCTGAGATGATCTGCGCGACCATGCGCGTGCGGGCCGGGCCGCACAGTTCGAACAGACCAACCGCGACGGCAATGGCCACCGCGGAGGCCGACAGACCCATGGCAAGGACGACGCCATAGGCCGCGAACCATCGCGTGCCGCCACCGAGCACCAGCACGTTGACGAACGGTGTCGCCAGCAGCAGGGCCATCACGGTGACGGTGAGCGCGATCGCTGCGATCCGGACGGAGAAGACATTGCCCAGCGGCGCAGGCGACGACACGATCAGATCGAGATCGGCGCGCGCATAGAACACCCGCGTCACCGACTCGATCGCCTGCGACAGGATCAGCGCCCAGGCGAGAAACACACTTGCGGTGATGATGATGGCGCTCTGTTGATCCAGCGGCGTCTGCACATCGGCGAAACGACCGACCACCGCATAGGCCGGCAGATGCAGGAAGATCGCGAAGACGACCAGCAGGATCGACGCGCTTCGGGTGCGGCTGCGGCGTCCGCCGGTCAGCATGCCGAGCATCTCGCGCCAGCCGAGACGAAGCTCGTGCCGCGCAAACCACAGCGCGCTGACGGCTGCGCTCATGCGGCCGCCGACGCGTTTTCGATCAAGGCGACGAACATTTCCTCAAGGCTGGTGTCGCTCTGCCCCATCTGCTGGCGCAATTCGGCGAGCGTGCCTTCGGCGATCAATCGCCCGGCCGCGATCACCCCGATGCGATCCGCCATGCGCTCGGCAACCTCGAGGATATGGGTGGTCATAATGACGGTGCAGCCGCCTTTGACCCGCGCCTGCAGCAGTCCCTTCACATGCCGTGCCGACACCGCATCGAGGCCGGTGAGCGGCTCGTCCAGGATGATGAGTTGAGGCTCATGCACCAGCGCGCCCGCCAGCGCCACTTTCTGCCGCATGCCCTTGGAAAAGCCTTCACAACGTTCGTGCATATGTGCGGCGAGACCGAGCGAGCCGAGGAGTTCGTGGGCCGCGACATCGGCGGCTCCGGGATCGCAGCCCCATAGACCAGCGATGAACTCAAGGTATTCGAGCGGCGTCAGCTTGTCGTAGATCATCGGCTCATCGGAGACCCACGCCATCACCTGCTTGGCGCCGACGGGATCGGCCAGCGCATCAATTCCGCCGATATGGATGGCGCCCGCATCCGGCGGCAGTAGTCCCGCCACCATGCGCAACGTCGTCGTCTTGCCCGCGCCATTCGCCCCGAGCAGCGCATAGAACTCACCGGCATGCACGGTGAGATCCAGCGTATCGACCGCGGGCCGATCGAAACGTTTTGTTAACCCCCGCAATTCGAGAGCGGTCGCGCGCGCGGTCATCATCCGCCTCCATGCGTTGATGCAACCAAGATGCGACCGAGACGTTTCGCCCCGGTGAACACAATCGTCAGAAGCTGCTACCCAAGCGGAGTCATTTGCGTAGCTATGTACCTATCGAAGCTGATGGATTCATCATGCAGCACGGTTGTTCGGCGGTCTCGCTTCACAATCGAATTTCAATTATCTAAAATATTAGTGAAGCAACACAACCTCGAATAGACTCGATCCGACGCGATCCGGAGAGTGATGATGACACGACACGCCGTCCTCCGAATGCCGACCGTTACAGATTTCGATGCGCCCTATTTTCTGTCGACGCCTGGTAGCGGCAAGTCCATCACCGACCATCGCAAGAACCAGATCGTCTTCGGCCAAGGCGACAGTGCCGATGCCGTATTCTTCATTCTGCAAGGGCGGATCAAGCTCACAGTTCTGTCAGAACAGGGCAAGGAAGCCGTGGTCGGCCTGCTCGAACCCGGTCAGTTCTTCGGCGAGTGCTGCCTGAACGGCGTCCCCGTGCGAACGTCGACCGCGACCACGATGGAGGACTGCACCATCACGGTGATCAGCAAGCAGACGATGCTCGCCACGTTGCGAGACGAACCGACCATGGCCGAATTCTTCATGGCCTATCTCCTGGCGCGCAATACCCGGATCGAGGAAGACCTTGTCGACCAACTCTTCAATTCGAGCGAGAAGCGTCTGGCTCGGTTGCTGTTGATTCTGGCCCGCTTCGGCGAAGACGGCAGCAGCCGGCCGATCGACATTGATATCAGCCAGGAGACGCTCGCCGAGATGATCGGCACCACCCGTTCGCGCGTGAGTTACTTCATGAACAAGTTCCGGCGCCTCGGTTTCATCAGTTACGACGCCAAAATCCAGGTTCATGAGTCGCTGCTCAACGCGATGTCGAGCGACAGCATTGACGCGCAGGCGGCCTCCTAGACCTCCATCCGCAGCTTTGTGTTCGCCCAGCGATCCAAAACCTTCGCATTGCAGCACAATATTACCCGATCAGCTGAGATCGAAAGGTAATTAAGACCTCCTTCACTGGAATTCCCTAAGGCTGGACCGGGGATTTTACGAACGCGACATTTTGTTAGTTGCGACGGAAGGGGCATTTCAGATGTTAGTACTCAAGTCGATTTCGGCACGCATGATCGTTGCCATCACGCTGGTCGCCGCAGGCTCCTGTGGCGTCCTTGCAGCCTTCAGCATGTGGCAGCAGCAGACCATCGTCGATACCGCGCTCGAGCGTGAACTACAGAACGACTATCTCAATCTCACTGCGGCCTTGAACGCTGAAACGCGCACGACCCTTTCGGTTGCCGAAACATTGGCTGCGATGCCGCAGATGAAGGATGCCGTTCGCGCCAGGGATCGCGCCGCCACGCTGGCGCTGCTCGACCTGCCCTATGCCAGCATCAAGCCGCGCGGTCTCGAACTGGTGACCGTCGCCACCCCGCCGGGCACTGGCTTCGCACGGGTTCACAATCCAAAGACCTTCGACGATGACATGACCCCGCGTCGCAAGACCGTGGCGCAGGCGACGGCGAACCGCAAGCCGATCGGTGGCGTCGAGCCGGGCCGCGACGTGCTCAACGTGTTCGGCACCGCACCGATCATGGACGGCAACAACATTCTGGGCGTGGTCGATGTCGGCGCGCCTTTCGGCAAGGCATTCGTCGACAGCATGAAGGCGCGCTTCAAGGTGGATGTTGCCATTCATCAGATGGACGGCCAGGCCGCCAAGACGCTGGCCTCGACCTTTAGCGGCACCGCCGTCGATCCGAGCGTGATCCGTCGCGCGCTGGCGGGCGACGTCATCATCCAGCAGGGCGAATTGAATGGCCGCGCGTCGGCGACCTCTTTCGGCCAGATCAAGAGCTTCTCCGGCGAGCCGGTCGCCGTGTTCGAAATCGTGCGCGACGCCAGCTCCTATCAGGCGCTGACGCGCAGCTCGCTGACCTGGCTTGCTCTCGCCTCCGTCTGCGTATTGCTGCTCGCGGCTGCCGTCGCGACCTTCATGGGACGCAGCATGGCGAAGCCGATCAACGCACTGGAATCCGCCATGCGCACCATTGCCGGCGGCGATCACAGCATCGCGGTGCCGGGCGCTGGCCGCAGCGACGAGATCGGCTCGATGGCCGGCGCCGTCGAAGTCTTCAAGACCGGCTTGCTTGAGACCGAACAGCTGCGCGCTGCGCAGGACCAACAGCGCGAACGGGCCCAGCATGAACGACGCGATACGATGAATGCCCTCGCCGCACGCTTCGAAAGTGGTGTCGGCGGCGTCGTCAGCGCCGTCAGCTCCGCCGCCACCGAATTGCGCCATACGGCACAGTCCATGGCCGCGACTGCATCGGAATCGACCAACCAGACCGCAGCCGTCGCCGCCGCTTCGGAAGAAGCGACGCAAAGCGCCCAGGCCGTGGCGGCTGCCGTCGAGGAACTCAATGCCTCGATCAGCGAGATCTCCAAGCAGGTGAACGAATCCGCCCGCGTCGCCGGCGATGCCGTGTCGCAGGCTCAGGTCACCAATGGCGAAGTGCAGAGCCTTGCAGACGCTGCACAGAAGATCGGCGATGTGGTCAAGCTGATCAGCGAGATCGCCGCGCAGACCAATCTGCTGGCGCTCAACGCCACCATCGAGGCGGCGCGTGCAGGCGAAGCGGGCCGCGGATTTGCCGTCGTCGCCTCCGAAGTGAAGGCGCTGGCCACCCAGACGTCGAAAGCCACCGACGAAATCTCCGCGCAGGTGTCGTCGATCCAGAGTGCCACACGCCTGTCGGTGGATTCGATCCAGAACATCACCACCACCATCGGCCGCGTCAGCGAGATCGCCAGCACCATCGCCGCTGCCGTCGAGGAACAGGGCGCCGCCACGCTGGAGATCGCCCGCAATGTCGCCGAAGCCGCCCGCGGCACGGGTGAGGTCTCGCAGACCATCGCCGGGGTCAACGAGGCCGCCCGCGAAACCGGCGTCGCCGCCTCGCAGGTGGTCGAGTCCGCCGGGGAACTCTCGCGCAACGGCGAAGACCTGAAGACCCAAGTGGACGCATTCCTGCGCGAAGTCCGGGCGGCTTAAGGTTCCGACTTACTTACTTTGTCGTTGCCCGGCTCGACCGGGCAACCCAGTAAACTCAAACGACAACGTCTACTGGATCGCCCGCTTTCGCGGGCGATGACAATTTGAGAGACAGCCTCTCCATTGCGAACAGAACGGGAATCAGCGAGCGTGATTCGTCACCTCGGATCACTCCCTTGCTCGCTTCGACCGCCTATCTCGACACGCTCAATCCGGAACAACGCTCCGCCGTGGAACACGGCGTGCGCGAACGGAACACCACGCCGTCCGCACCCCTACTGGTCATCGCGGGTGCCGGTTCCGGCAAAACCAACACGCTTGCGCATCGCGTCGCGCATCTGATCGTCAATGGCGCGGATCCGCGCCGCATCCTGCTGATGACCTTTTCCCGCCGCGCCGCCAGCGAAATGAGCAAGCGCGTCGAGCGCATCGCGCGCAAGGTGATCGGTGACAATGCTGGCGTGATGACCGACGCCCTGACCTGGGCCGGCACGTTCCACGGCATCGGCGCGCGCCTGCTGCGCGACTATGCCGAACAGATCGGCCTCGATCCCGCGTTCACGATCCACGACCGCGAAGATTCCGCTGACCTGATGAACCTGGTCCGGCACGAACTCGGATTCTCGAAGACGGAAAACCGCTTCCCCACCAAGGGCACCTGCCTCTCCATCTATTCACGCTGCGTGAATGCGGAGACGCCGCTGGAGCAGGTGCTCGGCGCGAACTTTCCATGGTGCGCCGGCTGGGCTGCGGAACTGCGCGATCTGTTCGCCGGCTATGTCGAGGCCAAGCAGAAGCAGAACGTGCTCGATTACGACGATCTCCTGCTTTATTGGGCGCAGATGGCCAGCGAACCGCAGTTGGCCGAACATATCGGCGGCCGCTTCGACCACGTGCTGGTGGATGAATATCAGGACACCAACCGCCTGCAATCGACGATCCTGATGGCGCTCAAGCCCGATGGCCAGGGCCTCACCGTGGTCGGCGACGACGCGCAGTCGATCTATTCGTTTCGGGCTGCCACCGTGCGCAATATCCTCGAGTTCCCGAAACAGTTTTCACCGCCGGCGACCATCGTCACGCTGGATCGCAATTATCGCTCGACCCAGCCGATCCTCGCGGCCGCCAATGGCGTGATCGGCCTCGCCCGTGAGCGCTTCACAAAAAACCTGCGCACCGAACGTGAATCCTCGGCCAGGCCGCAGCTCATCACCATCCGTGACGAAGCCGATCAGGCCCGCGCCATCGTCGAGCACGTGCTCGATCACCGCGAGGGAGGTGCGCGGCTGAAGGAACAGGCCGTGCTGTTCCGCACATCCTCCCACAGCGGTCCGCTTGAAATCGAACTGACGCGACGAAACATTCCTTTCGTGAAGTTCGGCGGCCTCAAGTTTCTGGACGCCGCGCATGTGAAGGACATGCTGGCGCTGCTGCGCTTCGTCGAGAATCCGCGCGACCGCGTCGCCGGTTTTCGCCTGATGCAGCTCCTGCCCGGCGTCGGGCCAGCGTCTGCGCAGAAGGCGCTCGACCACATGATCGCATCGCCCGATCCGATCACCGCCCTTGCGCTGGCACCGTCTCCGCCGCGTGCCGCCCATGACTGGCGCGGGTTTGTCGATGTGATCAGGGAGATCAAATCGGGACGCGCCAGCTGGCCGGCAGAACTCGAACTGGCCCGCCGCTGGTACGAACCGCATCTCGATCGCATTCACGAGGATGCTCTGACCCGCCGTGCCGATCTGATCCAGCTGGAGTCCATCGCTGCTGGCTATCCGTCGCGCGAGCGCTTCCTCACCGAACTGACGCTCGACCCACCGGATGCGACTAGCGATCAATCGGGCGTGCCGCTGCTCGACGACGACTATCTCATCCTCTCTACCATTCATTCCGCCAAGGGGCAGGAATGGAAATCGGTCTATGTGCTGAATGTCGTCGATGGCTGCATGCCGTCCGATCTCGGCACCGGCACGGCGGCCGAGATCGAGGAGGAGCGCCGCCTGCTCTATGTGGCAATGACGCGTGCCAAGGACGATCTGCATCTGATGGTGCCACAGCGCTTCTTCACCCACGGCCAGCAGTCGCATGGCGACCGCCACGTCTATGCCTCGCGCACGCGGTTCATCCCGGAAGCACTGCTGCATCTGTTCGAGCGGACCAGCTGGCCTCGCGCCGGATCGGAAACCGCCCGCGGCGCGATGCCCAATGTGCGCGTCGACATCAATTCGCGCATGCGCTCGCTGTGGCGCTAGAGCCCAGCGTCCCAGCTCGGCGTTCCCGCAAATCTTGCCACCAGAAAATCGATGAACAACCGCACCTTCATCGCCAGATGTCGTGTCGGCGGATAGATCGCGTATAGCGTCAGGGGCGGCGCCTTGTAAGGCTTCAACACCCGCAGCAATGTCCCCGTGCGCACGGCATCGCCGGCGATGAAGGTCGGCAACAGCGCAATCCCTCGCCCCCCGATCGCCGCATCGCGCAACACTTCCGCATTGTTGACGCAGAGCGACCAGCTCGGCTGGATCCAGTGATCGCCATCCTTGCCGGTGAGCTTCCATTGATTGCCGGTGAGCAGCAATCCGTAGGTGAGCAACGCGTGCTTGCGCAGATCCTCGGGGATCTTTGGCGTGCCGTGCTGCTTCAGGTAATCCGGTGATGCGCAGACGGCGCGATCGATGGCGACGATTTTTCGCGCGATGAGGCTGGAGGATTCCAGATCAGCGATCCGCAGCGTCACGTCGAAGCCGCCCTGCATCGGATCGACCTGATCGTCCGACAGCGCCAGCTGGATCTGCAACTCCGGACACGTGGCCATGAAATCCGCCACCGCCGGCCCGAGCTGCAACGTGCCGAAGGACATCGGCGCATTGACCCGCAACAACCCGCGAGGCGACGACTGCGCCTGCGCCACCGCCTGATCGGCGGCGTCGATATCAGCCAGAATGCTGAGCGCGCGCTCGAAATAGGTCTGGCCGGCTTCAGTCGGGCTGGCATGGCGCGTGGTGCGGTTCAGCAGCTGCACGCCGAGGCTTTCCTCGAGCTCGGCGACATATTTCGACATCGCCGAGCGCGACAGCCGGAGCTGACGCCCGGCTTCCGAAAAGCTCCCGAGTTCGACCACTTTCACAAAGGCCCGCAGGCTGTCGAGCTTGTCCATTTCGGCCCCATCCGATTGTCTTCAATTCATAGACAGTCCTGCCACAAATCACCAGATTGTCTTTGAACGAGAACGCCCCAATTATCCCCGCAACGGAGGACGACACGCCCTCCAAAACCGGAGACAAGACCATGTCAGGCATCCATCACGTCACCGCCATCGCCGGCCCCGCGCTGCGCAATTTCGATTTCTACACCCGCGCGCTGGGCCTACGCTTCGTCAAGAAGACAGTCAATTTCGACGATCCCGGCACCTATCACTTCTATTACGGCGACGAGACCGGCCAGCCGGGCACGATCCTGACCTTCTTTCCGTGGGAGCATGCAGCCCCTGGTCGCGGCGGTGTCGGCCAGACCCAGCAGACCGCGTTCCGCGTGCCGGCCAGTTCGCTCGGCTACTGGACGCATCGCTTCATCGAACAGGGAATCGCCCATGAGGCGCTCGAAAAGCGCTTCGGCGAATCGGTGCTGCCCTTCACCGATCCGGACGGGATGAGCCTCGCGCTTGTCGGCATCGCGGGCGCGGAAGATGAGGCTGGCTGGAGCAATGGCGACATCCCGGCGGAGCACGCGATCCGCGGCTTCCATGGCGTGACCCTGCTGCTGGAGAAGGCCGAGAAGACGAGCGCGATCCTCACCGACGTGTTCGGCTTCAAGGAAATCGCCCGCGAAGGTTCGATCATCCGCCTGACCGGCGACGCCCGGGAAGGCGCCGTGGTCGATATCTACGAGGCCGGCGGTTTCCTGCCAGCCCGCCAGGGTCGCGGTTCGGTGCATCACGTCGCGTTTCGCGCCAAGGATGACGCCGAGCAGGCCGAGATGAGCCGCAAGCTTGTCGAGGTGCACGGCCAGCACGTGACGGAGCAGAAGGATCGCAACTACTTCCGCTCGGTCTATTTCCGCGAACCCGGCGGCGTGCTGTTCGAGATCGCCACCGATGTCCCCGGCTTTGCCGTGGACGAGCCCGTCGAGTCCCTCGGCGAACATCTGAAGCTGCCGGCTTTCCTCGAAAAGCACCGCAGCGACATCGAGCGTGTGTTGCCTCCGCTCACAACGAATGAGGTGTCGGCATGACCGACCTGTCCCACATCCATCGCTTCGTGCCGGGCAACCGGCACGAGGCTACGCCGCTCCTGCTGCTGCATGGCACGGGCGGTGATGAGAACGATCTGTTGCCGCTCGGTCAGGCCGTTTCGCCCGGTGCATCGCTGCTGTCGCCGCGCGGCCAGGTTCTGGAACACGGCATGCCACGCTTCTTCCGCCGGTTGGCGGAAGGTGTGTTCGACGAGGATGATGTCCGTCGCCGCGCCAATGCGCTGGCGGATTTCGTAAACGATGCCCGCAAGCGCTACGATCTGCCGGCACCGATTGCACTCGGCTATTCCAACGGCGCGAATATCGCAGCGGCGGTGCTGCAATTGCGGCCGGACGTGTTCGCTTGCGCGATCCTCTTGCGGGCCATGGTGCCGCTGAGCGATCCGCCTGCGGTCAAGCTCAACGGCAAGCCGGTGCTGATCGTATCGGGGCAATTCGATCCGATCATTCCGGCGAGCAACTCGCAGCGACTGGCCGTTGAACTGGCCAAGGCCGGTGCCGATGTGCAGCATCGCACACTGCCGATCGGGCATCAGCTGTCGCAGGGGGATTTGACGGTGGCGCAGGAGTGGTTGCGCGGGATCGACACCTCGCGCTCCGACAACGCGGCTGCATGAAACGACTGAACGCTCCGCTGACAAGCGGGGCGTTCGCTTTCTCACACTATAGATTCGCCGATCCGAAAATCTCGCGATACCAGTCCGCAATCAGTTTCGGATTGATGCGGCCATCGACGATGAAGACACCCTGCGCGCCAGCATCGACCCAGCGCTTCACCCCATCGAGATCGTCCAGCGTCTTCACCACACAGCCATCGGCGCCATAGCCACGCGCGATCGCTGCGAAATCGGTGACAGGAAACTGCGCCATCGCAGCGGAATAGCCTTCCGGCACAAAATGATGCACCTCGGCGCTATAGGCGCTGTCGTTATAGATGAAGATGCAGATGCGCTTCTTCAACCGCACAGCGGTTTCCAGCTCCGCAATCGACATCAAAAACCCGCCATCACCAACCGCGAGTACCGTCAGCCGCTCCGGCTGCGTCACCGCGGCGCCAATGGCGCCGGCGAGGCCGAGGCCGATGGACTGGAAGGCGATCGGAATGCACCAGCCGCGATGATCCGGCACCGACAGATAGCGCGCCACCCAGCCGACGAAATGGCCGCCATCGACGACGACGGTGCGATCCTTCGGCAGCAGATCGTCCATCGCCTTGCTCAGCGTTCGCGGATCGATGTGCTCGCTACTGCTGGTGTCCTCGAACGGCGCGTTGCGGTTGCTCTTGCCGTCGATGACCGCAGCAATCTCCGGCGTGCGCCAGCCGATACCCGACACATCCTCGGCAGACAGCGCTTCCAGCAAGGCTGTCGCTACCTGCGAGGCATCGCCCTCGAGTTCGAGGTCAACCGGACGATGCATGCCGATGCGGCCCTTCTCCACATCGATCTGGACCAGCTGGGCGTGATCGTCGATCAGCTTGCCCTTTTTCGTCGTCCACATGTTCAGCGACATGCCGAAGGCGAGGATCATGTCGCTCTGCGCGATCAGTTCTGCCGCAGCAGGCGACGAGAAGCCGCCGGCAATGCCGAGATTCCACGGATGGCCGGAGAACATGCCATGCGCCTGAATGGAGGTGGCGAGCAGTGCGCCGAGCTTGTCGGCGAGTTCGACCAGCAATGGCTGCGCATCGGCCACCACGGCGCCATGACCCGCAAGGATCAGCGGCCGGCGCGATGAGCGGATGGTGGCGACCAGCTCTGCAAGCTTGTCTGCATGGAGAGTCCGGCGTGGCATCAGCGGCGGATGCCGCTTGCCCATGGTCGCGGTGACCGCCATCTCCTGCACATCGATGGGCAGGCTGAGCACCACCGGCTTGCGCTCCCTGATCGCACGCGCGGCGGCGTTCCAGGTTTCGAGATAGGCGGTCTGCGGATCGGCGATCTGGCGCCATTCGCCGCCGACCGCATGCACGAGTTCGGATTGATTGAACGCAAAGGCCGATTGCTTGTCGCCGGTGACGACATCGCCGGCCAGCACGAGCAGCGGCGTGTCGCTCTTCGCAGCCTCGCCGATCCCGGTGATCGCATTGGTGAGACCCGGCCCAGCGGTGACGCTGACCACCACGAGTTCACGCGTCAGGCGCGCGGCGACATCGGCCATGCTCACCGCGCCGCCTTCGTGGCGGGCGGCGATGAATTCGACGCCGAGATCGGTGAGCGCCAGCGTCACCTTGAAATTGGCACCACCCACCAGGCCGAAACAGCGCCTGGCGCCGAGGTCGGCAATTGCACGGGCCACGGCACGCCAGACGGGAATGGAATCGGGCGCGTTTGCAACTTCGGCGCGGGAGGATTTGGCGGTCAACGATGTCATGCGGTCACTCGGCTGGAAGCAACGATGGTCGCGACATTCATTCAAGGATCAGGCCAAAAGTTTAGGCCTAAAGCAATTTAGCAAAATCCGCGCAGTCGTGTCATCAGACTATCGTGAGACAACGAAAAACCGCCCTCGCCTGTCGAGGCGATGACGGTTTGCGATGCAACAGCCGAGAATGCGGGCAGATCAGTGAGGTAGCAGCTACGCCCTGCCGACTGCCGCCATGCTGAGCAGATCGCCGATGCGGCGCGGCGCCGCAGCTTCTTCCAACGAGGTGCGCAGGGTCTCGATATCCGTCCCCGGCTGCGGGCGCCATCCGCAGGGGCAACCGCCATCCTGATGGGCGGCGGCGACTTCGCGATAGGTCTGGCCGAGTGCCGTGGCCAGGAGCTTCATCACCACATCGGGCGGCAGGCGCGAACTGTCCAGCACGCGGCAGAACGTCGTCATGATCGCCTGGTTGAGATAGGTCTGCGCCGAATTCTCGTCGGTGATATCGGCGGTTTTGACCGGCTGTGGCAGCATGAGCTTTTCCTTTGCGACCCCACGCCTGAATAGGCTGCGAGATGGCATCGCTCAACCGCTTTCCGGGCCCCTGCGCTTAGAAGCCCTGTAGCTTTGAATCGGTCAAAACATGAATCCGTAGGGCGGATGAGGCGAAGCCGTAATCCGCCGCGGAGCTTCAACTTTGAACTCGGCCGGCGGATTACGCTATGCTCATCCGCCCTACGATCTTGCGAAGTGTAGTTGCGTTACTCTGCCGCCTGCACAACCACCCCATCCGCATCGCGATGCAGCGCTTCGATGCAGGCGACTTCGTTTGTCGATCCCATGATCAGCGGGATGCGCTGGTGGATCGCGGTGGGCGCCACATCGAGAATGCGCTGACGGCCTGTCGTTGCCGCACCACCGGCCTGCTCGACGATGAAGGCCATCGGATGCGCTTCATAGACGAGACGCAGGCGACCATCGCTGTAGCCTGCGCGCGCGTCGCCGGGATAGAGGAACACGCCGCCACGCACGAGAATGCGATAGACTTCGGCGACCAGCGCAGCGATCCAGCGCATGTTGAAATTCTTCGCCTTCACGCCGTCCTTGCCCGCAAGGCACTGATCGACAAAATCGCGCACCGGGGATTCCCAGTGACGGTGGTTCGAGGCGTTGATGGCATATTCGGCGCAGTCGGCTGCGATCTGCACATTGGCGCGGATGCGCTGATACGAGCGCGTGGCGCGATCCAGCGTGAAGATGTGAACGCCGTCGCCCAGCGTCAGCACCAGCGAGGTCTGCGGACCATAGACCACGAAACCGGCCGCGATCTGCACATGGCCGGGTGACGTGAACGGCGTCTGCCCCGCGACGGATGGCACGATGGAGAAGATCGTGCCGACGGTCATGTTGGTCTCGATATTCGACGAGCCGTCGAGCGGATCATAGGCGATGTCGATGAGCCCACCGCCGTCGCGGACATCCGCGGTCTCGGCTTCCTCCGACGCCAGCGCGCCCCAGGCGACATCCTTCAGCGCGGCGCGGATCATGTCGTCGGCGCGGACGTCGAGATCCTTCTGCACGTCGCCATCGGCGTTCTCGCTGCCCTGCGCGGCGCCGGTGATGCCAGCGAGCGCGCCGCGGCTGATCAGTTCCGATATCTCGATGGATGCCCTGGCGATGGCATCGACCGCAGCCGCGGTGGCCTGACGGAGCGGGTCCGTGCCGGCGAAGGTGGCGGTGTGGCGGAACAGGTCGAGCGGGGCGGTCATTATGTCTCCGGGAGGGCGGGATCCGGCCGTGTTTCTGGCACGCCGGGGCGCGCTCCGACAAGGCTGGAACCGCTCTAACCCACGGAAACTTGTGACATTTCCCGCAGCTGCTATGGTGCCGGCCGCAATTTGCAGACATCCGTACCGGAGAATTCGATGACGACGCCCCAGCCCACTGCGCCAGCCAGCGTCGTGACCGACCTCTATCTCTCCACCAAGACCCTGCATACCGAGGCGGAGCGTTCGGGCATCATCCGCGACATGCTGCGCGGCGAGGCCAGCCGTGACGGCTACATCCTGCTGCAGCGGAATTTGCTGCCGGCCTATCAGGCGCTCGAGGCCGGGCTGGAAAGCCATCGCGACAATCCCCTGCTCGCCACCCTCGCCGCCTATCGTCTCGACCGCGCCTCGGCGCTGAAGGCTGACCTTGAGGCGCTCTGTGGTGGCGACTTCGCGCAGGTGCCCGTGCTTCCTGAAGGTGCCGCTTATGCGGATCGCATCGAGCAGGCCGCGAAGGGCGATGCCGAATTGCTGATTGCCCACGCCTATACGCGCTATCTCGGCGATCTCTCGGGCGGCCAGATCTTGAAGAAGCTGCTCGCAAAGAAGCCGGGTCTCACGCCGAACGAGCTGACCTTCTACGACTTCCCCGCTTATGCCGATCTCGCGGCGCTGAAGAATGACTATCGCAACGCATTGGACGAGGCCGGCAAGCGCGCGACGCAGCCGCAGGCGATCGTCGATGAAGGCTCGGTGGCGTTTCAGATGAACACCGATATTTCGTGGGCGGTGCAGGCTGCGATCGAAGGGGCGAAGGTAGGCTAACCACTCCCATTGTCATCGCCCGCGAAAGCGGGTGATGACAAATCGAGTTTGCTCTACCTCCAGCTCACCATCGGCGGCATCGAGCTCAAAATCGTCTCGGTGTTGCCGCCGGTCTGCAGGCCGAACATCGTGCCCTTGTCGTAGAGCAGGTTGAACTCGACATAGAGCCCGCGCGTTTCCAGCTGTTGCGCGCGCTCTTCATCTGTCCAGGCTTCCTGCATGCGCGCGCGGACGATGCGCGGATAGACGCTCAGGAACGCCTCGCCGACATCGCGGGTGAAGGCAAAATCCCTGTCGAAATCATTGCTGAGCTGATCGTAGAAAATCCCGCCCACGCCGCGCGCGACGCCGCGATGGGGCAGGAAGAAATAGTCATCGGCCCAGGCCTTGAACTTTGTGTAGTAGCCGGGATCATGGGCATCGCAGGCCGCCTGCATGGCCTTGTGGAAGGTGACCGTGTCCGGCGCATCGTCGCGGCGCTGGTCGGGCAGCATCGGCGTCAGATCCGCACCACCGCCGAACCAGCCGACCGACGTGGCGAGGAAGCGCGTGTTCATATGCACCGTGGGCACGCGCGGCGAACGCGGATGCATGATCAGGCTGATGCTGGTGGAGACGTAATCGAGCTGGCTGCCCCCGCCCGGCATCGCGCGCGCCATCTCCGGCGACAGTTTTCCGTTGGCCGACGACGTGTGGATGCCGATCTTCTCGAACAGGCGGCCGCCGGAGAGGAAGCCGCCGACCCCGCCGCCGCTGCCGGTCTTGCGCGTCCACGGCCGGAAATCGAACCGCGCAGGCGTGCCCGGGAACAGCGCCTCCGGCGCCTCGCGCTCGAGCAACTCGATTTCGGTGCAGATGCGATCGCGCAAGGATTCGAACCACGCGCGCGCCGCGGCGCGCTGCTGTTCGATGGCGGGTGGAATGTCTGCTGTCATATCTGACGTGATGGGCTTCTTGGGACATGGGATCGTGAGGTGCATGCGCGTTATATGCGGCTTTGGGCCGTGATGACACCTTGCGATATGTCAAGAATGCGGGAAGCCCCCGGCCCGCGCCTCGCCAAGCCGGATGCGGGCGTGTATCAGGAGCCGTAGACTGCTCGCCTCAACCAGTTGCGGAACACGCCCTTGAATTCGCTCCCTGCAAAGCCCTTTCTCGATGTCCTCAACGGCCAGCGCCAGGCGACACCGCCGCTGTGGATGATGCGGCAGGCCGGGCGCTATCTGCCGGAATATCGCAAGGTGCGCGAGACCGCCGGCGGCTTCCTCGATCTCTGCTTCAACCCGGAATTCGCCACCGAGGTGACGCTGCAGCCGATCCGCCGTTTTGGTTTTGACGCCGCGATCATCTTCTCGGACATTCTGGTGATCCCCTATGCGCTCGGCCGCAGCGTGCGCTTCGAGGCCGGCGAAGGGCCGCGGCTCGATCCGCTCGACACGCCGGATCAGGTGGCGACGCTGGCGCGCGAGGCGGATTTCACAAAACTCGATCCGGTGTTCGAGGCGCTGCGCCGCGTGCGCGCGGCGCTCGATCCCAAAGTGACGCTGATCGGTTTTTGCGGCGCGCCGTGGACGGTGGCGACTTATATGGTGGCCGGCCGCGGCACGCCCGATCAGGGCCCGGCGCGGATGATTGCCTATCGGCATCCCGAAGCCTTCAGCGCCATCATCGACGTGATCGTCGAGAACTCGATCCAGTATCTGCTGCGCCAGCTGGAGGCCGGCGCCGAGGTGCTGCAGATCTTTGATACCTGGGCCGGTGTGCTGCCCGCTGCGGAATTCCAGCGCTGGTCGGTGGAGCCGACGAAACGCATCGTGGCCGGCGTGCGGGCAAAGGTGCCGGATGCCAAGATCATCGGTTTTCCGCGCGGCGCCGGCGCGCTGCTGCCGTCCTATGTCGCGGCGACCGGCGTGGATGCGGTGAGCATCGACTGGGCTGCGGAGCCCGGTTTCGTGCGCGAGCATGTGCAGAGCCGCGTCGCCGTGCAGGGCAATCTCGATCCGCTGGTGCTGATCGCGGGTGGCGCAGCGCTCGACCGCGCGGTGGATGACGTGCTGGCGAATTATGCGGGCGGACGTTTCATCTTCAATCTCGGCCATGGCATCCAGCCGGAAACCCCGGTGGCCCATGTGGAGCAGATGGTGAAGCGCGTGCGGGATTGGCGGGGGTAGCTCCCCCTTCTCCCTCCCCGGAGCGCAGCGACTGGGGAGGGTGGATCAAAGCGAGCGTTCAGCGAGCTTTGAGACGGGTGGGGTCTATCCCCACACTCCGACGTCACGTGGGGATAGACCCCACCCGTCATGATGCTCGCTGAACGCTCGCCTCATGCCACCCTCCCCGCTGCGCCGCTGCGCGGCTTGAGGGAGGGAAAACCGCGCGTCGTTGCCTGATCGCCCTGTCAAACAGCCACGTCCTTCCTGAAATCATGCGCCCTCGTTCTCGCGGCGCCTGAGGCGTCCGAGGTGTGAGCAGTTCTCCCCTCAGACATGAGGGGAGGCGGCGCGCCGCAAGGCGCACTTGAGTGGACTTGACGCTGCTCCTGCCTGCCGGATCGCCGGCAAGCCCGAGCCGCGCAACGCCTTACGGCGCGCCACCGCGACGTTTTGCCAGCCGAAGGACCGTTCTTCCGGGTACTGGGCGCTTTCCCGCAGGAAAGCCATCCGGCAGGTTTCCCTGCCTTCGCCCGCACCACGTCCAGCCGCGCAATAGCGGCAGAGCCCCGTATTGGGCCCGGACGGCGCCCCTCGGCCACCCGAGTGTGAGGGATACGTCCTCCCCCACCCGCAGGCGTCGCATCCTGCTCCGCTCAAAGACGCCTCATGAGAGCGCCCCTCGCGAACAGGACAGGAGGGATATGGCGCAGGATGGGAATTTTGTCAAGAACAAAACAAGAACTTCATGCATGCAGCCGGCGTGCGGCGGAGCGTCCGGCACGGCGCTGTTGATGGCATGGATGCCCTGCACGCAATGTCTTTGACTCCCGCTGCGGCTGCGTCCACAAGCCGCGCATGGCCAAGAAACCCGGTACCAATCCCAAAGGCGAATTCGCCTTTTTCAACGTCACTTATGTGGACGGCTCGCAGCGCTCCAACCGCCGCGTCCCCTCGGAGCTGCTCGGCGGCCTCGACGGCGACGAGCCGGCCAAGCAGGCCATCGCCGACCAGGACCGCGAGATCGCGGAAAAGAGCGGCAAGCCCCCGATCGAGATTGCGAGCGTGGAGCGCGTTGGGGCTAAGAAAAAGTAGCGCACTCCGTTTCATATGCATCTGCCGTGCCGGGCTCGTCTCGGCCATTTGTGTTTCGGTGGAGACCCCGGCCTCTGACGGTCGCTCCTCTCCTCACATTGCTGCGGGAAACCGCCCCCCGCTGCGACTCGATCTTCGCGTGTGATTTGACTCCGTACACGCAGAATGTGCATGATGCTTCCGTACAGCTAGGCGGACATCACCATGGTCGTGTTCCTGTTCTCGGCCGTCCTGACATTCATACTCTATGAATGCCTCGCCTTCACGGCCATGCCGCTCCCGCCGCGCAAGGGCTGGTTCCGGATCGGCACCATCAAGATCAACTTCCAGCAGGCATCGGCAATCTGGGCGCGGCGCGTCCTCATCATTGCGATCACGCTCGGTATCAGCCTTTGCATCCTGTTCGTGCACGACACTTTCAGCCCGATCGACCGGTTATCGCGCAACAAGATCAACATCACGATGGGCTTCCTGTTCGGCCCGCTGTTCGCGATCTGGCTCAACGGCATCTTTCGCCTTCCGCCGGGCACACCGCTCAGTCGAAGCCAGACGCTGGGCGGCATCGGGCTGATCGCCTTCTGCATCGTCGGCTCGCTCGGCGAAGAGACCGGAAAATTCGTCCAGCAATGGGCGCGCAAAGTCAGCAACGTGAAAGGCTTCGGTATCGAACTGTCGATGTCCGATCCTGCGCGGAAGAAAGACCCGAGCCAGGGCGCCACACCGCTCGCCGGCAGCAAGAGCTTTTCATCCGGCCGCGGCTCCGCCGGGCTGAGCTATCTCGGCCAGCTCGATGACATCATCGACCGCGACATCTCCTATATCAAATTGCTTGGCGGCAACGATCCCGAGGTCTTCGCGCAATTGGAGCGGGCGAAGAGTTTTGCCCACAGCGCCGTCAGCCCGCCGCTGACCTGCCTTGCCGCATGGTTTGACGAGACCGCCGACAGCACGCTGGTCAACGACCATATCGGCGCCTTCGCGCGCGTGTTCCGGCAGGTGCCGACACTCGACAGCGAGACCCGGCGCAGGGATGCCAGCGAGATTTTTGTGCGCAACATGGCCGCGATCATCGCCGACATTCAGAGAGCCGGTGCCGTCATCACCGTGAAGAGAGCATGCGGCAGCCTGCTGGAGGTGTTCTGCCCGGAGACTCCCGCATCAGCGCGACCGCACGGCCCAGAACAAACCATCGCCGATCAGACCGACTGCATATGGCTGACGGCGCGCTGGGCGGCCGATGAAGACGGGCTGATCAATTCACCCACCGCAACGGCGCATGTCGCGGCGCTCTCCGGCCATCTGGATTCCTTCATCGCCGACGACGCCCTTCATGGCCGCCCCTATTTCGCCATTGCGCATGCTAGCGCGATGGTACAGCTCAAGCAGTATGAAGCGGGCATAGCCATTCTCTATGAGTGGCTCGACCAGTTCGAAAAGAAGTCGGCGCAAACCAAAGGGGCGAGCGATCCAGCCGCCAACTGGATGATCCTGCGCACGCGCTCGATCCTCGCCGCTTATTCCGAGGAATGGATTCTGGCCCAGGGCAGCGCGGCTGCCACCGTGTTTCGCAACGAACATCTGCGCAATCTCGACATCCTGCGCGGCGGGCTGGAGCGCATTCTGGCGCAGCCGGATTTCCTGACCCGCCCCGTCGCTGCTCGCGACCCGCGCGCCTTCGCGATGCCTGGCCCGTGCCGCTCGGAGGAGCCGGCGAAGGAACTGGACCTGTGGCGTAAAATTTATACGTCCTACACATCCATGGAGCTGACGCAGATCCAGAACCGGCTTAATCATCCGCAATACCGGCGGCATGCGGAGACGACGAATGCCGACGTGTTAAAACTGTTGAATCGCGACCTGTCCTGCCTGTCGGCCTATCCACCGGTGGCGCTGGTCTATGCGCAGATACTGGAAGCCTATGCGCGCAACATCCTGCTCTATGCGAAAGCAAAGAAGGACGCGGAGAGCTCCGGCAGCCGCCTCAAAAAAGCGGAGCTGGCCATTGCCTATGGGCTGGAGATCACGCGGGCGCAGGCCGAACTCGACCTCAACCGCAGCGGCGGCACTTTTCTCGCGCGCGGCACGCCCAGCGACTGGGTCGCCGCCCGCGAGGCGCTCGAACAGACGTTGCTGGAGATTTTATCGGTGAAAGAGAGTTTGGCCGAGTGACGCGCGTGATTATTGAGGCCTAGGGCCGCGCGGATCAGGATATCGGCGATCCGGAAATCGGCGTCGGTGGATCGAGATCGCCGCGCGCAGGCGCTCGGCCTGCGCGGCGGAGACGGCTTACGGAGGTGTCACCCCGGCATGCGCCGCAGAGACGACCCATGTCATTGCCAGAACGGCGACCTGAACGATAACGACCCTGGACTTGAGCAGCGTCATTGCAACCTCCAACATCCAAGACCCAGAATACTACCAAACCCGACTGAATGCCAGATGAATGCCATGCGACATTTCGGATGATTGAGCATGCTGGGGAATTTGGGCCGGCACACGGAAGCGGAGGATGCAGGCTGCGATTGCCGGCACATCGACAAGATACCACCGCCGACGACGAATCCGCCTTTTTCAACGTCACTTATGTGGACGGCTCGCAGCGCTCCAACCGCCGCGTCCCCTCGGAGCTGCTCGGCGGCCTCGATGGCGACGAGCCGGCCAAGCAGGCCATCGCCGACCAGGACCGCGAGATCGCGGAAAAGAGCGGCAAGCCACCGATCGAAATCGCCAGCGTCGAGCGCGTTGGGGCGAAGAAGAAGTAGGGCTTCGCGCTAGCAGTATTTGGAATGGCCGGGCTTAGTCCCGGCCATTTGTGTTTCTAACGCATAACAAACTGCTGCTCTTCGTCACACCCAACGACGCCAACAACTTGTGGAACTCCTACAACCGCAATTGCATCCAAGCGCCTTAGCGTCGACAGTTGGAGGATTGAATTTAATTGTACTTAGGAGAGAATTACATGGCGATGCTGCCGTACGTCACGGCTACCGGCAACGTTGAAAAGGCTTTGATGGCTATTAAAGCTGCTGCAACGCCCTCGAAGGTGACGCAAGATTTCGTCAAAACGATTCTGAAAGTGCCCGGCGGCTCGGGCGACCAGATGACTTCTTTTCTGAAGAAGATTGGCTTCGTGAACGCCGACTCCACCCCGTCGGACATCTACACGCGCTTTCGAAATTCGAGCACGGCAGGCGCCGCTGCTGCGGCGGCGTTGCGATATGGATATGCGCCTCTCTTCAAGCGAAATGAGTTCTGGCATGCACTCGGCGACAACGAAGTTCGAGGTCTTGTTCTTGAAGAGACTGGCCTCGCCAACGATTCCCCTACTGTTACGATGATCCTTAACTCGATGAAGGGCGTAAGGAAATTTGCGACTTTCGAGCCCGATGAAGCTTTGTTTGATAAACCCGAACAGCCTGAGCCTTCGCGCGTCCAACTTCCCGCATCACCCATCCCACCGCAGATCCCTAGCCAATCGCTGGGTTTGAACATCGGCTACACTATCAATCTGAATCTGCCTGCCACGTCCGACATCGCCGTATTCAACGCGATTTTCAAGAGCCTCAAGGAAAACCTTCTGAGGGCGTCCGATGGATAGCAGCCACCACCTTCGCTCTTTTGGCATGTCCGGGATGATGGTTACCGATGATCTACGAAGCATTGAGAAGCAGTACAATATAGAATTAGGTCACGTACCTCCGGCAATTAAACAAAGCGCGCTTGAGTACTATCCACAATTTGAAAAGGAGGTTCGGCAGCAAGCAGCAGCAATGGCTCAATACTACGAGCTATTTTACTGCTTGGAGCAATCAGCCCGCAAACTTATCACAGATACGATGGACGAAGCTGAGGGCGCAGATTGGTGGGAACAGAAGGTGCCGCAAGCCATCCGCGAATACGTGAACCGGCTTATGCAAGATGAACTTGATATGGGCATGACCCCGCGCTCGGAACGAGCGATCGACTACACCACTTTTGGCCACCTGTTCGACATCATCGGAGCCAACTGGGCACACTTCGACCCAATCTTTACAAGCCGGCCGGCTGTTCAGCGCATCGTCAAGAACTTGAACATGCTTCGCGGGCCTATCGCGCATTGCTGCCCAATGTCAGAGGATGAAATTGACAGGCTGGTCCTGACGGTGAAGGACTGGTTCAGACTAATCGGCTAACTTGCCTTGACTGATAGTAATAACAAACGGCGAACCGTTCGGTCCGCCGTTGCTACTCCGATCAATTGCCGGGGCAAGCCCGGCAATAACAGTCGAGCGCATCGCCCCTACGCCGCTGCGCTCTCCGCGGCTTCCCTGATCTCCGTGATGATCTGCTTCGAAAACGCTTCGAGATCGCCCGGATTGCGCGAGGTCACGATGCCGCCGTCGCTGACAACCTCCTTGTCCTGCCACTTCGCGCCGGCATTGATCACGTCGTTCCTGATGGAATGATAGGACGTCATCTTGCGGCCCGCGGCGATGCCGGTCTCGACCAGGAGCCACGGCGCATGGCAGATCGCGGCGATCGGCTTGCCGGCCGCATAGAACGCCTTGATCAGCGCCAGCGCATCGTCATTGACGCGCAGCAGATCCGGATTGATCTGGCCGCCCGGCAGCACCAGCGCGTCGTAATCGGCATCATTGGCGCCGGACAGCGCCACATCGACCTTCACCGACTGACCCCAGTCGTCGCCGTCCCAGCCGCGGATGACGCCATGCTCGGGCGAAACCACATGCACCTCGGCGCCGGCCTCGCTGAGCCGATCGCGCGGCACCTCCAGCTCCGACTGCTCAAAACCATTGGTGGCGAGAATGCAAACGCGCTTGCCGGTGAGTTTCGCGGCCATCAGGACCTCCATCGCTGTGTGTGATGCAGAGGCAATGAGAGACGACGGGCATCGTTCCTGACGGGAAAGGGGCGATTGGGTGGCGGACGCCAAGCGGGAACGGAGTTTGCGGCTAGCTCCGGCTTCGCTCTGCGAGCTTCGCCGGGCGCGGCCCGGCTTCCCCCATTAAGGGAGGGCGCCCTGCTGCCAGAGCGCTGGCGCAAGCAAAAACGACGGACCTTGCGATCCGCCGTTTTGGTAGCTGGAATATGAGTGAAACCTAAGCGCGGGCGCCTGCGGCGCGCTTGGTGGCTCGCCGCGCCGGCGCGACCTGACTTGTAGCCGCGGCTTCGCGCTTGAGGCGCTCGGCGCGGAGGCGCTCCATGTTGGAGTAGAGGTGCTCCTGCGCACGCTCGTGCTCGGCCATGGCCTTCTCGGCGTCCTTCTGACGCATCAGGTTACGTTCAGCTCGCTCGATCGGAGTGAGCTTGTGCGGAATGCTTTGCTCGATGTGCTGATCTGTCATGGGGATACAACGCGTGGAACGCCAATGGGTTCCACAACGCATGCCCGGCCAGGGACCCTGCCTGCGGCTAATCGCCAGCGAAATGCATCGTTCCGACGTCCGGAGCGCGGACCGCCCTCCATATGTGGAACGCCCCTCACCCGAAACCTTCGGTTTCGACCTCTCCCCGGCGGGGAGAGGTATCCGGGCGTCGCTTCTCGCTTTGGTATCTGTCGAACGAAAAATGCCCGGCGCGAGGCCGGGCATTTTGACAGCGATAGTGGCTGGATCAGTTGTCGAGGAACGAGCGCAGCTTGCGGCTGCGGCTCGGGTGCTTCAGCTTGCGCAGCGCCTTGGCCTCGATCTGGCGGATACGTTCGCGGGTCACCGAAAACTGCTGGCCGACTTCTTCCAGCGTGTGGTCGGTGTTCATGCCGATGCCGAAGCGCATGCGCAGCACGCGCTCTTCGCGCGGCGTGAGCGAGGCGAGCACACGCGTGGTGGTCTCGCGCAGGTTCGACTGGATCGCCGCATCGATCGGCAGCACCGCATTCTTGTCCTCGATGAAATCACCGAGATGCGAGTCTTCCTCGTCACCCACCGGGGTTTCGAGCGACAGCGGCTCCTTGGCGATCTTCAAGACCTTGCGGACCTTCTCCAGCGGCATGCCGAGCTTTTCGGCGAGCTCTTCCGGGGTCGGCTCGCGGCCGATCTCGTTCAGCATCTGGCGCGAGGTGCGGACGATCTTGTTGATCGTCTCGATCATGTGCACCGGAATACGGATGGTGCGGGCCTGATCGGCGATCGAGCGGGTGATCGCCTGACGAATCCACCAGGTGGCGTAGGTCGAGAACTTGTAGCCGCGGCGATATTCGAATTTATCGACCGCCTTCATCAGGCCGATATTGCCTTCCTGGATCAGGTCGAGGAACTGCAGGCCGCGATTGGTATACTTCTTGGCGATGGAGATCACGAGGCGGAGATTGGCCTCGACCATTTCCTTCTTGGCCTGGCGCGCTTCGCGCTCGCCCTTCTGCACGCCATGCACGATCTTGCGGAATTCGCCGATCTCGAGGCCGGTGAGCGCGGCCAGCTGCTGGATCTCGCCGCGCAGCTCCTTGATGCGGTCCTTCTCGATGGCGACGAAATTCTTCCAGCCCTTGGCGCTCAGTTTGGAGACGCGGTTGAGCCAGCGCGGATCGAGCTCCGAGCCCTGATAGTTGCGCAGAAAATCTTCGCGGCCGACGCCGTGGCTGTCGCCGAGACGCATCAGGCGGCCCTCGAACGAGACGAGGCGCTTGTTGATGTCGTAGAGCTGCTCGACGAGTGAATCGATACGCGCCTGGTTGAGGCGCAGCGACTTCACCTCGACGACGATTTCGTCCTTGAGCTTCTTGTACTTGCGCTCCTGCGACGGCGACAGCGACGGACCCTGCGACGAGCTTTCCAGCTGGTTCGCGATGTCCTGTTCCTGCAGCTTGCGCAGCTTCTTGTATTCGGATGCGATCTTGTCGAAGGTCTCGACCACCTTCGGCTTCAGTTCGGCCTCGATGGCGGCAAGCGACATCTGGTTCTCGAACTCGTCGTCGTCCATCTCGCCTTCGCCGCCTTCCGACGACTGCGACTCGCCCTGCGGCTGGGCCGCGGGCTGCGCACGGCCGGGCGCCGCGCGGAATGGCGTGGCCTGGGCGGGCGCGGATGGCGGTGCGGCCACGGCGGTCTCGCCGCCTTCGCTGTCACCGTCGCCCGACGGACCTGCGATCATCGCCGGATTGACGCCGCCCTTGCCTTCGGGGCCGGCATAGGTGGCTTCGAGATCGATGATGTCGCGGAGGAAAATCTTGCCTTCGTTGAGTTCGTCACGCCAGATGATGATGGCCTGGAAGGTCAGCGGGCTTTCGCAGAGGCCCGCGATCATCGCCTCGCGGCCGGCCTCGATGCGCTTGGCGATGGCGATTTCGCCTTCGCGCGACAGCAGCTCGACGGTGCCCATCTCGCGCAGATACATGCGCACGGGATCGTCGGTGCGCTCGCCGGGCTCGGACTTCTTGACTTCGGTAACGGCCTTGGACGTGACCTCGACGAGTTCGTTGTCGGTCTCGTCGTCCTCTTCCTGCTTCTCCTCGTCATCGCTGTCGTCGTTCTCGGCGACATTGATGCCCATCTCGGAGAGCATCGACATGATGTCTTCGATCTGTTCGGGCGAGGTCTGGTCGGAAGGCAGCACTTCATTGAGCTGATCGAAGGTCACGAAGCCGCGCTTCTTGGCCTGCTTGATCATCTTCTTGACGGCCGCATCGGACAGATCGAGCAAAGGCGACGGCGCTTCGGCGGCATCCTTCTCGGGCGCATCAGCTGCCACGTCTTTTTCCTTGTCCTTGGTCTGCAGCGTCTTTGCCTTGGTGGCCATTCAATGCTCCTGAAACGCGCTCACGCCGGGGGCCAATCATGCCAGCTGGTGTCATGGCCCCGCCATCTCATCATCGTAACCAGTCGGTGGACGTCTGAATGACGCACAAAGGGCGGCGCTACCTTCTCGCCACCCTGCCATCCGACCCGGTTGTCTAACTCGTTTGAACGAGCTCTAGCCGATGAAGGCTTAAGCCCGGATTAACCCTGTTTGTGCCGCCAAACCTTGGATTTGGCGAGTCTTTTCGCATTTTGGACGGTTTCAATCCGCAGCAAACTGGCCTTTGCCGACCTTACTGGGTGCGCTGGAAGCGGCCTGACAACTCGCCAAACCCCTCGATCAGCGCCTCGGTCCCGTCCACCTCGGCGAGCCTGGCCTTCACGTCGCGGAGCCACCCATAATTGGTTTCACTGGCCTCCGCGCCCAGAGCGAGCTCGGCATCCTTCAGTTCTCTAAGTAAGGAGTGGTACTGGCGATGCAAGGCAACAAGCTGCATCCAGGTCGCCAAAACGTCCTCGCGTGCAGCCCCAGGCTGCGATGCCCATACCGCCTGGACCGTAATCGCCCGCTCAACCTGCTGTAATTGCTCGGAAAATCCGGCCTTTACCAGGTCTTCACGCATTTCCGCGCTTTGCTCGGCTTCATCGCCATGATGATGCTCGTGGGCGAAGGCGGCGATGATGCCTGCACGCAGGCGGTGCATTTCGGGATGCGCCAGTTCGAGCGCGGCGACCTCCTCGAGCCGGTCGTGCAGCAGCCAGGGATGGTTGATCAGCGACTGCAGGATCAGCGCCTCGCGTCGCGACACGGCACTGCGCTGGCCGCGCATCAGGGACGATGTCGCAAGCTGTGGACTGACCGCCTGATAGGGTCCGCGGCCGAGCAACTGGGTCGCTGTGGGCGAGATGCCGCGATTCCCGCCACTGATTCGCGGCACGAAGGGACGCTGCGGAGCGCGCTGGAAGTTGCCGCCCTGCCCGCCCCGGTTACCTCCGCCGCCACCGCTGCGCGCGCCACCGCCGAACTGGCGATAGAGCCGCTCGGCCAGATCCTGCCGGTAATATTTCTTCACGACATCGTCGCGGATGGCGTTGGAGATCTCGCCGATCCGCGCCTCCAGCGCCGCGCGGCGTTCGGGGGTGGAGAAGTCGCCGGCCGCGATCTCGCGGGCCCAGATCAGGTCCGACAGCGTACCGGCGGCGGCGATGACATCCTCGATGGCGCCGCGGCCGCCGGAGCGGGCGAGATCGTCGGGGTCCTGCCCTTCCGGCAGCAAGGCAAAACGCAGGCTCTTGCCGGGCTTGAGATGCGGCAGCGCCAGCTCGGCCGCGCGCCATGCCGCCTTCTGGCCGGCGCGGTCGCCGTCGAAGCAGAGGATGGGCTCATCCACCATCTTCCAGAGCAGCTGCAGCTGGTTCTCGGTAAGCGCGGTGCCGAGCGGCGCGACCGCGCCGGGAAAGCCGACGCCGACCATGGCGATGACATCCACATAGCCTTCGACCACGACGATGGGCGCGCCATCATGGGCGGCTTTGCGGGCCATGGGGAAATTGTAGAGATTGTCGCCCTTGTGAAAGAGCGGCGTTTCCGGCGAGTTCAGATACTTTGCCGGCACATCCTTCTTCAGCGCACGGCCGCCGAAGGCGATGATGCGGCCGCGGGCATCGCTGATGGGAAACATCACGCGATCCCGGAAGCGATCATAGGGCACCGGGATGTCGTCGCCGCCGATCAGCATGCCGGTCTCGATCATGTCGGAGACGGGAATGCCGGCAGCGCCGAGATGCTCCTTCAGCGCAAAGCGATCTTCCGGCGCATAGCCCATGCGGAACTGGAGCTGGGTCTGCGGGCCGATGCCGCGATCGGCGAGATAGCCGCGCGCCTGCGCGCCGTGGCGCGAGGTCAGCGTGTCCTGGAAGAACTTTGCCGCGATCTCCATGACGTCATGCAGCGTCCGGCGGCGCTGCTCCTGCCGCGCGGCATCGGGCGTGGCGGCAGGCACGGCGAGGCCGGCCATGGAGGCAAGGCGTTCGACGGCCTCGACGAAGGAGACGCCTTCGGTCTCCATCACGAAGTCAAAGATGTTGCCGTGCTTGCCGGTGGAGAAGTCGTGGTAAAACTGCTTCTGGTCGTTCACCGTGAAGGACGGCGTCTTCTCCTGCTGGAACGGCGACAGCCCCTTCCACTCCCGCCCGGCCTTCTTCAGCTTGACGCGCTTGCTCACGACTTCCGAAACCGGAAGCCGGGCGCGCAGTTCTTCGAGAAAGTGGGGCGTGAAACGCATGGTGGATTAGGCATATAGGGCGGTGGTTGCCAATTGGCACAATATTGGCGCTGGCGCACGTTATTCACAGGGCCGCTGACCAAAAGCGCCCTTGAAATCTCCAAAGTTCCGTTTTTAACAGGACGAATGTTCACGACTTTCCGAGGCGGCCAGACCGGCACGTGGCGGGTGCTCTCCGTCGCGCCCGTGCGCGGCGAGACGCTGCCGATCATGCCCGCTGTGTCCGTCACCCATGCCGACACGATCTCGCTGCCGCCGGCGCCTTCCGCCCATTCGTGGCGGCTGATCGGCGTCGCCAGCCATGTCCGCTATGTGGAGCGGCTGGAAAAGATCGCGCTCAACAAGGTGCAGGCCGGACTCGGGCGCCCGGAGGCGACCTGCGCCGCGCTGATCCCGATCCGCAAGAGCAATGCGTGGTGGCTGATGAGCCAGAACGAGCGCCGTCGCATCTTCGAGGACAAGTCCCGCCACATCGCCGACAGCCTGAAATATCTGCCGGCGATCGCGCGCCAGCTCTACCATTCGCGCGATCTCGGCGGCCCATTCGATTTCCTCACCTGGTTCGAATATGCGCCAGCGCATGCGGAGCGGTTCGAAGAACTGGTCGCGATGCTGCGCGAGAGCGAGGAATGGCAGTTCGTGGAGCGTGAGGTGGATGTGAGGTTGGCGCGGATCGTCTAGCCGCACGAACATCCGGCCTGCATGGCTCCCATTCAGGATGGCGTCTTACGGGCGGGCCAGGCATGCGCCATATCGGTTTGGCGCTCCCGCCCGCCTGAAAGTCTCCATGTCCGCTTCTGCCGAACACGCTGCCCCTGACCAAGGTCCCGGCGGCTGGTTGATCCTCGCTTTCGCCATCGCCTGCGGCGTCACCGTCGCCAATATCTATTACGCGCAGCCGCTGGTCGGGCCGATCAGCGAGAGCTTCGGCCTCGACCTGTCCAATGCCGGCGTGATGCTGACCATGGTGATGTTCGGCTATGTGCTGGGCTTACTGTTCCTCGCGCCGCTCGGCGATCTCGTCGAGAACAAGACGCTGATCCTGATCACGCTGTGCAGCCTGATCGTCAGCCTGCTGATCGCCGCCGCGGCCCCCAGCGCCGGCATCTTCATCGCCTCGACCATGCTGGTCGGCCTCACAGCAGTGGCCACGCAGATGATCCTGCCAGTGGTCGCGCATCTCGCGCCGGAACGACGGCGCGGACAGATCGTCGGCACCGTGATGAGCGGCCTGTTGTTCGGCATCCTGCTGTCGCGGCCGCTCGCGACCATGATCGCCGGCTCATTCGGATGGCGCGCCGTGTTCGTGGTGTCGGCGGTTCTGATGTGCGGCGTGTTGGTGTTGATGATGATCGCGCTGCCGCGGCGCAAGCCCGAGCATAGCCTCAACTATGCGACGCTGATCCACTCGCTGTGGAATCTGGCGCTGACCACACGTGTGCTGCAGCGACGCGCGGCCTATCAATGCCTGCTCTACGGATCGTTCAGCCTGTTCTGGACCGCCATGCCGCTGGTGCTGGAAGAGCCACCCTTCTCGTTCGGGCACATCGCCATGTCGGTCTTCCTGCTGTCCGGCGCCGGCGGCGCGCTGGTCGCGCCACTGGCTGGACGCCTTGCTGATCAGGGGCGTGGTGACCTCGTCACTGTAACCGCTATGACGCTGGTGTTGCTGAGCTTCGTCCTGACCTGGATCGGCGGACACAGCAGCGGCGGCACCGCCATCACGCTGTTCGTGGTCGCCGGCATCCTGATCGACGCCGGCACCCAGGGGAATGTGGTGGCCGGACAACGCGCCATCTATGCGCTGGCGGGCAATGTGCGCAGCCGGCTGAATGCGCTGTTTCTTGCCGGCGCATTTTTCGGCGGAGCCGTCGGCTCCGGCTTCAGCGGCTTTGCAGTGGCCCGCGGTGGCACAACGATGATCGCAATCATCGGCATCGGCGCATCACTGCTGGCGCTGGCACTGTTCGCGCTGGAAGTGTCGGCACGCGATCGCAGGGCGGATTAGGCGGAGCCGTCATCCGCCGCGGAGTTTCAACTGCGCGCTCGGCCGGCGATGGCGCCGCGCTCATCCGCCCTGCAGGAAGCGGCCTGACACGATCCGTTTCGTCTCGATCACCGGGCGGTTATAGATATAGGTCCAGGCCTGGGTGACCGTGCCATCGCCTGATGTCACCGGCAGCAGTTCGCGCAGATACAGGGTCGGCTGCTCTTCCGCGGGGCCGATGCCTTCATAGTCGTCGAGCACCACAAGCAGCTTGTCGGGATCGCGCATCCGGAACAGATCGCCGTAGACGATGTCACTCTCGGCCGTCGCATGGAGCAGGCCCGGATAATGCGCGACCATGTAGAGCCGGCCGCGGCACGAGGCTTCGCCGAGGAAATCCGCACCCGATGCGAGCAGCTTCGACATCGGATGATCGAAACCACGCATCAGGGTTCCGTAGACGAAAATACGATCCGACATCGTCGCCTTTCATGCGCTGTCCGTAACCCGCAGGCTGATCACGCCGAGGTGGCACCGCGATAACGTGACCCGTTGCGGCATTCAATTGCCCTGCTTCCGCGCTATATTAACCCGGGAATCATGGCCGGTGCATCCATGCCGGCAATCAAGAGACATGCCGTTGGACCACCTGCCCCCATCCGAGCTGCGCCTTGCGCCCGATGAGATCGATCCCGTTCTCGAACTGAACACGGACAGCGCGTCGCCCTTCCTGTTCACCAGTGATCATTATGGCCGCATCATCCCGCGCATGCTCGGCGATCTCGGCCTGCCCGCCAGCGAGCTGACCCGGCATATTGCCTGGGACATCGGCATCGCCGGCGTCGCGGAACGCGTGGCGATGGCAATGAACGCGCATCTGATCGCGCAGCGTTATTCACGGCTGGTGATCGACTGCAACCGGCCGCCGGAAGCTGTCAGCTCGATCCCGCTGATCAGCGAGGCGACGACCATTCCCGGCAATGACGGCCTCACGCAAGAGGCCAGGGCACGCCGGCGCGAACTGTTCTTCGATCCGTATCACCGGCGCATCGATGCAGTGATCGACGCACGGCTCAAGGCCGGGCAGCCGACGGTGCTGGTGTCGCTGCACAGTTTCACGCCGGTCTATGCCGGCATCAAGCGGCCCTGGCATATCGGCACGCTGTATCAGCATGACCGCACGCTGCCGCCGCAGCTGCTGCAGTATCTGCGCGCTGAAGGCGATCTGGTCGTCGGCGACAACGAGCCCTATGCGGTGTCGGACGCCACCGACTACACAATCCCCGTCCACGGCGAAAAGCGCGGGCTGATGAATACCGGGATCGAAATCCGTCAGGACCTGATCACCGACGAGAGCGGCCAGATCGCATGGGCCGAGCGGCTGGTGCGCATCCTGACCGAGATCGCGGCGACGCTGGTGACGCCGCGCGCATCACATCTCTGATCAGCGTGCCTCGTTTTAGCGAGCCCTGGTCAGCGCGAGCCACACGCCGCCGCCGATCATGAAGCCGCCGGAAATGCGCGACAGCAGCCGCGTGCGCCGGGCCGAAAAGAATTTTCGCGCCCGGCCGGCCGCGACGGCATAGACGACGTCGGTCAACCCGGCAGCAACCATGAAAGTGGCACCGAGAATGCCCACCTGCAGAAAGTGGTTCTGGTCGAGATCGACGAATTGCGGGATGAAGGCGCCGAAGAACACCAGCACTTTTGGATTGCTGAGCAGCACGCCCAGCCCCTGCAGGAAGAAGCCGCCACGCGGCGGTGCCGGCGGCGCATCGGTGTCGATCCCCTCGATGGGCGCGCGCACCAGCTTGATGCCGAGCCAGACCAGATAGGCCGCGCCGATGAAGCGCACCCAGTCGAACCAGTAGCCCATGGTGGCCATCATGGTGGTGAGGCCGAAACCGACAATGGCGATGACCACTGCGAGCCCTGCTTGGGTGCCGGCAATCGTCACCAGCGCGGCACGGGTGCCGTAGCGCAGGCCATTGGCGATCACCAGCGTGACATTCGGGCCGGGCAGCAAGGCCAGCGCGATGCAGGCAACGACGAAAGTGAGATAGACCTGGAGCGACATCGGCGTTTCTGTTCCGGTTCTGTCGCGGTGGCCGAGCCACGGCGCGTTTGACGGAAACGAACCTAGCATCCCTGTCGCTCAACAAAAAAGGCCGGCGTGGCCGCCGGCCTTTCGATCTCCCTCAGGGCGACTAGAACTGCCCGGTCAGGCGCAGGCGCGGGCCATGGGTGTAGCGATCCGCGAGGAAGGTGGCGACGGCTGCGTTGTCCTGGTTCTGGACATTGATCAGCGCATCCATCCGGTAGCTGAGACCGAGCTTGAGATTCTGTGTCAGCCAGTAGGACACGCCGACCTGCAGATCCGCGCTGAACATGGTGGCAAAGCGCTCGGTGGTGGTCACGCTGGAGTTGCTCAGGCCACCGATGCCACCACCAAGCCCAGCGAGAAACGGCGGATCGATGGACGTATTCGTTACATTGCTGGCGACGACCTTCTGCGTACCGAACAGAAGGGCGGCATCGCCGAGATAATCGAACGTCCATCCGCCCGCCAGCGGGATGGAGCCTTCGAGGCCGATCAACGGGCCAGCCCCCAGGAAGCTCCGGCGATCGACCGTCGCACTCACGCTGGCTGAGGAAAGGTTCGAAAACGGCGGGAAGCCGTCGACATCTTGCGGCGGATCGAATGTGAAGGCAAAGGACTGGTTGCGGTTCGTCGTCATCGTCCCGACGCTCTCGGCGACGCGCAGACCTCCCTTGATCTGCAGGGCGTCCGGGCCATCGCCGGCGATGTCCCTGCCGATCGCCAGATCTGCGAGCCAGCGCTTTTCCTGATAGCTCTGCGTCAGGGCGTCGCCGAAGGTGATGGACGTGACATCACCGCCAAAGAGTGCAGGATCGATCGATCCATTACCGGTCGCCAATCCACTCGCCTTGCCGCCTTCGCCGTAGCGGAATTGGCCGCTGACATGCCATGCGGAATTGGCGATGCGATAATCAAAGCCCCCGGCACCTTCCCAGCCGAGCTTGGGGCCGAGATCGAACACACCCACGCCGCTCGAGCCGACACCACCCAGCCCGACACCACCGCCGAGCAGATAGGGCTGCAGCATCGGATCACCGCCAGACCAGATGGCGCCGCCTTCACCCCAGATGCGAAACTGGCGCGGCTGCGTGACGACCGGCGCAGCCTTGTAGGCCACCGGCAGATCCGCCGCATAGGCTGCAAACGGATCGGACTTCGCGGCAGCAGACCCGGTTGCCACGCGCTGCGATGACGGATTGGCGAGCTTCAGTGTACTCGCCTGCTTCTGCAAGTCGCGGTTCTCACGCAGCAGGGCAATCTCCTTGCGGATCGCGGCGTTTTCCTTTTCCAGCGCGGAGATCCGCGATGCCGATCCTTCCTGTGCAGATGCCGCACCAATCGACAGCGCTGCGACCGCCGCCGCGCCGACAAAAGTTCTCTTCATGATCGCCCCATTTTGTATGTTGGTCTGTCCAGACTGAACTGCGGGACAAACCTGCATAAGGGTGCGACAGGACGACACCGGCATATGCCGGAGACCTCAACACTCAAATCGTAAGTGTGAGTTTGCAGCCACAGTTGTCATTGACGCATTGTATGGGGTCCACATCGTGTCGTGAACAATGATCACTGCTATTCCGCAGCGATGCGCTATCCGCAGTGAAACGCTCGATGATACATGGAGATGGTCGCGCTTCGCGTTTGCTCAACAGCCCTCGAACAACGAGCCGTCAGCCCCGCGCGCGCAACTCGCGCCGCAACACCTTGCCAGTCGCCGTCATCGGCAGCGATTCCGCAAAAGCCACATGACGCGGATATTCGTGGGCGGCAAGCTGGGACTTCACATAGTTCTGCAGCTCGCGGGCAAGCGTATCGCTCGGCTCGAAGCCGGGCCGCAGCACGATCCACGCCTTCACGGCCTCGGTGCGGATCGGATCCGGGATGCCGACGACGGCCGACAGTGCAACGGCGGGATGCTTGAGCAGCGTGTGCTCGATCTCCGACGGACCGATGTGGTAGCCGGCAGAGGTGATGACATCGTCCTCGCGCGAAACGTACCAGAAGTATCCATCGTCATCCTGGATGCCGAGATCGCCGGTGAGCAGGAAGTCGCCGGCATATTTCCTCAAAGTGCCCTCCTCGTTCTGCCAGTAGCGCAGCATCGTGCAAGGATTGGGCTGGCGCACGCCGACAATGCCGCGTTCGCCTGACGGCAATTCCTCGCCCTGCTCATTGACAATGCGCACATCGAAGCCCGGCGTCGGCTTGCCCATGGAGCCCGGCCGGATCGGAAACAGCGCAGCATTGTTGCCGACCACGAGATTGCACTCGGTCTGGCCATAGATCTCATGCGCATCGATACCAAAGCTCTTGCGCACCCAGTCCAGCAATTCGGCACCGAGCGACTCGCCACCGGTGAGGATGCTGCGCAGCCTGACGCCGGGATGGTTCACATTCGCCTGCCGCATCAGCTTCAGGGCGGTGGGAGGCAGGAACACGTTACGCACGCCGTGATCGGCCATCAGTTGCATCGCGGCCTCCGGCTCGAATTTCCTGGCGCGATAACCAACGACGGGAACGCCGTGATACCAGGCCGGAAACAGCGCATCGAACAGGCCGCCGATCCAGGCCCAGTCTGCCGGTGTCCAATAGACGTCGCCTGGTTTGGGGAAGAACCCGTGCACCATCTCCACATTCGGGAGATGACCGAGCAGCACACGGTGTGCATGCAGCGCGCCCTTGGGATTTCCTGTCGTGCCCGACGTGTAGATGATGATGGCGGGATCGTCGCAGGATGTGTCGGCGGTGGTGAAATCATCGGAAGCGGCTTCGAGCGCGGCCCAGAACGATGTCGTGCCATCCGGCGGCGTGTCGGTGATGACATAGATCGCCTCAAGCGCCGGAAGCCTGTCGCGGATCTTCTTCAGCTTCTCATAACCGCCGGCATCGGTGACCACAGCGCGCGCACCGGAATTGTCGAGACGGAATTCGAGCGCATCCTCTCCGAACAAGGTGAACAGCGGCACCGATACGAGGCCGGAGCGAAACGCGGCAAGATGCGCGATCGGAAGCTCGATGGACTGGGAGAGGAACACAGCGACCCGATCGCCGCGCTTGAGGCCGTCGGCCTTCAGCACATTGGCAAAGCGGCGCGAGAAGGAGGCGATCTCGTCGAAGGAGAGTTTCCGCGTGCCGCGATCCTCATCCACATAGATCAATGCCAGCCGGCCGGAACCATCGGCATAACGGTCGCAGGCCACCGTCGCGATGTTGAAACGCGCCGGGACCTCCCAGCGGAAGGTGCGGTAAAGCGCGTCGTAGTCGGTGGTCTCGGTGAGCATGCCTTCAGTCTCCCTGCGGCCGTCTGCCTCGTCTCGTTCCGAAGGACCAAGTCTGCAGCCGCGAATCCGTTCTAGACGAAGCTGCGAGCACGCCAAAGTGCCTTGAATTTCGCGGCCCGGCATGGTCTTCAGGCAACCAATTCGGAACCGGCGCGCTCCCGCGCCACGCCTCCTTCCTCCGGCAGTTGTGATCCATGGCCCGCAGGTTTTCCTCCGCCTATCAATCGGAGCCGATGTCCAGCCTGGCGCTGTGGGCGCGGCGGCTGGCGGTGTTCTCGGCCATCGCCGCGGTGGTCTCCATTGTCATCGTGCGGTTCGGGTTCCTCGAGGTGAAGCCAGCGTTGATGACCTTCTTCGGCGCACTCGGCCTCGCCGGCCTGTCGATCCTGGTGGCCCTCGCGGGCTTTGCGGCGATCTGGCAGAACGGCTCGCGCGGCATGAGTGCGATCCTCGTCGCGCTGCTGCTGGATGCCGTGATCCTGGCCTATCCCGGCTATCTCGCCTGGCAGTATCAAAAGCTGCCGAAGATCCACGACATTACCACCGACCCCATCGACCCGCCGCGCTTCGAGGCACTGGCGCGGCTGCGCAGCGGGGAAGGCACCAATTCCGCGGTCTATGCCGGCCTGTATTCGGCCGAGCAGCAGCGCATCACCTATCCGGATATCGAGCCCGTGGAGCTGGAGGTGCCGGTACAGCGTGCCTATGAAGTGACGCTCGCGCTGGTGAACAAGCGCAAATGGCTGGTGATCGACGAACGCCCGCCGCAGCCGCCGCGCCGCATCGGCCGCATCGAGGCGGTGGCGCGTACGCCGATCATGGGATTTCGCGAGGATGTCTCGATCCGTTTCGTGCCGGACGGCGAAGGCTCCCGCGTCGATATCCGCTCGTCGTCGCGTTACTTCGAAGGCGATCTCGGCAGCAATGCGTCGCGGGTGACGAAACTGATCGAGGACATCAATACGGCGGCGGACAATGCGCCGAAGCCGAAGCAGACCCCGGCCGCGAAGGCGGCGGTGAAGGGAAAGAAGTAGCCGGGCGGCAAGAGATATACCGCTGGCCAACCCATAAAAACAATCTTAGATTGTGTTTATGGGAAAGACTGCGCGTAACGAACGGCGGAAGTTGAAAGCTGGCTGGTATAATTCGCTATCTTCAGCCTGCGTTACAGTTGGCATGTTCAGTCCAGCCGCGGCCTACCTTATCGGTGCCCTGAAAACGCCAATCGACGCCTCATTCGTTGCGCTTCTCTGCGTGATCTTCACCAGCGGGAGTGCTATTCTCCATTTCATTGGACAGGCTCAACTCAGGGAGTTGGAAGATTGACTTTCTCCCCCTTCCTTACCTTGCTCGCTCCGATATTCGGCATCACCGTTGTGCTGATCGTTGGCCACTATGCGACGCGCGATCTTCGCGCCGAAACAGCCCGCGCACGCGAAGCCGAACGCAAAGCCCAGCAGCAAACGCCTCACGCCACCCGATAGCTGCCCCCAATCACTGGATCGCCATCCGTAAGCACCTCACCGCGGGCAACCAGATCCTCCAGATGCGCCAGCACGGAATAGCCGGCGGCGCCTGAGAGGCGAGGGTCCAGCCCGATATAGACCGCACGCACAATGGTCGGAATATCCGCCTCGCCCTTGTTGAGACGGTGCAGGATCGACGCCTCGCGCGCCTTGCGGTGGCGGATCAGGAAGCGGACGAAACGCTGGGCATCGGGGATGTCCGGGCCGTGGCCGGAGAAATACAAATCCTCGGGTCGCGCCGCGAGCTTCTCCAGCGAGGCCATGTAGTCGATCATCGAACCATCCGGCGGCGCGACGATGGAGGTGGACCAGCCCATGACGTGGTCAGCGATGAACATGTAGTTCTTCTCGCGCCAGGAAAACGCCATGTGGTTGGCGGTGTGGCCCGGCGTCGCCACGCCTTCCAGCGCCCAGCCGTCGCCTTCGATGACATCGCCGTCGCGCACCAGCACGTCCGGCTTGAAGTCGCGATCGGCGCCGGATTCCGGCGAATGCTTCTCGCTCTCGAAGCGCGGACGCGAGGCACGGTGCGGGCCTTCGGCATAGACGATGGCGCCGGTGGCGGCCTTGATACGCCTGGTGTTGGGCGAATGGTCGCTATGGGTGTGGGTGACGATGATATGCGTCACGGTCTCGCCCTTCACAGCGTCGAGCAGCGCCTGTGCATGCGCCTCGTTGTCCGGACCGGGGTCGATGATCGCGACATTGCCTTCGCCGACGATATAGCTGTTGGTGCCGGTGAAGGTGAAGGGCGACGGGTTGTTGCAGAGAACGCGACGCACGCCGGGACGGACATGATCGACCACGCCGGGCTTCAGCGGATAGTCGCGGTTGAACGGGATATCGTCGTTGTCGCTCATGGTCGGTCCTTCCCGGTGGTCTTGTCGGAATGACTAGCAAGGTGGCGGGGGAATGCAAACGGCGGTGGAACGCGGCTGATATGCGTGACGCTCCGCTTTTCCCTCCCCGGAACGAAGCGAATGGGGAGGGTGGCCTGAGCGCAGCGAAGGACGGGTGGGGTCTCTCCCCACGAGACGTCCTACCGTGCGGAGAGACCCCACCCCCGCCTATCGGCGGACCCTCCCCACGGCGCCGCTGCGCGGCTTGGGGGAGGGAAATCACTGGCGCCCGCGCGAAACAACAAACACGCCCGAAAACAAAAATGCCCGGCGTAAGCCGGGCATTTCATAGCTCAACCAGCGCCCCGCTTACGCAAAAGCCTGGATCCCCGTGATCGCACGGCCGAGGATCAGCGCGTGGACGTCGTGCGTGCCCTCATAGGTGTTCACGGTTTCCAGGTTCTGTGCATGGCGCATCACCTGGTATTCGATCTGGATGCCGTTGCCGCCATGCATGTCGCGGGCGACGCGCGCGATGTCGAGGGCCTTGCCGCAATTGTTGCGCTTCACCACCGAGATCATGTCCGGGTGGAAATTGCCCTCGTCCATCAGGCGGCCGACACGGAGCGAGCCCTGCAGGCCGAGCGAGATCTCGGTGAGCATGTCGGCGAGCTTCTTCTGCACCAGCTGGGTGGCAGCGAGCGGACGGTTGAACTGCTTGCGGTCCAGCGTGTACTGGCGGGCGCGCGCCATGCAGTCCTCGGCGGCGCCGAGCACGCCCCAGGAGATGCCGTAGCGGGCACGGTTGAGGCAGCCGAACGGACCCTTGAGGCCCGACACGTTGGGCAGCAGGTTCTCTTCCGGAACAATCACGCCGTCCATGACGATTTCGCCGGTGATCGAGGCGCGCAAGCTGAGCTTGCCGCCGACCTTCGGCGCGGTCAGGCCCTTCATGCCCTTCTCGAGCACGAAGCCGCGGATCTGGTTATCGTGCGCGGCAGACTTCGCCCACACCACGAACACGTCGGCGATCGGCGCGTTCGAGATCCACATTTTGGAACCGGTCAACTTGTAGCCGTCCGACACCTTCTCGGCGCGGGTCTTCATGCCGCCCGGATCGGAACCGGCATCGGGCTCGGTCAGACCGAAGCAGCCGACCCACTCGCCGGTGGCGAGCTTGGGCAGATACTTCTTGCGCTGCTCTTCGCTGCCATAGGCATAGATCGGATACATCACCAGCGACGACTGCACCGAGTTCATCGAACGGTAACCCGAGTCCACGCGCTCGATCTCGCGGGCGATCAGGCCATAGGCGACATAGCTGGCATTGGCGCAGCCATAGTCTTCCGGCAGCGTCACGCCGATCAGACCGAGCTCGCCCATCTCGTTGAAGATCTCGCGATCGGTGTGCTCGTTGAGATAGGCGTCGGTGACGCGCGGCAGCAGCTTGTCCTGGGCATAAGCGCGCGCGGTGTCGCGGATCATGCGCTCGTCTTCGGTGAGCTGCCCATCGAGCAGGAACGCATCGTCCCACTGAAAATTCGCAGCGGGCTTGTCCTTACCCTTAACGCTCATCGAAGTCCCTTTCACATCGCGATTGATCGGACGCGCGGGCTTTTTGTTTCCTTGCCGGCGCGTGATGTCTCACATACGCCATCGCCGCCGGAGCGGCTCTGGCCCATGTAGAATGCGGTATTTTAAGTCTTGGACCTTCAGCCTTCAAGCTGTTCGTTGCAGGCGATCTCGATGCCGAAACCCGACAGCCCCTTATAGTCATGGGCCGATGAGGTGAGATGGCGGATCGAGGTGACGCCAAGATCGCGCAGAATCTGGGCACCGACGCCGATCTCGCGCCACTGCCGGTTGCGATCCGCTTCCGCCGACTTCGGCGCGTCCAGCGGCTCGACGGGAACACCTGCGGCACCGTCGCGCAGATATACCAGCACACCGCTGCCGTTCTTCTTGAAGCGCTCCAGAATGACATTCATCTTCGCGGGCCCGAAAAACGTGTCGCGCACGATGTTCGGCTTGTGGAAGCGGGTCAGCACGTTCTTGCCGTCGCCGACGCTGCCATAGACGAAAGCCACGTGGTGGATCGGATCGAAGGGCGAACGGTAGGAATAGCCCTGCAGGGTGCCGATCGGGCTTTCGGTGGTGAAGGTCGAAACGCGCTCGATCAGTTTTTCACGGGCCTGACGATAGGCAATCATGTCCGCGATGGTGACATGCTTGAGCTTGTGCCTGACGGCGAAGTCGACAACCTGCTGGCCCTTCATCACCGAGCCGTCGTCATTCATCAGTTCGCTGATGACACCGACCGGCGACAGGTTCGACAGCTTGCACAGATCGACGGCGGCTTCCGTATGGCCGGAGCGCATCAGCACGCCGCCATCCTTGGCGATCAGCGGGAAGATGTGGCCGGGGCGCGCAAAGTCGTTGGCCCCGGCATTGGGATTGGTCAGCGCACGGCAGCAGGAGGCGCGCTCTTCGGCGGAAATGCCAGTGCCGTTGTCGGGCTTGTAGTCGATCGACACCGTGAAGGCGGTGGTGTGGTTGCTATCGTTGTTCACGACCATCGGATCCAGCCGCAGGCGGCGGGCGTCCTCGACGGTGATCGGGGCGCAAACGATGCCGGAGGTATGGCGGATGATGAAGGCCATCTTCTCCGGGGTGCAGAACTGCGCGGCGACGATCAGGTCGCCTTCACCCTCGCGGTCATCGTCATCGGTGACCACGACCATTTCGCCGGCGGCGAAGGCTTGCAGAACGTCGGAAATCGGATCGGCCATCAGTCCACTCTCGCTCGTTGTGGCCAGTGATATGGCGCAGAGCGCGGGGCTGTGCAACCCGCGCAAATGGGGGGCGGTATGCGGGTTCGCAGTGCGGAATGGGGATACTGCCGTCGCCCGGCTTGACCGGGCGATCCAGTATACACCGCCGCCTGAGTGTCATCACGGCTGCCGGTGTCTACTGGACCACCCGCTGTCGCGAGTGGTGACATCGGAGTTTTGGCTAAGGCAGCACTTCCCGACGTTCCGCCAGCCGCAGATCCAGATCCGCTCGCTTCGCCTGCAGCAGCCCCTGATCGACCGCCTCGATCACCTCATAGAGCGCGTGGGCATCGCTGAGGCGGGTGACGGTGACGTAATCCGCACCGGCGGCATAGATGTCGCCGACATCACCCAGCATGTCCGCCGTGGAGATGACCTTGGCGGTCGGGTTGATCGAGCGGACGTGGCGGACCAGCTTTTCGTTATTGGCGCCCTTCAGCAGGGAATCCGGCACGCTGAGGATGATGATCTCGGCATTGCCGACACCGGCATGGACCAGCGTGTCCACATTGCTGATGTCGCCATAGACCACATGCAGGCCGCGGGCGGCCAGCGTCCGGTAAACGTTGGGGTTGAAGTCGACGACACTGATCTGGTCGAGCAGCGACTTGTTCTGGCGCTCGATCTCGCTGAGCAGCGCCGAGGCCGCGCGATAGAAACCGAGAATGACGATGCGGCGGGCCTGGCCATGGGCCTCAACGTGCTCGCCCTCGCTGTTTTGCCCGTGATCGAGATCGCGCAGGCCGAGGCGCTTGAGCACCGGGATCGCCCAGCGGGTGATCTGGTCGCTCTGCATCATGGCGAAAGTCGAGAGCACCGCGAGGATCACGAAGGCGAAGGATGCCGCGCTCGAACATTCCTTGGTGATGTGGTTGGCGGCGATGCCGGTCTGCAGCACCACCAGCGAGAATTCGCTGATCTGCGCCAGATTGAGCGCCGGCAGAAGGCTGGCGCGCAGGCCCTGCTTCATCAGGTAAAGCGGCACGAAGGTGGTGACGAGACGGCTGACCACCGTGAAGACGGCGACGACCAGCGCGAGCTTGATGGTGGCCATGTCCGGCACCGGAATGGTCATGCCGACGCCGACGAAGAACAGCGTGATGAAGAAGTCGCGCAGCGTCGTCACCTTGGCGGTGACGTCGAGCGCATAGGGGAACGTCGAGAGCGCGACACCGGCGACCAGCGAGCCCATCTCGCGCGACAGATGCAGGCGCTCGGCGATCTCGCCGATCAGGAAGCACCAGGCCAGCGCACCGAGCAGCACCAGTTCCGGCCGCCGCGCGATCTGGTGGAACAGCGGCGGCAGCACATAGCGACTGAGCGCGAAGGCGATGGCTACCAGCGCGCCGACGCGCGCCACCGACAAAAGCACCACGCCGATCTGCAAATTGTCGAGGCTCGGCTGGATCGCCAGGAACATGATGGCGAATATGTCCTGGATCACCAGCACACCGAGCGTGATGCGGCCGGGCAGCGTGTCGAGCTCTCGCTTCTCGTACAGCACCTTGACGATCACCACCGTCGAGGACAGCGCGCAGGCTACCGCAAGGTAAAGCGCATCGAAGCCGCCGCCGCCGAGCTTGAGGCCGAGCGCCATGAAGAAGGCGGCGCCGATCGCGCAGCCAACGGTCAGCTGCGCACCCGCCGCAATCAGGATGACCTTGCCGGCACGGATGATCTTCTTCAGATCGATCTCGAGACCGATCATGAACAGCATGAAGATCAGGCCGAGTTCGGAGATGGTGGCGACCGACTCGTCCGACTTGACCAGCTTGATCCCGTAAGGTCCGATGATGAAACCGGCGACCAGATAAGCAAGAATCAGCGGTTGCCGGAAGAAATGCGCCGCCAGCCCGATGGCCCATGCAAACAGGATACATAGGGTGATATCGCGGATAAGGTCGTGCATGCCCCTGCCAATACTAGACTTTCGGCGGCACTGTAATGGTGCGGCGCGCAAGGGCAAAGGGTTAAATCCGGCAATTTCAACCTGAGCGAACGGTTCGTCCAACGAGGCGGGCTGTCACACAACAAAACACTGAGGGAGACCACGTCCATGACATCAGCCAAGTTCGATTACGCACCTTTGCTGCCTGCGGGCCTGCCGGCCGCGGCGGCCAGATGGACGGGTCTCGCCAAATACAGTTTCGTCGGCGGCAACAATGATGCCGAGCAGGTGCCGGTGGCCGACCTGAAGGCGGCCGCCGATGCGGTGCTGACCCGCGAGGGCCATACGCTGGCGACCTATGGGCTGGCGAGCGGGCCGCAGGGCTATCTGCCCTTACGTAACTTCATCGCCGACAAGCTCAAGCGCGATGCCGGCATCACGTGTACTGCCGATGACGTCCTGATGGTGTCGGGCTCGCTGCAGGCGCTCGATCTGGTGAACCAGGCGCTGCTCGCACGCGGCGACACCGTGATCATCGAACGCGATTGCTATCAGGGCTCGATCAATCGGCTGACCCGGATGGGCGTCAATATCGTCGGCATCCCGCTGGACGGCAACGGCATGCGGATGGACGCGCTGGCCAAGGCGCTGGCAGACCTGAAAGCAAAAGGCATCCGGCCGAAATATATCTACACCATCCCGACGGTGCAGAACCCGACCGCCACCATCATGCCCGAGAGCCATCGCCGCGAACTGCTGAAGCTGGCCGCCGAATACGGCGTGCCGGTGTTCGAAGACGACTGCTATGCCGACCTGATCTGGGACCACCAGCGCCCGCCAGCGATCCATGCGCTGGATCAGAGCGGCAGCGTGATCCATATCGGCTCGTTCTCGAAGTCGGTCGCCCCTGCCTTGCGCGTCGGTTACATCGTGGCGCCCTGGGAGATCATGTCGCGCATGCTGGCGCTGAAGACCGATGCGGGGTCGGGCGCATTGGAGCAGATGGTGCTGGCGGAATACAGCGTCCAGCATTTCGCCGCGCATGTGCCAAAGGCAACGCGCGGACTGCGCGCCAAGCTCGACACGCTGATGGATGCGCTGAACGAGCAGTTTGGCACGGCGGCGGAATTCGAGGAGCCGAAAGGCGGGATTTTCCTGTGGGTGAAGCTGCCTGCGAATGTGGACGCGATGCAGCTCTATCAGGCGGCGCTGAAAGCGGGCGTTTCGATCAATCCAGGGCCGGAATGGTCGGTGGACAAGGCCTATGCGCACAGCCACATCCGGATCTGCTTTGCGAGCCCCACGCATCAGGAGATCCGCGAGGGCATTGCCGTGCTGGCGGATGTGTGCCGGAAGGAGTTTGGGGTGCCGGAGCGGATCGCGAATGTGGGGAAACGGGACTAGCTCCCCTGTCGTCCCGGCGAACGCCGGGGCCCATAGCCTCCGTCGTTACGGCGGCGCGCAGAGCTGCAACGACAAAGCCCAGCCAATTCTCCAGCGTGTATGGGTCCCGGCGAACGCCGGGACGACGATGGAGTTTACGGCAGCGTCACGATCTCCACCCAGTTCGGGTTTTTCCCCATCGGCGTCTCGCTCAGCCGTTTCAGCTCGCCCGTCTTCTTGTCGATGGCGTAGCTCGTCATGCTGTTCGAAACTTGCCCGACGGCGAGCAGATAGCGGCCGGAGGGATCGATGGCAAAACCACGCGGCTGTTTCGCCGTCGCATAGGAGCCGGTCGCGCCGAGTGCTCCGGTCTTCGGATCGACGCGAAACGCCGCCAGCGTGCTGCTGGTGCGCTCCGATGCATAGAGATGCTTGCCATCCGGCGTCAGATGAATGTCTGCCGCCCATGGCTTGCCCTCAAACCCCTTCGGCAAGGCACTGGCGACCTGGGCCTCCTTCAACGTGCCGGTGTTCGCGTCCCACGGAAACACATAGATCGCGGCATCGAGTTCGTTGAGCAGATAGACGAACTTCCTGTCCGGCGAGAACACCAGATGGCGTGGGCCGCCCTTGGCCTTGACGCTCACGGTCGGCGGCTCGTTGGGGGTGAGCTTGCCGGCCTTGGCATCGAATTTCTGCTGGTAGACGACGTCACCACCCAGGCTCGTATGCAGCACGTAGCGATTGGTGGGATCGACGATGATGGCGTGTGCATTGGGCAAGGTGTCCACCGTCTGCTGCGCCGCTGCGATCACGCCATCGGGGCCGATCGCGTTCACCGTCACCTTGTTGCCGCCATAGCTGGCGCCGAGCAGGAAGCGGCCGGTGCGATCAACGGCGATATAGGCCATGGAATCGGCCAGTGGTCCCGGCCCCACCAGCTTTAGCCTGCCGGTCTTCGCATCGATATCGAAGGTGACCGCCGTATAGGGCTCATTGCGCAGGGCCGCATAGAGCCGATGTTTTTCGGGGCTGATGGCCAGTGGCAGCGAACCGCCCGGCTTGGCAGGCCCCGGCACTTTCACCGTCTCGACGGCGGACAGGTCGCCATTCGGCTTCAATTCGAGAACGCTGATATCCTGGCTGTCGGCATTGCCGACATAGACGAAGGTGGCCGCGCTGGCTGATGACATCAGCGCTCCCCAGGTGAGGGCAACCACCATCGACACATGTGCGCACCATGAGACATTGGGCATCATTCCCCCGGAGCTTGATGTGGCATCGGAAGGATGATGATCCCGCGACATCACCTGCGCAAGCTGCACTGCGGCAAGATCAGAATGCGCCGGCCACCGTGAGGCGCAGCGCCAGTGGTTCAACCGGATGCAGGATACGATCCATGATGCCGGTCTGGCACACGGCGGCAGGCGCTGTCGGCGCGCCGCCACCCGCGGGAAAACACGCAGCGAACAGCGAGTCGGTCTTCAGCAGCGAGCCATAGGCATAGGTGATCTGGTCCGACCTGCTGTCGAGGATGTTGAATGCATCGAGCTGAACGCGCCAGCCATTGTCGAAGCGATAGCCGATCTGGCCATTGAGCAGGCCCGTGGCCGGCGAGATGAAGGCGGCATCTTCCGTGAGCGGGCGCGGGCCGAAATAGCGATAGCGCAGCGCGCCGAACCAGCCCCTCGCTTCGCCGAGACGGATACCGGCCGAAGCGACCATGTTCGGCGCGCCGGGAATGAAATTGCCGGGGGCGTTGCCTATCTGCGAGGCCGGATAGCCGTCGAGCTCGGCATAGGCGGCGGCCTGATCGGCATTGCTGCCACGGAAGCGCGCACGCGTCATCGCGAGATCGGCCTCAAGGCTGAGCCACGATGTCGGCTTGTAGTCATTGGTCCATTCGAAGCCGACGCGACGGCTCGGCCGGCTGGCTTCGGTGTCGCCGGCATCGCCGACGAACAGGATTTCCGATGCCGACTCCAGCGTGAACAGGGCGATGGAGCTGGTGAGTCCGGGAATGAGTTTTGTGCGCAGGCCGACTTCGGCGCCGCGCGTCTTGACGAGGAACGACGATGATTCCACCGGCGAGCCATCGGAGGGCGACTCCCTGATGGTCACGCCGCGGGCGTCATTGCTGTGAAAACCTTCGCCGGCATTGATGAACAGCTCGGTCCTCGCAAACGGGCCGAAGACGAGGCCCGCTTTGGGGCTGCCGATGGTCGCATTGGCGGTGCCTGAATTGGCGGCGAGCAGAAGCGAATTGACCGTTGCGTTGTAATAGTCCCCTCGCCAGCCGACATGGCTGCGCAGCCAGTCCGTCCACCACGTGGTGTTCTGCACGAAGAGGCCGGCGCTGCCCTGCTTCACGAGATCGCTGCGCGTGTTGGAGAGATATTGCCGTTGCACGGTGTTGCCGAGCGAGACGCGGATATTGTCGTAGCGGCTCTGCACGCCGATCTCGGTTTCGGTGCGAAAGCCGCCGATCGTGCCCTTGAAGGTATGCGACGCATTGATGCCGCCGAGCACGCGGTCGTCATGCTGGTGAAACTGGTCGCCATTCTCGGGATCGCTCAGGAAGAAAGTAAAGTTGTTCCAGAGATTGAGCTTGCTCTTGATGGCGTAGAAATCGACTTTGGTGGCCCCGGCCGCGTCGCTGTCGCGATAGCGGCCGGAAATGGAGAAGCGCTCGGCATTGCCGCCATCGGTGGGATCGAGCGCGCCGTAGAGACCGATCTGGCCGGAGGTGATGGCGCGCAGCGGCACCTGATCGGTGGAATTCCAGCGATTGGCATAGGCCATGCCGGTGAGCGAAAAGCCGCTGTCCGGGGTGCCCTGGCTGTAGCGCACCACGGCATTGAGCTTCTTCAGCTTGTCGGGATGGTCCCAGGGACCATTGTAGATATTCGCCTCGGCAGCGACGAGCAGATTGCCATCGCCGGCCTTGCCCGAGGTGACGCCAAAGGCGCGGTTGTAACCGAAGCTGCCAGAGGTGATCGACGCCATGGTCCGGGCAACGCTGTCGATCAGGCTGACATGGATGGCGCCGACCGAGGAGAAATCGCCCTCATCGGCGAAATACGGGCCTTTGCGGACATTGACCACACTGATCAGTTCCGGGATCAGGAAATTCATGTCGGCATAGCCCTGGCCGTGGCCATGGGTGCGCATATTCACCGGCATGCCATCGACGGTGATGGCGAGGTCGGTGCCGTGATCGAGATTCACGCCGCGGAGAAAATACTGGTTGGCTTTACCGTCGCCGGAATGCTGGGTGATGATCAGGCCCGGCGCGACTTCGAGCGCTTCGGCCGGACGCGAGAGTGGGCGGGCATTCACCTCGGCACCGCCGACGTTCTTTTCACTGGCAGCGCTGATGGGAAGCTGAGCGGCGTTGATGCCGGGGCTGTTGCCGCCGGTGCCGCTCGTGGCGGCGACCGGCGCTACGGTTCGCGGCGCTAGGCGGCGATCGGTGATGGCGGATGCGCGTTGCCTTGCAGGGGCGGCGACACGCGGCTTCGGCGCATCGATTTCGACGGGCGTGAGCATGGTCGCCAGCTGCGCCTGCGAGGGCACTGACGTGGCCAGCATCGCGGACACCGAGACACCCACCGAAAAACAGAGAGAGCGATACATCAGGCAGTCGGCCGGTTATGCTGCGTTCAACCTGATCACACTGACATGGTGAGTATGACGAAGTCAAAGATTCATCATACTCACGGGAGGACTTATGCAGCGCATCACGATCACGCTCGACGATGACCTGATGGAAGAGCTGGATGCGTTGATCGCCGCGCGCGGCTATCAGAACCGTTCCGAGGCCATCCGCGACCTGACGCGTGCAGGCATGCAGCAGGCTGCACAGGAGCAGGGCAAGTCCGGCGAATGTGTCGCGGCGCTGGTCTATGTCTATGACCACGCCCAGCGCGACCTGTCACGCCGGCTGGTGGACACCTATCATCACCACCACGACCTCTCGCTGGCAACGCTGCATGTCCATCTCGATGACGACAACTGCATGGAAGTGACGGCGCTGCGCGGGCCGGGCAAGGACGTGCAGCATTTTGCCGATCACATCATCGCAGAGCGCGGGGTGAAGTATGGGCGCGTGGTGATGATGCCGGCGGGGAAGAAGGCGGGTGGGACGCGCAAGCCGCATTCGCATGGGTGAGCGCGGAGGCGATGGCCTCCCTCCCCCAAGCAGCGAAGCTGCGCAGTGGGGAGGGTCCGCCGATAGGCGGGGGTGGGGTCTCTCCCCGCGGTAGGACAGAGTGTGGGGCAGCACCCCACCCGTCTCGACGGCTACGCCGTCGATCCACCCTCCCCACGGCGCGCGCATACGCGCGCTTGGGGGGAGGGAGAAAGCTAGTCCCAATCCGGCGCAAATGCGGGCTTCACGAGGCGTTCGTCCTTCGGCAAGCCTGCGATCACCTTGCGGTCCTCGTCATCCAGCGTGACTTTGAGCGCGTCCAGATTGGCCTGCTGGCTCTCCTTGCGCGACGCCTTGGGGATGGCCGCGACGCCGTCCTGATCGAGCAGCCACTTCAGCGCGACCTGCGCGGCGCTCACGCCATGCTTGGCAGCGATCTTCTTCATCGCGTCATTGTCGGCGAGACGGCCCTGCCCCAGCGGACAGTAAGCCACGAGCGGGATCGACTTGGAGCGCAGATAGGTCAGCAGCTTGGTCTGGTCGAGCAGCGCATGATATTCGACCTGGTTACAGGCGACCGGCGCACCGATTTCCTCCACCGCCTGCTTCATCAGCGCCACCGGGAAATTGGCAACGCCGAGCGCGCGGATGCGGCCTTCGTCCTTGAACTTCAGCAGCGTCTCGAAGATCGCCGGCAGGTTCATGCCCTTCGAGGGCCAATGCACCAGATAGAGATCGATGACATCGAGGCCGAGCTTGGTCTGGCTGGCATCGAAGGCGCGCTTGATGGCGTCGGGCGCCAGATTCTCGTGCCAGACTTTTGTCGTGACATGCAGATCGCTGCGCGGCAGGCCGGCGGCCTTGATGCCGGCACCGACTTCCGCCTCATTGCCATACATCTCGGCGGTGTCGATATGGCGATAGCCGAGGTTCAGCGCAGTCTCCACGCCAGCAATGCAGGCATCGCCCGTGAGCTTGAACGTGCCGAGGCCGAGCTGAGGCACCTTGATGCCCTGCGTTTCCAGAACTTTCATGCAATCTCCTGAATCTCTTGATGGGGCATGACCTGATCCGAAAGGATCATACCCCGAGGCGGCCCGCCACAGGACGGTGGCCGCGCGATGTGATACGCTGCCCGCCGCAAAACAGGAACTCACATCCCGGGGAGATGTTCAAGGTGGAGAAAGCGCTTCGCGCATGGCTGGACTCGCACGGCCTGCTCGCCATCACGCTTGCTGTCGGCGGCATCATCGTCACGCTGGCCGTGGCTCTCGTGCTCGGCGGATTCTGGCTGGCAAGGCCGTAGGATGGGTTGAGCGCAGGCGCAAAGCGCCGGAGCAATACCCATCACGGTCGCGCGCAAGCGGTGATGGGTTTCGCTACGCTCTACCCATCCTACGACTCCGCGCTCAATATCCCCTCACCCGATCGACCGTATCCCTCGGCCGCAGCCCCGCCTGGACCGCCTCGGCCGTCGCGCGGATTGTGCCGCCGACCGCGGCCATGGTGACGTCGCAGGCATCGTGTGGCGTCAGCAGGATTTTCGGATGGGTCCAGAACGGGCTGTCGGTCGGCAGCGGTTCGATGGGAAACACGTCGATCGACGCACCCGACAATTGACCGCTGTCGAGCGCTGCAAAGATATCGTGCTCGACCATGTGAGCGCCGCGGCCGACATGGATCAGATAGGCGCCCCGCCGCAGCTTCGCGAACAGCGAGGCATTGAGGATGCCGCGGGTCTCGGATGTCAGCGGCAACAGATTGATCAGCACCTCGGTATCATCAAGCATCCTGTCGAGACCGTCGGTGCCGTGAAAGCCGGCCACACCGGCCGACGTCATCTTCGGCGTCCGGCTCCAGACCTTGACCGGAAAACCGAGCATCGACAGATCCGACGCCACGCGCGCACCGATGGCGCCATAACCGAGAATACCGACCGGCACCTCGCGCGCGGCACGCTGCGGCAGACGCTGCCAGACCTTGTCGCGCTGCTGCTGCAGATACGTGCCCATCCGGCGCTGATGATAGATCGCGTGCCAGATCACGAAGCCCGACATCATCTCGGCCTGGGCCGGCTCGATCACGCGCACGATGTCGATGCTGTCGCGCATGCTCGGGCAATGCAGCAGGCTATCGGCGCCCGCTGCGATCGAGCAGGCCGCCTTGATGTTCGGATAATGCGTGAAGGCATCCGGTTCCGGATGCCAGCCTACTGCCATCTCGACATCGGCCGCATCGCTGCCGTCGAGATGATCGACGAAGCTCACGATGCCATCGAGCCGCGCAATCTCAGGCGCGAGATAGTCGCGCAGGTCCAAGGTGGTGCTGAGGAGGACGCAGCGCGTGGTCTTGTTCGGCATCGAGGGTCAGGCGGCCTGTGATGGCGAGCTCTGGCCGGGGACGGCGCTCAGAAGCTCGCGGGTATAGGGATGTTCGGGCGATGCGAAGAGCTGGGCCGTCGGCTTCAGTTCGACGATCTCGCCACGCTGCATCACCGCGATGCGATCGCAGATCTGCGCGGCGACGCGCAAGTCGTGGGTGATGAACAGCATCGACAGCCCCAGGCGGGCCTTGAGATCTTCCAGCAGCTTCAGCACCTGCGCCTGCACCGACACGTCAAGCGCCGACACCGCCTCATCCGCGACGATGATTTCCGGGTCCATGGCGAGCGCGCGGGCGATGCCGAGACGCTGGCGCTGGCCGCCGGAGAATTCATGCGGATAGCGATCGAGCGAGCCGGCATCGAGACCGACCATGCCGAGCAATTCGCGCGCACGCTCCATCGCCTTCTTCGGATCGGCACCGTGGGAGATCGGACCATCGGTAATGATCTGGCCGACCTTGCGGCGCGGATTGAGCGAGGCGAACGGATCCTGAAAAATCATCTGGATGCGATGGCGCTGGTCGCGCAGCGCCTTGCCCTTGAGAGCGGTGAGATCGACATCGCCGATGCGGACAGTGCCGCGATCGGCCTCGATCAGGCGCATCACAAGGCGTGCAACGGAGGACTTGCCCGAACCGGACTCGCCGACAAGGCCGACGGTCTCGCCCTTGAGGATCGAGAAGGTCACTTCATTGGCGGCCTGCACCCGGCGGTCCGGCTTGAACCAGCCAGTCGGCGTCACATAGGTCTTGTCGAGACCGATGACATCGACGGCCTTGTTGGTCTCGTCGAGCGGCGCGCGCGCGGGCGGGTCCATCGACGGCACCGCGGCAAGCAGCGCCTTGGTGTAATCGTGCTGCGGATTCCTGAACACCGCATCGATGGAGCCTTCCTCGACGATCTTGCCGTGACGGAGCACGACGACGCGATCGGCGATATCCGCCACCACGCCGAAATCGTGGGTGATGAACATGACAGCCATGTTGCGGCTGCGCTGCAGGTTGCGGATCAATTTTAGAATTTGCGCCTGTGTCGTCACGTCCAGCGCCGTGGTCGGCTCGTCGGCAACGAGGACAGACGGCTCCAGCGCGAGCGCCATGGCGATCATGGCGCGCTGGCGCTGACCGCCGGAAAGCTGATGCGGATAAGCGCGGATGATGCGCTCGGGATCGGGCAGACCGACCTCCTTGGCAAGGCTCAGCGCCTTGGCGCGGCGCTCCTTGACCGTCAGAAGGCCATGGGCTTCGAACATTTCCATCATCTGGTCGCCGATGCGCATCAACGGATTGAGCGCGGTCATCGGCTCCTGGAACACCATGGCGATGCCGCGGCCGCGTACATCGCGCCACTGGTCTTCGCTGAATTTCAGGAGGTTCTTGCCTTCGAAAGAAATCTCGCCGGCTTCGGTCTTCACCGTATCCGACAGCAGGCCCATCAGCGCATGCGCGCACATGGACTTGCCGGAGCCGGATTCACCGACGAGGCAGACGATCTCGCCGGGGATGAGATCGATGGACACGCCTTCGACCGCATAGGCGCGTTCGCCGCTCTTGGGCAGTGCGATCTTGAGGTTCTTGATGGCAATGGCGGGCGCTTTGGACATCAGCGGCTATCCTTTGCCAGGCGCGGATTGAGTGCGTCGTTGAGGCCTTCGCCGATCAGGTTCATGGCGAGCACCGAGAGCAGGATGGCAATGCCGGGGAACACGGTGATCCACCAGGCCTGGCGGATGACGGTGCGGCCGGCGCCGACCATGTAGCCCCAGGACATCAGGTTGGGATCGCCGAGGCCGAGGAAGGACAGCGAGGATTCCAGCAGGATCGCATTTGCGACCATCAACGATGCGAGCACGATGATGGGCGAAATCGTATTCGGCAGGATCTCGCGCCAGATGATCCAGCTGTTGCTCTGGCCGGTGACGACCGCGGCCTGCACATATTCGCGGGTGCGCAACGACAGCACCTCACCGCGGACCAGACGCGCGACGGGAGGCCATGAGACGATGGCGATGGCGCCGACGATGGAATAGATCGACGGCTGCAGGATCGCCACCAACACGATGGCCAGCGCGAAGCTCGGGATGGTCTGGAAGAATTCGGTGCCGCGCATCATCGCGTCATCGACCTTGCCGCCGAAATAGCCGGCAATGGCGCCAACCGGTACGCCGATGGTCAGCGCCACCGTGGTGGAGACGAGGCCGACCAGCAGCGAGACGCGCGCGCCATAGATCAGGCCGGCGAACACGTCGCGGCCGAGCGCATCGGTGCCGAGGGTCACCATCGGATTGGTGAAGGGCGGCAGGAACGGCCGCTGCACCATGCGCCATGGCGAGGTCGGGAACATCATCGGGCCGAACACGGCGATGATGATGGCGACGGTCAGGAGGATCAGACCGATGACGCCGCCGGGATTGCGCAGCATCAATTTCCAGAACTTCTTCATTTGGCAAACTCGATGCGCGGATCGACCAGGCGATAGACGAGATCGGTGACGAGATTGAAGATCAGCACCATGGCCGAGCAGACCGTGAAGACGCCCAGCAGAAGGTTGTAGTCGCGTTGCAGCAACGCCTCATAGAGCAGACGGCCGATACCGGGCCATGCAAACACCGTCTCGGTGAGCACGGCGCCGCCGACCAGCGTGCCCGAATGCACGCCCGCCAGCGTCACCACCGGCAGCAGCGCATTGCGCAGCACGTGGCGGCGCTGGATGATGTTGTTGCGGAGGCCCTTGGCGCGCGCGGTCTTGACGAAATCGAGCCGCTTCACCTCGAGCATCGAGGCGCGGGTCATTCGCGTATAGGTCGCCATGAAGAACAGGCCGATGGTCATCGCCGGCATGATCAGATGCAGCGCGACGTCCTTGACATGCGCCCAGCCGGTGTAATTGGCGCCCACGGTCTCATAGCCGAAACTTGGCAGCCAGCCGAGATAGACGGAGAACAGGAGAATCGACATCAGCGCGACCCAGAAGATCGGCGTCGCGTAGAACAACAATGCCGAGACAGTGATGGCGGTGTCCGCCCATGTCCCCGCAAATCTTGCGGCAAGCGTGCCGAAGGTGATGCCCAATATCAGCGAGATGGCAAAAGCCGTCAGTGTCAGCAGCAGCGTCGCCGGCAGGCGCTCGGCGATGAGTGTCGACACCGGCATCTGCTGGCGGAAAGAGTAGCCGAGATCGAGCTGCACGACGCCCTTCACATAGGTGAAGAGCTGCTCGGGCAGCGGTCGGTCGAGCGAGAACTTTTCACGGAGCTGCTGGACGAACATCGGGTCGGACGCGCCGGCCTCGCCGGCCATCACCGATGCCGGATCGCCCGGCGCGAGGCGGATCAGGAAGAAGTTCATCACGACGATCGCGAGCAGGACGAACACGCCCTTCACGATCCTCTGGGAAACGAATGACAGCATCGGCGATCCACCGCAGTCCGGTCAGAGAGCAAAAGAAAACCCGTGACGATCATTGCGATCGTCACGGGCACTGGGCAGTTCTACTTACTTGTCGATCCAGGCATCGCGGAAGCCGTCATTGACGCCGATGCCGGTGGTGATGAGGTTCTTCACCTTGCAGTTCATGATGGTGGGGAACTGCAGTTCGAGCAGCCAGGCCACCGGAACGTCTTCGACGAGAATCTTCTGGACCTTGTCGTAGAGCTCCTTACGCTTCGAATCCGGCGTCGCGACGGCGCCTTCGGCGAACAGCTTGTCGACCTCGGGGTTCGAATAGCCTTCGAGATTGTTGAAGAGCTGGCCCTTCACGATCTGGCTGGAGATGTAGTTACGGGCGACGCCGAGTGCCGGATCACCATACTGATAGAGATAGGTGAAGGAGATATCGAAGTCCCACTCGCTGTTGCGCTGGTTCGAGCCCGGCACGTCGGTCGCGATGGTTTCGATGTTCATGCCGACATCGACGAGGTTCTGCTTCACAGCTTCGCCCCAGCGCTGCCAGGTCTCGCCATAGGGCAGCGGCATGATGCGGATCTTCTCGCCCTTGTAACCGGCTTCCTTCAGGAGGGCCTTGGCCTTGGCCGGGTCATAGGGATATTTCGGCACGTCATCGGTGTAGAACTTGATGGTCGAGGCCGACGGGCCGGTCGCCACCTTGCCGAGGCCGTTCCAGATCACGTCCTTGGCGAATTCGCGATCCACCGCATACATGATGGCCTGACGGACCTTCTTGTTGGCGAGGATCGGATTGCGGTTGTTCAGCCACATCCAGGCGAGCGGCGAGAAGAATTCCCAGCCTTCGCCGGTCACGCACGTGTTCGGCAGCTTGCTGACGCGTGGCACGTCGAAATTCTCGATCGAGCCACCGGGCAGCACATCGACCTTGCCGGTCTCATAAGCCACCGAGCGCGCGGCGGCGTCCGGGATGACCTGCCAGTAGATGCCGTCGATATAGGGCTTGCCCTGGACGTGATAGTTCGGGTTCTTCACCAGCTGGATGAATGAGCCCTTCTTCCACTCCTTCAGCATGAAGGGACCGGTGCCGATCGGCGTGTTGTTCGCCGGATTGGTCTTGATGTCGGTGCCTTCATAGATGTGCTTCGGGATCATCGGCATCGAGCCGACTTCGAAGATGCCGATGAACGGGCCGAAAGGCTGCTTCAGCGTGAAGACGACGGTATGGTCGTCGGGCGCCTCGACCTTGTCGAGCTGGACGAGATTGCCGCGCGCACGGGCGTGGGTGACTTTCAGCGTCTCAATGGAGAACAGCACGTCGGCCGAGGTGAACGGCTTGCCGTCGTGCCAGGTGACGCCCTGCTTGAGCTTGAAGGTGTAGGTCTTGGAGTCCGGGCTGATGGTCCAGCTCTCGGCCAGACCGGGCTGCGGCTCCAGCTTCTTGTTGTAGCGCAGCAGGCCTTCATAGATGTTGCCCGACACCATCTGGGTCGGACCATTCTGCACCAGCGCCAGCATCAGGCCCGGCGGTTCGGGCTGGATGACAGCATTGATGGTGCCGCCGAGTTTCGGCTCCTGCGCCAGCGCGAATGTGCTCGTGAAGACGAGCGGGCTAACGCTGCCGAGCGCGAGAGCCAATACCAGTTTCTTCAACATCTCTTCCCCCTGGTGCCCAGCGGCACGTACCTTAGATTCGTTGACGACGTTCGGTGCTAGTCGGATCAGTTCTTGTAATCGGCGTCCGTCCTGTCGAGCATGCGCTTGAACGCATCCCACTCGCTGTCCGGCTTGCCGCCGCCTTCTCCATGCACCTTCTCGTAACCGCGGTCATACTGACCAGCCGTGTGCGAGGCAATGGCATGCGAGGGGCGAATGACTTCAGCGCCGGTTGCAAGGATCGCGAGCTGCGCGCGGCAGGAACGCTCCATGTTGAACATCAGCTTGAAAGCCTCGCCGACCGAACGGCCGCAGGTGAGCAGGCCGTGATTGCGCAGGATCAGCACCATCTTGTCGCCGAGATCGGCAACCAGGCGCTCACGCTCGGACAGATCCAGCGCGATGCCTTCGAAGTCATGATAGGCGATACGATCGGTGAACTGCATCGACCACTGGTTCAGCGGCATCAGGCCTTCCTTGAGACATGACACTGCGACGCCGGCCACCGTATGCGTATGCAGCACGCAATTGGCGTCGTGGCGCACCGCATGAACAGCGCTATGGATGGTGAAGCCGGCAGGATTGATGCCGAGGCCGAGCGGATCATCAACAACTTTACCGTCGGTATCGACGGTGACGAGATTCGACGCCGTCACTTCCTCGAAGCGCATGCCATAGGGATTGATAAGGAAGCGATCCTTGGTGCCGGGCACGCGAACAGAGATATGCGTGTAGATGCTGTCATCGAGGCCGTGGCGATGAATCAGGCGATAGGCAGCGGCGAGATCGACACGGACCTGCTTGGCAGCATCGAGAGTCGGCGTCAGATTGGCATGCATATTCACAGGCGTACTTCCCGTCTTTTTAAGATGCCGAAAGCAAACACAAACGCATGGCAGGCGGCAAGATTAAACTGTCGACAATCGACGCTTAATTCTTGTACACGGCATGAAACGGGCCTTTTCCCCCATGCGTTTGATGTCCCCACCAGTTGGCCTTGCTGCCCTCGCCGATACCGATCTCGTCGGTCAGGTGGCGCGCGTCCTGACGCAGGCCGTGGTTAACGGCCAGCTCGCGCCGGGCGCAAAAGTCGTCGAAGCCGGCATCGCCCGCGAGCTTGGAATCAGCCGTGCGCCGGTACGTGAGGCCGCGCGGCTGCTCGAGCAGCAGGGGCTTCTTGTCTCGCATCCGCGCCGCGGCTTCTTCGTCCGCAAGCTGGAAGCAGGCGATATCGACGAAATCTACGATCTGCGCATCTGCGTGGAATGTCACGCCGCCGTGCTCGCGGCAAAAAACCTCACCCCTGCCAATCGCGATGCGCTGCGTCGCCAGATCGAGGTCCTGCATGAGACCGCCGATCTGGAGGACCATGCGAGGCAAGTGGAAGAGGACTACAAATTCCATCGCATGATCGTCGAGATGGCCGGCAACAAGCGCTTGTTGAAGGTGTTCGATGACCTGTCGTCGGAGATGCGCATGGTGATCGGCCTGATCGGGCGCCTCTATGACGATCCGCACCGCATCGCGCAGACCCACGACGTTCTGCTCGACGTGCTCGACCAGGGCCACGCCGACGTCATCACCGCAAGGTTCGACTACCACATCGCGTCGGCCTGGCGCGAAGTCGGCAAGCTGGTCCGCGACATCCCTGCATCAACGAACGGAGCCGCAACGTGAAGGCAGTTACTTCCGACAAGCACAGCGCCCACGATCCGCAATTCTACCTGGTGCGCGGCCAGATCCGCAAAACCACCGAGCAGCCCGAGCGCGCGGTGCGCCTGCTCAAGGGCCTCAATGACGGCAAGCACACGCTGGTGGCGCCGACCGAATTCGGCCAGGGCCCGCGGGCCCGCGTGCATTCGCCGGAATATCTGCTCTTCCTCGAAACCGCTTGGGAAGAATGGATCAAGCTGCCGGACTACGGCACCGAGATGATCCCGAACATTCATCCGAACCGCGTACCGGGCAGCTATCCCACCCACATCGTCGGCAAGCTCGGCTGGCACACGGTCGATACGTCAGCGCCGATCGGTCCGGGCACCTGGGCCGGCGCCTGCGCGGCGACCGACATCGCCGTCACCGCCGCGCAGATGGTGATGGATGGCGAGGACGCGGTTTACGCCCTGTGCCGCCCGCCCGGCCATCACGCCTATCGCGATCTCGCCGGCGGCTTCTGCTTCATGAACAACTCGGCCATCGCCGCCGAGCATCTGCGCACCAAGCATGAGCGCGTCGCCATCCTCGACGTCGACGTGCATCACGGCAACGGCACCCAGGGCATCTTCTATTCGCGCCCGGACGTGCTGACCGTCTCGATCCATGCCGACCCGACCGGCTACTACCCGTTCGTCTGGGGCTATGCGGACGAGAAGGGCGAAGGCAATGGCCTCGGCACCAATCTCAACATCCCGCTCGCCATCGGCACCGGCGACGACGGCTTTATCGATGCGCTCGCTGTCGCCGAAAAGACCATCAAGTCGTTTGCGCCGACCGCGCTCGTGCTGGCGCTCGGTCTCGATGCCTCCGAGCACGATCCGCTCGCTGCGCTGAAGGTCACCACGCCGGGCTTCAACCGTATCGGCGCGGCCGTTGCACGCTTCGGCCTGCCCACCGTCATCGTTCAGGAAGGCGGATACCTGTCCGACATCCTGGGCGCCAATCTCACCTCCACGCTCGCTGGCTTTGAATCAGCGCGCTAACAACAGAAAAGTAAGGACAAACTCGAATGGCTACCAATGCAGAAATCTTCGCGCGCCGCGAAGCCGCGGTGCCCCGCGGCATCGGCCACTCCACCCCGATCTCGGCGCAGCGCGCGCTGAACGCCGAAGTCTGGGACGTCGAAGGCAAGCGCTACGTCGATTTCGCCGGCGGCATCGCGGTGCTCAACACCGGCCACTGCCATCCGCACGTCATGGCTGCCGTGAAGGCGCAGATGGAAAACTTCACGCACACCTGCTTCCAGGTGCTGCTGTATGAATCCTACGTCACCCTCGCCGAGCGTCTCAACAAGCTGGTCCCGATCAACGGCGACACCAAGACCGCTTTCTTCACCACCGGCGCCGAAGCCACCGAAAACGCCATCAAGATGGCGCGTGCGGCCACCGGCCGTGCTGGCGTGATCGCCTTCACCGGCGGTTTCCATGGCCGCACCCACATGACCATGACCATGACGGGCAAGGTGTTCCCCTACAAGAAGGGCTTTGGCGCTTCGATGCCAGAAGTCTGGCACGTGCCCTTCCCGGCCGCGCAGCTCGACGTGACCGTTGAAGAGTCGCTGAAGTATCTGAACTTCCTGTTCAAGGCCGATATCGATCCGGCCCGCGTTGCCGCGATCATCATCGAGCCCGTGCAGGGCGAAGGCGGCTTCCACCAGGCGCCGCCGGAGCTGATGCGCGCGCTGCGCAAGATCTGTGACGAGAACGGCATCGTCCTCATCGCCGACGAAGTGCAGACCGGTTACGGCCGCACCGGCAAGATGTTCGCGATGGAACATTACGACGTGAAGCCGGACCTCATCACCGTGGCCAAGAGCCTCGCCGGCGGCTTCCCGCTGTCGGGCGTGATCGGCAAAGCCAAGATTATGGACGCCGCCGATCCGGGCGGCCTCGGCGGCACCTATGCCGGCAACCCGCTGGCGATCGCGGCCGCCATGGCCGTGCTCGACGTGTTCGAGAAGGAGAAGCTGGTCGACCGCGCCAACCATATCGGCGAGCGCATCACCACGCGCCTGAAGAAGATGCAGCAGCGCAACGACCTCGTGCCGATCGCCTCGATCCGCAATGTCGGCGCTATGATCGCCTTCGACATCGTCAAGGAGCGCGGCACCGACACGCCGGACGCCGACGCGACCAAGAAGGTGACGCAGAAGGCTGTCGAGGAAGGCCTCGTGCTGCTGTCCTGCGGCGTCAACTTCAACACCATCCGCGTGCTCGTGCCGCTGACCGCACAGGACGAGATCCTGGACGAAGGCATGGAAAAGCTCGAACGCGCGCTGACCGCTTAACATTCTCTGCCGTCATTGCGAGCCCTGACGAATTGGCAAAGCCAATTCGTTTGGGCGAAGCAATCCAGTTCTTTGCAAGGAAGCCTGGATTGCTTCGTCGCTTCGCTCCTCGCAATGACGACCATTTTACAACGTAGAAGGAATCACTATGGCTCTCGATCCCGCCCTGCGCGACAAGATCATCGCCGCCGTCGACAAGGGTTTTGACGCCCAGGTCAAGTTCACCCAGGACATGGTTCGCCACCAGTCCACCCGCGGCAACGAACACACCATGCAGGACTTCATGTTCCGCGCCATGAAGGAGCGCGGCTACAGCATGGAGCGCTTCAACATGGATCCGGAGGCGCTGAAGCGTCACCCCGGCGCCGGCGCATGGGACGAGCTGCATTCGCAGGCTCCGATCGTGGTCGGCACCCATCGCCCGCGCAATGAGACCGGCCGTTCGCTGATCATGCAGGGTCATGTCGACGTGGTGCCGGAAGGTCCGCTGGACATGTGGTCGACCCCGCCCTACGACCCCGTGATCCAGGGCGACTGGATGCAGGGCCGCGGCGCCGGCGACATGAAGGCCGGCTGCGCTTCCAACATTTTTGCGCTCGATGCGCTGAAGAGCATCGGCCTGCAGCCGGCGGCGACCGTCTACCTGCAGTCGGTGGTGGAAGAAGAGTCCACAGGCGACGGCGCTCTGATGACGCATCTGCGCGGCTACAAGGCCGATGCCGTGGTCGTCTCCGAGCCCTCGCATGAGACCATCACCCGCGCCAATATCGGCGTGGTCTGGTTCCAGGTCGAAGTGCGCGGCGTGCCGGTCCACGTGCAGCGCATGGGCACCGGCGCCAATGCCATCGACGGCGCCTATCGCGTGGTCGGCGAGCTACGCAAGCTGGAAGCCGAGTGGAACGCAACCAAGGGCGAGCACGAGCACTTCAAGCATATCGAGAAGCCGGTCAACCTGAACATCGGCAAGATCGCCGGTGGCGACTGGGCCTCCTCGGTCCCGGCCTGGTGCAAGATCGACTTCCGCATCTCGCTGCTGCCCGGCAAGACCGCGGAAGCCGCCAAGAAAGAAATCGTCGATCGCGTCGCTGCCTTCTCGCGCCAGGACCCGTTCCTGTCGAACATCCCGCCGACCGTGACCTTCAACGGCTTCCAGGCCGAAGGTTACGAGCTGAAGCCCGGTTCGGATGCCGAGAACACGCTCGCTGCCGCGCATGAAATCGTGTTCGGCCAGAAGCCGAAGCCGGAAACGTCGCTGGCCTATCTCGACAGCCGCGTCTATGCGCTGTTCGACAAGATCCCGACGCTGAACTACGGCTGCATCTCGCGCGGCGTCCACGGCTTCGATGAAGGCGTCAACCTGCCCTCGCTGAAGAAGACCACGACGGCGCTGGCGCTGTTCATTGCCGAATGGTGCGGCGTGGAAGAGATCAAGGGCTGATATCTCGCCTCCGACATTCACAACGTAAAACGGCGGCGCATTGCGCCGCCGTTTTCATTTACAAAGGCGAAGCTGGCTTATCTCTGCCAGTTACAAATCCCGCCTGTCCGGCACGGCCAGGTCTGGATACGCGTATCAGCCGCATTCGCGTCGAGCGGATTGCTGCGCGGACGCGCGACGCGGCTGCGCGCAGGCGGCTGCGGGCGCGTTGCGACATTGCGGGGCGGCTTGGCCACGGGCACCACCTTCTCCGCGACCGGCTTGTCCGCCGCAGCATCGATCGCGTTCTTGGCATCGGAGCGGGCCTCGATCGGATAGGCTTCGAACTGCGCACCGGGCCCGAGCGGCTTCGGCGACAGCAGTGCCTGCCGCAGATCGAGCGTGAGGAATTCTCCCGCTTTGTAAGTCTGTGCGACCGGTCCGGCCTGCGCGACCATACATCCTGCCAGCAACGCAATGCCGACCACGGGTGAGGTGAAGTATCTGAACGTCATCTACGCCTCCTGAGGCCACGTTCCCGGCTTCTGGAAATGACAATGTCTCCAATCTATGGACGAATAACCGGGAATCCAGCCCGGTCGTTCCCCGTAAATCGCTGCGGGACAGGGCTTTCTGCCGGTGAGCCTAATCGTCCCGGCCGCAACCGCCGATTGATCCAAAGCAATGCGGCGAGCCTCCATCGGACCGACCCTGCATACAGCATCGTCAGCAGCAGGAGATCGCGATGACCCAAGTACAGCCCTATCCCGTGGTCAGCTATCTGATCGACCAATTCGGCGCATGGCTCACGCAGCGTCGTCAGCTCCACGAACTGAGCCAGCTCGACCACGGCGAATTCACCCGGATGGCGCATGAACTCGGGCTCGCCCCTGGCGATCTCCAGGCGCTGGTCCGTCGCCGCGTCGATGGCGCAGAAGAGCTTCCGCAGATGTTGCGGGCGCTTGGTTTCGATGAGACCGCGATCAACACGATTGCGCCGCCGCAAATGATGGAGATGCGCCACGCCTGCGCCGGATGCGCTCACAAGCACGCCTGCCACCAGGATCTTGCCGCAAAGACCGCAGCCGCGAACTACGAGGACTACTGCGCTAATGCGAACGAAATCACCCTGATGCGTGCAAAGCGGGATCGCGGAGAAAATTATTCTGCGACCTTGGCGGAATTGCTCGAAAAGCCGGCCTAGTAAGCCTAATCGGTTAGGTTAAGATTTGAACTAAGTTGCAGCAAACACGGCATAATATACCGTCGATCCCGTGTCGTGCAGCGTGGATGCGGAAGTCGCTTTCCCTTCCCCGGATTTTAATGCCCGGCACGGGACCGCCGTTTTTACCTGCGTCGGCGGTCCCACCCCTTGGGTCTTTTCAAACAAGAATTCAAACGCTGTTTGCGGTGTTCGCTTCCGCGACATCGCCGACGCTGGCAACAATCGCGCAGTCGTCTGTTGCCTGATCGGAGTGCACATCGACAACGCCCTCATCGCGTTGCAGCAGAAGCTTTACTCACAAAGCAAATGAACAACGCGGCCTCATTGCACGATCACGCGTGATCTTTCTTGACTCGCTCTCGCGGCGCTTGGCAGTCTGCTCTCCATACAAAAAGCATCCGGCAATGACCGAGGTGTATTCTAGGGAGAGATACCATGAACTCATTTCTGAGGCCGCTTGCGGCTGCCAGTGTGATTGTTGCTGGCGCCCTTGCTTCCACCGCGCCCGTTTCGGCGCAACAGCCGATCAAGATCGGCCTTCCCACATCGATCCAGTTGCAGGTCGGCCGCGACACCCAGAACGCGGCAAAGATGGCGATCGAGGAAATCAACGCCAAAGGCGGTCTGCTCGGCCGCAAGCTGGAAATCGTCGTCGCCGACGAGACCGAGAATCCCGAACAGGGCATCGCTGCGATCAAGAAACTGACCGCCGATGAGAAGGTCGACGTGCTGATCGGCGGCTACACATCCGGCGTGACGCTGGCGCAGCTGCCGCACATCTCCAATGCCAAGACGATCTATCTCGGCGTCGGCGCCGCCTCCCCGGCCATCACTGCCAAGGTGAAGACGGACTATGAGAACTACAAATACATCTTCCGTGTGTCGCCGATCCACGCCGGCCACCAGGCCCGCGCGCTGGTCGACTTCATCAATGGCAAGCTCAAGGGCGAGATGGGCCTGAAGAAGGTCGCCATTGTCGGCGAGAATGCCAAGTGGGTGCAGGACCTCGTGCCGATCCTGAAGAAGGGCGCCGTCGAAGGCGGCACCGAAGTGCCGATGTCGGAATTCTTCGACACCTCGACCTCGGACTTCTCACCGCTCTTCGCCAAGGTGAAGAATTCCGGCGCGCAATATCTGATCGTGATCCTGTCGCATGCCTCTTCGGATATCTTCGTCAAGCAGTGGCATGACGCGCAGGTGCCGATCCCGATCGGCGGCATCGACGTCAAGAGCCAGGACGCAGACTTCTTCACCCGCGTCAGCGGCAAGGCCCTCGCCGAGACCGTCGGCCTGTTTGCCACCCGCGCCGAACTGACGCCGAAGACGATTCCGTTCTGGGACGAATTCGTTAAGCGCTTCGGCACCGCTCCGGTCTATACCGGCGTCGGCACCTATGATGCGGTTCATGTCTATGCCGAGGCAGTGAAGCGCGCCAATTCAGTGGAGCCGGCGGCAGTGATCAAGGAGCTGGAGAAGACCGACTATGTCGGTATCGCCGGCAAGATCCAGTTCGACGAAGTGCATGACGTAAAGCAGGGACCGGGCCTGCAGAACCTGCTGTTCGCCCAGTGGCAGAAAGACGGCGCCCGCGTCGTGGTGTGGCCGAAGGACTCCGCCAAGGGACCGATGATCGCGCCGCCGTGGATGAGCAACTGAGGTCAGTGCCTCATACACCGACTGTCATCCCCGCGCATGCGGGGATCCAGTAAACACCGCCGCTTCGGATCGAACCGCGGCACCTCGGTTTACTGGATCACCCGCTTTCGCGGGTGATGACAAGCGGCAAAGCTTCACCGTCCAGCCCACACCCGCGGAATAACATGCTCCAGATCCTGATCTACGGTGCCGTGTCGAGCGCCATCTATGCCATGCTGGCCGTCGGCTTCACGCTGATCTTCGGTGTCGCGCGTATCCTCAATCTCGCTCACGGCGCGTTCTATGCGCTCGGCGCTTATTCAGCCTATGTCTTCACGTCGCTGCTCGGTTTTCCGCTGCTGATCGCAGCGCCACTTGCGGTGCTGCTGGTGGCGGGCTTCGGCGTGTTGATGGAACGTTTCCTGGTGCGCCCGCTGCGCTCGTCGCAGCTTGCGGTGCTGATGATCACGCTTGCCGTGTCGCTCGCTGTCGAACAGGCGCTGTTCATCACCTTCGGCTCCGAATATCGCAACGTGCCCTCTTTCGTTGCCGACAAGCTGACCATTGGCGGCGTGGATATCGGCGGCCAGCGACTGCTGGCGCTGGTGATGGGCGTGCTCGTGCTGCTGCTGCTGTGGCTGTTCATCCAGCGCACCCGGCTGGGCGCCGCGATCCTCGCGGTGTCGCAGGATCCGGAGGCCGCGCAATATATGGGCATCCCCACCAATCGCATCTTCTCCATCGTGATGGCGATCTCGGCCGGCACCGCCGCGCTGGCGGGCATCCTGGTGTCGCCCTTCCTCACCGTGCAGCCAACCATGGGCCTGCTGCCGATGGTGAAAGCCTTTGCGATCGTCATCGTCGGCGGGCTCGGCTCGATCCCTGGCAGCATCATCGCGTCGCTGATTCTCGGCTATTCCGAAACCATCGTCGCCTATTTGATCTCCACGTCATGGACGGAGCTGGTGTCGCTGGTGGCGGTCGTGGTCACGCTGATGATCCGGCCGGCAGGCATCCTCGGGCGACGGGCGGCATTCTGACATGAAACGCATCGCACCGATCGACATCATCGGCGGCATCATTGTCGTCGCCATCCTCGCCGCCATCCCGGCCGTGACCGGCAGCAACTACCTCACCGGCGTGCTCACGGTCTGCGTGATCTACGGCATCTGGGCATCGAGCTGGGATTTCATGTCCGGGCTCACCGGCCGCGAGAATTTCGGCCACTCGCTGTTCATCGGTGCCGGCGCCTATACAGCTGGCTTCCTGTCGTCGCTATGGGCGGCGAATCCGTGGTACAGCCTGCCGCTCGCGGTGGTGGTCGCCGTCGCCTTCGCTGTCGTGGTCGGCTTCCCGACCCTGCGATTGCGCGGGCCCTATTTCGCGCTGGCGATGCTGTCGACCTCGGCCATCCTGCAGCGGCTCTGCCTGATCTTCTGGGAATATACGGGCGGCGAAGAAGGCATCTATGGCCTCGATCCGCTGATGAAATCGCCGCTGTATTACTACTGGTTTGCACTCGGCATTCTTGTCATCACCGTGATCGTGCTGACATTGCTGGCGCGCTCGCATTGGGGCCTGCTGCTGCGCGCGATCCGCGGTGATGAAGCGACCTGCCAGGCGGCGGGCATCAATGTCACCTTCTACAAGATCGTGTCGCTGATGATCTCCGCCGCCTTCGCCGGCCTCGGCGGCGCCCTTTATGCGCATTACCAACTGCAGGTCTCGCCGCCACTGTTCTCCGTCATCGTCTCCATCACGGTGATCATCATGGTCTATGTGGGCGGCATCGGCTCGATCTATGGCGCCGCCGTCGCCGCGATCCTGCTGACACTGCTGACCGAGATGCTGCGCGGCTTCGGCGAGTATCGCCTCTGGATCTATACGCTGACCCTGATGCTGATCCTTTTCTTCCTGCCCAATGGCTTGATCGCGCCGCTCTGGCGTCGGATGACGGAGCGCCTGCGATGAGCGACCTCCTCGAAGTCAACGGTGTCACAAAGCGCTTCGGCGGCCTCACCGCTGTAAAGAATGCCAGCTTCACCCTCAAGAAGGGCGACTTCACCGGCATCCTTGGCCCCAATGGCGCCGGCAAAACGACCTTGTTCAACATCCTTACCGGCTTCATGCCACCGACCTCGGGCACGATTCACTTCAACGGTGAGCTGGTGCGGGAATTGGCGCCCTACAAGGTGGTGAATCGCGGCATGGCCCGCACCTTCCAGCTCACCCGGCCGTTCATCGGCATGAACCTGCTGGAAAATGTGCTGGTGGCCTGCATGTCGCCGCGCGCGAAAGAGGACCAGGACAAGGAGGAGCGCGCGCGTCATCTGCTTGCCCAGGTAGGCCTCGGCGGCCGCGACAAGGAGCCGGTGGAGACGCTGCCTTACGGCGACCTCCGTCGTCTCGAGATCGCACGCGCATTGGCGACGCGGCCGGACCTGCTGCTGCTCGACGAACCGTTTGCCGGCCTCGGCAGCAGCGAGATCGAGCAGCTGGCGCAACTGATCCGCCGCCTGCATCGCGAGGAGAACCTCACCATTCTGCTGATCGAGCACAAGCTGCGCGAATTCATGGCGCTGGTGTCGCGCGTGATCGCCATGAACTTTGGCGAGATCATCGCCGTCGGACCACCCGAGGAAATCGTGAAGAACGAGAAGGTGATCGAGGCCTATATCGGCAAGACGGAGGACGCCCATGCCTCTGCTTGACGTGAAGGACCTCAAGGTCAGCTATGGCAAGGCCCTGGCGATCGAATCCGTCTCGATCAGGGTCGAGAAAGGCGAATTGATCGGCGTGCTCGGCCCCAATGGCGCCGGCAAGACGACGCTTCTCAAGGCGATCTCGCGCTCCATTGCGGCCCAGGGCACACTGAATTTCAAGGATGCGTCACTGCATCCCATCGAGCCCTACAATGTCGTCGCCAAGGGTATCTGCCATTGCCCGGAAGGACGGAAGCTGTTCTCCGAACTGTCGGTGCTGAAAAACCTGCAGCTCGGTGCCTATCTGCGCAAGAACAAGTCCGAGATCGACACCGACCTCGAACGTGTCTTCAACCTTTTCCCGGTGTTGCGCGAGCGGCAGTGGCAGCAGTCGAGCACGCTATCCGGCGGTGAGCAGCAGATGGTGGCGATCGGACGCGCGCTGATGGGCCGACCGGAACTGCTCCTGCTCGATGAGCCCTCGGTAGGCATCGCGCCGCGACTGAAAGGGCTGATCTTCGATTCGATCATGCAGATCAGGAAGGACGGGACGGCGATCCTGATCGTCGAGCAGGACGCGACCTCGACCCTGCGGATCGCGGATCGCGTCTATGTGCTGGAGCATGGCCGCACGGTGCGCGAAGGCACGGCGCAGGAGATCGCCAGCGACAAATATATCCAGCAGATCTATCTAGGGGTGTGAGGGTGACCTCTTCCCGCTTGCGGGAAGAGGTCGGAAATTCACTGCTTCCGCTTATACAGATGGAAGCCGCCATAGATGCCCGAGCGATCCTGGGCATGGCCCAGGGCACTGCGCTCCACATCGCGCTGCCAGGTCTGGCGCAACGGCGCGTGGATTTCTTCCTCCAGCGGCGACTCGGCGCCGGCGGTGCGGAAGATGACGCGGATGCCGTCATTGCCGGCACGGTCGATGGCATCCCACAACGCACGGATTTCATCCGGCGCCATCCAGTCCTGTGAGTCCAGCAGCACAACGGCATCGATCGCTCGCGCCGGCAGGCTTTCGATGAAGACGCGCAGATTGGCATGCACCGGCGTGACCAGCGCAGCGCGGCTCGACGTGTCGGCGTAGCGGCTCTCCTGCAGATAGGGCGGCAGGCAGGTATCACCGGGACCGACATAGCTGCGGCTCAGGGCCTGCCAGGCGAAGTAATTATTGGCATTCGGATGCACGTCGATCAGCGCCATCGTGCGCTGGTACAGGACTTCGTTCAGCGGCTGGTCGCCCGCGAGCAGCGTGCGCTGCTGTGGCGGGATGCCGAGACTGAACACCAGCGCCGGCGTCCGCGTCAGCAGCTTGGCGAACCAGGAGTGATACACGCTGTGCAGCTTCTCCAGCGCCTGCTTGCGCTTGGGCGAGCCGGCCTCGCATTTCAGCAGTGCATCGAGATCGACGCCGGCGACCTTCGCAATCATGTGGCCGAAACCGATGAAGCGGCCGAGCGCGCCATGGCGATAGAAGCCATCAGTGAAATAGCTGTAGCGCGGCCGACCGACGCCGAAGAACGTGCGCTCGTCCCAGTAGCCGCGGGCCTCCTCGTCGAGATAGGGACGCAGGCGATCGCGATAGAGCTGGGCATTCGCCTTCGAATTGCCCTCGCCGAAGAAGGTCCAGAAATCCTGATAGCTTGGCAGTGCGCGCAGGCCGGCGAGCTTCAGCTTCAGCAGCGACAAATGGGCTTCATTGAGGTCGACCGCATAGACATGTGCCGGCTTGGCCGCGAGATAGGACAGCGCATTGCAGCCGCCGCTCGAGATGGTGACGATCGACGACCCCGGCTTCAACTGCAGCGCCGCCATGTCGGCTTCCGGATCTTCCCAGATCTGCGTGTAGACGAGCCGACGGAACCAGAAGGCGAAGAGAGAGTCCCACACCGTCGCTTCATCGCTGGAGCGGCTGTTGCGTACGGCGTCGGCGATTAGCTGGGTGTTCATAGCGGTCCTTTTGACGGCCCCAAATCGACAATCTGAAATTTTTATCAACCGCAGACTGCAGTTTTGCGACAGACCTTCTCCGGACCACGCCCCCCGTATGACAAATCCACTGTCACATCGTCGTCGCGTTGGAGTGACAAGGCTGCGATTCAATCCGACATGTGACGAGGTGCATCGTGACGATCGTATCCGAAGCCGAAACCACGCCCGGCACGATTCCTCAGGCGACCTGGCCGAACGACGCCACCCATCGCATGAACCGGATGTATCGCTGGCAGCGCTTCATCTATGACGCCACGCGCCGCTACTACCTGCTGGGCCGCGACCAGCTGATCGTGGACCTCAAGCCCGCAGCGGGTGCGCAGGTGCTGGAGATCGGCTGCGGCACCGGCCGCAATCTGGTGCAGGCGGCACGTCGGTATCCCGACGCACGATTCACCGGCATCGACGTCTCGACGGAAATGCTCACCACGGCATTGGGTTCAATCAAGCGCCATGGCCTCGACAACCGCATCCGCGTCGCCCATGGCGATGCCACCGATTTCGATCCCATCAAGATTTTCGGCGTCGCGCCGGATCACATCGTGATCTCCTATGCGCTCTCGATGATCCCGGACTGGCAGGGCGTGCTCGATGAAGCCGTCACGCGGCTGAAGCCCGACGGCCAGCTGCACATCGTCGATTTCGGTCATCAGGAGCGCCTACCCGCCAGCGCGCGCCGCGTGCTGCAGCGATGGCTGGCGCTGTTCGACGTGACACCGCGCGCCGACCTGCAGGACGCACTGATCACCCTGGCCGAACGCCATCAGGCCCGGCTCGATTTCAAGCGGCCGTTCCGCGGCTACGCGCAGTCGGCCGTGCTGACGCTGAAGCAGTAAATCCTTGCCGCGGCGGATTAGCCGAAGGCGTAATCCGCCGCGGAGCGTCAATGCAAACTCGGCCGGTGGATTACGCTTCGCTAATCCGCCCTGCGAATGCGTGCCTCACGCCAGCTTCTTCTTCGTCACATTCCGGTATGCCTCCACGCCGCCGAACAGTGCGAGCGAGAGCACGAACGGGATCAGGTGATAGAACAGGCGGAACAGCAACAGCACGGCAAGCAATTGCTCGGTGTGCTCGCCGCCGAGGCCGATCAGGATCGTCGCGTCGAACACACCGATGCCTGCCGGCGCGTGGCTGGCGAAGCCAAGCAGCGTCGCAGCGATGAACACCACGATCACCTGTGCAAGGCTGACATCCATCGTCTCCGGAATCAGCACATACATGGACAGGGCTGCGGCGCCGAGATCGACCAGGCCGATGCCGATCTGCAGAAATACATTGCGGCCGCTCGGAACAGGCACCGACCACTGGCCACCGCCGATGGCACGGGTGCCGTTCCACGTCCAGAACACATAGCCGACAATGCCAAGCAGGATCGTGATGGCAATGGCGCGGTTCACCTCGGGCGCCAGCTGGTCGATCTTGCTGATCGCGTCGGGCGCATAGAGAGTGCTGAGCGCCAGCGCGGTGAGATTACCGAGCCAGAATGTCATGCCGGTGAGAAAGCAGATGCGGGCCACACCGCCGGGACCGATGCCGTGGGGTGCATAGATCCGGTAACGCACAGCCGACGAGATCAGCAGCACGGCACCGACACCGTGGGCGATGGGATAGCTGGTGAAATTGGCCAGCGCCGCCACGCGATAAGGCAGGTCTCCCCGCCCGATCACCTTCAGTGCCAGCCAGTCATACAGCGTCAGACTGCCGTAGGAGATGGCGACCAGGGCCAGCGACAGCGCGATGGCCATGGGTTCCACCATGCGCATCGCGACAAGGACCTTGTCGATGTCGACGCCTTTGAGGGCCTTGTTCAACGCCAGGAACGCAATGACGGCAATCGCAAGGCTGACAGCGATGCCGAGAATCCGCAAAGTGAGGCGATGGCGCATCACATCGATGATATTTCGTAACACGGCTGGCACGCGGCTCCGCTTTTCTCTAGATGTGAATGCGACGTGATTCGCGCCCGCAGTAAGCGCGCCTATGTGACACGTCGATATGACAGCCGCGCAAAACAGCGCGAGAGCGTCGCCCGACAAATAAACCGGTGCACTCCAGATTCAGCCGCAAGGTTGTCGCAAGGGATTCATGCGAACGCCCTAAGCGACAAACGCCTATTCATTCACGTGCCCATTACGAAACCAGACATCATGTTGATCGATACCGAATTGCAGCTCAGCGCCAATCAATGGGAGATGCTTCGCGCCCTTCGCCCCGGTGCGCCCGCCAGCCGCCTCAATCGCTACGTGCTCGACCAGCTGGTCGAGCTCGGCCTGGTGACACTGGCCGATGACACGCCGTCCCTGACCGCGGCCGGCCGCACTGTCGTGCTGCGCGGCTGTCCCCGTCTGTGGGACCTGGCGGCCTGAGTCGACATAACCAGACTGGTCAGACTTTATCCGGATGGGATCCGTTGTCGTTCTGTGCGACCGGATCGTCATTGCTGTCGGTCCATGTCGGATTGATGCTCAGAATTGTCATGCCGATCAGGCTGGCTGCCAGACTGAAGCCGAGGCGCTTGGCCTCGGATCTGGCAGTTGAAAGACGCTGCAGGAGTGCGCGCTTCGCATGGTCTGGCGGTATGGCTGCCATGGCGACGTCCCGTTGGACTGAGATCATCAAGGTAAGTCGCAATCTTCAACCGAGCGATGCGGCATCGGTCATCACCCATTTGGGTGATGTCTCATTTCGCGCAGTTAGATCAGATAGCTTTATCAGCGAGCTTTCTCGTTGAGACATCAAGAAACTTGGCCCCGGGACCTCACCGTTCTCGGGGTTATTTTTCTCTAGGCGGCATTACATCAATGAATGCCGACGCCGACCAGACGATCGATCAGCCCATGATCGCTCTTCAGGGTCTCGGGCGTCCCGCTCCAACTGGTGCGGCCGCGTTCCATCACCATCACACTGTTGGCAAAGTCGAGTGCGCGCTCGATCTGCTGTTCCACCAGAACGATGGTCATCTCGCCGCTGGCAGCAAGCTGCACCAGCATGGCCATCAACTCGTCGCAGATGACGGGGGCGAGACCTTCGAGCGGCTCGTCGAGCAGCAGGATCGACGGCTTGCCGAGCAGCGTGCGGGCCATGGACAGCATCTGCTGCTCACCGCCCGAGAGTTGCTTGCCGAAATTGCCGCGCCGCTCGCGCAGGCGCGGGAACATCGCGTAGGCCTCATCCAGTGCCGACAGCGGACGGCCCTTGAGGCCGGCGCGCAGGTTCTCCTCCACTGTGAGCGACGCGAAGATGTCGCGCGTCTGCGGCACATAGCCGATGCCGAGTTCCGCCCTCGCCGATGTGCGTCGGCCGGCGATGTCGTGTTCGCCAAACCTGATCTCGCCGCCGTGGCGCGTGGTCAGGCCCATCAACGTCGCCAACAGCGTCGTCTTGCCCATGCCGTTGCGACCAAGCACGGCGAGACGATCGCCCCGATTGATGGTGAAGGAGATATCCTCGATGATCCGCGTCGGCCCGTAGCCGGCGCGCAGATTGCGGATCTCAAGCGCTGTGGCGGGCATCGGCATAGCTCCCGAGATAGGCGCGGCGCACCTCGTGATCGGCGGTGACATCCTGCGGCGATCCCTCAAAGATCAACCGACCGGCAGCAAGCACCAGCACACGCTTGGCAAATTTGAACACCAGATCCATGTCGTGCTCGATCATCAGCACGGCGATATCCGACGGCAGACGATTGATGGCATCGAGGATCTTCGGCGCCTCGTCATGCGGCACGCCGGCGGCGGGTTCGTCGAGCAACAGCACTTTCGGATGCAGCGCAAGGCCGATGGCGAGTTCGATCAGGCGCTGCTGGCCATAAGCAAGCTCGACGACCTTGCGATAGGCGAGACGATCGAGGCCGAGATGGGCAAGGATTTCGCTCCATTCGGCTTTGACGTCCGGCAGTTCCGTGGAACTGGAGAAGAACCGGCGGCTGATGCGCTTGCGCTGCATGATCGCCAGCGCGACATTGTCCGCCACAGTGAGATTGGCGAACAGCCGCGTGGTCTGGAACGTACGCACGAGACCACGGCGGACGCGTTCGGGAATGCTGAGCTGCGTGATGTCGTCGCCGGCCATCAGGAACCGGCCTTCGCTCGGCGCGATGTCGCCGGTGATCAGGTTCACCAGCGTGGTCTTGCCGGCGCCGTTCGGGCCGATCAAGGCCACGCGATCGCCGGAGGCAAGCTTGAAATTGACGTCGCGGGTGACATGCAGGCCACCGAACGAGCGCGAGACGCCGCGAGCTTCGAGAAGTTCGGTCATGCCGCCTCTCCCTTGCGCCTGGACTTCGCCCAGAGAGACAGCACCGGTTCGATCAAGCCGCGCGGCGCGAACACCACGATGAGAATCAGCAACAGGCCGACCAGCGTCATCCAGTGGAACGGATTGGCGGCTGCCACGATGTGCTCGAAGATCATGAAGATCACGGTGCCGGCCAGCGCGCCCCACAGATGCCCGGCGCCGCCGAGCACAAGCATGACCAACACTTCGGCGGAGCGCTCAAAGCTGACGCTGTCGAGGCCGACGACGCCGGTCGAGATCGCCGTCAGCGCGCCGCCGATGCCGGCCACGGCGCCAGCCACACCATACATCACGACAAGCCGCGGATAGATCGACACGCCAATCATCTTGGCGCGCAGATCGTCATCCTTGATGCCGCGGCACATCAGGCCGAAGGGCGAACTGACAAAGCGCTTCAGCACGACGAAGGTGATGGCCAGCACGCCGAGCGAGAACAGGAAGGCGGTGCGGCTATACATGTCGAAGCCGAACACGCCGAAGACCTTGCCGGGCTCGATCCCGGAAAGGCCATCGCTGCCACCCGTGAGCCAGGACAGCTTGTTGGCAAGACCGGCAACGAGCTGGCCAACTGCGATCGACAGCACCAGTTGCGGCAAGCCGCGGAAACGCGTGATCAGGGCGCCGGAGATCAGGCCCATCACCGTGCCGGCGAACACCCCCACGGCCAGCAGAGCGACGGGATCGGTGATGCCGCGAATGCAGGCGATGCCGGCTGCATAGGCCCCGACGCCGAACTGCGCGGCATGGCCAAGCGTCGCGACGCCGCAATAGCCGGTGACCAGATCGAGCGACAGCACCAGGAAGGCAATGCCGATCAGGCGCGTCAGGAAAGCGAGATCATCCGGAAACAGAAAGTAGCCGACGGCACCGAGGGCCAGAATAGCGATCGCGCCGGCCGCTTCCTGCGCGAAAGGGACGTTGCGCTTGTGGGGAACATGGGTCACGGCAATCTCGCTCATGCGTGCGCCTTGCCGAACAGGCCGTGCGGGAACAGAAACACGATGAAGATCACCGACAGGTAGAAGAAGAAATCGCCGAATTCCGGCGCGAGATATTTTCCGGTCGTATCGGCCAGTCCGAGCAGGAGCGATGCCGACAGCGCGCCGAGGATCGAACCGGCGCCGCCCACGGAGACCACCACGAGGAAGGTCACCATGTAGCGCAGCGCGTAATAAGGCTCGATGGGCAGGATCTCCGCGCCGACCACGCCGCCGAAGGCGCCAAGGCCGATAGCCAGGGCAAAGGTCGCGGCATAGATGATCTCGGTGCGGATGCCGAGCGCATCGGCCATGCCACTGTGATCGACCGAGGCGCGCAGCTTGATGCCGAACTCAGTCTTCTCGATCAGCAGCCACAGCGCCAGCGCCACGACGATGCCGCAGACGATCACGAAGATGCGGTGGGTCGGTAGCATGCGGAAGCCGATATCGAGCGGGCCGCTCAGCGTCGCGGGCAATGGGATCGGCTTCAGCGACGGGCCGAAGATGAAATTGACGATGCCGATGATGAAGAAGGTGATGCCGATGGTCATCAGCACCTGCATCAGGGGATCGGCCTTGCGATAGATGCGGCGATACAGCAGCAGCTCGAACGGGATCGATGCGACGATCGCACCGACCACCGCCAGCAGGATGGCGACGCTGTAATGCACGCCGAGATCGCGCAGCGCATAGGATGCGAGATAACCGCCGATCATGGCGAAGGCGCCGTGGGCGAGGTTCACCACGCGCATCAGGCCCATCATGATCGACAGGCCGATGGAGATGATGAACAGCACCATGCCATAGGCGACGGCGTCGGTCAGGATGCTGAAAACGGTGCGCATGAGTGATCCTATGCCGAATGCCGGGCCGGGCGCCATTCGCCCTGCTGCGGCATGGCGTCATGGACGACGGCGCCGCGCACCATGGTGAGCAGCACCTGCGTCGATTTCAGTGAAGCGGCATCCGTGGTGAAGGGGTCGCGGTCGAGGACGATCAGGTCGGCGGCCATGCCGGGCATCAGCGTGCCGCGCCACTGCTCCTGCTTCATCGCGATGGCGCCGCCCACCGTGTAGCTGTGAAGCGCCTCGCGCACGCTCACGGCTTCGCCCGGCCCGATCGCCTGGCCGCTGTCCGAGGCACGGCCGACGGCATCGCCGATGCCATCCCATGGCGACCACGCGCCGGTCGGCGCATCCGAACTGGCGATGTAAGTGACGCCGGCATCGATGACCGAGCGGCCGGGATAGCAGTGATCAGCGCGTGAACCGAACGCCCCGGCGATGGAGCGGCGCATGCGGGTGAGGAAGCTGGGCTGGGTGACGACCAATGCGCCCAGCGCCTTCATCCGCGCCAGACCGCCCTCGGGCGGCACGAAATAATGCTCGATGCGATGGCGCATATTTTCGCGCGGATGCGCAGCCTGCGCCTTCTCGTAAGCCTCAATGATGCAGTCTGTCGCGCGGTCGCCGCAGCAATGCACCGCCACCTGCCAGCCGGCGGCCTGTGCCGCGCCGATCACGCGCTGCAGATCGGCCTCGTCGCGCATGAAGAAGCCGCGGCTCTCCGTATCCGCGTAGTCTTTGCTGACGGCAGCCGTGCGCGCACCGACGATGCCATCGGCGAAACATTTCAGGCTGATGGATTGCCAGTCGGCATCCGGCGTCGGCGTCAGGCCGCGCTCGGCTGCCTCGTCGGGATCGAGCTGGTTCATGAAGCCAAGGCGCATCGGCACCGCACCGGCTTTGCGCAGCTCATTCCAGATCGTGGATTCGTCGTCGAAGCCGACAGTGAAACCAACCGCCGCTTCCACGGCGGCGACGAGGCCCATGCGCGTGCTGTCCACGATGGTCGCGCGCAAGGCGGCAATCAACTCGTCGCGATCCATCGCAGGCGCGGCGCGGAAAATCTGCTCGGCCGCGCTCTCCTTGGCGCAGCCATCGAGCGCGCCATCGGCGGCACGACCGAAAGTGCCGCCTTCGGGATCGGCGATGCCGTCGTCGATTCCGAGCAACTTGAGCGCCTTGCTGTTGACGACGGCGACATGGCCGCAGAAACGGCGGATCAGGACGGGATGATCGGGAATGACGGCGTCGATCTCGGCACGCGTCGGCAAGCGAAGTTCGGCGAGGCCGTTTTCGTCCAGGCCTGCACCGAGAACCCACTTGTCGGTCGTGATATCGCTTGCGCGTCTCGTCAGCAGCGCCAGCACCGCGGCGATCGTCGGTGCATCGCGTGGCGTCACCGGCACCTGCAAGCGCGCATGTGCGATGGCGAAGAGATGGATATGCGCGTCGGTCAGGCCGGGGATGACGGTCGTGCCGCCGAGATCGACGGTCTCGTCAGCGGGAGGCGCGGCAGCGGCCGCGCCGGTCCAGATCACCTTGCCATCGCTGACAACAATGCTGTCCGTGGGGGCTTCGTCCCAGGCGGACCGATAGATGCGGCCATTGGTGAGCAGGATGGAAGACACGACGCGGGTCATCTGAGATTCAATGTTGCGAGATTTCGGGGCGCACGTGGCTCACGCGACATGCGCCCCGAAAGAACGAGATCTTACTGCTTGCTGAGCGCCCAGTCGGGCTGATCGGCAAATGTCTGCTCTTCCTTGTTGATCAGCTTGCCGTCAACCTTTGCCACGCTGCGCAGATAGACGTTCTGACGGATGTGACGGGTAGTCGGATCGATCGACACCGGACCGCGCGGGGAGACCCACTTCATGTCCTTGATCGCATCGACGGCCTTGGCCGGATCGCGCTTGCCGTCGGTGGCCTCGATCATCTTGTAGATCAGGCGCGCACCGTCATAAGCCGCCACCGAGGTCATGGTGACATCATCGACGCTGGCGCCGCCCTTCTTGAGCTGCGCGAGGAAGGCCGCGTTTTCCTTGGAGTCGTGCGACACCGCGTAGTGATAGGTGGACAAAATACCGATGCCGGCATCGCCGATATTCGGCAAGTCTGGCTCGGTCACCACGTCGCCGGTGGACATCAGCTTGACGCCGCCCGCCTTCAGGCCGTTGTCGATGTAGGCTTTGACAAAGCCCAGCGTCGGCGGGCCCGACGGCAGGAAGGTGAAGATCGTGTCAGCACCGGAGTCCTTGATACGCTGCATGATCGGGCTGAAGTCGGTGGTGGCAAGCGGAATGCGAACCGCCTCGACGACGGCGCCCCCCTCGGCTTCAAACGTCTTCTTGAACGCCGCTTCGGCATCGATGCCCGGACCGTAATCGCTGACCGCGATCGCAACCTTCTTCGCACCATTCTTGAACGCGACCTTCGCCGCCGGCACGGTGTTCTGCCACATGGTGAAGGAGGTACGGACGATATAGGGGCTTTTCTCGACAATCGCCGAGGTCGCTGCGTTCATCACGATCAGCGGCGTCTTGGATTCCTCGAGCAGCGGCGCGATCGCCATCGCATTCGGCGTGAAATAGACGCCGGCAAGATACTGCACCTTCTCCTTGACCAGCAACTCCTGCGCGAGCGCCTTGGACTTGGCCGGGTTCGGGCTTTCCTCGTCGCGATAGACGAATTCGACGGTGTGGTTACCGACCTTGTTGCCGTGTTCGGCAACCCAGGCGTCGATGCCCATCTTGAAATTCTTGCCGAACAGCGAATACGGCCCCGACATGGTGCCGATGATGCCGACCTTGATGACGTCGGCCGATGCCGTGCCTGTCATTGCGCCGACGATGGCGAGTGCAAGAATCGAATGCTTCATTTTTGTCATTCTGGTTATCCCCCTGTGTGACCGAGACTGTGATGCCGCGGTTTCGTATTCAATAAACGTGCCGATTGTCGCTGCAACGACGGCGGGTGCGCGCCATCGTCGCGGCTCAGAACATTTCAAAGTATTCGCGCTGCTCCCAGTCGGAAACTTCCGCCTGGAAACGATCGATCTCAGCATTCTTGATGTGCGTGTAATAGTCGACCATGGTCGCACCCATCTTCTCGCGGAAGAACGGGTCTTCCTTCAGCGCGAAGGTCGCCTCGCGCAGCGATTTCGGCAGAAGATCGGCATTGGTCTCGTAGGGCGTATCGGCGGATGGACCGGGATCGAGCTTGCGATCGACGCCGTCGAGACCCGAGAGGATTTGCGACGACATATAGAGATAGGGATTTGCCGCGGGCTCGCCGACGCGGTTCTCGATTCGCGTCGCCGGATCGTTGAGTCCGCCCAGCACGCGCAGCATGGCGCCGCGATTATCGCGGCCCCAGATGGCGCGATCCGGTGCCAACGAATAGGAGCGATAGCGCTTGTAGCCATTGATCGTCGGCGTGGTGAACACTGTCGCCGCACGGGCATGCGCGAGCAGTCCTGCGAGGTAGCCCTGCCCGAACGGCGACAGCGGCTGCGTGCCCTCGGTCGGCATGAATGCATTGGCACCCGTCGCGCGTGACACGATGGACTGGTGCAGATGCCATCCCGACGACACCACGTTCGGAATCTTCGGACGGCACATGAAGGTGGCGTGATAGCCGTGGCGATGCGCAATCTGCTTCACGGCTGACCGAAACAGCACCATGCTGTCGGCCGGCGTCAGGCCCACCGTCGGCTGGAAGGTGAATTCGCACTGGCTCGGGCCGTATTCGACTTCCACCGACCGCAACGGCAGATTCAGCGCCAGCACATCGCGCCGGATGATCTCCAGCACCGGCTCCATCTGATCGTAGCGCTGTTCGGTAAGATAATTATAGCCATGCGACAGCAGGCTCACTTCAGGCGGATTGCCGGGCTGGCCGGCATCCTCCGGCTTCATATGTTCGTTCTCGACGCGGAAGATATGAAACTCGACTTCGAGGCCGGCGATGAAATCGTAGCCGCGGGTTTCGAGATCGCCGAGCACCTTCTTGAAGAGATTGCGCGTCGCGAACGGCACCGGGCGGCCATCAGCGAAATGCACATCGCACAAAATCCAGCCGGTCTCTGGCGCCCAGGGCAGCACCCGGAACGTCGAGGGATCGGGAATCATCAGGACGTCGGCGGCGCCCTGCATCTCCGGGATGCCGAAACCGCCGCCGGCGGTGAACACCGGAAACACCGTCTTGTGCGACGTATCCTTGGCGAACATGGTCGTGGTGATGGAGCAGCCGCTTTCGAGGCAGCGCAGTGCCTCGCTCGCGATCAGCGTCTTGCCGCGCAGAATGCCGTGCTGATCGGGAAACGACAGCCGGATCACTTCCAGCTTCTGTTCCTCGACAATGGCGCGCAGCCGCTTTGCTGCGTCCTTCTGCTCCGCGGACCACAGTCCGTGACGTTCAACGAAACTCAACGCACTCTCCCGCGGGTCGCTTGAAACTTACTCTGCCGCCGGCAGATGGACGACATTCGAGCCCGGCTCGGTCTGGTCGGCCGGCACCGGCGCCATCCACGGCGCGCCGCGGCGGCGGGCGACGTCGACCTCCATCCAGTAGGTTTCCCAACCCTTGCTCGGCCCGATGCCATCCATCGTACCCGGGCCCTGGATGCTGCGCGCGCTGGCCTCATCGAGGAACAACATCGGCTTCTGGCCGCCGGCGACCTTCTCGATCTCGGCGCGGAGCAGCTTGCGATAGGCGATGATCGCCTTGTCGCTCTGGCCCAGATGCTCGCGGGTGCGATCCTGGATCGCTCCCATGGATTCCACTGCCCACTGGTCGTGGACATTGATGTCGGCGCCCATGCCCGTATAGGTCTCGTGCTTCTGCTCGTGAGGATCGAAGCCGTAATCGTTGCGCTTGTTTTTTCGCGACGTGTAGTTCGGCAACTCATACAGTTCGAGCCGCTGGTCGGTCATCTTCTTCTTGTCCACCGGCTTGGTGTAGCTGGTGAAGATCGCATACCAGTAGCAATTCTCGTCATCCACCGGCACATGCCACTGGGTGATGGTCATTTCCGCGCTCATGGGAATGACGAAGCCATGCGGAAACAGCTGGTTGGTGACGCGCACATGGGTGCGCTCCTCGTCCAGCTCGCGCAGCGCAATCAGGCGCAGGCCGTATTCGGTGGATTCCACATTGATGATCGGACGATCATATTCACGCAGGATCTTGGTCATCGGCACTTCGGTGCCGGCCGAGGCGCCACGGAACTGCTTGCCATAGGACGCTTTGACGTCCTCGTCCTCGAAGAAGCGATGCAGGAACGAGGCATGGGCGGGATCGATGCCGACCTCCAGCGCCTGCAGCCAGTTGCATTCGAACAGGCCCTTGAAGGCGAAGGTGTACTGCTCAGGCGCGGCGAAGCAGTCGATCTCCGGGAAAGCCGGCGGCTCGCCCTCGCCGAGATAGGTCCAGAGAATGCCGCCCTTCTCCATCACAGGGTAAGCGCGCTGCTTGATGCCCTGGCACAGGCGCGAATTCTTCGGCTCGGCCGGCGTCTCCAAGCACTTGCCTTCGACATCGAACAGCCAGCCATGGAAAGCACAGCGCACACCGCCGCCTTCAAGGCGACCGAAAGCGAGGTCGGCACCGCGATGCGGGCAATCGCGATCAAGCAGGCCGTAGCGGCCCTGTTCGTCGCGGAAAATCACAAAGTCCTCGCCCAGTAGACGCACCGGACGGATCGGGCGCTCGCCTTCGAGCTCGGCGGTGAGCGCGGCGGGCTGCCAATACATACGCATCAATTTGCCCGCGGGCGCCTTGGGCCCGATGCGGGTGATCAGGTCGTTCTGCTCTTGGCTCATCATGGCGTTGGACCTTTCCTCATTTTGCTCGACTTGACCGAAGCGCTTCGATCCCGTGAGCGAAGTCAGCTTTGAATAGCTCTTGTTCGTCTATTGAACTTATGTACGAATTTTATCGTTGGACTAATTCTAAGCAAGCAGAATTTTGCAGCATGAACTGCTGTCTTACTGAGCAACTGCAGCATTTCGCGCCCAAAGCATCGGCTTGCGAGTGGCGAACAGTTGTTCAATATACGGACAAAGATCAGGAGCGGACGATGTCGAAGACTTTGAAATTGCGAGCCGATCGGATCGCGGGAGCGCGGCCATGAGCAACGGGCTCGTCATTGTCGGCGCCTCTTATGCAGGCGTCCAGGCTGGCATCAGCGCTCGCGAAAAAGGCTATCAGGAGCCGATCCGCATTGTCGCGGACGAAATCCACCTGCCCTATCAGCGTCCGCCGCTGTCCAAGGCATTCCTGTCCACCGACTTCGCGCACAACAGTCTTTTCCTGCGCGGCGACGATTACTTCAAGGGCCAGGGCATCGAACTGGTGCTCGGCCATCGCGCCGTCGAACTCGATCGCGCTACCAGCCGCATCAAGCTCGAAGGCGGCGACAGCCTGCCCTTCGATTCCCTGGTCATCGCCACCGGCTCGCGCGCGCGACGCCTCACCATTCCCGGTGCCGACCGCGATGGCATCGTCTATCTGCGCACCCTCGACGATGCGATGACGCTGAAGCCGCGCCTCGAAGCCGCGAGCGATGTCGTCATCGTCGGCGGCGGCTTCATCGGACTGGAAGTCGCCTCCACGGCCGCGAAGACCGGCAAGAAGGTGACATTGATCGAGGCGCAATCGCGCTTGCTGGAGCGCGCAGTGTCGCCGCTGATCTCGCAATTCCTGCTCGACATCCATCGCTCGCATGGAGTCGATATCCGCTTCAACGAGTCCGTCGTTGCGATTGAAGGCACCGGCGCCGTGAACGAGGTGATCACCTCAAGTGGCCTGCGCGTGCGCGCCGACCTCATCGTCGCCGGCATCGGCGGCATCGCCAATGACGAGCTGGCCGTGCAGGCCGGCATCACCAGCGCGAATGGCATCGATGTCGACGAGCACGGTCGCACGGATGCACCGAACATCTATGCGGCCGGCGATGTCAGCAATCATCACAACAGCTTTGCGGGTCGTCGCGTCCGCCTCGAAGCCGTGCAGAACGCCACCGATCAGGGCAAGGCTGTGGGTTCGATGATCGCGGGCAAGCCGGAAGCCTATGACGCCGTGCCGCGCTTCTGGTCCGATCAATATGACGCCAAACTGCAGATCGTGGGCCTCTCCGCGCCTACTGATGTGGCAGTGGTGCGCGGCGACATGACCGAAGGCAAATTCTCGGTGTTCTACTATCGCGATGGCAAGCTCACGGCCGTGGACAGCATCAACCGGCCCGGCGACCAGATGATCGCGCGCCGCCTGATCACTGCCTCGCTGTCGCCGACGCCGGAACAGGCCGCTGATCTCGCTTTCGATCTGAAGAAATTCGAAGCGGGCAGATAGGCTAACACCGCATGCCCAAGATCAAGCGCCCCGACGAGGAACGCGGCAATACGGACTTCATCGAAAGCCTCGACCGCGGCCTGCGCGTGTTCGAACTGTTCGGTGGGCAGTCGCGTCCGATGACACTGAGCGATGTGGCGAAGGCGGCGGACCTGCCGCGCGCCACTGCGCGGCGCATCCTGTTTACGCTGGAGCACCGCGGCTATGTGGTCAGCGACGGCAAGCTGTTTGCGCTGACCCCAAAGGTGCTGGCACTGGCCGGCTCCTACATGACGTCGAACCAGATTGTCACCATCCTGCAGCCGGTGCTGGATCAGATCTCCAGCGACGCGCAGGAGATTTCGTCCCTCGCCGTGCTGCACGGCCATGACGTGATCTTCGTCGCACGTGCGAGCCCGGCGCGCGTGTTCTCCGCCGGGATCGATCTCGGCTATCGCCTGCCTGCCTACTGCTCGTCAGTCGGTCGCGCGATGCTCGGCAAATATTCGAATGAGGACCTGACCGAGATTCTCGATACGATGACGCTGACGGCGATGACGCCGTTCACGGTGACCGACAGGGAGTCGCTCAAGGCCGCCATCATTACCGATCGCGAAAAGGGCTATTCGCTGGTGGACCGCGAGGCCGAGCCCGGTTTCCGCTCGATCTCGGTACCCGTGCGGCGCTATGATGATGCCATCGTCGCCGCCATCAATATGGGCGCCCATGTGGACCGTGTCTCGACCGGCGAAATGATCGACCGCTTCCTGCCGCTGCTGCGCGATGCGGCCGCGACGGTGAAGCCGCTGCTGCTCTGATCAACTGGGGAACGTCCATGCCGCATCTCGTCATCGAATATTCCAGCGACGGCCATGGCGGCCTGCTCGACGTCGCCAAGCTGATGGAAGCCGTGCACGACACCGCAGCGGACACCGGCGCGATGAAGGCGGCCGATATCAAGGTCCGCGCGACATCGTTCTCGGATTATCTGGTCGCGCGTGAGAAGGACGGCTTCTGCCATGTCTCGGTCTATCTGCTGGAAGGCCGGACCCACGCGCAGAAGATCATGGTGAGCGAGTCGCTGCGCGAGACACTTGTGGCCATGTTGCCGGAGACCAAGAGCCTCAGCGTCGATATCCGCGACATGGATCCGATCGCCTATCGCAAACGCCTGCACGACTGAACGGCGTTACGCTGCAAAGCGGCATGAAATGCGCCGCAACGCAACATCGATAGTATCTAGACACGCAACCTCTCATCGTTACGATTTGCTTAAGTGCCGGCCTCCGATGCCGGTGCAAGAACAACGATTGGGAGAGACGATTGACCGTTCAAGGAAAGACCGCGCGCAAGGGCCCGGACGAAGCGACCATCATCGGCTGGAGCCTGTTCGGTTTCGTGCTGGTATCAGCCGTCACGATGATCGGCCTCTATCTCGGATTTCGCCACTGACACCGCGCGCGATCTGATCACGACCTTCAAAAGCCCGCCTGGATCATCCGGCGGGCTTTTTCCTTGCCGCAATCACAGCCCTGAAATTGGCAAGAGGCCGTTCAGCATCAGCCGAACGACCTCTCTATCGGATACCGGCCAGGAAGGCTCCGGTGCCACCGCATGAACCGGAGGCTGGGCCGACGTGGTTAACAGGAGATTAATGACAGTATCATGAGGATCGATTGGTCCGCATGCCGCCTGCAACGAGCGGTGAATCAGGATCGGCAACCGTCGACCTGGCTGCTATAGGAAATTCGTCAATTTGGGGAAGGACAGGCGGCGCCTGATCGGATCGGCCTCCGGCGTATCCGGAAGTCACGAACTGCATGGGCCGGTTACCCATCAGATTCGCCAAGTCTTTGAAATCATGGTCGGAGTGGCAGGATTCGAACCTGCGACCCCTGCGTCCCGAACGCAGTGCTCTACCGGGCTGAGCCACACTCCGACAAGAGCCGGCTGTATAGCGACGGGTTTCGCAGTCCGCAAGAACCCCTGTATGAAGCAGACGACATTTTTATTATGAACCCTGCCATGCAAACGGCCCTCACCACCAAAATCATCGATGCCGCCGCCGTCACCGAGGCGGCCGATGCGCTGCGCGCGGGCCGTCTGGTGGCGTTTCCCACCGAGACGGTCTACGGGCTCGGCGCCGACGCGGCCAATCCGCGGGCCGTGGCAGGGATTTATGAGGCCAAGGGCCGGCCGAGTTTCAATCCGCTGATCGCCCATGTGGCCAATCTCGAAGCCGCCCGGCGCATCGCCCGTTTCGATTCGCGCGCGCTGGCGCTGGCCGAAGCGTTCTGGCCGGGGCCGCTGACGCTGGTGCTGCCCAAATTGGATAATTGGGCCGACAACTGCCCGGTCTCGGATCTGGCCACCGCCGGCCTCGACACGGTGGCGATCCGGGTGCCGGATCATCCCGTCGCGCATGCGCTGCTGGCGGCCTTCGGCGGCGCCGTGGTGGCACCTTCCGCCAATATCTCCGGCCATGTGTCGCCGACCACCGCCGCCCATGTGAAGGCCGATCTGGATGGCCGCATCGACATGATCGTCGATGGCGGGCCGGTGGAGGTCGGCGTCGAATCGACCATTGTGGGCTGCTTTGAACAACCGATGCTGCTGCGACCGGGCGGGCTGCCCCGCGAAGCGATCGAACAGGTGTTGGGCATGGCACTCGCGCGACCGCCGGAAGAACCGGAAACTGACAATCATCAACCGCTCGCACCGGGCATGCTGGCCTCGCATTATGCGCCGCGGACCCGCGTAAGATTGATGGCGGAGGATGTGAAGCCCGACGAGGCGCTGCTCGCTTTCGGCCCGACGTCGCTGCCAGGGATCGCACGCGCCAAGGCTGTGATGAACCTGTCCGAAAGCAGCGATCTCGGGGAAGCCGCCGCCAATCTTTTCGGCTATCTTCGCGCGCTCGATGCGAAAGGCGCGGCCGGGATCGCCGTGATGCCGGTGCCAAGCCACGGCCTCGGTGAAGCCATCAATGATCGGCTGCGCCGCGCGGCCGTGTAACCGGACTTAAGACCAAGAAACGCGTCAGGGAATTTCCATGAATTTCGTTCCGCCGAAGCCGGCACCGCTCTCGCCCGACCTCATCGCCCGCTTTGCCGCCATCGTCGGCGACAAGCAGGCGCTCACCGACGCCGCCGACGTGCATTCCTATGTCACCGAAGAGCGCAACCTGTTCTCCGGCACTTCGCCGCTGGTATTGCGCCCTGGGTCGACGGCCGAAGTCGCCGCGATCTGCAAGCTCGCCACCGAGACCCGCACGGCGATCGTGCCCCAGGGCGGCAATACCGGCCTTGTCGGCGGCCAGACGCCCTATGGCGGCGAAGTGGTGCTGTCCATGAAGCGCATGGACATGATCCGGGACCTCGACACCTCGTCCAACACCATGACGGCCGAAGCCGGCGTCGTGCTGCAGATCGCCCAGCAGCGTGCAGCCGATGCGGACCGTCTGTTTCCGCTGTCGCTCGGCTCCGAAGGCAGTTGCACGATCGGCGGCAATCTCTCCAGCAATGCCGGCGGCACCACCGCACTGGCCTATGGCGTCGCGCGCGAAATGGCGCTCGGCCTTGAGGTCGTGCTGGCCGATGGCCGTATCCTCAACGGCCTGTCCAAGCTGAAGAAGGACAATACCGGCTACGACCTGCGCAACATTTTCATCGGCGCCGAAGGCACGCTCGGCATCATCACGGCCGCGACGCTCAAGCTGTTTCCGAAGCCGCGCGCTGTCGAGACCGCTTTCGTCGGCCTGAAGTCGCCGACCGATGCGCTCAAGCTGCTCGACATCTCGCGCAGTGCAGCCGGCGGCAATCTCACCAGCTTCGAACTGATCGCTGAGATCGCCGTGGACTTCACGGTTCGCCATGGCATCGGCATCCGTGATCCGCTCACAAGCAAGCATGACTGGTACGTGCTGATGGAGCTCTCTTCCGGCCGTGACGACGCTCGCGCCACGCTGGAATCGATCCTCGAACGTGGTTTCGAAGACGGCATCGTCGATGACGCCGTGATCGCCGAGAACATGAGCCAGCGCCAGGCGTTCTGGAAACTGCGCGAGGAAATTTCGCCGGCACAGAAGCCCGAGGGCGGCTCGATCAAGCACGACATCTCGGTGCCCGTCGCCGCCGTGCCGGCCTTTATCGCTGAAGCCAATGCCGCCGTGGCGAAGGTGCTGCCAGATGCGCGGCCGGTGCCGTTCGGCCATCTCGGCGACGGCAACATCCACTACAATGTCAGCCAGCCCGCCGCGACGGTCGGCGACGACGCCGCGAAGCAGGCATTTTTGGCGCGTTGGCACGATATCGCCGATGTCGTGTTTGAAGTCGTGTTGCGCATGGGCGGCTCGATCTCCGCAGAGCATGGCATCGGCCAGCTCAAGGCCGCGGATCTGCCGGGCGTGAAGGATCCTGTCGCCATGGAGCTGATGCGCAGCTTCAAGGCGATGCTGGACCCTCTCAACATCCTGAACCCCGGCAAGGTCCTGCTGCCGGTGCAGCCATGAAGATCAGCCCCATCGTCGATGCTGATGTCCCCGTGGTCATCGATCTCTGGCAGCGCTGCAATCTCGCGCGGCCGTGGAACGACAGCGGCGTCGATATCGCCCTCGCGCGCCGGGATGAGAATTCCGATATCCTGATCGGCCGCGATGGCGAGCGCATCGTCGCCTCGGTGCTGGTCGGCCATGACGGCCATCGCGGCTGGGTCTACTACGTCGCCGTCGATCCCGAGCATCAGGGCAAGGACTATGGCCGCGGCATCATGGCCGCTGCCGAAGACTGGCTGCGCGCGCGTGGCATCGAGAAGCTGATGCTGCTGGTGCGCTCAGACAATACGCAGGTGCAGAAATTCTATGAGCGGCTCGATTATGTCGAGCAGGATCGGGTCATCTATGCGAAGTGGCTCGATGGACGGCCGATGACGCCCTAGTCTCAGAACAACGAGCCCTGCCCGCTGTCCTCCGCGGGCGGAGTGAGCTTTCGTTGAACTTGTCTCACCGGCCGCTCCGGCGCCGCCGACATCTCCTCTTCCGAAATCGGCAGGATCAATTGCGGCTCGTCGATTGCGACGCGCCCGACCACCGGCGAGACCGGATGCCATGCAAAAGCGCCATCTGCAGGCGGCGCCAACAGTTCCATGACGTCTGATGCGCGATCGCTGCTACAATCCAGCCAGTGGCCAAACTGGTCTGCCGAAATGGTCACCGGCACACGATGATGCAGCACCGACATCCCGGTGGCCGCCTCGGCCGTGATGATGGCAACGCTGTCGATCTCCTCGCCATTTGGCCCCATCCAGGTTTCGGCAAGACCGGCAAAGCCGATCGGGCCGCCGGCGCGTGGATAGATAAAATACGGCTGTTTGCGTCCACTGCTGTTTTGCCATTCGTAATAGCCGTCAGCTGGAATCAGGCAGCGACGGCGCCGAATCGCGTTCTTGAAGGCCGGCTTTTCTTTCACGGTTTCGGCGCGTGCATTAATCAGCAGCGTAAACTTGCGCGGGTCCTTCACCCAGGACGGAACGAAGCCCCAGCGCATCAGACGAAAATGACGGGCGCCGTTCTCGACGATGACGACAGGTACAGGCTGGGTCGGCGCGATATTGTAGCGTGCCGGGAAATTCGGCTGCTCCACGTAGCCAAATACCTGTCGCATCGCCTCCGGCGTCGATGTAATGACGAACCGCCCACACATTCAGATGATCGAACCCTGAGTCTTCAGGTCGTTTTAACCGGAAACGCCAACAGTGGCGAATATGAGCATAACGGCCCTGCAACCGGCGCAAGACAATCGCCCCGATTGGGACAGCGCGAGCACGGGTCTCCCGGCATCGGCGGAGGTGCTGGCTGCCGCCAATATCAATCCGCGCACCGGCCTCGCCACCGACTATCTGAATCACTTCAACGAAGCGATCATGCTGCTCGAGCTGATCCCGGATATGCCGGACTGCTATGAGCTGTTCCTGGAATGGCAGCCGCTCAGCTATGCCGAGCACTTCATCAAGTCGAATTTCAAGGGCCGCGACCTTGCCATCGCCGCCTATGAAGCCGCGCCGTTCGCTGTGCGGACCGAGTTCGATGCGATGATCAGCAAGATGACGCAAATTCTGACCACGGTGGGCGACGCCATGCGCACCGTGCAACAGGACGCCACCCGTGCCACGCTGGCCGAGCAGGCGGCCGGCTGGGTCAAGCCGATGATCGGCACCACCGGCGGCATCATCAACGGCCGCGACGATCAGTCCGACGTTGACACCATCATGGCACAGTAAGGCCCGTTCGTGTCCCAGCCCACGCATCCGCAGCTCGCCACCAGCGCCGCGATTTTTCGCGACGGCAAGGTCCTTCTGGTCCGCCGCGCCCGCTCCCCTGCCAAGGGCTTCTATTCGCTGCCCGGCGGCCGCGTCGAATTCGGCGAGTCCCTCGCCGAGGCGCTCGCCCGCGAGGTGATGGAAGAAACGAGCCTAGTGATCGACCTCGTCGGCCTGTCCGGCTTCCGCGAGGTGCTGCCGAACGACGGTGTGGGCGGACACTATCTCATCATGTCCTTCGCCGCCCGTTGGGTGGAAGGCGAGCCCGAACTGAATGACGAACTGGACGATTTCGCATGGGTCGATCCTGCCGATATCGGCCAGTACAAGACCACCGATGGTCTGGCGGCGATTCTGGCCATGGCGCAGGATCTGGCCGGGGGCTGAGAGCCTTGCCACCCTCGCCGCTCCGCCTTGCTTCGGCCGTGTCCAGCAGGCATATCAGCCGGGTTCCCGGACCTATCATGCGCAAGCCCATCCTCACCCTCCTGATCATCGCTGCCCTTGGCTCCCCGCCCGCGCTTGCGCAGGACGGCGCCGCGCCATTCGATGGCGAGTTGCAGCGCATGTCGGAAATCCTCGGCGCCCTGCACTATCTGCGCGGCATTTGCGGCAACAACGAAGGCAACAAGTGGCGCAGCGAGATGCAGGCGCTGGTGGATGCCGAAACGCCATCCGGTGAACGCCGCGGCCGCATGATCGCAGCCTTCAATCGCGGCTATAATGGCTTCCAGCAGACCTATCGCACCTGTACGCCCGCGGCGAACACGGCAATCCGCCGCCATGTCGAGGAAGGCGCGCGGATCTCGCGCGATCTCACCGCGAGGTATGCGAACTGATGCGCAACATCGACACCATCTTCTTCGATCTCGACGGCACGCTGACCGATCCCAAGATCGGCATCACCGGCTCGATCCAGTATGCGCTGGCAAAGCTCGGCATTCCCGTGCCGACGCAGGACGAACTGACCTGGTGCATCGGCCCGCCGCTGCGCGCCAGCTTCGTGGCACTGCTGGGCGGTGAGCAAGATGCCGATCGCGGCGTGGAGCTCTATCGCGAGCGCTTCGGCACCATCGGCTTGTTCGAGAACACGCTGTATGACGGCATCGTCCCGGTGCTGGCGGCACTGCATGGCTCCGGACGAACACTCTACGTTGCCACCAGCAAGCCACATGTGTTCGCCGATCGCATCATCGATCACTTCGAGCTGCGCAAGTATTTTACGCGGGTGTTCGGCTCGGAGCTGGACGGCACGCGCGTCGATAAAAGCGACCTGCTGCGCTACGCGCTGGATGAAACCGGGACCGATCCCGCCCGCGCCATCATGATCGGTGATCGCAAGCATGATGTGATCGGCGCGGCGAATAACGGCATGGCGGCGATCGGCGCGATCTATGGTTATGGCGGACGTCACGAGCTGACCGAGGCCGGCGCGAAGCATCTGGCGGCAGCGCCAGCGGAGATTACGGCGCTGATCGACTAGCGCCCCACACACCGCCCCTCATCCTGAGGAGCGTGCATCGCGCGCGTCTTGAGGATGGACACCCTTAGTGCTTATTGACCCCCATGTAGCCGAACAGGAACCCCGCCACCTTGCGCTTCTGGATCTCCTCGCTGCCTTCGGTGATGCGATAGCGGCGGTGGTGGCGATAGATGTGCTCGAACGGCTTGTGACGCGAATAACCCATGCCGCCATGCACCTGCATCGCGCGATCGGCGGACTCACAGCAAAGCCGGTTGGCCCAGTAGTTACACATGGACACCTTGTCCGAGAGCGTGTGCTCGACCTGCGCCTGGGTGAGCTGATCCATCTCCCATGCCGTCTTGCGGATCAGGATGCGCAGCATCTCGGCCTGCGTCGCCAGTTCGACAAGCGGAAACTGGATGCCTTGATTGCGCGCCAGCTCTTCACCAAAGGGCTTTCGCTCGCGCGCATATTTCACGCTCTCATTGATGCAATAGACCGCAGCACCGAGCGAGCTGGCCGCCTGGCGAATCCGGTTCTCATGCACGAAGCACTGCGCGAGTGAGAGACCGCGGCCGATCTCGCCGAACAGCGCATCTTCCGGCACGAACACGTCGGTGAACGACACGCGCGGATGATCCGTCGGCATGTTGAAGGTCCACATGTACTCCTCGACCTTCACGCCCGGCGTTTTCGCCGGCACCAGGAAGCAGGTGATGCCGCGCGCATCGCCATCCTTGCCAGAGGTGCGCGCGAACACCGAGCAATGGGTGGCCACATGCATGCCCGTGGTCCACATCTTCTCGCCATTGATGAGCCACCCCTTGACGCCATCGCGGGTCGCCTCGACCGCGGTCGTCTCCATATGCGTGGCATCCGAGCCGTGCTCTGGCTCGGTGAGCCCGAACGTGATGCGATATTTTCCGGTGATGGAGCCTTCGATCATTTCCTTCTGGTCTTCGCGGCCGTAGCGATCCAGCATCGTCACGATCGGCAGGTTGCCGACGATGGAGTGTTCGTTCTGCAGATCATTGTGCAGGCCGAGCCCCTTCGATGCGAAATGCTCGCGAATGACGGCCATCCAGAGATTGCTGCCATCCTTGCCACCGTAGCGCTTCGGAATCGCGAAGCGCAGATGACCGGCGGCATCGGCGCGGTTCTTCGCCTCGCGCAGCAGCTTCTCCCATTCATGGCGCGGCAGGCCACCGTTATCGAAATCGGTGCGTGCCCATTCGCGACGGTGATCGAAGAAGCGGATATTGTCATCCTGCTCTTCGAGTGGCTTGATCTCACGGAGAATGAAAGCGTCGAGCTCGGCGAGATAGGCGACCAGATCGGCCGGCAAGGAGAAATCCACGGCGCTGCTCCCGATGTTGTGTGCGTGCTTTGTTGCTCTTGTTAATCGGGCGATTAAGATGGCATCGTGTAGCCAAGTCAAGCGCAGCCATTCCGCGCTCGAAATTCTGCGCAACGAAAAACACCGCACCAGAAACCGGGAGGCCGCAATGGCTCTGCAATTCTCCACCGTCACCCGCAAGGGCCCGATCACCATCGTGACGCTGTCACGCCCCGAGGTCTACAACGCGCTGCACACCGACGCGCATAACGAATTGCATGAGGTGTTCAACGAATTCGCCAACGATCCCGAGCAGTGGGTCGCTGTCGTCACCGGCGCCGGCGACAAGGCGTTCTGCGCCGGCAACGACCTGAAATGGCAGGCGGCCGGCGGCAAGCGCGGCTGGAACACGTCGGGCTTCGCCGGCCTCACCGCGCGCTTCGATTGCGACAAACCGATCATCGCTGCGGTGAATGGCGTCGCCATGGGCGGCGGGTTTGAAATCGCGCTAGCGTGCGATCTCATCATTGCTGCCGAGAATGCGACCTTCGCATTGCCCGAGCCGCGCGTCGGCCTCGCCGCCCTCGCCGGCGGATTGCAGCGCCTGCCGCGTCAGATCGGCATGAAACGCGCCATGGGCATGATCCTCACCGCGCGCCATGTGAAGGCGCAGGAAGGCTATGAACTCGGCTTCGTCAACGAAGTGGTGCCGCAAGGCGAGGCGCTGAACGCGGCTCTGCGCTGGGCGGAGACGATCTGCCAGAACTCGCCGATGTCGATCCGCGCCTCCAAGCAGGCGATCCAGAAAGGCATGCAGGTCTCGCTCGAACAGGCGATCACCGAACAGCGCGACTATCCCGCCGTGAAGGCAATGGCCGCGTCGGAGGATTACGTCGAAGGCCCGAAGGCGTTTTCGGAAAAGCGCAAGCCGAACTGGAAGGGGAAGTAAAACCCTCCGTCATTGCGAGCGCAGCGAAGCAATCCAGAAAGCCTAGAAGGAAGATCTGGATTGCTTCATCGCTTCGCTCCTCGCAATGACGGCGTTATTCCGTCTCCCGCTTATACGCAGCATAATTCGGCTGATCGACCTCGAGCTTCGCCAGCGTCGTCTGCCACAGATGCTCCTTCAGACCAGGCGAATCCAGATCGAGATTGCCGCTGCGAATGCCCTCGGCGAGATCGCGGTTCAACCCGTCCAGCGTGCCGTTGACACCGAGCAACATCGTCAGCCGATGCAGTTCGGCCGCATCGCTCTCGCCCGCCAGCGTCAGCTGCCGCGTCACCAGATCCAGCGCGTTGATCGCAACGCGCAGCTTGAAGCCCGCGTGCCCCGAAATCTGCGGTGCGATATCGTCGCGGAGAAAATCCGCTACCGCTTTCACCAGTTCGTCCGGCCTCGGTTCGTCCTGCATCTCATGACCTCCGCGGCGCCAGCAGCCTGAGCAGATCGATCTCCGTCTCCGACGATCGCCGCCCGATCATTGCGCGCTCCATCGAGTGATCCGGCCCGATGCGAAACCGCTGCATCATGCCGACGCACATCACGCCCCAGCGCAGCGTGCCCATCACTTCCCAGAACCTTACACGTGCTGCATCGACCTTGATGCCGCTTGTGGCTTCATAGCCGGCAAACAATTCCTCATACGCACCGAAGCCTCCGACCGGCTTGTCGATGCCGCCGAAGCGCCAGGAATTCACGCAGATCCAGCCGAGATCCTCCATGGGATCGCCGAGATGCGCGAGCTCCCAGTCGAGTACGGCGCGCACGCCGTCACTGCCGATCATCAGATTGCCGTGGCGGAAATCGCCATGCACCAGCGAGACGCGCGCGGATGGGCCGGGATCGTGGTCGCGCAACCAGCGCAAAGCGAGTTCGAACACAGGTCGCGGCCAGCCGAAATTGTCGATCTCCTGCTGCAATTCGGCGACTTCTGTTGCGGCATCCATGCGTCGAAGTTGCGGCAAACCAGAGGCAGGCAATCCATGGATGCCGGCGAGAATTTCCCCGCACTGCCGCGCCAGTTTCGGCCGCGCGGACGAAAATTCATCGTCGCGAAGAATCTTGCGCGGGATCGTCTCGCCAGCGACTCGCTGCATGATGAAACCGGTGCCAAGTCCATCCGCTGCATTCAAAACATGCAGCACCCTCGGCGATGGTACGCCTGCGTCATAGGCCAGTTGCATCAGCACGGCTTCGGCATCGAGTCCGGCGGCCCGGCCAGGCGCGGCACCATAGCCCGGCGGCGCGCGGCGCAGGATCGCGCCGATGGCGCCATCGGGATGCGTGATGTCGAACGACCACGTCTCCTGACTGGCGCCGCCGGACAAACGCTTCGCATCCGTCACGCCGGTGGCGCCGGGGCACCACGCCGCGACGCTGCGTGACAACAGCTCAGCGACCGAAGCTGAGCTCAAGGCTTACTTGCCCGTGAATTTTGCGGGACGCTTCTCGAGGAAGGCCGCAACACCTTCCTTGAAGTCCGGCGAATTTCCGGCGATGCGTTGCGACTTCACTTCGAGATTGATCTGGTCCTCGAACGTGTTCTGCGGGCTTTCCCAATACAGCGTGCGGATCAGTGACAGCGCCACGGTCGGGCCGTTGGCAAGATCATGCGCGAGCTTCATGGCTTCCTCCATCAGCACCGCATCGTCATAGACGCGATTGACTAGGCCCCATTCCAGCGCCTTTTCGGCCGGGAGCTTTTCGCCGAGCAATGACAGCTCCACCGAACGCGCCTTGCCGATCAGGCGCGGCAGGATCCAGGTCGAGCCGCAATCCGGCACAAGACCGATGCGGCGGAAAGCCTGCAGGAAGTAGGACGATCTTGCGCACAGGATGAGATCGCCCATCAGCGCAAAGCTCATGCCGGCGCCGGCAGCGGGTCCGTTGACCGCGGTGATGATCGGGCAATGCAGGCCCTGCAATTTGCGCAGGAACGGATGGAAGGCCGTTTCCAGCGTCGCGCCGGCGCCGTTGCGCTTGGTCACATTGTTGTTGCGTCCCTGCAGATTGGCACCGGTGCAGAATGCGCGGCCGGCGCCGGTGATGACCAGACAGCGCACGTCGTCGCGGCGCTCGTCGATCTCCGCCAGCGCCTCGGCGAGGCCACCGAGCATGTCGACGGAGACGGCATTCATCACCTCCTGATGATCGAGCTTCAGGATGGCAACCTGGCCGTCGAAATCGAGCGTGACGTGTTTGAACTGCATGGTTTCCTCGCAAACTAAATGGCGTTTATTCCGCGCGGTGGGCGCGATTGAATGTCGGTCGCCATATTTGATTTTTCAGACGCGCTTGTCCATGCTTCCGATCGGAAAGCTGATCAACCAGGGATGCAGGCTCAACCTGCGCCAGACGAGGAAACACAGATGAGCAACATCTTCGATCTTTCCGGCCGCGTGGCGGTGGTTACCGGCGGCAATGGGGGTATCGGCCTCGGCATCGCGCAGGCGCTGGCGGCGGCTGGCTGCAATGTCTCGATCTGGAGCCGCAATGCAGAAAAGAACAAGGCGGCCGCCGCGAGCCTGGATGGCCTTGCCGGAAACGTGCAGACGCAGATCTGCGACGTCACCGACACCGCTTCGGTGAAATCCGCCATGGATGCAACGCTGAAGACCTTCGGCCGCGTCGATGGCTGCTTCGCCAATGCCGGTATCGGCGGCGGTGGCCGACACAATTTCATCGATCGCACCGAAGAACAGTGGCGCACGATGTTCGCGACCAATCTGGACGGCGTTTTCCATGCCTTCCAGGTGGCAGCGCGGCACATGACCGAGCGTGCCGAGGGCGGCGACAAATTCGGCCGCCTGGTCGCAACCTCGAGCCTCGCCTCGATCTTCGGCACCGCGCGCAACGAGCACTATGCCGCGACGAAGGCCGCGATCAATGCACTGGTACGCGCGCTCGCCGTGGAGCTGGCCCGTCAGGGCGTCACCGCCAATGCGATCCTGCCGGGCTGGATCAAGAGCGACATGACGGCGGGCATCATGGGCAACGAAAAATTCGTCGCCAATGTGATGCCGCGCATCCCGACGCGCCGCTTCGGCGAGCCATCGGATTTCGGCGGCATCGCGGTGTATCTGATGAGCAAGGCATCATCGTATCACACGGCGGATACGTTCGTGATCGACGGCGGGTATACGGCGTTCTAGTCGCACACGCTGTCATGCCCGGGCTTGACCCGGGCACCCATCTTTGCGGTAAACGCAGAAGATAAGATGGATGGCCGGGTCGGGCCCGGCCATGACGTGGGGATAGGTCGGCGCGCTGCTCAAGCCGTCGCCGCCTCGCGTTGCTCCACCCCTACCCCCATCGCAAATCCCTCATAGCCCTTGGCCGCCACCTCGTCGCAGATCTTGCGATAGACGCCGACGCCGCCGATATAGGGCATGAAGATGCGGGGCTTGCCGGGGATGTTTGCGCCCATGTACCAGGAATTGGCCTGCGGATAGAGCGTGCCTGCCGCCACCTCGTTGACGTGATCGACCCACTTGTCCTCAGCCGCGCGCGTCGCTTCGATGGTCTCTGCGCCACGCTCGCGCATTGCTGACAGGCAGTCGGTGATCCAGTCCACATGCTGCTCGATGGAAACCAGCATGTTCGACAGCACCGAGGGCGAGCCGGGCCCGGTGATGATGAAGAGGTTCGGGAAGCCGGCGCTCATCAGGCCGAGATAGGTGCGCGGACCCTCGGCCCACTTGTCGTTCAGCGTCTGTCCGTTGCGGCCACGGATCTCGATCTTCGCGACCGATCCTGTCATCGCATCGAAACCGGTAGCGAGCACGAGCGCATCCACCTCGTAGTCCGTGCCGCCTGTACGCACCGCATGCGGCAGGATTTGCTCGATGGGATGGGTCTTGATGTCGACCAGTTTGACATTCGGCCGGTTGAACGTCGTGTAGTAGTCGGTATCGACACAGATGCGCTTGGTGCCGACGGGATGGCTGTTCGGCTGCAACAGCCTTGCGGTCTCCGGATCCTTGACGATGTCGGCGATCTTGTCGCGGATGAAGCCGGCTGCGGTGTCGTTCGCGGCGAGATCGAGGCCGAGATTGTTGTAGACGCCCATGAAAGTGAGACCGCCGGAGGTCCAGCGCGCCTCGTATTTTTCACGGCGCGTCGCTTCGGGATCGTCGAGTGCGCCGCGATCGGGCACGGGCTGATAAATGCCGTTGCGCATCTCCTCACGGGCGACGCGACGGATCTCCGCATAATTGTCGCGGAAACCCTGGCGCTCGGCATCGGTGAGTTTTGCATTGCGCGCCGGCACGCTGAAATTTGCGGTGCGCTGGAACACATAAAGCTGTTTGGCCTGATCGGCGATAATTGGAATCGACTGGATCGCGGACGAGCCAGTGCCGATGACACCGACGCGAAGCCCGGTGAAATCCACCTCGTCATGCGGCCAGTTGCCGGTGTGATAGACCTTGCCCTTGAAGTCCTTCAGTCCCTTGATGTCGGGCGAGCGTGCATTGGAGAGGCAGCCGGTGGCCAGCACGACATATTGTGCGACGATGCTGGCGCCATCCGATGTCGTCACCGTCCAGCGATTGCCCTGCTCATCAAACACCGCGGATTCCACGCGGGTGTTGAAGGTGATGTCGCGGCGCAGGTCGTAGCGCTCGGCGACATGGCCGGCATAGCGCAGGATTTCCGGCTGCGGGGCGTAGCGCTCGCTCCAGTCCCATGTCTGCTGCAGGTCTTCATCGAAGGAAAAGGAATACTGCATGCTTTCAACGTCGCAGCGCGCGCCGGGATAGCGGTTCCAGTACCAGGTGCCGCCGACATCACCGCCCTGCTCGAAGACTTTCACGCTGAGGCCGAGATTGCGGAGCTTGTGCAGGAGATAGAGCCCGGAAAACCCGGCGCCGACCACGACCACATCGGCCTGTGCGCTTGTGCTTCGGGTTTGGACGGATTGCGGCTGCGCTGCGGCCATGAGTTCACTCCCGGATTTTTTGCTTTGCTTGTTGTCCGCAGCATTTCCCGTAGGGCGCGAAAGCGCAAGGATGAAATGGGGTACGTATTTTGCGAGGCGGAATGTCTTCCCCGGTCTGTCATCCCCGCGAAAGCGGGGATCCAGTAGACACTGCCGGATGAGCTTCGTCTCAATCGACGCCGTTTACTGGATCACCCGCTTTCGCGGGTGATGACAAGAGAGTTTGCGTCATCCCCCTCATCAGCTAGCCTCCCGTCAACGTCGCCACATGAAGCGGCCATCCGGGAGACGCCCATGAAATCCCCCATCTGTCACATACTGGGAATCGAGTTTCCCCTGCTTGCTTTCAGCCATTGCCGCGATGTCGTTGCCGTCGTCAGCCGCGCCGGCGGCTTCGGCGTGCTCGGGGCAACCGCGCATTCGCCGGAGACGCTGGTGCAGGAGCTGAAATGGATCGACGATCATGTCGACGGCAAGCCTTACGGCATCGACGTGCTGATCCCGGAGAATATCTCCACGGCCGGCGAGAAGCATGTCACCTGGAAATCGCTGGAAAGCCGTATCACGCCAGAGCACCGCGATTTCACCAAGAGCCTGCTGAAGAAATACGGCGTTGATCTCCGCGTCACCGAGGTCTCTGCCGATCAGCCGCAGCCTTTTGACGGCGAGACCGCGCTGCGGCTGCTCGATATCTCGTTCCGGCATCCAATCCGCCTGATCGCCAATGCGCTCGGCGTGCCGCCGAAAGCGATGATCGAGATGGGCAAGGCGCATGGCGTGCCCGTTGCCGCGCTAGTGGGCGCGAAGGAACATGCGATCCGTCAGGTGGCGGCGGGCGTCGACATCCTCGTTGCGCAAGGCACCGAAGCCGGCGGCCATTGCGGCGAGGTTTCGACCATGGTGCTTGTGCCGGAGGTGATCAAAGCCATCAAGCCAATCCGCGATGTGCCGGTGCTTGCGGCGGGCGGCATTATGACCGGCAGGCAGATGGCCGCGTGTATGGCGATGGGAGCCGCCGGCGTGTGGACCGGCTCGGTTTGGCTGGCGACGACGGAGTCGGAGACGTCCGAAATCTTCCGCGAGAAGATGATCGCGGCCTCATCGCGCGACGCGATCCGCTCCAAAGGACGCACGGGCAAGCCGGCGCGGCAGTTGCGCTCGGTATGGACCGATGCGTGGGATCGCGGGCCGGACAGCCCGGGCGCGCTGCCGATGCCGCTGCAGAGCCTGATCAGCCGCGATGCCTTCGCGTCGATCGATCGCTCCGCTGCCGCGGGAAATGCGCAGGCGCGCGATCTGGTCAGCTATTTCGTCGGCCAGGGCGTCGGGCTGATTGACAGCGTCAAGTCGGCGGGGGCAGTTGTGCAGGAGTTCAAGGAGGACTTTGCCGAAGCGGCAGAGCACCTCTCCATGCTGGTTTCGGAATAAAGGCAAGAGCAAGAACAATGGCAGCTTCGCAACCTGAAGATCGCATTCCCGTCATCGTCGGCGTCGGTGAATTCTCGGACCATCCGAAGGAACTGACGCAAGGGCTCGAACCGCTCGACCTGATGATCGAGGCGCTGAAGCGCGCCGAGCAGGACGCGGGTGGCAAGCTGCTGAAGGACATCGATTCCCTCGACATCGTGAATTTTCTCAGCTGGCGCTATACCGCGCCCGAGAAGCAGCTCAGCGACAAGCTCGGCATCGCGCCGAAGCACGCCTATTACGGCCCGGTCGGCGGCGAGAGCCCGATCCGCTACATCCACGAAGCCGCGCAGCGCATCGCGCGCGGGGAGTCGCAGGTGGCGGCGATCACCGGCGCGGAATCGCAGGGCACGGCCACCAAGGCCGAGCGCGCGAAGGTCGAGCTGCCCTGGACGCCGTTTGCCAAGGACGCGCCGGAGCCGTTGCGCGGCGCCGCCTATCAGAAACCGATGGCGGTGAAGCTCGGCGTCAACAAGCCGGTGACGGTCTATCCGTTCTACGAGGCCGCATCCGCTGCGCATTGGGGGCAGACGCCGCGCGAGGCGCATCGCGAGAGTGGCGAATTATGGTCGCGCTACGCCGGCGTGGCCGCCACCAATCCGGAGGCGTGGAACAAGAAGGCGTTCACGCCGGACGAAATCACCACGCCGACGGCGGACAACCGGCTGATCGCCTGGCCCTATACGAAGCTCATGGTCGCCAATCCGATGGTGAACCAGTCATCGGCGATCCTTGTGACGAGCCTCGCAAAGGCGCGCGCCGCGGGCGTGCCGGACGATCGCATGGTGCATATCGTCGGCGGCGCTTCGGCGGAGGAGCCGCGCGATTATCTCGACCGCGACCAGTATGTGGAGAGCCACGCGCAGAATGCGGTGCTGAAATCCGTGATGGCGCTGGTGGGAGGGTCAGGCAAGGCGTTCGATGCGATCGAGCTCTATAGCTGCTTCCCCTGCGTGCCGAAGATGGCAAGGCGCACGCTTGGCCTCGGCGATGACGTGATGCCGACGGTGACGGGCGGGCTGACTTTCTTCGGCGCGCCGCTGAATGACTACATGGCCCATGCGGCCTGCGCGATGGTGCGCAAGATCCGTGCGGGAACGAAGACGGGCCTGCTTTATGCGCAGGGCGGGTTCGTGACCAAGCATCATGCGCTGGTGGTGTCGAAGGATGCACCGTCAGGGCCGATCGCACAGAGCATCAGCGTGCAGGCGGAGGCGGATCGTGCGCGCGGGCCGGTGCCCACATACGTCACCGAGGCGTCAGGCGATGGGACGGTAGAGAGTTTTACGGTGATCTATGGCCGCGGCGGCGAGATCGAGCACGGCGTGGTGATCGTTCGCACGACCGCGAATGAGCGTGCGCTGGCACGGGTGCCAGCCAATGACGCTGGCACGCTGGCGATGCTGATGGATCAGGATCGGACGCCAGTGGGCGCGAAGGGCAAGATCAGCACCGCGGGGGATGGGGTGCTGGAGTGGGCTGCTGGCTGAGGCGCTGTGATCTTCTCCCTCCCCCAAGCGCGCGTATGCGCGCGCAGCGGGGAGCGACTGTCTTCCGGGTCAAGCGTTTTTGGGCTGCCATGGCGTTTTGTCCCGGAGGATTGCGTTGAGGATGGTGAGGAGCTTGCGGGCGACGGCGATGATGGCGACGAGCTTGGGCTTGC